>Ga0207690_10000078_pt1 | contig 84537 bp, 78 predicted proteins | sample KBSC23metaG_FD_184315 | JGI IMG/M metagenome (GOLD analysis project Ga0207690, IMG submission 184315) | Corn rhizosphere microbial communities from Kellogg Biological Station, Michigan, USA - KBS C2-3 metaG (SPAdes) (version 2) | ecosystem: Host-associated > Plants > Roots > Rhizosphere > Soil ... | reverse complement strand
TGCTGCTGCTGCCGGCGCGGCCGAACAACGGCGCCGACACGACGCGTGGCCAGCTCGGCCGGCTGATCGAGGCGGCCGACGGCTCCGATCGGCTGCTTGCGGCGACGATCAGCTGCCGCAGCGGCACGCAGACGCACGCGCTCTACGTGCACGCGAAGGTCGGCATCGTCGACGACCGCTGGCTCACGATCGGCTCCGCGAACCTCAACGAGCACTCGCTCTTCAACGACACCGAGATGAACGTGCTGACCTGCGACGAGCAGCTCGCACGCCACACGCGCCTGGAGCTGTGGGCCGAGCATCTGGAGCTGCCGGTCGAGCAGGTCTCGGGGGATCCCGCCCGTGTCGTCGACGAGCTGTGGCGCCCGATCGCGAAGGACCAGCTGCGCCTGCACCGCGCCGGCCTGCCGCGCACGCATCGGCTGATGGAGCTGCCCGCCGTCTCCCGCCGCACCAAGCGCCTGATCGGCCCGATGCGCGGTCTGCTCGTCGACGGCTAGCGTTCGCGCGGTGAGCGAGCCGCGCGCCGACCGCATCGACGGACTCGCCGTCCGCAGCCTCGCCGTGGGCCACGGCGAGCGCACGGTGCTGCGTGACGTCGCGTTCGACGCCCGCAAGGGCACCGTGACCGCGCTCGTTGGGCCCTCCGGCGCCGGCAAGAGCACGCTGCTGCGGTGCCTCAACCGACTGCTGCTCCCGCAGGCCGGCACGGTCCTGCTCGACGGTGCCGACACGGCGGAGCTCGAGCCGACCGCGCTGCGGCGGCGCATCGGGCTCGTCGGCCAGGTGCCGGTGATGCTGCCGGGGAGCGTGCGGGAGAACCTCGCGTATGGACTGGAACCCGCCGCGGTCGACGACCGCTCGCTCGCGCAGGCGCTGCGCGCCGCCGGCCTCGACGCCGCCTTCCTCGACCGCTCCGCCGCCGAGCTGTCCGGCGGCGAGCGGGCGCGCGTCGCGCTGGCGCGCGCGCTCACGCGCGCGCCGGAGCTGCTGCTGCTCGACGAGCCGACGGCCGCGCTCGACGCAGCGGCTGCGCACCACATCGGCACGACGCTGACGACGCTCGCACGCGAGGGCCTCGGCGTCGTCCTCGCAACGCACGACCTCGCCTTCGCGGCAAACGTGGCGGACCGCGTCGTCGCGCTGCGCGACGGCAGCGCGATCGTCGGCGCACCGCAGGAGCTGCTCGCATGAGCCAGGCGCTCACGCAGGTCCTCGCCAGCGCAGCGTTCGTGCTGGCGGCGGCGTGGCTCGCGCACCGCCAGCGTCTCGGCCTCTCCCGCTCGCTGCTGACGGCGGCGCTGCGCGCGGCGCTGCAGCTCGCGATCGTCGGCGCGTTGATCGCGCTCGTGTTCGAGGTGCCGGTCCTGGCGATCGCGTTCGTCGCGATCATGGTCGCGACCGCCTCGCTCACCGCCGGCTCGCGCATGCGGGCGCTGCCGGGCTCGCGGCGGATCGCGATCGGCGCGATCGCGCTGCCGGCGCTGAGCGCGGTGGGCGTCCTGCTGCTCGTCGGCGCGTTCGACGCGACGCCGCGCGCGACGATCCCGACGGCGGGGATCCTGATCGGCGGCGCGATGCTCGCCACCACGCTCACCGGCCGCCGGCTCGTCGAGGACCTCACCGGCGGGACCGACGAGATCGAGACGCGGCTCGCGCTCGGCGACCGCGCGCGGGACGCGCTGGCGCCGCTCACGCGTCGCGCGATCGCCGGCGCGATGGTGCCGCTCCTCGATCAGACGCGCAGCGCCGGCCTCGTGACCCTGCCGGGCACGTTCGTCGGCCTCGTGCTCGGTGGCGCCTCGCCGGAGACGGCCGCGCGCGTGCAGCTGACGGTGCTGCTGACGCTGCTGCTCGTGCAGCTCCTGAGCGCGCTGCTGACGGCGGAGCTGGTGACGCGCGCGGCGACGCTGCCGGGCGAGCGGGTTGCGGTGCCCGCTGCCGCGCGTTGAGCGCTCGCTGACGGCCGATCCGCGCGCTACGGTCGGGGCGTGCGCACGCGCTCCCCACGCGCCCGCCGCACGACGCTGCCGCTCGCCGGTGTCGCGCTCGGCGTCCTCGCGCTCGTCGGCTACGGCGCGTTCCGCCTCGTCACGCGCGAGTCGTCCGAGCCGGCGTCGGTGAGCGCTGCGCTCGCCCACTTCCGCGCGCTGCCGCCGAGCGCGGGCGCGGTGCCGCCGCACCTGCGCGGCCATGTCCCGCAGCCGGGCGTCTACGTCTACGCCACACACGGCTTCGAGGTCTCCCACGTGCTCGGCACGCGCCGGCACCGCTACCCGACGCAGACGACGATCACGGTCAGCACGACGCGGCGCGGCTGCCTGCGCACGCGCTGGGACGTGCTCGCGACCCGCCACGACGCGACACTGACCTGCCCGCGCGCCCGAACCGCCCCGCGCCTGATCGCCCAGAGCGAAGAGCACGAGTTCGCCGCACACGTCGACCGGCGCGCGTACCTCTGCACGCCGTCGTCCGCCGCCGGGCCCGCACGGCTCGCGGCCGGCGCCCGCTGGCACAGCCGCTGCGCGATCGACGGCACGACGACGATCGACGACGGCAGCGTGCTCGGCCGGCGCACGCTCACACTCGACGGCGCGCACACGAGGACGGTCCTGCTGCGCACCACGACGCGCGTCAGCGGCGAGACGACCGGCGCCGGCACGACCTTCACGTGGGTGCTGCCGAGGACGCGGCTGATCGTCCGCCGCACGATCGCGAACGCGAGCACGACGCAGACGGTCGTCGGCGGCGTGCGCTACGAGGAGCGGGCGACGCTCGCGCTCACAACGGCCCAACCCCGCCGCTAGCCGGCGAGCCGGGCGACGATCTCCAGCCGCATCCAGTGCAGCGTGGCCTCCGGCAGCCGCGTCGCGACGGCGTGGACCAGCGCCGCGCCGCGCTCCGGCCCGAGCTCCATCACGAACGTGCGCAGGGCGACGCCCGTGAGGTAGCGCTCCAGCTCGTCGATCGTCTCGAACCGCGTCGTGCGCGGGACGAGGCGGACGTCCATGCGATCGAAGCCTGCCGCGTGCAGCTGCGCCTGGGTCTCCTCGATTCCCGCGTAGTTCCACGGATGCTCGGCATGACCGAGCTCGCGCAGGATCTCCAGCACCTCCGCGATGTTGCCGGCGCCGCCGCAGTCGACGACGAGCTGACCGCCGGGCCGCAGCACCTCGGCGAGGTGGCGGAACAGCGCGTCGTGGTCGCGCACCCAGTGGAACGTCGAGGTCGAGACGATCGCGTCGACCGACGCCGGCGCGATCGCCGGCACGAGCGGCGCGCCGAGGTCCGCGTGGACGAACGTCACGCGCGGATCTCCCGCGAACCGCTCCTGCGCCGCCTCGAGCATCGCGGCGGAGCCGTCGAGCGCGATCACGCGGCCCGACGGGAGCCGCTCCAGCACCGTCGCTGTCACCTCACCGGTCCCGCAGCCGGCGTCGAGGACCGTCTCATCGCCGCGCAACTCCAGCCGCGCCACCGCGTCGTTGCCGCGCGCGGTCATCGGCGCGTTGAGCGTGTCGTAGGCGCCGGCGTCCCACTCGCTTATGTTCTTCGATCTGACTGTCATCGCGTACAAGCGTATGGGATGACAGTCAGACCGTCAAGATCTCAGCGCTGCGGTGACCGGGAGCGCGCCGTGGATCCAGTAGACGTGCACACCAGCCGTCGCCAGCGAATCGGCGACGATGCCCGGACCGGGGTCGAGCAGCACGCCCTCCCCATCCGCATCCGACTTGAGCACCGCGCCGCCGCTGGAGACGTACGCAAACGACCCGCGTGGGCCCTGTGCGAGCGCAGCGACCGACGTCCCGGTGTTCGCACGGCGCAGCGTCTCCCCCGTGCGCAGCGACACTGTCCGCGCGCCGCCGACGCAGTCGGCGGGCGATGTCGGATCCGGAGAGCAGCTGTAGCGGTTGACGGCGACGATCCGCTCGCGCAGCCACACCTGAGGCGCAGGCTCGTCCCCGCGGCTGAGGCCGCTGCTGAACCAGCTCGCGAGCTGCACCCGCTGACCGCTGCGCAGCAAGCAGCCGATCAGCAGATGCTGGTCGGCGTCGCCGCGTTGAGACCGCACGTAGATGCGCGCCTGCACGTTCTGCGCGACGGTCGTCGATCGCTTCGCCGCACACGGCGCAGGCGCGGGACGGGATCCGGATCTCGCGGCCGGCGCGGACGCGACGGGGACGAGCAGGGCGCAGCAGGCGCAGAGCAGCAGGACGGTGGTTCGCATGCGGCCCAGCCTAGCCCGCATGTCGGCGTCCGACACATCGCCGTTGCAGCACCGCCGATAGGTGGTATCCCCCCAAGCATGCGTCGCCGTTCAGTGGAGTCCAGCGCCGTCGAGAGCGTCGGCTACGACGCCGAAGCCCACACGCTCGAGGTCGAGTACGCAGGCGGCGCCGTCTACCGCTACCTCGACGTTCCGCCGCGGGTCCACGAGCAGCTGTGGCAGGAGGCGTCGGTCGGCGGCTACGTCAACCGTCGCGTCAAGCCCTACCACCGTGCGGAGCGCGTCGCGTCGCGACATAGACGTGGACGCCCGGGAGGCCCCTCGCCGCGCCGTAGGCGGGATGCCGCGTGACGTCGAACCCGCTGGCCTCCGACCACTCCAGGACGTCCTCCGGCGCATAAAGCCGCAGCACGTGCCGCTCCTCGCTGCTGCGCCCGTCGCGCACGAGCGCGATGCGGCGCGTGAGCGTGCGGGCGGCGCGATCCTCGGCGAAGTCCACGCGCATCACCCACCCCTCGCCCTCGTGACGCGTCCGGCGGCGGCCGTCCGGCTCCCGCCCGGGCGCCGCGGCATCGAACACGAGCAGGCCACCCGGCTCGAGCGCCTGCCATGCGCGCCGGAGCAACGGCTCCAGGCTCGGCGGCCCGCCGTAGTTGACGCACTCGCCGATCGCGGTGATCGCGACGCACGGCGGCAGCTCCGCATCGTGCAGCGACGCCTTCGCGAGCGTCGCGCCAGGCGCCCGCTCCCGCGCGATCGCGAGCATGGCGGCCGAGGCGTCGACGCCGACGACCTCGTAGCCGGCCTCCAGCAACTCGGCGGCCCAGATCCCGCTGCCGCAGCCAAGGTCTACGACGCGCCCTTCTGTGATCCCCGCCTCGCGCAGGCGAGCGAGCACGAACGGCGCCGCATCGCGCACCCACCCGCCGAAGGCGACGTCGTGCACGTGCGCCAGGTCGGATCCGTAGAGCGTCGACGTGCCCACGACGCCAACCTACCCGGCTTATCGTCGGATCCCTACTTCACGCTCCCCGCCAGCAGCCCCTGCACGAAGAAGCGCTGGAAGGCGAGGAACACCAGCAGCGGGATCGCGAGCGAGAGGAACGAGGCGGGCGCGATCAGCTCGATGTTCGAGCCGAACTGGCGCGTCTGGGAGAAGATCGCGACCGTCAGCGGCTGCGTGTTGCGGCCGAACGTCAGCGCGACGATCAGGTCGTTCCACGTCCACAGGAACTGGAAGATCGCCAGCGAGGCGATCGCCGGCAGTCCGAGCGGCAGGATCAGCCGCGTGAAGATCTTCATCTCGGAGGCACCGTCGATCCGCGCCGACTCCATGATGTCTCTGGGGATCCCGATGAAGAAGTTGCGCATCAGGAAGATCCCGAACGGCAGCCCGAACGCGACGTGGAACAGGATCAGCCCGAACACCGTGTCGAACAGGCCGGTGTCCTGGTAGATCTGGAAGATCGGGATCAGCGCGACTTGCAGCGGCACGACCAGCAGCCCGATCACGACGACGAACAGCCAGTCGCGGCCGGGGAAGTCGAGCCACGCGAACGCGTAGCCGGCGAGCGACGCGACGACCACCAGCAGCACCGTGTTGCCGACGCTGATCTGCACCGTCGTCCACAGCGCGCTCGTGATCGCGCTGTTGTTGAAGATGTCCTTGTAGTTCTGGAACGTCGCGAGGCTCGGATGGGCGACGACGTTCCACCACCCCTGCTGCGTGATCTCCGTCGCCGGCAGCAGCGAGGTCAGCAGCAGCCCGAGCGTCGGCACGAGCCACATCACCGCGAGCACGGCGAGGATGATGTTGAGCGGCGCGCGCGTCACCGCCCGGCCGATCCGCGCCGCGAACGGCTCGCCCGTCCGCGCCCGCTCGCGCGGCAGCGCGACGGCCTGTCCGGCTGCCTGTCCTGAGGCCTCCACGCTAGGTCTCCCGCCGGAAGCGCCGCACGTTCAGCGCCAGCACCGGCAACACGAGGATGAACAGGAACACGGCGATCGCCGAGCCGAGCCCGAAGTCGTTCACGCCGCCGAACGAGGTCCGCCACATCGCCAAGGCGATCACGTTCGCGTCGTCCTGCGAGGACTGCGGGGCGACGCTCAGCACGATGTCGAACACCTTCAGGACGTTGATGATCATCGTGATGAACACGACGCTCAGCACCGGCGCCAGCAACGGCACCGTCACGCGCCGGAAGACCTGCCACTCGGTCGCGCCGTCGGTGCGCGCCGCCTCCAGCACCTCGCGCGAGATCGCCGCGAGTCCGGCGGCGATGATCACCATCGCGAAGCCCGCCCAGACCCACACGTACGCGATCATCACCGCCGGGACGATCAGCTTGGGCCCGAGCCAGTTCACGCCCGCGAACGGCGCCGCGAACGTCGAGGGCGCGATCGCAACTCTGTAGGAGCCGGGTCTCACCGCACCGAACGAGAAGGAGCCGTCGGCGGCGCTCGTCGCGCTCGCGACCGCACTGCCGCCGCCCGCTCTCAGCAGCTCGACGCTCACGCCGCCGAGCCCCTGCTCCTGCGGCTCCACGACGCCCGGTCTGCCGCCGCCCGGCTTGAAGTCGCGCCAGACGACGCCGTCGATCGCGCCCGCTCTCGGCACCGGTCTGACGGCGTCGGGGGCGTTGGCCGGCACCTCCTCGGGCGGGATCGCCGTCAGCCCCATCAGCGCCACGCCGCCCGGTCTGACGACCGCTTTCAGCGTGAAGCCCTTCGACGGACTGCCGGTCAGCGCCGGCGAAGACGGCTGCGCCGTCGTCAGCGTCCCGGACGAGCTGAACGCGTCGTCGACCACCTTCAGCGTCGCGTTGACCGTCCCCAGCGACGGGTCGGTCTGGTCCATCACGCGCCAGATCACGCCGGCCGCGAACAGCGAGATCGCCATCGGCATGAAGACGACCGTCTTGAATGCGGTCGACCAGCGGATCCGCTCGGTCAGCACCGCGAAGATCAAGCCGATCGCGGTCACGAACGCCGGCACGACCGCGACCCAGATGACGTTGTTCTTGATCGCCGTCCGCAGCGTGTCGGTCGTGAACAGGTCCTTGTAGTTCTGCAGCCCGACGAAGTCGGCGCCGTCGCGCCCGAAGAACGAGCGCACGATCGTGCGGATCGTCGGATAGACGAGCCACACCAGCAGGAAGATCGCCGCCGGCGCGAGGAACAGCAGGGGGACGAGCCGCTCGCGCCTGCGGCGGCCCGTCCCACTGGCTGGAAGCGCCGACGCCTCCACCTGTTACCCCTGGCCGTACGCTCTCGCCGCGGCCGCCTCGAGCTTGGAGGCCGTGCCGTTCACGTCGCTCGGGTTGGACGCGAAGTCCTGCATGATCTTCCACTCGCCCTGCCCCGGCGTGCCGCCGAACGCGGCAGGCGCGAGGTCGGACATGTCGAAGCGGAACGTCTCCGCGTCAGCCAACGCGGTCGCGACCGTGCGCGTGATGTCGTCCGGGTAGGTCGAGTCGCTCACGCCTCTGTTCGGCGAGGAGAAGCCACCGCGCGCGGCCCACGTCTGCGCGGCCTCCGGCGTCGCGAGGAATCTCACGAACACTCTCACCGCCGGCGTGTCCTTGAAGACGGTGATCGAGTCGCCGCCGCCGACGACGACGTTCGAGCCGCCGCTGCCGATCGAGGGGAACGGGAACACGTCGTAGCCGGTGCCCGCTCTGAGCTTCGTCTTTGTCGCCACGACGCCGGGGACGAAGTCGCCCTCGATCACCTGCGCGGCTCTCGGCGGATCCTGGAAGACGTCCTCGACCGACTTCGTGAACTCGATCTGCGACGCAGCCGTTCTGCCGTCGAGGTTCGACTTGTCGCTGAGGATCTGCGCCATCGTTCTGAGCGCAGCCGTCACCGACGGGTCGGTCCACTTAATCGTGTGTCTCGACAGCTGGTCGTACTTGTCCGGCCCGGCCTGGCGCAGGTAGATGTTCTCGAACAGGTCGGTGAGCGGCCAGCCGTCCGAGCCGCCGATGGCGTACGCCGGTACGCCCGAGGCCTTCAGCGTTCTGCCGTCTCTGAGCCAGTCGTCCCACGTGCTGGGGGCTTCCACGCCAGCGTTTCTGAATGCCGAGACGTTGTACCAGACGGTCGACTTGTTGGCGCCCTTGAAGACGAACGTGTAGAGCTTGCCGTCGATCTGGCCGAGTCTTACGAGGTCGGGCGGATAGTTCGCTTCGAGCGTCGGTCTGACGTAGTCGATCGGCTTCAGCGCGCCCTTCTGCTGGAACTCTCTGATCAAGCCCGGCTGGGCGATCGTCGCGATGTCGGGCGGGTTGCCGCCCTGGACCGCGGTGCTCACGACCGTCGGCACGTTGTCACCGGCCGAGGTGTACTTCACCTTCACGTTCGGATAGGTCTCGTTGAACTTGTCGATCACGGCCTGGAACGACTTCTGCTCGTCGCCCGTCCAGATGCCCACGACCGACACGCTGCCGGAGACGTTTGTGTTGGCGGAGGTAGTGGACGAGCCGCCGCCCCCGTTGTCGTCGCCGCCCCCGCCGCAGCCGGCGAGCGCAAGCAGCCCCGCCGCCGCAAGGGCGAGCGGCGCGTGCAGATGGAGACGATGCCTCATCACGATGTCTGTCCTCCCGTAGCCGTTGGGTTCTCGTCGTAGATCCCGAGCCCGGTCTCCGGATCGAAGAAGTGCAGCTGGCGCGTGTCGACCACGACCTCTGCCGTCTCCCCCTCGCGCACCGACGAGTGCGGCGAGAAGCGCCCCACGATCGTCGTCTCGCGCGCCCCGTCCCCCTCGGCGCCTGCGCCATCGAGCGTGCGCACGCCGAGATCCTCCGCCAGCTCCTCGATCTGCTCGGTCTCCGCCGGCGGCGCGTCGATGCGCGCGTGCACGATCACCTCGGAGCCGAGCGCCTCGCGCAGGCGCACATCGATGTGCAGCCGCCGGTCCTCCGGCGCGTCGCGCTCGAGCGTTGCGTCCTGCAGCTCCTCGGGGCGGATCCCGGCGATCAGCTCGCGGCCCATCCACGCCCGCAGCGCGGGGCGCTCGTCGAGCAGCTCGCGGTCGAGCGCGAGCGTCTGCTCGCCGAGCCGCAGCAGCGGCCTGCCGCCGTTCGCGTCCTCGATCCGGCCCTGCAGCAGGTTCATCGCGGGGCTGCCGATGAAGCCGCCGACGAATACGTTCACCGGCCGGTCATAGAGCTCCTGCGGCGGCGCGACCTGCTGCAGCACGCCTCTGCGCATGACGGCGACGCGATCGCCCATCGTCATCGCCTCGACCTGGTCGTGCGTGACGTAGATCGTCGTGACGCCGAGCTCGTTCTGGAGCCGTGCGATCTCGGCGCGCATCGCCACGCGCAGCTTCGCGTCGAGGTTCGAGAGCGGCTCGTCCATCAGGAAGGCGGCCGGCTCGCGCACGATCGCGCGGCCCATCGCCACGCGCTGGCGCTGCCCGCCGGAGAGGTTTCGCGGCTTGCGCTTGAGCCACGGCTCGAGGTCGAGCACCTTCGCGGCCTGGCGCACGCGTCTGTCGATCTCGTCCTTCGGGACCTTCTTGAGCCGCAGCCCGAACGCGATGTTCTCGTAGACCGACAGGTGCGGGTAGAGCGCGTAGCTCTGGAACACCATCGCGATGTCGCGATCGCGCGGCGGCACGTCGTTGACGACGCGCTCGCCGATCCGCAGCCGGCCCTCGCTGATCTCCTCCAGCCCGGCCACCATCCGCAGCGCGGTCGTCTTGCCGCAGCCGGACGGGCCGACGAGCACGACGAACTCCTGGTCGCCGACCTCCAGATCCATCGACGAGACCGCGCGCGTGCCGTCCGGATAGACCTTGCTGACGGCGTCGAATGCGACGACCGCCATCGATGCACCTCCTCGGGCCTGCTGGGCTGGCCGAGCGACCAACCTCCTCCGGTGAGGGAGCTACCCCGCTGCCGCAGCGTCAAACGGTCAGTGCCGTCAAGTCCCGATCGCTCGGCGCCGATATACCGGTGAACCACGAGAGGAGCCAGTCGCAGGTGACAACTTCAGGGCTGCTCGCGCGGAGGCTCCTCCTCGCCGTGACCGCGGTCGCGTTGGCGGCGTTGTACGCGTACGCGCTCACGCACGTCGGCGGCGACTCGGCCGAGCACTTCTTCACCGACGACGTCTACATCGGCGCCGAGCTCCTCGGTGTGGTGCTGTGCGCATGGCGCGCGCTCGCCGGCCCCGACCACCGTGCGGCCTGGTGGTGCATCGCGATCGCGTTCGCGTGCTGGACTGCCGGCGACCTCGCCTGGGTCGTGCTGCCGGCGAGCGGTGACAGTCCGATCACCGAGGGGCTCTACCTCGTCTTCTATCCGCTTTGCATTGCCGGCGCGACGCTGCTGCTGTCCGCAGGCAGAGAGCGCGTCGCCGCGCGCATGTGGGTCGACGGGCTGCTGGCTGCGCTGACCGCCGCCGCGTTGATCGTCGCGCTCGCGTTCAACCCGATCCTCGACGCGACGCACGGCAACGCCTCTGAGGTCATGCGCAACCTCGCCTATCCGATCGGCGATCTCGTGCTGGTCGGCTTCGCGCTGCTGGCGTTCGCGACGCAGTCGTGGCGACCGGGGCGCGGCTGGGCGCTGTTCGGCTTCGGCATGGCGCTCTCAGCCGCCGCCGACACGCTGTACGTCTACCAGGACGCCGTCGGCAGCTACCACGACGGCTCTGTGGTTGACGTGCTGTGGCCGACCGCGCTGCTGTGCTGCAGCTGGGCGGCCTGGCAGCCGTGGCGCACCCCGCCGGCTCGCCACCGCTATGGCATCCAGACGTTCGTGTACCCGAGCGCGTTCGCGGTCGTTGCCCTCGCGCTGCTCACCTACGACCACTTCGTCCAGCTCTCCGACGGCGCGGCGCTGCTCGCCACCGCCGCGCTGATCGTCGCGATCGGGCGCGCCGGCATCACCTTCCGCGACAACATCAATCTGCTGCGCGCCACGCGCACCGAGGCGCTCACCGACGGCCTCACCGGCCTGCCGAACCGCCGCCGCCTGATGCTCGACCTCGAGCGGACCTTCACGGGCCATGGCCGCCGGCAGGAGGTCCGTCCCGCAACGTTCGCGTTCTTCGACCTCGATGGCTTCAAGGGTTACAACGACACATACGGCCACGCCGCCGGCGACATGCTGCTCGACCGCCTCGCAAGCCGCCTGGCAGCGACCGTCGAGGGCCATGGCCGCGCCTATCGGCTCGGCGGTGACGAGTTCTGCGTGCTGCTCGACGGCCACCGCGCGCTCGATGACCCACGTATGGTCGCCTGCGGTACCGCGCTTGAGGAGCAGGGCGAGGGCTTCCTCGTCGGCGCCTCGTGCGGCGTCGTCACGCTTCCCGACGAGGCCCGCACGCCGACGCAGGCGCTGCAGCTCGCCGACCAGCGCATGTACGCCGCCAAGCGCCGCGCGCGCACCTCGAGCCGCGCGCAGACGCGCGACGTGCTGCTGCAGCTGCTGCGCGAGCGCGAGCCGGAGTTGCACCACCACCTGCACGGCGTCGGCGCGCTCGCCGGCGCAGTCGGCAGACGCCTCGGCCTGTCAGCCGAGCAGCTCGACGAGGTCACGCGCGCGGCCGAGCTGCACGACGTCGGCAAGATCGCGATCCCCGACGAGATCCTGCACAAGCCGGCGTCGCTCGACGAGGGCGAGTGGGAGCTGATGCGCCAGCACACGATCATCGGCGACCGCATCCTCGGCGCGGCGCCCGCGATGCGGCCCGTCGCCGAGATCGTGCGGGCCTCGCACGAGCGCTGGGACGGCGCGGGCTATCCGGACAGGCTCGCCGGCGAGCAGATCCCGCTGGGCGCGCGGATCGTGAGCGTCTGCGACGCCTTCCACGCGATGACGACGCCGCGGCCCTACCAGCGCACGCTCACGCGCGAGGAGGCGCTCGCCGAGCTGCGCCGCTGCGCCGGCTCCCAGTTCGACCCGGCCGTCGTGGACGCGTTCTGCGCCCTGGCGCTCGAACCGCCCGCGCCCACGGGGACCGCGCCCGAAGCGGTGGAACGTCCGCACGCGCACGAACGCGGTTGACACGCTCCGCCGCTCTGATGTGTCCTCACCGGTGGGAGGCGGCCGTGCATTGACTGCGGGGCTCGGCCGCCTCCGATCTGCAGAGAGCCATCGACAGGGGGGTACATCCATGCGCTCACGCGCTGCGGCCGCCGTCCTCGCACTCGTCGCGCTTGCGCTGCTGGCCGGCGCCGCGACGGCCGCGACCGGCCGCTATGTCGCACTCGGCGACTCGTACACGGCAGGCCCGCTGATCCCGAACCAGAGCCTCAGCCCGCTGGGCTGCCTGCGCTCGGATCACAACTACCCGCATCTCGTCCAGCCCGGGCTGACGACCGCCGCATTCACCGACATCAGCTGCAGCGGCGCGACGACGGACGACATGTTCGCCGCGCAGTCGACCGAAATAGGCACGAACCCGCCGCAGCTCGACGCCCTTACGGCCGACACGCGCGTCGTCACGCTCGGCATTGGCGGCAACGACATCGGCTTCAGCAGCGTCGTGGAGAACTGCGCGCGCCTGAACCCGTTTGACCCGTGCAAGGACGACTACGTGCACGACGGGATCGACGAGATCTCGCAGAGAATCGCGGCGACCGCGCCGAAGGTGGACGCGGTGATCGCTGCGATCCACGCGCGCTCGCCGGGCGCGAAGGTGCACGTCGTGGGCTACCCGGTGATCCTGCCGGCCTCCGGCTTCGGTTGCTGGCCGACCGTGCCGATCACGCCGACCGACGTGCCGTACCTGCGGTCGAAGGAGATCGAGCTCAACACGATGCTCGCCAACCGCGCCGCAGCCGATGGCGCCTTCTACGACGGCACCTACCCGTCGAGCGTCGGGCACGACGTCTGCAAGGCGACGGGCACGAGATGGGTCGAGGGCCTCGTCCCGACGTCGCCTGCCGCGCCGGTGCACCCGAACGCCCTGGGGATGCAGAGCACCGCGAGGGTCGTGCTCGGGCGCATCAACGCGGTGGGGTATTGAGGTCTCGCCGGGGAGGCGCGTCCGCAGGCGCCTCCCCGGCCCGCTTCACCAGCGGTACCAGCCGCGGCGCCCGCCGGCATCGGCCGCGCCGCCGACGAAGAAGCCGATCGCCCAGATCACGAGCGCGGCAATCAGGATCCACCACAACACGTGCGCAGCGAAGCCCAGTCCGCCGAGCAGCAACAACAGGAGCAACAGGACGATCAACGCAACCATTTTGGTCCCCTTTCGTCGAACCGTCCGGACTCTTCCCCGAGGACCGGCGCGCCATGCGCAGGGATCCGCCAGATGGAGCAGCGCTCCTCGGAGATCCTCGACGCCGGGCCCAGGGAACCCCCAGCGCGATCGTCGACCATCCTGTCCATGCAGAGCACTTCACCCATTCGCCGCTACGTGCTGCTGCGGCATCGGGGGCACGACGCGAGCGCGTCGCGTTGGAGCATGGAGCGCGTCGCTCCAGCTTCCCGCGGCGTCGCCCGCGCTCCGATCGCCGCACAGTCCGTGAAGTCGGCCGCCGAGCGCGGCTGACGAGCGGCACACACGCGTCCCCTGGCGCGTCCGGCCACCCTCGGGCCTCTCCTCCTCGAGTACACGGCAGGCCGGGCGCGCCGGGCGGGCGGGGGCGCGCTCAGCTGCGCCGCCGGCGGCGCACCAGGACCGCGAGCGCGGCACCGAGACCGGCCGCGGCAGCGCCGACGTGACGGCGCGCGGGGCGCCGTGACGCCTCCGGCGCAGCCGCGAAGTGCACGTGCGGGGGCGGCGCCGGCATCGCGAACTCCTCGGCGGCCAGCACGTCGTGCGGTCTGTCGGAGGCGTTCGGCTCCGGCGGCAGCTTCAGCGGCCGCTCGGGATGCCAGGCGGCTTCGGGCGCCGGCATCGCGAACTGCTCGGCGGCCAGCACGTCGTGCGGTCTGCCGGAGGCGTTCGGCTCCGGCGGGATCTCGCCGTGCGGATGCTCGTCGACGCTCATCCAGCGCATCTTCCCAGATCGGCGCAACCGCGCAAATCTGATGCACTTGCGCTGAGATCTGCTTCAGTGCCTATACTCATCCCAAGGCACGGAGCGGATCGCCCTCCGCTTTGCGCGACGAGCCCGACAGAAAGCGACTTCAGACCATGAGCAGACTGCTGCTGGTACCCCTCGAGGACGTCGTCGTCTTCCCGACGATGAACCTGACGCTGACCGTGGACGTCGGCGACGAGCAGCGCGTCCTGCTCGTCCCCCGCCACGAGAACGAGTTCGCCAACGTCGGCACCGTCGCCGACGTGAGCGAGCACGTCCGCCTGCCCGGTGGCGGCCGCGCCGTCGTGTTGAGCGGCCTGCACCGCGGCGTCGCCGGCGCCGCCCACACCGCCCCCGACGGCCGCCTCTACGTCGAGGTCGAGGACCATCCCGACGCCGAGCCGGTCGACGGCCGCACCCGCGAGCTCGAGCGCGAGTACCGCGCCGTGGTCGAGGAGCTGCTGGAGCTGCGCGGCGACGACGGACGCATCCAGGCGTTCGTCCGCGCGATCAGCGAGCCCGGCACGCTCGCCGATACCGCCGGCTACTCGCCTGAGATCTCGTTCGAGCAGAAGGTCGAGCTGCTGGAGACGCTCGACGTGACCGAGCGCCTCGCGCTCGCCGTCAAGCTGCAGCGCGAGCGGCTCGCCGAGCTGCAGGTGCGCAAGCGCATCCGCGAGGACGTCGAGTCCGGCGCCGAGCAGCAGCAGCGCGAGTACTTCCTGCGCAGACAGATGGACTCGATCCGCAAGGAGCTCGGCGAGGACGACGCGTCCGTCGTCGAGGAGTACCGCGCGAAGATCGAGGCCGCCGGCATGCCCGAGAACGTGAGGGAGCAGGCCGAGAAGGAGCTGAGCCGGCTCGAGCGCATGGGTGAGCAGTCGGGCGAGGCCTCGATGATCCGCTCCTACCTCGACTGGCTGATCGCCGTGCCGTGGAGCAGACGCTCGCAGGAGCGGCTCGACCCCGTGCACGCGCGCGAGGTGCTCGACAGAGACCACGCGGGCCTCGACGACGTCAAGGAGCGCATCACGGAGTACCTGGCGGTGCGCAAGCTGCGCGCCGACCGCGGCGTCCCGGACGACAAGAAGTCGGGAGTCATCCTGACCCTGATCGGACCCCCGGGCACCGGCAAGACGTCGATCGGCGAGTCGATCGCGCGTGCGACCGGCCGCGAGTTCGTGCGCATGTCGCTCGGCGGCGTACGCGACGAGGCGGAGATCCGCGGCCACCGGCGCACGTACATCGGCGCGCTGCCGGGGCGGCTGGTCCGCGCCCTGCGGGACGCCGGCACGATGAATCCGGTGATCATGCTCGACGAGGTCGACAAGGTCGGCGCCGACTGGCGCGGCGACCCGAGCGCGGCGCTGCTGGAGGTGCTCGACCCGGCGCAGAACCACAGCTTCCGCGACCACTACCTCGACGTTGAGCTCGACCTCTCGCACGTGCTCTTCATCGCGACCGCGAACGTCGCCGAGACGATCCCCGGCCCGCTGCTGGACCGCATGGAGGTGATCCGCTTCGACGGCTACACGACGGCGGAGAAGACGGCGATCGCGCGCGACTACCTGTGGCCGCGCCAGCTGGAGCGCAACGGGCTGAGAGCCGACGAGGCGACGATCTCCGACGAGCTGCTGCAGACGGTCGTGACGGAGTACACGCGCGAGGCCGGCGTGCGCCAGCTCGAGCGCGAGCTCGGCACGCTGCTGCGCAAGACGGCGACGAAGATCGCCGCCGGAAGCGTCGCGGCTCCGGTCGCGATCGACGCCGACGCCCTGCGCGAAGCGCTCGGCCGCCAGAAGCACTTCCAGGAGGCGGCGATCCGCACGGCGGTGCCGGGCGTCGCCACCGGCCTGGCGGTGACGGGCACCGGCGGCGACGTGCTGTTCGTCGAGGCCGTGCGGATGCCCGGCGAGCGCAAGGACGCGCTCGTGCTGACCGGCCAGCTGGGCGACGTGATGAAGGAGTCGGCGCGGATCGCGCTCTCCTACGTGCGCGGCCACGCCGACGAGCTCGGCATCCCCGACGGCGCGACCGACGGCGAGTTCCACGTGCACGTGCCGGCTGGCGCGATCCCGAAGGACGGGCCGAGCGCCGGCGTCACGATGGTCACCGCGCTCGCGTCGCTGCTGAGCGGCCGCCCGGTCAAGCACACGGTCGGGATGACCGGCGAGGTCACCTTGCAGGGCCGCGTGCTGCCGATCGGCGGCGTGAAGCAGAAGGTGCTGGCGGCGCACGCCGCCGGGCTCACCGACGTCATCCTGCCCGAGCGCAACCGCGGCGACCTCGACGACGTGCCCGCCGACGTGCGCGAGCAGATGACGTTCCACTTCGCGATGAGCGTCGACGAGGTGCTCGCTGTGGCGCTGGAGCCGGCGCGCAGCCACGCCGCCGCCTGAGGCCCGCGCGCCAACCCGGTTGACCGCCGGCTCGTCGCTCCTTCATCCTGAGCGACGAGCCGGTCGGCTGGGGGCCGCCGGCACGACGAAGGGGGACCGTCATGACCGGATTGCGCCGGGCGTTCGCGATCGCCGCAACCGTCGCCTGCTGCGGCGGACTCGCAGCAGCCGCCGCTCACGCCGTCACCTATCCCGAATCGATGGGCGCCGCCGGAGACTCGATCACGCGTGCGACCGACTCGTGCGCGGGCGAACCGCCGATCGAATGCCCGCAGAACAGCTGGTCGATAGGGACCGAAGCCGCCGTCAACAGCATCTACCAGCGCATCAGGGCCGTGCACCCGGGCATCACCGAACACCTAGTGGACGCTGCCGTCTTCGGAGCAAAGGTCGCAGCGCTGCTAGGGCAGTTCGCCGTGCTCGTGAGAAGCCAGCCGCAATTCGTCACGATGGAGATCGGCGCCAACGACGCGTGCACCGAAAGGGTCGAAGAAATGACCTCGGCGACGGCGTACGCGAGAGAAGTCGAAGCCAGCCTCAGATACCTCACCGAAAGAGTGATCGGGGTCCGCATACTCGTCGCCTCGGTGCCCGACGTCTACAGACTGTGGAGCCTCTTGAGGGGCAACTTCTTCGCAGTCGCGACCTGGTCGTTCGGCAGGATCTGCCAGTCCATGCTCAGAGAACCGCAAGCGATGACGCCCGAAGCCGAAGCGCGGCGCCAGAGCGTGAGAGCGCGCATCGTCGAATACAACGAAGCGCTGAGAAGAGCCTGCGCCGTCTACACCAGATCCTGTCAGTACGACGGCGGGAGATTCTTCTCAGCCACCATTGAAACCGGGGAAGTGTCGACGTCGGACTACTTCCACCCCAGCGTCAGAGGCCAGGCGACGCTTGCGAGAGAGGAGTGGGAAATATTTTTGTTCTGAGCACGGAAGCGCCTGGCGCTTGACCGGCGGCTTCTAACTCCGGCATCCTGAGCGACGAGCCGGGGGCAGGGGGCCGCCGGCACGACCAGGGCCCGGTTGCGGAGAGACGGGCCCAGAAGGGGGAACCGTCATGACCGGCACACGCCGGACGGCCGCCGCGCTCGGCGCGGCGCTCTGCCTCATCGCGCTCGCCAGCTCGGCGGCGCTCGCCGCCTACCCGAACTCGATGGCGGCCACGGGTGACTCGATCACCCGCGCGTTCAACACGTGCAGCTTCCCGTTCATCGATTGTCCGCAGAACTCGTGGGCGACGGGCACCGAAACGAGCGTGAACAGCTTCTACCTGCGCATCAGGGAAAGGAACAGAGGAATCGAAGGCAGGCTATTCAACGACGCGAGGTCGGGCGCGAGGATGTCCGACCTGCCCGGGCAGGCGACCACGGTGATAGGTCAGAGAGTCGAATACGCCGTCGTCGAGATGGGCGCCAACGACGTCTGCACCTCCGAACCAGGGACGATGACGTCGGTCGCGAGCTACAGGACCAACTTCGAAACCGCGATGAGAACGCTCGGCGAAAGACTGCCCGCGGGCGCGAGGATAAGTGTCGGCTCGATCCCGAACATCTACCAGCTGTGGAGCGTGCTGCACACGAACGGCTCCGCCGTCTCGACCTGGAACAGCCTCGGCATCTGCCAGTCGATGTTGAGAAACCCGACCTCGACGACGAGAGAAGACGAAGAACGTCGCCTGCTCGTGCAGAGACGAGAGGTCGAATTCAACGGCGTGCTCGCCGAAGTGTGCGCGAGATACACGAACTGCCAGTACGACAGAAACGCCGGCTACGAAGTCAGATTCGAAGCGGGCGAAGTCTCCACGCGCGACTACTTCCATCCGAGCGTGAGAGGCCAGGCGACGATCGCGAGAATAGAGTTCCCGATCGTCGTCTTCTGACGTCGCCCGCAGGTCGTCGCTTGCGATGACCGGAGGGCGAAAGCCGGTTTTCGCGCTGCGCCGCGGAGGGTTCAGACCTTCCGCGGCGCGGTAGCGTGCTCGTATGAGCACGATCAGCAGCAGCCGGGAGCAGGAGGTCGTCGCGCAGGTCCCGAAGGGGCTGTTCATCGGCGGCGAGTGGCGCGAGGCGACGGGCGGCGGCACGCTGCCGGTGGAGGACCCGTCGACGGGCGAGGCGCTGTGCGAGGTCGCGGACGCGACGGTCGAGGACGCGAGAGCCGCCCTTGACGCGGCCGTCGGCGCGCAGGCGGAGTGGGCGGCGACCGCGCCGCGTGAGCGCGGCGAGATCCTGCGCCGTGCGTGGGAGGCGCTGGTGGCGCGCCAGGACGAGCTGGCGCTGCTGATGACGCTGGAGATGGGCAAGCCGGTCGCCGAGTCGAGAGCCGAGATCGCCTACGCGGGCGAGTTCCTGCGCTGGTTTGCGGAGGAGGCCGTGCGGATCGAGGGGCGCTGGGCGACGGCGCCGAACGGCGGGATGCGGATGCTGACGATGCGCCAGCCGGTCGGCCCGTGCCTGCTGATCACGCCGTGGAACTTCCCGATGGCGATGGGCACGCGCAAGATCGGACCTGCGGTCGCGGCCGGCTGCTCGATGGTCGTCAAGCCGGCGAAGCAGACGCCGCTGTCGATGCTCGCCTTGGCGCAGATCCTGGAGGAGGCCGGGCTGCCGGCCGGCGTGCTGAACGTCTTCACCTCCAGATCGGCGTCGCAGACGACCGGTCCGCTGATCGAGGACCCGCGCCTGCGCAAGCTGTCGTTCACCGGCTCGACCGAGGTCGGTCGCCAGCTGATGGGCCAGGCCTCGAAGAACCTGCTGCGCGTCTCGATGGAGCTGGGCGGCAACGCGCCGTTCCTCGTCTTCGAGGACGCCGATCTCGACGCGGCGGTCGAGGGCGCGATGGTCGCCAAGATGCGCAACATCGGCGAGGCCTGCACGGCCGCGAACCGCTTCCACGTCCACGCCTCGATCGCGGACGAGTTCGCCCGCCGCCTCGCCGAGCGCATGGGCTCGCTCAAGAGCGGACGCGGCAGCCAGGACGGCGTGCAGGTCGGGCCGCTGATCGACGACGACCAGCGCGGCAAGGTGCGCGAGCTCGTCGACGACGCGCTCCAGCGCGGCGCGCGGCGCCTCACCGACGGCCAGGAGTCCGACGGGCGCGGCTACTTCTACCCGCCGACGGTGCTCGCCGACGTCCCCGAGGACGCGCGCATGCTGCGCGAGGAGATCTTCGGCCCGGTCGCCCCGATCACGACGTTCGAGACCGACGACGAGGCGATCGCAGCCGCCAACAGAACCGAGTTTGGCCTCGTCGCCTACGTCTTCACCCAGAGCCTCGACCGCGCGATCCGCGTGACCGAACGCCTGGAGACCGGCATGGTCGGCCTCAACCAAGGCCTCGTCTCCAACGCCGCAGCGCCGTTCGGCGGCGTCAAGCAATCCGGCTTCGGCCGCGAGGGCGGCGCCGAGGGGATCGACGAGTACCTGAGCGTCAAGTACGCCGCGATCAAAGCCCCGTGACGCCGCCCTTGTGGCGCATCAGCGATCTTCGTCGACGTAGGGCTCGTGCGAGCCGGACTTGGCGAGCCCGCGGCTGACCATGTAGCCGACCGTCAGGATCGTCACGTAGAGCCAGATCGAGCGGGCGCCGAAGCCGTCCGCGACCGCGCCGGCGATCAGGATCGCGATCGCGACGATCACGTACGCGACCATCTCGGTCGTCTTGAAGGCTGACTTCGTCTCGGTGCGACCGGCGCTGATGCGCGTGCGGCGCCGGCCGACGTCATCGGCGGCGCCCATGCCCGTGGTGCGAGCAGCTCCGTGGGTGCTCATGGCAGTTCCTCCTTCGTGCGACGTTCGTCGTGGTCCCCACCGATCGCGGCGCGACCGGTCGAGCCGCACGGTTACCCGCCGCCCGCGCACGGAAACCAGGCGCTGGTCAGACAGACGGACGCGGCTCGAAGCCCGGGCACTCATGCACCGGGATGCGCGGGTAGCGCGGAAAGGCCGGGTCGGTCTTCGAACGTGTGCAGAGCGAGAAGACCGAGCCGCGGCGATTCGGGACGAGCTGTTGATGCGCGCAGGCGTTGCAGAGGCCGGCGGGCGGCGGCGGGGGCGAGGCGGCGGATTCGGAGCTCGGCACGCCGCCACTATACTTTTTGAAGCATGCAGACGTTCACGCGCCTTCTCAGCTTCCTGCGCCCGCACCTTCGGGGCGTGATCGTCTCGTTCCTGTTCGCCGCCGCCGCGATGGCGTCCGGCGTCGCGATCCCGTGGCTCACCGGGCAGGCGATCGGCGCGATCACGAACGGCGACCGCTCGCAGCTGGTCCTGTTCGCGCTGCTGGTCGCCGCTGCCGGGCTCGCGCGACTGGGCCTCTCCGTCGGCCGCCGCCTCGTCGCCGGCCGCGTCTCGCTCGCCGTCGAGTACGACCTGCGCGCGCGCCTGTACGGTCACCTGCAGGAGCTCGAGCTCGGCTTCTTCGACCGCCAGCAGACGGGCCAGCTGATGTCGCGCGTGACGGTCGACCTGCAGGCGGTGCGCTTCTTCCTCGGCTACGGGCTGATCTTCATCGGCCAGTCGTTCTTCACGCTCGTGCTGGCGGCGGTCGCGATGTTCGTCATCCAGCCCCTGCTCGCACTGATCGCGCTCACGCCGGTTCCGTTCGTCGTGCTCGTCGCGTTCCGCTACGGCCGCCGCTCGCGCCCCGCGATGCAGGAGGTGCAGCAGCGGATCGCCGAGCTGACCGCGGTCGCAGAGGAGAACGTCTCCGGCGTGCGCGTCGTGAAGGCGTTCGCGCGCGAGGAGCTGCAGCTGGAGCGCTTCCGCCACCAGACCGGCCGCGTCTTCGACCAGGCGATGTACACGACGCGCCTGCAAGCGCGCTACGCGCCGCTGATCGGCTTCCTCCCCTACCTCGGCCTCGCCGCCATCCTGCTCGTCGGCGGGCGCGCCGCCATCAGCGGATCGATCGACATCGCCATCTTCGCCACCTTCTACGGCTACGTGCTGATGCTGACCGGGCCGATGCGCACGCTCGGCTACATGCTCGGCGCCGCGCAACGTGCGACCGCCTCGGGCGCGCGCATCTTCCAGGTGCTCGACCGCCAGCCAGGGATCCTCGCGCCGGAGGATGCCCCGCCGCTGCCCGACGGGCGCGGACATGTCGAGCTGCGCGACGTGTCCTTGACCTACGAGGGCGCGGTGCACCCGGCGCTGGCGGAGGTGAACCTGACGGTCAATGCCGGCACGACGGTCGCGCTCGTCGGCGGGACCGGCTCCGGCAAGACGTCGCTGGTGTCGCTGTTGCCGCGGCTCTACGACGCGAGCACCGGCTCGGTCCGGATCGATGGCGCCGACGTGCGAGACGTGGACCCCGGGTCGCTGCGCCGCGAGATCGCGATCGTCACCGACGACCCGTTCCTGTTCTCCGCGACCGTCCACGACAACATCGCCTACGCGCGGCCGGACGCAACGCGCGAGGAGGTCGAGGCGGCGGCGCACCGGGCGCACGCCGACGGCTTCGTGCGCGAGCTGCCCGACGGCTACGACACGCTGATCGGCGAGCGTGGGCTGACGCTCTCAGGCGGGCAGCGTCAGCGGATCGCGATCGCGCGCGCGCTGCTGGCCAATCCCCGCATCCTCGTGCTGGACGACGCGACCTCGTCGGTCGACGCCTCGACCGAGCAGGAGATCAAGCTTGCGCTCGGAGAGGTGATGGCGGGACGGACCACGTTCGTGATCGCGCACCGCCTCTCGACGATCGCCCTCGCCGACGAGATCGTCGTGCTCGAGCGCGGGAGGATCGTCGCGCGGGGCACGCACGAGGAGTTGCTGGAGCAGGAGGGCCTCTATCGCGAGATCGTCGAGAAGGGTCTGCCGGACCAGGTGTTCCTGACCCGCAAGCCGGTCGAGGACGGGGCCGCTTCACCTCCGCGCCGCCGTGCGGCGCTCGCCGCCGTGGCGCCGCCGGCGCCCGCCATGAGCCCCGCCCGCCGCGACGAGGGCGTCTCCGCGCTGGGCTCCGGCGCGCTCGGCTCGCTCACGACCGCCGGCCGCGAGGCCGACCGCCTCGCCGAGCTGCGCCGGCGCCTGCGCCAGACGGGCGGGCGCGGGCGCAAGCTGCGCGGCCTGATCGAGCTGCTGCGCCCCTACCGCGGCCGCGTCGCGCTGATGTTCCTGACGCTGATCCTCGCGACCGGCGCCGCGCTCGCGCCGATCCCGCTCGCCAAGAAGGCGATCGACGACGGCATCCAGCAGGGCGACGCGGGCGCGCTGACGGGCATCGTGCTGGTGTTCCTCGCCGCGACGCTCGTGACGTGGGCCGCGTCCTCCGCGCAGACCTACCTGACCGGCTGGGTCGGCCAGCGGGCGCTGCAGGATCTGCGCGTGCAGCTGTTCCGCCACCTCCAGTCGCTCTCGCTCGGCTTCTACTCGCGCGTGCGCTCGGGCGTCGTCATCAGCCGTCTGACGAACGACGTCGAGGCGCTCGACTCGCTCGTCTCCGACGGGATCGTGACGCTGTTCCAGTCCACGCTGACGCTCGGCGGCGTCGTCGTGATCCTGCTCGTGCTCGACGCCCAGCTGGCGCTCTACACGTTCATCGCGATCCCGCTGATCGCCATCTCGGCGTTCGTCTTCCGCATCGCCTCGGCGGACGCGTTCCGTCGTACGCGCGAGCGGATCGGCGCGATCACCGGCTACCTGCAGGAGACGCTGTCGGGCATCCGCGTGGTGCGGTCGTTCGGCCAGGAGCGCCGCCACATCGGCCGCTTCGCCGACCTCAACCGGGCCAACCGCGACGCGAACATGACGACGGTCTACCTGAACGCCGCCTACTTCCCCGGCATCGAGCTGCTGTCGTCATTGGTGACGGTCGGGATCCTTCTGATCGGCGGCTTCGAGGTGGTCCACGGCAACGCGCAGACGGGCGTCGTGTTCGGCTTCATCGCGGCGCTGAACCTGTTCTTCGACCCGATCCAGTCGCTCTCGCAGCTCTATACGACCTACCAGTCAGGCATGGCGGCGCTCGACAAGATCTTCGAGCTGCTCGACGAGGAGCCGGAGCTGGTGGACCGGCCGGACGCGGTGCGGCTGGAGGGCCTGCACGGCGAGCTGTCGTTCGAGGGCATGTCCTTCCGCTATGGCGACTCCGATGACGGACCGTGGGCATTGCGCGACATCGATCTGCACGTCGAGCCCGGACAGACGGTCGCGCTGGTGGGCGAGACCGGCGCCGGCAAGTCGACCTTCGCGAAGCTCGTCGCGCGCTTCTACGACCCCACGCGCGGCGTCGTGCGCGTGGACGGTCACGACCTGCGCGACGTCTCCTCCGCCTCGCTGCGAGCGCGCATGGGGATCGTGCCGCAGGAGGGCTTCCTGTTCAGCGGGACGATCGCCGAGAACATCGCGTTCGGTCGGCCGGACGCGACGCGCGCCGAGGTCGCCGCCGCGGCCGAGGCCGTCGGCGCCGACGCTTTCGTGAACGACCTCCCGCTCGGCTACGACACGGAGATCGGCGAGCGCGGCGTGCAGCTGTCGGCGGGCCAGCGCCAGCTCGTCGCGTTCGCGCGCGCGCTGATCGCCGATCCGCGGATCCTGGTGCTGGACGAGGCGACCTCGAACGTCGACATCCAGACGGAGACGCGCATCGAGGAGGGCCTGCGGACCCTGCTCGCCGGCCGCACCGCGATCGTGATCGCCCACCGCCTCTCCACGATCCGCCACGCCGATCTGATCGTCGTGCTCGAGCACGGCCGCATCGCCGAGCAGGGCACGCACGAGCAGCTGCTCGCCTCCGGCGGCGCCTACGCGCGGCTGCACCAGGACTGGGCCGAGCAGGCGGTAGCCTGAGCGCAACCCCGATCGAGGAGGACCCATGCTCGGCGACAGCAGAGCGTTCAGCGGCTTCGCGGTGGACGACCTGGAGCAGGCGCGCCAGTTCTACGAGGAGACGCTCGGGGTGCGCACGAGCGAGGAGCACGGCCTGCTCACATTGCACCTGGAGGGCGGGGCGCGGCCGACGCTCGTCTACCCGAAGCCGGATTTCGTCCCGGCGACGTACACGATCCTCAACTTCCCTGTGGACGATATCGACGGGGTGGTCGGCGAGCTGACCTCGCGCGGCGTGGCGTTCGAGCGCTACGAGGGCTTCGAGCAGGACGACAAGGGCATCGCGCGCGAGCTCGGCGGCGGTCCCTCCATCGCCTGGTTCAAGGACCCCGCCGGGAACATCCTCTCGCTTGTGAAGCAGTAGCCGCGCGGCGCAGTAGATTGGCGCGATGCGCGAGGAGTTCGCATTGCTGCGCGGCATCGACGAGCAGGACGTCGCGGAGCTGACGGAGCGGGCGCGGCGCCGGCGCTTCGCGGCCGGCGAGATCGTCTTCCACGCCGGCGACCCCGCCGACACGCTGCACCTCGTGCGCGGCGGGCGCTTCGCCGTGCGGATCACGACCGAGTTCGGCGCGACCGCGACGTTGAACGTGGTCGGGCCCGGCGGGGCGTTCGGGGAGCTGGCGCTGCTGACGCCGGAGGCGCCGCGGTCGGCGACCGTGGCGGCGCTGGAGGACGCGGAGACGCTCTCGATCCATCAGCTCGACTTCGACCGTCTGCGCAGACGCCGCCCGCAGACCGACGCGCTGCTCGTGGAGATCCTGGCGCGCCGCGTGCGCGAGCTGTCGGAGCAGCTCGTCGAGGCGCTGCACATCCCCGCCGACACGCGCGTCCGGCGGCGGCTGCTCGACGTCGTCGGCGCCTACGACGGCGCCGAGGCGGGCGCCGTCGTGCCGCTCACGCAGGAGGAGCTCGCGTCGCTCGCCGGCACCTCGCGCGCGACCGTCAACAGAGTCCTGCGCGAGGAGCAGGAGCGCGGCACGCTGACGCTGTCCCGCGGCCGCACCACGCTCGTCGATCCGGACACGCTCGCCAGACGCGCGCGCGGGGCGTTCGGCTGAGCGCGCGATGGAGCTGCCCGCCGCGGTCGCGCAGCTCGCGCAGGATCTGGCCCACCTCCCGGGTGTGGAGGCCGTCATGCTCGGCGGCTCGCGCGCCGTGGGCGCCCATCGACCCGACAGCGACTGGGACCTCGGGCTCTACTACCGCGGCTCGCGCGGTTCGTTCGATCCCGTCTCGGTCCGTGGCCTCGGCTGCGACGGCTACGTCTCGGCCCTGGGCGAGTGGGGGCCGATCGTGCACGGAGGCGCCTGGCTGACGGTCGAGGGCACGCCCGTCGACGTCCTCTTCCGCGACCTCGACACCGTCGAGGCATGGCTCGCGGACGCCGAGCACGGCCGCTTCGAGGTGCTCGTGCAGAACGGCTACGTCGTCGGCGCGCCCACCTACGTCCCCGTCGGAGAGCTCGCGATCAACCGCCCGCTCGCCGGCGCCCTGCCGCGCCCGGCGTTCCCAGACGCGCTCGCGGCCACCGCCCCGGCGCGCTGGCAGGGCCGAGCGAGCGTGTCGCTGATGTTCGCCGCACAGCATGCCGCAGCCGGCGACGCAGTCTGCTGCGTCGGCATGCTGGTCGACGCCGCGCTCAGCGCCGCCCACGCGCGGCTGGCACAGCGCCGCGAGTGGGTGCTCAACGAGAAGCGCCTGTTGCAGCGCGCGGGCCTCGAGCAGCTTCACGCGCTGCTCGCCCCTGCGGACGCGAACCTCCCGGCCGCCGTCGCCACCGTCGCGCGCGTCCTCGGGATCGCCCCGCTGGTCGTTCGCTAGGGCCGTCTCGCCGGCGCCAGGAAGCGCGCGCCCGCGGGCACCAGCACCGTTCTGTGCAGCACGAACGAGCGCACGGCGACGAGCCCCTTCGAGACGACCACGAGCGTGCCCGGGCGCGGATGCGTGTCGCAGCGGTCGACGGTCGTCCAGCGCGTGCCGCGGACGGTCGCGGCGCCGTAGCGCCCTCTCGTGCGGATCCGGCCGCGGGCGCGGACCTTGAGTCTGCGGCCGTGCCGCGCCGTGGCGGCCGCGCGCGCTTGCGGCCCGGGCGCCGCCGACGCCTGCCCGCGCACCTGGTCGCGCTTTGAGGCGCCGCAGCCGAGCAATGGGCCGGACAGCGTCATCTCCCCCGGCCGCTGGCCCAAGTCGTACTGCTTCGGCTGATCGACGATGAAGCGCCCGCCGGTCGCGATTCCCTTCGCGCGCTTGCCGCTCGGGTTGGTCGCGAAGTACACGACGACGCTGCCGTCGGAGACGTCGAGCTCGGCCCCCATCGGCAGATTGGCGATCGCCTCGAGCGGGAGGAATCTGTCGCTGCCCGGCAGTCGCACGAGCACCTTGCCGAGCCGCGGCCGTGCGACGACGCTCTTGCCGAGCACGGGCGGCGAGACGCCCAGCGGCGGCGTCGGGTTCAGCGAGTTGTCGACGGGCGGCGCGCCCAGCGCGACCGAGCGGATCCGGTTGTTGAACGCGTCGGCGATCAGCGTGCGCGTGCCGTCCTGTGCGACCGCACGCGGATGCGAGAGCTGCGCGCGCTCGGGATCTCCCCCATCGCCTGAGAAGCCGGCGACCCCGGTGCCGGCGAGCGTGCGGATCGTGCCGTCGACGCCGACGAGCCGCACGCGCTCCCCGCCCGCGTCAGCAATTGCGATGGATCCGTCGGCGAACGCGGCGACACCCTCAGGTGCGTTCAGCAGCGCCTTGCCGGCTGGGCCGCCGTCGCCCCCGAAGCCCGCCGGACCTGCGCCGGCGACGGTCGTGATCGTGCCGTCGGCCGTGACGCGGCGGATGCGGTTGTTGCCCGTGTCGGCGATCAGGAAGCCGCCGCCGGCGAGCGGCGCGACGTCGCTCGGAGCGTTGAGCGCGGCCGATGCGGCCGGGCCGCCATCGCCGGCGAAAGCGGCCGGGCCGGTGCCTGCGACGGTCGTGATGATCCCGCTCTGCGAGACGCGCCGGATGCGGTTGTTGCCCGTGTCGGCGATCAGGTAGCCGCCGTCGGGCAGCGCGGCGACGGCAGCCGGCTGGTTGAGCTGCGCGATCTGCGCGCCGTCGCCATCGCCGCCGAAGCCGGGCGTGCCGGTCCCGGCGACGCTGACGAGCGTGCTGTTGATCACCTCACGGACGCGGTTGTTGCCCGTGTCGGCGATCAGGAAGCTGAGGCCGTTGGCGGCGAGCGGTGAGACGCCGCGCGGCTGGTTGAGGCGGACGGCGGGATCGGTTGGCGGGAGGCCGTCGCCGGCGAACCCGCCCGCCGCCGGAGAGGCCGGGCCGGCGCCCGCGACGGTCGTGATCGTGCCGTTCGCATCGACGCGGCGGATGCGGTGGTTCGCGGTGTCGGCGATCAGATACCCGGCGCCGCCATGCAGCGGGTCGAGCGGCGCGACGTCGGAGGGCGCGGCGAGCAGCGCGCCCGCGGCGGCGCCGCCGTCGCCGCCGAAGCCGCCCGCACCGCTGCCGGCGACCGTCTGGATCCGCTCGCCGGAGGCGCCGTGCACCACGCCGGTCGAGGCGATCGCGAGCAGCGTGAGCAGCGCGCACGTCGCGAGCAGGCGGAGGACGAGGCTGCGGTGAACTCGGGGCATCGCGTGGGACTCTCGCGCGTCGCGCGCCAGCGCACTGTCGCAGAGTCGACGCACCGGGCGTCGAATGCGCGACACTCCCGCGCATGCCGCGGCGCCCCCCAGCCCGCCTTCTGCGTGCGCTCGTCGTGGGACTGCTGGCGGCAGCGAGCGCGGGGGGCCTGGCACTGATCGACGGCGGTCCGGTCGAGCGCGCCGAGCTGTCGCTCGTCGACGCGCGCTTCGCGGTGCGGGGTGAGCACGCATTGCCGGACGTGGTGCTCGTGGCGATCGACCAACCCACCTTCGGCCGCCTGCCGTACCGGTGGCCGTATCCGCGCTGGATTCACGCGCTCGCGATCCGCAGACTGCTGCGGGCGGGGGCGCGCACGGTGGCATATGACGTGCAGTTCTCGGAGCCCTCGAACCGCCGCGACGACCGGGAGCTGCTCGCGGCCGCGGCCGATTCCCGCGTCATCCTCGGCACGACCGAGCTGGACCCGCGCGGCCGCCCGGCGATCGTCGGCGGCGCCCGCACGCTCCAGCGGGTCGGCGACCGCATCGGTACGACGCTGTTCCCGGTCGACGGCGACGGGGTGTGGCGGCGCGTCCAGGGCCGCATCCTGGGCGTGCCGCAGTTCTCCGTCCTGACGGCCGGCGGCGACCCCGGAGCACCGCCTCGTCCGATCGACTTCGCCGGCCCGGCCGGCACCGTCCGCACCATCTCGTTCTGGCGCGTCGCGTCCGGGCGGTTCGACCGTGCACTGGTGCGCGGTCGCATCGTCGTGGTGGGCGCATCGGCGCCGTCGCTCCAGGACCTCCATCCGGTCCCCTTCGGCGGCGACCTGATGCCCGGCGCCGAGATCCACGCCAACGCGATCCAGACCGTCCTGAATGGCTATCCGCTCGACGACGCACCGGCAGCCGTCGCGATCCTGCTCGTGCTTGTCGCCGGACTCCTCGCACCGCTCGCGACGCTCGTCGGCTCCCCGACGAGCGCGCTTGCGCAAGCGCTGGGAGCCGGGCTGCTCGGCATGCTCGCGCTGCTCGGCGGCGCGCAACTCGCGTTCGACGCGGGGACGATCCTCCCGGTCGCGGCGCCGCTGCTGGCGCTCGCGCTCGGCACAGTCGGGGCCGTCGCGCTCACCTATCTGTTCGAGGTGCGCGCGCGCCGCCAGCTGCGCACGACCTTCGAGCGCTTCGTCTCGCCAGACGTCGCCGCCGAGCTGCTGCCGGGAGGCGACGCGCCAGCGCGGCTGGAGAGCAGACGGCTGGAGGCGACCGTGCTCTTCTGCGACCTGCGCGGCTTCACGAGCTTGTCCGAGCAGCTGCAGGCGGAGCAGGTGATCGCCGTGCTCAATCGCTACCTCGACGCCGTCTCCGGCGCCGTCTTCGCCCACGGCGGCACCGTCGTCTCCTACCAGGGCGACGGCGTGATGGCCGTCTTCGGAGCCCCGCTGCCACAGCCCGACCACGCCCAGCGCGCGGTCCGCGCCGCGCGAGAGATCCTCGACAACGCCCTCCCCCGCTTCAACGCCTGGATGATGGAGGAGCGGCTGGCCGACGCCCCGCTTGACGCGGGCATCGGACTCAACAGCGGCTTCGTGATGTCGGGACTCGTCGGGTCCGAGCGCCGCGTCGAGTACGCGGCCGTCGGCGACGCGACGAACGTGGCGGCGCGGCTGCAGGCGCTCGGCCGAGATCACGACAGTCGCCTCTTCGTCTCCGACACCACCTACCGACAGCTCGGCGCCGCAGCCGAGGGGCTGCGGCGCCATGGGGCTGTCGAGTTGAAGGGGCGCAGCCAGCCGGTGACCGTGTGGGTCGCCGGCTGATCGCGTGCTACGCGGTCTTCGGGACGCAGATCGCGTACGCGCGCAGATCGCGGTTGGCGCCGGCTCTGTTGACGCCGCTCACGCGCCAGCCGGTGATGTCCACCGAGCCGCCCGTCGCGGGCAGTGGGAAGGACGAGTTCAGCTGCGCGTCGAGCTCGGTCGGCGAGTCGGTGCCGGCGATCATCCAGGCGCCACCGCCGCCGATGCCCTTCTCCGTCGGGCTGCAGGAGGCGGTGATCGTGGCGCTGCCGCCGGTGACGACGGTCACCTGATTGACGACGACGCGCGTTCTGTTGGCCATGAAGGCGGTCGCGTCGCGGCCCTGCAGCTTCTGCGCGTCCTGCGCGCTCACGGCGTTGGTCGCGTTGTCGGCCGTGTCGGCCTGCGCCGCGTGCGTGGCGCTCGCGGCCGTCTGCGCGGTCAGTGCCTGCTGGGCGGTCGGCACCGGCCCGAGCCGCGACTCGTCGATCTGGCCGCCGCCGAGCGCATTGCTGACGATCCGGTTGGCGGGGATGCTGCGCTTCTGGATGTCTCTGCCGCTGAACGTGGCGGCTGCATAGCCGGTCCCGCCGAGCGCCGCGAACAAGGCGACGAGCGCGACGATCATGGAAGCCGACGGACGACGGATGCTGATGATGGAACGCATGAGAACCCTCCGGTCCTTGGAGGCGAGCCCGATGCCCGCCTGTTCGATGCGTTCAGCTTCCGCCAGCGCAAGCGGCCCGTCTGCTCAGGCGGTGACACGCGAAGTGTCAAGTGCGCGACAGAGGCCCGACGGCGACTGCGGGACAGGGATTCGAACCCCAATTTCTCGGTCCAGAGCCGAGCGTCTTGCCGTTAGACGATCCCGCAAGGATCGGCCGATCAGGATAGAGGCTAGCTCGGCCGCGCGTTTCGCGACCGGGAGTCGTGGCAGCATCCTTGCAATGCAGCAACGATTGAGCCTTGTGACCCTCGGCGTCGCCGAGCTTGCGCGCGCCCGCGCCTTCTACGAGGCGCTCGGTTGGGAGGGCACCTCGCCGGACGACGACGTCATGTTCTTCCAGGCCGGCGGCATGATCGTCGCGCTGTGGTCGCGCGAGAAGCTCGCTGCCGACAGCGGCATCGACCACGATCCGGGCGGCTGGGGCGGCGTCACGCTCGCCCACAACGTCGGCTCCCCGGAGGAGGTCGATGCGGTGATCGCGCAGGCGGAGGCGGCCGGCGCGCAGATCCCGCGCCACGGTGCGGAGACCTTCTGGGGCGGCTACTCGGGCGTCTTCATCGACCCCGACGGCCATCCGTGGGAGGTCGCCCACAACCCCCACTGGACGATCCACCCGGACGGCTCAGTGACCTTCTGAGCGGGCCGGGCCGCGGAGCGGTCCTCTCAGGGCCAGCCGGCCGGCATCTCGAACTGCTCGTCCTCGCCAAGCGCCAGCACCACCGGGTCGCCTCTGCGCGCCGCGATCGTGAGCGGCGTCTCGACGTCCGTCGTCGCAAACGTCACGGACAGGACGCTCCGACCCGGGAACAACTCAGCGACCGCACGCACCGCGCGGGCGTGATGCTCGACGCCGCCCAGCGGCGAGGTGATCTCCGCCCGCACCGCGTCGACCTCGAACGGCGGCAGCGCCTTCACCTCCGGCAGTGGAAGCGGCTCGGCCGCAAGGCGGTCGGCATCGAGCTGGACGACCTCGTCCCCTTCAGCCAGCAACAGGGGACCCACGGCCGGGCACTCGACCGCCAGCACCGGCAGCTCGGCTCCCTGGTCGAGCAGCAGCGTCGCCTCCAGCGCGCCCGCCGCATGCACCAGCTGCCGGAGCGTCACCGCGATCTGCGCGATCTGCTCGCGCGCCTCCTCGACCGGGGGCGTCACGCAATCAAAGCGTCGAGAGGTCTGCGTCGAGCGAGCCGAGCGCGTCGGCGTCGCGGACCGGCTCGCGCGAGGCGATCAGTCGCCGTGCGTGCTCGAGATCGTCGGAGCGCCCGATCGACAGCGCGCCCTCGACCCGGCCGCCGGCGAGGTACCAGACGCTGAACGCGCCCTCCTCGAACGACCCGCGCATGATCTCGCGATCCCATCTCGCCGCCGGCCCCACGTACTCCAGCGAGGCCCAGTCGGCGAGGTCGGAGAAGAAGTAGGGCACGACATCGTGCTCCACCTCTTGGCCGAGCATGTTCTGCGCGACCGTCTTGCCGTGGTTGAACGCGACGTCCCAGTGCTCGATGCGGATCCGCCGGCCGTTCGGGCGCGAGTCGTAGGAGCAGACGTCGCCGGCCGCCCACACGCCCGGCGCGCTGGTGCGCAGCTGCGCGTCGCACAGGATCCCGCCGCGCTCGTCGTCCAACTGCAACCCGGCGGCTCTCGCCAACATCGTGTCCGGCATCACGCCGGCGCCGATCACGACGCAGTCGGCCTCCAGGCGCTTGCCGGTCTTCGTCACGACGTGCGTCACACGCCCGTCGGCGCCCTCGAAGCGCTCCAGCGCGTCCTCGCCGTGCACGACGATCCCGTGCTCCTCCAGGCGATCCTGGAGCCAGCGGCCCGTCTGCGCGCCGAAGCCGCGCTCGAGCGTGACCGCCTCCTGCATCACGATCTGGCAGGTCGCGTGGTCGGCCGCCGTCAACGACGCCGCCACCTCACAGCCGATGTAGGAGCCGCCGATCAGCACCACCTTCTTGCCGTCCGCGTCAGCGCGGATGTGGTCGGCATTGCCGAGTGCGCGGAGGTAGTGGATCCCCTCCAGCTCGGCGCCCTCGACGTTGAGGCGCCGGACGTTCGCGCCCGTCGCGAGCAGCGCGCTGTCGTAGGAGACGATCTCCTTCGAGGACAGCGTCGCCTCTCTGGCGGCCGTGTCGAGCTTCATCACGCTCGTTCTGGTGCGCAGGTCGATTCGCTGCTCGGACCACCACTCGTCGGGCCGGAAGTAGGTGTCCTGCCGGGAGTCCTTGCCCTGCAGGTACTCCTTCGAGCACGGCGGGCGGTTGTAGGGCGGATCGGGCTCGCGCCCGACGAGCAGGATCTCCCCCTCGCCGCCGGCCTCGCGCAGCCAGCGGGCGCAATTCGCGCTTGCGAGGCCGCCACCGATCAACAGATGCTTGACGTGGATGTCTGCCATGGCCTGTTCGCGTCGCGGGACGGCCGGTTCTTACCCGGCGCTCGCGCCGTTACGCGTGAACTGCGGCGTGATCGCCGACTCCAGGCCCGGGTCGAGGATCAGCAGCACCTCGTCGCCGGCCTGGATGACGGTGTCGGACTTCGGCACGAAGCCGGCCCCGCCGCGCAGCACCGAGATGATCAGGCTGCCTTCGGGCAATTCGACCTCGTCGACCCGCTGGCCCGCGGCCGGCGCGCCGTCGGCGACCTCCAGCTCGATGATCTCCAGCCGCTCGCCCTCCAGCGCCAGCAGCTGCACGAGCCCGTACTGCGGCACCTCATGCTCGATCAAGCGGAGGATCAGGTCGGTCGCGGAGACCGCCGGGCGGATCCCCAGCAGCTTGAAGTGCTGGAGGTTGCGCGGGTTGTTGACGCGCGCCACGATCCGCTGGCAGAGGTACTTCTCCTTCGCCACCTGGCAGATCAGCATGTTGTCCTCGTCATCGCCGGTGACGGCGATCACGAGGTCGGCGCGCTGGATCCCCGCGCGCTCCAGCACCCACAGCTCGGTCGCGTCGCCGTACTGGACGGCGTGCTCGAGCTCCTGCTCGACGATCAGGTAGCGGCGCCGCTCGGACTCGATCAGCGTCACCTCATGGCCCTTGCCGAGCAGCTCGCGCGCGAGGTTCCAGCCGACCTTGCCGGCACCGACGACGATCACGTACACGCGGCAGGTCCTCTCATGCGGCGGGATCGAGCGCGGCTCTCTCGACGAGGTCGATCGCGTGCTGCGTCGGGCAGATCGTGTGGAGCCCCTGCTCGGCGTACCAGGCCGCACGCGCCGGGTCGAGCACGCGCACGACAACCCGCGGGACGTTGAAGCGCCGCTGTGCGATCTGGGCGATCACGAGGTTCGTGTTGTCGCCGTTGGTGGAGGCGATGAAGACGTCAGCCTGCTCGATCCCGGCCTCCAGGAGCGCGTCGACCTCCAGCGCGGTGCCGACGGTGAAGCGTCCGCCGGCGTCCTCCCAGCTCTCGGCCAGGTCCTTGTCGAGCTGCTCGTGCGAGAGCGGGTCCTCGTCGAGCACCGACACCTCGTGCCCCGCCTCGAGCGCGCGCTTGGCGACGGCGGAGCCGACGCGGCCGGCTCCTACGACCAGGATGAACATGAGCGGGAGGTTACCGAGGCGCCTCCGCCCGCGGCTCTGCGGCCGGGGCGGTGAGGATCACGCGGCACTCGGCCTTGCGCAGCACGTACTTCGTGATCTCGCCGACGTAGTTGTCGAGCGGGCCGCCGGCGCCGCCGAACAGCGCGCCGCCGCGTACGCGCGAGGGCTCCTCGGCCGCCAGCACGATCGCCTCGACTCCGCGCCGTCTCGCCTCGCGCACGATCGCCTCGCCGGCGCGGCGCGCGCGCACCATCGCCGTCTGCACGTGCACGCCTTCGTACTCCTCGCCGACCGCCTTGGCGCGTCGCAGCGCCTCCTGCGCGCGTCTGAGCTGCGGCTCGGGCAGGCGCGCGTCGATCGGCAGCGACATCGGCACCTCGAAGACCCAGATCGCCTCGATCGTCGCGCCCTCCTCCTCGAGCTCGTCGCTGACCTCGCCGGCGAGGCGGCCGGCCGTCTGCACGATGTCGTCGTCGAGCGGCTTGCCGAAGATCGGCACGAGCAGGGAGCCGAACTCGGCCCGCGGCGGCTCGCCACCGCGCAGCGCGCTCTCGGGCACCGTCACGCGCCGCAGCAACGGGTTGCCGTCGATGCGGCGGTAGGCGACGTAGAGCGCGAGGCCGCCGACCAGCCAGCCGAGCCCGACATAGCGGGCGCCGGTGTGGAGGACGACCACGGTGATCCAGCCGGCGCCCGACAGCAGCGCGCCGAGCACCGCCGGCAGCGGCACCGAGCAGCCGCGCACGCGGATCGAGTACGGGACGCGGTAGGGCCGTTCGCGGTCGGGCTCGCGGAAGCGCAACCGGATGATCGATACGTGCGCGATCGTGAACGCGAGCATCGCCCCGAACGCGTAGATGCCGACGAGGAAGTCGATGTCGGCGGGGATCGTGAGCGCCGCCGCGACGAGCGCGGCGAGGCCGATCAGCACGTACGGCGTGCCGCGCTGCGGGTGCAGCCGCCCGAGCGCGCTGGGGATCTGGCGGTTCGTCGCGAGCCCGTAGGCGAGCCGCGAGATCCCGAGCATCGCGGAGTTGGCGGCCGCCAGCAGGCCGATCACGGCGGTGACGGCGACGGCGACGCGCAGCGAGTCGGCCAGCCAGCGCTGGGAGAACGCGTCGGCCACCGACAGCAGCGGCGCCTCGACGTCGCGCGTGGTGAACGCGTCCGCCCCCCCTTCGATCGGCAGCGCGCTGACGCCGACGACCGCGATGCCGACGTACACGAGCAGGATCGTGCCGACACCGGGCCCGACGAGTCGGCGCAGCCCGCTACGGGTCGTCTCCGTCTCGCCGGCGAGGCTCGCCGCCGCCTCCAGGCCAGTGAAGGCGATCGTCGCGATCGTGAGCGCGTAGATCGTGTCGTCCCACGCCGGCGAGCTGCCCAGATGGATCGAGTCGACGATCGTGCCGGGATGCAGCAGCAGGACGAGCCCGAGCACGATCACGAGCAGCTGCACGGCGATGTCGGCGAGCGCGACGATCAGCCCGCGGCGCAGCTGGCGCACGCTCACGCCGCCCACGTTGAACAGCGCGACCGCCGCGATCACGGCGATCGCCACGACGATCTCAAGCGCCCCATGCCCAACCGGATCGGAGAACTCGGCCAGGTAGTTCGTCGCCGTGAAGGCGGTGACGGCGAGCAGGATGCAGTAGTCGAGCAGGATCGCCCAGCCGGCGACGAAGCTGACCAGCTCGTTGAAGGCGTAGCGCGCGAACACCGATGAGCCCCCGCGCTCTCGGTGCAGTGCCGCGCCCTCGACGTACGTCATCGAGGCGAGCGAGAAGAAGATCCCGGCGATCAGGAAGACGAGCGGCGTCAGTCCGAGCGCCCGCTGCGCGACGACGCCGAGCGCGAAGTACACCGAGCTGATCGACATCGTGTAGACGAGCCCGAACAGCGCGCGGGCCGACAGCGTGCGCGGGTTCACGAGTCGCGCCCCTGGCGCGCTTGCAGGTAGAGCCGCGCGCCGCCGGCCGCGACGAACAGCACGCCGAGCACGATCCCCAGCGCGAGCCCGCCGCCGCCGGCCGCGAGCGTGCGCACGACGAGCGCGACGCCGATCGCGATCATCGCGAGCGACAGCGCGCGCGTGGTGAAGCGATGGAGCTGACGAGGGTCGGGCATGGTGGCGGGTCTCACGCGACGGCGGCCGGCTCGACAGGCGCGGCGCGTCTGCCGCGAGCGGACTCGATGATCACGCGACACGGCCGCTCGGCCAGCACGGTCTCCAACGTGCGGCCGAAGATCGAGCCTCCGCCGCTGCGCTCCGGCAGCGGCATCACGATCGCGCGCGCGCCGATCTCGCGCGCCTCGTCGACGATCGCGCGGCCCGCCTGACCGGCACGCACCTTCTGCCAATGGCCGGTCACGCGCCGGCCGCCCTGGACCTTCGCCTGCTCGATCATCTCCTGCGCGGCCAGCTCCTGCTCCGGCAGCGCGGCGTTGATCGGGCTGGTGGCCGGCACGACGATCGTCACGAGCATGTGGATGCCGCGGCTGCGGCGCGCCGCCATGCGGATGGCGGTCGCGAGCACGTCGGGCTCGAACTCGCGCTCCTCGAACGCGACGAGCACCGACTCGTACTCGGCCTCGTGGTCGACGACCGGCTTGGGAACCGCCACGCGCGTCGTGGTCGCCAGGTCGAGCCCGTGTCGGCGACGGTAGATCGCATAGACCACGACGCCGAACGCCAGCCAGCCCATGCCGGCGAGCGCCACGTCGATGTGCAGCGCGGTCACGGTCACCCACGCGAGCGCCGTGCCGAGCCCGCCGGCGAGCGCGAACAGCGGCAGCTCGTTGCCGCGCCAGCGCAGCGTGCCGGGACCGGTGTACGGCCGCTCCTGCTGCGGCAGCTTGATCCGCAGCCGCACGACCGCCGCGTGGGCGATCGTGAACGACAGCATCGCCCCGAACGCGTACATGTTGCCGAGGAACTCCGCCTGGCCGGGGATCATCGCGACGCACGCGACGCCGGAGAAGACGAGGATCCCGAGCCACGGCGTGCGGAACTTCGGATGCAGCTGGCGCAGTCTGTCGGGCACCTGGCGGTGGATCCCCATCGAGTAGACGAGCCGCGAGACGCCGATGATGCCGGCGTTCGTGGCGATGAACAGGATCGTCGCCGCCAGCAGGCCGACGTACAGCTCGCCGACGCCCTGCAGCGGCCCGAGGTCGAGGTGCTTGACGATGCCCAGCACCGGGTCGCCGGAGAAGCCGCCCTGGTCCTCGCCGAGGCCGAGCAGCGTCTGGTAGTCGCCGTCGGCGTTCTGCGTGACCGGCAGCGCAGACAGCGCGACCGCGGGCAGCAGCGCGTAGATGGCGAACACGGCGATCACGACGCGATTGATCGCCCGCGGAATCGTCGTCGCCTCGTCTCTGGCCTCCTCGGCCATGTTCGAGATCGTCTCGATGCCGGTGTAGGCGATCATCGCGACCGGGATCGCGACCGCGAAGTCCTTCCACGTCGGGGCGATCCCCAGGTGCACGTTGTCGATCAGCACCTGCGGGGAGAAGACGAGCACCAGGCCCAGGACCACCAGCAGCAGCTGCGTGGCGAAGTCGGTGACCGCGAGCAGGATGTTGAGCCGCGCCGCCTCCTTGACGCCGAAGACGTTGATGACAGCGAGCAGCGCGACGACCACGATCCCCCCGATCACGTCGCCCGGGCCGTGCCGCAGCGGCTCCCAGAACAGCGAGCCGAGGTAGTGCGGCACGAAGAAGGCCGAGATCGAGATCGTGATGACGTAGTTGAGCATCTGGCCCCAGGCGGCGAAGAAGGACCAGAACTCGTTGAAGGCGTGGCGCGCGAAGCTGGAGGATCCGCCTGCCTCGGGGAACATCGCGGTCGCCTCCGAGTAGGTGGCGGCCGTGAGGTAGAAGATCACCCCGGCGATCACGAACACCACCGGGGTCAGCCCGAGCGCGAAGCTCGCCACCAGCCCGAGGGCGTAGTAGATCGAGCTGCCCACGTTGCCGTAGGCGGTCGAGAAGAGGGCGTTGACCCCGAGCACCCGCTCGAGGCCGTGGAGACGTCGCTGAGCCATCGTGGCGTTCGGGATCGGATGCTACGCGGCGGTGCGGCCGGGGCGCCCACCGGCGCCCGCGCGAAGGCGCACGATTACGGTTCGCGCGTGACCGACGCCAGAGCGGTGCGCTGGGACGACGAGGCGTTCGCAAGAGCCCGCGAGCTGGCCGGCGCCGGCTTCTTGGAGGTGCCCGGGGCTCACCTGACCGCGGACCAGATCGCGGTGCTCCTGCACCTGGCGCGCGAGGAGTCGCATGGCGCGGGGCGGCTGGCGCGGCTCGATCTGACCGGGGCGACGATCGACGGCAGAGCTGACTTCGACGGCATTCGCTTCGAGGGGCCGGCCGACTTCGAGGGCGTTCGCTTCACCGGCGAGGCGACGTTCGAGGAGGCGGAGTTCGCGGCCTGGGCGGACTTCGAGCTCGCGCAGTTCGCACAGGGCGCGAGCTTCGCGGGCGCGACGTTCCACAGATCCGCCAGCTTCGAGTCGGCCCGCTTCGAGGCAGGCGCCGACTTCGCCGGGGTGCAGGCCCCCGAGCTGCGCTTCGACGGCGCGCACCTACGCTCCGTGACCTTTCGGGACGCCGTCGTCCAACAGCTCACCGGCGAGGAGGCGCACGTCGCCGGCTTCCTGCGGCTCGACGGGGCGCAGTGCGACCTGCTGGATCTCCCGCGCGTCGTCGTCGACGGGGAGGCGGACGCCACGGGCGCGACCTTCGGCGAGGCGATCCTCGACGACGGGCGCTTCGGCGCGGACGCCCTCTTCTGCGGCGCGACCTTCGAACGGACGGCCCGACTGGGCGGAGCCGAGATCGCCGGTTCGATGGACTTCACACGCGCGCGCTTCGGCGGCGAGGCCGAGTTCGACGAGGTGCGCGTGGACGTCACCGCCAACTTCACGCAGGCTCGGATCGAGCAGGCACGCCGCCTGGGGCCGCTGTGCGCGAGATCGCTGCGCCTGGATCGGGCGACGTTCGAGCGGCCGGTCCGCATCGAGGCCGTCGCCCCGGCGGCATCGTGCGTCGATACGCTGTTCCGCGGCGGAGTCGACCTGCTGACCGGCGCCGCAAACCTGATAGCAGCCGGCGCCGACTTCGGCGGGCCGTCGCTGATCGCCCCGCTGCGCTCCTCCGTCCTCGCGGCCCGCGGGAGGCCGCGGCTGCTCTCGCTGCGGAGCGCAAAGGTCGCCCAGCTGACCGCCTCCGGCGTCGACCTGCGCGTGTGCCGGTTCGCCAACGCGCACGGCCTAGACCGCATGGTCCTGGAGCGGGCGCAGCTGTCGCAGCCGCCGCCGGGCCTGCGTTGGACGCGCCGTCACACGATCGCCGAGGAGCACCACTGGCGGCACGCGCACGGCGCACGCGGCTGGTACGGGGAGGACGTCCGCGGCGACGACGGCATGGACGATCTCGCCGACCCGCTCGACGCCGCCCAGGTGGCGCGCATCTACCGGGCGCTGCGCAAGGGCCGAGAGGACGGGCGGGACGAGCCGGGCGCGGCCGACTTCTACTACGGCGAGATGGAGATGCGACGCCTGCGCGGGCGGGAGGCGCCCCGCGGCGACTGGCTGAGGAGGCGCTCGGTGCGCCGCATCGAGCCGTTCGTCCTGTGGGCCTACTGGCTGGTCGCGGGCTACGGCCTGCGCGCGAGTCGCGCGCTCGTCGCGCTCGTGGCGCTGATCGCGCTGCTGGCCCTGCCGCTCGACCGCGTCGGCTTCGAAGGCGGCCGCGGCTACGGCGCGTCCGTGCTGTACGCCGTCGAGAGCAGCGTCAGCCTGATGCGCATGCCCGACGCGCCGCTGACCCCGGCCGGGCAGGTGCTCACGCTCGTCCTGCGCATCCTCGGCCCGCTGCTGTTCGGCCTTGGCGCGCTCGCGCTGCGCAGCCGCGTGAAGCGCTGACTCACGGATTGACAAGGCCTCCCACGACGCTGCGCAACGAACGTGGGTCGACGCCGTGCTCAGCCTCGTAGCGGCGCGCCGCCTGCTCGTCGGCGAGCGCCAGCACGAGCTCCTCGCGGCTTGAGCCGAAGCGGCATGCGGCCGCGTCGAGCGCTTCGAGCGCGCGGTCCTGCAGGAAGCCCGCGATGCCGCCGGTTCGCGGCAGCTTGCGGTCCTTGCAGGGATCCTGGATCGCGACCGCCTGCGGCTCGGTCGCGGCGTGGATCGCGGCATATGCCGCCGGTGAGGCGACCGCGAGCGCGAGCGACACGGCCACGAGCGCGCTCGTGCGCGGCGGCGGCAGTCCGATCGCGAGCGCCGCCGCGGCCAGCAGCGCCAGCGCCCCCGCGATCACGAACGCGACGCGGAAGGCATCGCCGACAGCGCCCACGAGCACGTCGTCGGCGCGCTGAGCCATGTGGTCGTAGGTCGTGCGCTCCTCCCCCGCGTAGTCGCGCCCGTTGGCGGCAAGCGCCTGCCGGAGTCCGGCGCGCGGCCGCTCCGCCTGCACGCCGCCGAGCAGCGCGGGCGCGAGCGTCAGCTTGTCCTGCGGCGGCAGCTTGGCGTCGAGCACCAGCGCGACGCCCTGCTCCTGGGCACGCTCGGTGACGACGTCGAGGCGATGCGCGATCAGCGGCGCGAGCGCGACCAGCACGAGCGCGATCCCGGCATGGCGGATCGTCAGCAGGCGCGCCGCCTCACGCGCGGTGCGCTCGGGCAGCAGCTCGCCCGCAAACGCCGGCAGCGCCATCCCCATGCCGATGCCGGCCAGCGCCTGGGGCGCGAACGTCCAGGCGACGGAGGCGCTCGGCAGCCACGCCAGCGCGAGCACGCCGCCGCCGACGAGCAGGCAGCCGGCGAGGGCTCGTGGAAGCGGCGAGGCGCGTACCCGCGCGCCTGCGAGCGCAGCGAGCGGCAGCACGGTCACGGTCGCCGCCGCCGCCAGCGGCTCGACCGCCCAGCCGGCGATCAGCAGGAGCACCAGTCCGAACAGCACGGCCGTGAGCGCGCCCGAGACGAGCGCCAAGGCGACGCTGTCCGCAGCCCACGCCGATCGGGCGGGTGGCGCTGAGGACGCACGTGCGCCGCCCGACAGTGCGGTGTGCGCGCGCCCGGAGGGGCACCGCCGGCGAAGCCGGTGGTCAGGACCCGCCCGCCACGGCGCCAGACCTGCCGCAACAGCGCCCAAGAGCGCAATCGGCACCTGCGCAACGAAGATCGCGCGCCAGTCGAACGCCTGCGTGAGCGCGCCGCCGAGCGCCGGACCAACCGCGCTGGCCATCACGGCCGCGCCGAGCCAGTGCCGACGGCCGGCTTCCGTGCCGCCGCGGATCAGCTCGAACGTGGCGACGAGCGCGAACGCACCGGCGGCGGCCTGAATCGCACGGGCGGTCAGCAGGATCCCGAGCGTGTCGGCGGTCGCGCAGACCGCCGAGGCGAGCGCGAATACCGCAAAGCCGGCCGCGCCCAGCCGCGCCGGCCCCAGCGACCGCAGCGCACGCGGCACCAACGGCAGCGCGAGCGCCAGCACGCCGGTGTAGACGGCGATCACCGCCGCCACGCCCTCGATCGTCGTGTCGAGCGCCCGCAGCAACTCCGGCAGCGCCAGCGTGACGATCGAAGCGTCAGCCAACACAAGGCCGGCCGCGATCGTCACCGCCCAGCTGCGCGCGCGCATGTGCGCATCTTCGCGCAGGGTTGGTCGATGGTGGAACGTTCGCTACGATCCGCGACGGAGACGGTGAGCTTCGCGCTCACCTTCGAGAGCCCGGAGCCGCTTACTCCGGGCTCTCCTCGTAGAGGGTCCGGCGCCCCCGCTTAGGACGCCGGACTGTGCAGCTACCGCGTGATCCAGAGAATCACGAGGAGCAGCACCATGGAAACGGTGAGCTCTATCGCTCTCACCTCCTTTCTCGGGACCGGAGTCCCGGCCGGGACACGACGTCCCGACAGTTCTGGAGGCGTGCGGCCGTCTTCCATCGCGCCAGCGTAAGCGCGCCGAGACGGCTCTTGGCCGATCGTGCGACGCTTGGCACAGGGGCTGCGGAGAGCTGTTGCAGACCGATCGTCAGCCGCTGCCAAACGCATGACGGGCGGCCCCGCAGGACCGCCCGTCGAAAGCACTGCTCAGATGTGGCTGGCGATCAGGTGATCAGCGGGATGATCAGGAGCGCGACGATGTTCGCGACCTTGATCATCGGGTTGATCGCCGGGCCGGCGGTGTCCTTGTAGGGATCGCCGACCGTGTCGCCCGTGACCGAGGCCTGGTGCGCGACGGAGCCCTTGCCGCCGAACGCGCCGTCCTCGATCAGCTTCTTCGCGTTGTCCCACGCGCCGCCGCCGGCGGTCATCGAGACGGCCATGAAGAGGCCGACGACGATCACGCCGATCAGCAGGCCGCCGAGCGCCTCGGTCGAGATCAGCCCGACGATCAGCGTGACCACGATCGGGATCAGCGACGGGATGATCATCTCGCGCTGCGCGGAGCGCGTGACGATGTCGACGCAGGTGCCGTACTCCGGCTCCTGCGTGCCGTCCATGATCCCCGGCTTCTCGCGGAACTGGCGGCGGACCTCCTCGACGACGGCGCCGCCGGCGCGACCGACGGCCTCCATCGAGAGGGCGGCGAACAGGTAGACCATCATGCCGCCGATCAGCAGGCCGATCAGCACGGCCGGGTCGTCGAGCACGAACGTGATCGCGTCGCCGCTCGGCAGCGCGTCGTTGACCTCGAGCTTGAACGCCGCGAACAGCACGAGCGCCGCAAGCGCCGCAGAGCCGATCGCGTACCCCTTCGTGACGGCCTTCGTCGTGTTGCCGACCGCGTCGAGCGGATCGGTCACGGCGCGGACCTCCTCGGGCAGCTCCGCCATCTCGGCGATGCCGCCGGCGTTGTCCGTGATCGGGCCGAACGCGTCGAGCGCGACGATCAGGCCGGTCAGCGACAGCTGGGCCATGACGGCCACGCCGATGCCGTAGATGCCCGCGAGATCGTTCGCCCACAGGATGCCGAGCGCGATGACCAGCGCGGGGGCGGCCGTCGCCTGGAAGCCCTGCGCGAGGCCCTGGATGATGTTCGTCGCGTGGCCGGTCTCCGACGCCTTCGCGGTCTTCTTGACCGGGCCGAAGCGCGTCGAGGTGTAGTAGTCGGTGATCACGAACAGCAAAGCCGTGACGCCGAGCCCGATCAGCGAGCAGAGGTAGAAGTCGCCGACGCCGGGCGTGTCGCCGGGCGCGCCCGCGTTCGCGAGGGTGACGCCGTCCATCAGCCACTTCGTGATCGGGTAGAAGGCGGCCGCGGCGAGGATGCCGGAGACGACCAGTCCCTGGTAGAGGGCCCGCTCGACCTTGCCGGCGGCGGAGCGCACGAAGAACGTGCCGATGATCGAGGCGAGGATCGAGGCGCCGCCGAGGATCAGCGGGTACATCGCGACGTTCGTGTCGTCGCTGCCGCTGAACGTCAGTACGCCGAGCAGCATCACGGCGACCGCGGTCACCGCGTACGTCTCGAACAGATCGGCCGCCATGCCGGCGCAGTCGCCGACGTTGTCGCCGACGTTGTCGGCGATCACGGCCGGGTTGCGCGGGTCGTCCTCGGGGATGCCGGCCTCGATCTTGCCGACGAGGTCGGCGCCGACGTCGGCGCCCTTCGTGAAGATGCCGCCGCCCAGACGGGCGAAGACGGAGATCAGCGAGCCGCCGAAGCCGAGGCCGATCAGCGCATCGACCGCCTCCTTCGGGGTCTTGTCGACCCACGCCGTGAGGATCCCGTAGTAGGCCGCGACGCCCGTCAGCGCCAGGCCGACGACGAGCAGGCCCGTGACCGCGCCGCCGCGGAAGGCGACGCTGAGCGCCTTCGGCACGCCGTCGCGCGCGGCCTCGGCTACGCGCGCGTTCGAGCGCACCGACACGTTCATGCCGATGTAGCCGGCTGCCGCGGAGGACAATCCGCCGATCAGGAACCCGATCGCGACGTAGATGTCCTGGATGAAGATGAGCGCGACGAACAGGACGACGCCGACGACGGCGATCGTCGAGTACTGGCGGTTGAGGTACGCCCGCGCGCCCTCCTGCACCGCGGACGAGATCGAGACCATCTTCTCGTTGCCGGGTGAGAGCGCCAGCAGCGAGCGCACGGTCAGCGCGCCGTAGACCAGCGCGCAGGCTGCACAGACGAGCGCGACGACGACGCCGTGGTCACTCAGGAAGCTGGACAAGACTGGATCCTCCGGGGGTTTCCGTTGAACATCCCGGCGCGCGTCGAAGCGCTCCGGCATGCTTCGGGGCCCTCGCACCGGCGACCGCCGGCGCCCAGGGCCCCTAAGAGCCGCGCGAGTCTATCGTGGCGGGCGGCGAACCGAAGTCAGCTCGGTGTCAGCGCGCGATGCGCTGGGGAGCGCTCGTGCGCGCCACCGGCTCGGGCCACGGCAATGTCGCAAGCAGCTGCTGCTCGCCGCACCGCGACCACAGCTCCTCAGCCAGGTGCGGCGCCATCGGCGCGAGCAGCTGCACGAGCTGGCGCGCGGCGATCAGGAGCGCCGCCTCGTCCAGGGTGACGTCGCCCGCAGGCGGGTCGCTCGCGACCGCCGGAGGGCGAAAGCCGATTCCCGCTCTCCGCTCGAACTCGCGCAGCTTCTCGGAGAGTGCGATCACGCCCGCGACGGCATGCTTCATCTCTATCGCGTCGAGCGCGCGCGTGACGTTGCGGTGCGCCATGTCGCACCACGTCACCAGCTTGCGCCGCAGTCTCGTCGAGCCGTCGATCTGCTCGCGCAGCTCGGGGTCGAGCTGCTCCCAGCGCGACATGCGCGGCGCCATCCAGTCCCACAGCTGGTCGAGCCACTCGGCGCAGAACCTGATCGGCTCGTCGGTCCAGTGGAAGTCGTTCTTCGGCGCCGCGGCGTACATCATCGCGACGCGCAGCACGTCGGCGCCCACCTCTTCGAGCATCGCCTTCAGCTCGACGGTGTTGCGCAGGTGCTTGCTCATCTTCTTGCCGTCGAAGCGGACGAGCCCGATCATGCGCTGGTTCGTGAACGGCTCGCCGTCCTCGATGTGCGTCAGCAGTCCGACGTCGCGCAGCATCTTCGTGAACGAGCGCTGGTCGAACACGAAGCCGGCGCCGTCGGTGCCGCGGATCACGTTGGTGACCGGCAGCCATCTGGCCGTCTGCGGGTGGTCGAACATGCTGTGGGCGCGGTCCGCGTACGGGACGGCGATCGACAGCCACGTCCAGAACGCGTCGACGTGGCAGTCGAGCGTGTCGGTCTCGCGCCGTGCCGGCCCGCCGCACGAGGGGCATGCCGTGTTGACGAACGCCTCGTCTTCGGCGAGTGGGCGCCCGGTGCCGTCGATCCTCAGGTCCGTCGGCAGCACGACCGGCAGCTGCTCCTTCGGCACCGGCACGATCCCGCACGCGTCGCAGTAGACGATCGGGATCGGCGCGCCCCAGCTGCGCTGGCGTCCGATCGAGAAGTCGGTGATCGCGTAGCGGCGCGCCGGCCGCGTCTGCACCGCGAGCGCGACGCCGTCGGATCCCGCCTCGTCCGTCCGCGCGATCCCGACCTTCTCCCCCACCTCCGCGTCGGTCCTGTCGACGCCCGGGAAGCCGAGCGAGGCGGTCGCGCCGTGACGCGCGTCGACGATCGGCGAGACGAGCACCGGCAGCGGCCGGTCGATCCCACCGATCGTCGCGACGAGGCCGGTGTCGATCACGTCGACCGTGCTCGCGCGGTCGCCGCTGCGCCAGCCCATCGATCTCATGTCGCGCAGCGCGTCGGTCTCCTCCAGCTGGCCGACCCAGTCGGCCAGCCGCGGATGGTTCGGCGAGACGGCGACGAACGCCGCCTGTGCGAGCGCGTCCGGCTCCGCGGCGAAGACGGCCTCACGCGTTCCGGCGGGCGTCTCCGCATCGACCTCGACGCCCTCCACGCGTGAGAGCAGCGAGCGCTGCGCCCCGAGCGCGTTCACGTCCCAGCCGGTGAGCGTGTCGAGGTTGTCGTCGTTCTCGGCCGCGTAGCGGGTCGCGCGGAAGAACCACTGCTCCAGCGGCCGGAAGCTCACGGGGCTGTCGCAGCGCCAGCACACGCCGCCCTCGGCCTGCGTCTGCGCGAGCACCGTCTGGCAGGAGTCGCACCAGTGGACGTGGCGGGTCTGGCGATAGATCAGGTCGTGCTCGAGCAGCAGCAGGAAGAGGTACTGCGTCCACTGGTAGTGCTGCGGCTCGCACGTGACGAACGAGCGCTCCCAGTCGAACGAGGCGCCGAGGCCCGTGAAGTCGCGGCGGAAGTTCTCGCAGCACTGCTCGACCCATTCCGCGGGCGTGATGCCGCGGCGGATCGCCTCCAGCTCCGACGGCAGCCCGAACGAGTCGAAGCCGGTCGTGAAGAGGACCTGATCGCCCATCGCGCGGCGAAAGCGCGCGAACGCGTCCGAGACCGAGTAGATGCGTGCGTGCCCGAGATGGGCGTTGCCCGACGTGAACGGGCACGACGGGAAGATGTAGCGCGATGGACCCTCGGCATCCTCGCCGGGTGTCGCAAACGCGCGCGCCTCGCGCCAGGCTGCCTGCCAGCGCTCATCCAAATCACGATGCGCCGGCACCGGCGGCTCCCCCAATTACATACTGATCCGAAAATTACGACTAGTAGTACGCCCGACGGGACTCGAACCCGTATCTCTGGCTTGAAAGGCCAGTACTCTCCAGGAAACTTGCGGTCTGGGACGCACGCGATCGCGTTGCCTGAAAGGCAGTCGGACACCGGAAAAAGACAAGCTCCCCCGGCTTGATGTCTGACACACGACAGTGCGTGCGGATCCCCCGATTGTTTCCTTTGACCGTTTGAGCTACGGGCGCATGCGGTCTACGTCGGCAACATTAGGCGGGCGCTTCGCGGCTTGTCAAGTTGTGCCCTGACGGTAAGCTGTGCCGACGCGGCGCCCAAGGGGATGGGCGCTGCAAACCGGGGAATGGGGGACGGGACGAGCATGGTCTCGGCGTCGATCATCGAGTGCATCGGCGGCACGCCGCTGGTGCGGCTGCGGCGGCTGTTCAGCCACGGCCCGCAGGTGTACGCGAAGCTCGAGCTGCTGAATCCGGGCGGCTCGGTCAAGGACCGTCCGGCGCGCTACATCATCGAACGCGGCCTGCGCGACGGCACGATCGCGCCCGGCGCCACGATCGTCGAGTCCTCCTCGGGCAACTTCGGGATCGCGCTCGCGATGGCCGCGCGCATCTACGAGCTCGACTTCATCTGCGTCGTCGATCCGAGAATCGCGCCGCTCAATCTGCGCATCCTCGAGCAGCTCGGCGCGCGCGTGGAGATGGTGGAGCGCCCGGACCCGTTCGGCGGTTACCTGCACACGCGCCTGGAGCGCGTGCAGGAGCTGCTGGCGGAGATCCCCGGTGCCTATTGGCTCGACCAGTACGCCAACGAGATGAATGCGCAATGCCACTACGACGGGATCGGCAGCGAGATCGTCGAGGCGCTCGGCACGGAGGAGCCCGTCGACGTGTTCGTGGCGGCGGTCTCGACGTCGGCGACGCTGATGGGCGCGGCGCGCCGCCTGCGCGACGCGTACCCCGGCATCCGGGTCGTCGCGGTCGACGCGCAGGGCTCGGTGATCTTCGGCGGCCCGCCGAGCAGACGCAGCCTGCCCGGGATCGGCTCCAGCCGCACGCCGGAGCTGCTGTGCGAGGAGGAGATCGACGAGGTCCTCTACGTCGACGACTTCGACTCGGCGCGCGGTTGCCGCGAGCTGCTGCGCGGCGAGGGGATCCTCGCCGGCGGCTCCTCGGGCGCGGTGATCGCCGCGGTGCAGCGCATCGTCGCGACGCTGCCGCCGAGCGCGCGCGTGGTGACGGTCCTGCCCGACCGCGGCGAGCGCTACATGGATCTCGTATACGACGATGCGTGGGTCGAGGCGCACCGGCCCGCCGTGCCGGACGCCCCGCCGGCGCCGGTCGTACTAACGTCGACCTCCTGAGGAGCCCATGACATCGACGCAGACCGAGCCGGGAGCGGCTCCGGCCGAGCCGACGGCCGGCGACATCCTCTACCTCACACGCAGAGACGTGCAGGCCGCGATGGGCGACTCGATCCGCGGCTACGTCGAGGCGCTGCGCACGGCGCTCGCGCTGCACGCCGAGGGCAGAACGGCGCAGCCGCTCAAGCCCTACCTGCGCTGGCGCAGAGGCGGGCACATCGCCGACCGCATCATCGCGATGCCCGGCTACGTCGGCGGGCAGAACGCGATGGCGGGGATCAAGTGGATCGGCTCCAAGCACGACAACCCGAAGGCACGCGGCATCCCGCGCGCGAGCGCCGTGATCGTCCTGAACGACCCGGAGACGCACTTCCCGGTCGCGATCATGGAGGGCGGCGAGATCAGCGGCATGCGCACCGCCGGCGTGACGGTGCTCGCCTGCGAGTACCTCGCGCGTTTAAATTTCCAGTCGGTCGCGCTGGTGGGATGCGGGTTCATCGGGCGCCTGCACGCGCTCGGGCTGCTCGAGTCGTTTCCCGCGATCGAGCGGATCCACCTCTACGACCAGGACAGACGCGCCGCGAGTGCGCTCGCGCAGGAGCTGGAGGGGCTCAGACGCGAGGGCCTGACGGTGATCGTCGCCGAGACGGCCGAGGCGGCGGTCTGCCGCGGCGAGGTCGTCGTTCCCTGCACCGTGACGGCGAAGCCATACATCGAGCTTGACTGGCTGATGCCGGGCGTATTCGTCTCCAACATCTCGATCATGGACGTCAAGCCGGAGGTCTATCTCGGCGTCGACAAGCTGCTCGTCGACGACTGGGAGCAGGCCAACCGCGAGAGAAAGACGATCAACCAGCTGGTGCTCGCCGGGAAGCTCAAGCAGTCAGACCTGCACGCCGAGCTGGGCGACGTCGTGCGCGGCATCAAGCCCGGCCGCGAGACGGTCGACGAGCGCATCCTGCTCAACCCGATGGGAATGGCGATCGAGGACGTCGCGTGCGCCGCCGCGGTATACCGCACCGCGCGCGAGCAGGGAGCCGGCCGGTGGCTGACGCTCGGGTGACCACGTCGCTGGCGGCGCGGCTGCGCGAGCGCCACGGCGAGGTGTACGTGCTGCTCGGCCCGCCGCGCACCGCTTCCACGGCGATCTCGCGGATCCTCTGGAACCACCCGTCTGTCGGCTGGTACGCGCACGAGCCGTTCGAGCCGACGTGGTACGAGCGCGCTTCCGTGGAGCGCGCCGAGGAGCTGCTGGAGGCGCCGGAGGCCGTGGGCTCGTTGGGCGGGCGCGGGACGGGTTCCGCGTTGGTCGTCAAGGAGATGACGTTCCAGGTCGGCGACGCGTTCCCGCTGCTGGCCTCGCTGGCCACGCGTCCGCTCGCGATCCTGATCCGCGATCCGCGCCTGACGATCGCCTCGCGCATGAAGGTCCTGCGCCGCTCAGGCCGACCGGAGGTCTTCCCGCTGCGCGAGTCGGGCTGGGAGGACCTCGCGCGACAACTGGCCTACCTGCGACGCGAGCGGATCCCGCACGTGGTGATCGATTCGAGCGACCTGCGGTCGTCCCCGGAGACGGTCGCGCCGGCGTTGCTGGAGGGGCTCGGCCTGGAGTTCACAGCGGACCTGCTCGCCTGGAGATCAAGCGAGGCCACGGGCCTCAGCGCCGTCTCGGGCGCGGAGGACCCGTTCTACCAGCGTGTGCTCGGCTCGCAGGGGATCGAGCCGCCGTCCGAGCGCGTGCCGGACCTGGACGAGTTCCCCGAGCCACTCCGCGACCACGTCGCCGAGTGCGTGGCCCAGTACGAGGAGCTGCGTGCGTCAGAGTCGGTATCTCGACGCTGACGGCACCGGCGACCCCAGAGCGATCCAGATCATGTACGGGATCGGCGGCGAGCGGCGCCTGACCGAGTTCGAGCTGCCGCACCTCCCGGGCTACGAGGGGTCCGAGCCGGTGCGCGTCGGCAACGCGGCCTCAGAGCAGTTCCAGCTCGACGTCTACGGCGAGGTCGCCAACGTGATGTACATCGGCACCGAGGCGCTGGGGCACGTCGAGGCGCGCCTGTGGCCGCGCTGGCGCGCGATCGTCGATCACGTCGAGACGATCTGGCGCGAGCCCGACGACGGCATCTGGGAGTCGCGCGGCGATCGCCGCCACTACACCTACTCGAAGGTGATGGCGTGGGTCGTCTTCGACCGCGCCCTGCGCATCGCCGAGCGCTTCGAGCTGGACGCGCCGCTGGAGCGCTGGACCGCGATCCGCGACGAGATCCACCGCGAGGTGTGCGAGCACGGCTACGACCGCGAGCGCCGCACGTTCACGCAGTACTACGGCTCGCGCGAGCTGGACGCGAGCATCCTCAACATCCCGCTCGTCGGCTTCCTGCCGGGCGACGACGAGCGCGTGACCGGCACGATCGACGCCGTCGCGCGCGAGCTGGGACGCGACGGCTTCGTCTCGCGCTACTCCACCGCCGACACCGACGACGGCCTCCCCGGCGACGAGGGGCAGTTCCTCGCCTGCTCCTTCTGGCTCGTGAGCGCGCTCGCGCTGAACGGTCGCGTCGACGACGCGCGCGCGCTGTTCGAGCGGCTGCTCGGACTGACGAACGACCTCGGCCTGCTCGCCGAGGAGTACGACGTGGGGCGGGGTCGGCAAGTGGGCAACTTCCCGCAAGCGTTCAGCCACCTCACGCTGATCCTCGCCGCGCGTGCGATCACGCAGGCCGCGGCGTGAGCGCGCGCCAGCTCCTCGTTCCGCTGGCCCTCGCCCAGTTCATCTGCAGCTTCGCGGGCTCGAACATGAACGTGATGATCAACGACATCAGCCAGGACCTGGACACCACCGTCAAGGGCGTCCAGACGGCGATCACGCTGTTCCTGCTGATCATGGCGATCCTGATGATCCCCGGCAGCAAGCTGACCGACCGCTGGGGGCGCAAGCGCTGCTTCGTCGGCGGGCTCACGCTCTACGGGATCGGCGCGCTGGTGAGCGCGGTGTCGCCGGGCCTCGGCGTGCTGATCCTCGGCAACTCGGTGCTCGAGGGGGTCGGCACCGCGCTGCTGATCCCGCCGGTCTACATCCTCACGACGCTGGCGTTCGAGAACGTGACCTCGCGCGCGTCGGCATTCGGGATCATCAGCGGCGCCGGCGGCGTCGGCGCCGCGGCCGGGCCGCTGATCGGCGGGCTCATCACGGACGCCATCAGCTGGCGGGCGGCGTTCGTGTTCCAGGCCGTGATCGTCGCAACGATCGTCCTGATCAGCCGCCGCCTCGCCGATCCGATCGCGCCGGACCCGACGCGCCCGTTCGACGCCACCGGCGCCGTGCTGTCCGGCGCCGGCCTGTTCTTCGTCGTGCTGGCGATCTTGCAGGCGGACACGAGCGGCCTGCTGCTGGCCGTGCTCTTCCTCGTGGGCGCGGTCCTGCTGCTGCTGTTCGGCCTTCACGCCCACGCCAAGGAGCAGCGGGGCGAGGAGCCGCTGCTGTCGCTCACGCTGTTCCGCAACCGCACGTCGAATCTCGGGCTCATCACGCAGAACATCCAGTGGCTGCTGCTGATGGGGATCTCGTTCGTCGTGTCCGTCTTCCTCCAGACGGTCCGCGACTTCGACGCGCTCAAGACCGGCGTGATCTTCACCGCCACGACGGCCGGCATCCTGATCTCATCGCTGGCAGCGGGGCGCCTCGCCAAGCGATACGCACAGCGCACGCTGATCCGCACGGGCTTCGTCATCACGATCGCCGGGATCGGGCTGCTGCTGGGGCTGGTCTCGGCCACCTCCCAGAACGGCATCGCGTTCGCGCCCGGCCTGCTGACGATCGGCCTCGGTCTCGGCGTGATGCTCACGCCCTCGGTCAACATCGTGCAGTCGAGCTTCCCCGAGGGACAGCAGGGAGAGATCTCCGGGCTGTCGCGCAGCATCTCCAACCTCGGCTCGTCGCTCGGCACGGCGATCGCCGGCACGATCCTCGTCTCCGACCTTGCATCCGGCAACCACACCTACGTGCTCGCGATGATCGCGCTCGCCGTCTTCGCCCTCGTCGGGCTGGCGGCCGCCCTGCTTCTGCCGGCCGAGTCTCGCGTTCCGGAGCGCGCGTGACGCCGGCACCGGTTGGACTGCCTCCTGTCACAGGACGAAGCCTGACCATCCCGCGCCGAAGCTCCACGCCCAGTACGCCCTGTGGCCGGTGGCGCTGTCGCTGTACCAGAGCCAGTTCGCGCCCGTGCTCGAGTCGCGGATTCCGACCGGGCTGGTGCCGATCGCCGCCAGTCCGCCGAAGACCTGGTTCGACCAGGATCCCGGCGGAGTGCCGCCGAACGCTGCCAGCGCTCGCCTGCTGTCGACGTAGAAGACGTTCGTGATCGTCGTCGGCGCGTCTAGCACGACGGACGGGCTGGTGTTCGCGGCGGCGCTGCCGCCGACGTTGTTGTTGACCCAGCCGCCGCTCGGTGTCCAGCTCCAGATCGCGATCGTGGTTTCGCTCGCGACGTAGTAGACCTGCTCGTTCGTGGTCGTGGGATTTATGACGGCCGCCGGGCTGCTGTTCGCCGCGGCCACCCTTCCGCCGAAGATCATGTTGCTCCAGGTTCCTGGGGGCGTCCCGCCGAATGCCGCGAGCGATCGTTCTCTGGCGTCGATGTAGAAGACGTTCTGGAAGCCGGTCCCGGGGTTGCGTATGACGGTCGGGCTGGTGTTGGCGGCGGCGCTGCCGCCGAGGGTGCTGTTGACCCAGCCGCTTCTCGCTTCCAACCTCCAGCTGGAGATCGCGCCGCCTCTGGCGACGTAGTAGACGTACTGGTTGCCGGTCGCGGCGTCGAGGACGGCCGTCGGGCTGCTGCCCGCCGCGGCTTCGGTCCCGCCGAGGACCGTGTTTCTCCAGCCTTCTCTCGCCGTCCACGTCGAGAAGGCGATCCTGTTCGTCGCTCTGTCCACGTAGTAGACCCAGCGACTGTTGCTGGAGGGGTCGCGGACGGCCGTCGGGATGCTTTCTCTCGCGACCGTGCCTCCGATCGCTTCGGGCAGCGACCAGCCGGTCAACCGGGTCCACCTGCTCTCCGTGAGCGCTTCTTCCGTGCCGGCGTAGTAGAGGTACTGATCGTCCGTCGTGTCGCGCACGGCCCAGATCGAGCTGCTCGCCGGTTCGGTCGGCGCGGTGACCTGCGGGGCGCCGTTCGGCGTCCCCAGGCCGGTCGGCCCGTCGTAGCCCGTTCCAGCCCTGCAGAGGTACGTTTCGCAGGGCCCGGCCCTGCCGCTGGTGACGTCGAAGAGGCCGCTGGGATCGTCGTAGAACGCACCGGCGCCGCGCTGGCGCGTGCTTTCTTCCGCGAGCGCGAGCACGCCCGCGACGATCGCCGAGGAGGCGCTCGTCCCGCTCTGCCTCTGCCAGCCCGTCGACAGGTACGTGTCGTAGACCGACAGGCCTACGGCGGCCGCGGAGACGTCGGCGTACGTCCGTCTTGAGCAGAGGTTGTCGGTCTGCCAGAGCGGCTTCGGCTCGAATTCGCTGCACGCCGCGACGGTGTGTTCCCACGCCCTCTCCGTCCATCCACGGGCGTTTTCGGCCCTTTCGAGTTCCGTTCCGCCGACGGCGATGACATACGGCGAGGCAGACGGGTACTTCGACGCTTCTCTTTCCGCGTTGTCGCCGGTGGGGAAGGTGATCGGGACTAGCGGGATCTGCAGGTATCTGTCGTTGACGGCCTCTTCTCTCCACTCCCTCCCGGTGTAGATCCAGCTGTTGCTGATCACCGTCGCGCCGAATCTAGGCGCTTCTCTGATCGCCCTCAGGAGGTTTTCGGACCTCGCCTCGATGAGGAGGAGGTGGCAGTTCGGGCAGGTCGCCGAGATCATGTCCAGGTCGAGCGAGATCTCGGTGGCGGCCGATCTGCTCGCCAGGGGAAACGGTCTTTCTTCGCCGTTTTCGTTGACCTTTCTGAAGCATCCGCTGGCTCTCGTGCAGGCCGGCAATCTGTAGAACGAGCGATACGTTTCGAGGTCCGCTTCGGCGTTCGGGTCGTCGCCGAAGTAGACGACGGCGACGGTCTGACCTCTGCCGTTCGTGGAGGACGGCAGTCTGTACGCCGACTGGAGGTCCGCCGGCGTGATGCTCCCGCCTTCACCTGAGCCGCCCGCCGGCATCGGTCGCGAGTGCCGCCCAGCCGAGGCCGATGTGGGATCGACGATCGCGAGGCACCGTGGCGCGCGGGGCTTGACCGGTGGGCAGGCGTAGTACGGCCGCGTCGTCGACGGCGTGTTCGATATCGCTTCCGCCGCCGCTGCGGATGCGCCAATCGACGCGAGCAGGACGGCGACGAGCAGCGCGCGCAGCAGCGCCACCGTCGCTGCGCGTCGACCGCTCACCCGCCGGCGAGCGGCATGGTGGACCCTGCCAGCGCACTGACGCTTCATCGCTGCCCCCTGTGCGATTCACCCGCCGACGCTAGGCGCCGAACCAGCGCAGCGCAGGCCCCCAATAAACGAGAAGCAGGTTACCAGTGAAACGTAACGTCACCGTGTCAAGTGTCGCTGGGCGCAAGCGCCGCATGTCCGCTTCCACTTCCCGCCCCCCGCCAGCAGCTGCGTAGGTCACATCGATGACGCCGCTGGTTCGGCGCCCGCGCGGGGGGAATGGATGGGTTGGCACGCCGCACCGCGTCGATTCAAGGAGGCACCCGATGCCAACCACCGGCCAGTTCATGCTGGAGCGCCTGATCGCCTGGGGGGTCAGACGCGTCTACGGCTACCCGGGTGACGGCATCAACGGGATCCTCGGCGCCTTCCACGAGGTCGGCGACCGACTGGCGTTCACGCAGGTGCGCCATGAGGAGATCGCCTCCTTCTGCGCGACCGCGCACGCGAAGCTGACAGGCGAGGTCGGCGTCTGCCTCGCGACCTCCGGTCCCGGCGCCATCCACCTGCTGAACGGCCTCTACGACGCGAAGCTCGACCACGCGCCGGTGGTGGCGATCGTCGGCCAGCAGAAGCGCATGTCGCTCGGCGGCGACTACCAGCAGGAGGTCGACCTGCCGGTGCTGTTCAAGGACGTGGCGTCGGAGTTCGTGCACGTCTGCAACGAGCCGGCGCAGGCGCGGCACCTGATCGACCGCGCGATGCGGATCGCGCAGGCGACCCGCTCCCCCACGTGCGTGATCGTCCCCAACGACGTGCAGGAGATGGAGTACGAGGAGCCGCCGCGCGAGCACGGCGCGGTGCACTCCTCGATCGGCTTCAGCGCGCCCCTCGTCGTGCCGCGCGAGGAGGACCTCAACCGCGCGGCGGAGATCCTGAATGCGGGCGAGCGGGTGGCGATGTTGATCGGGGCCGGTGCCATCGGCGCGGCGCCAGAGGTGGAGCGCGTCGCCGAGCTGCTCGGGGCGGGCGTCGCAAAGGCCTTGAACGGCCGCGCCGCGCTGCCCGACGATCTGCCCTTCGTGACCGGCTCGATCGGACTGCTGGGCACGAAGGCGAGCGCCGACATGATCGACGGCTGCGACACGTTCCTGATGATCGGCTCGTCCTTCCCCTACTCCGAGTGGCTGCCGAAGGAGGGCCAGGCGCGCGGCGTGCAGATCGACATCGACGGCCGCATGCTCAACCTGCGCTACCCGATGGAGCTCGGGCTGACCGGCGACGCCGCGGCGACGCTGCGCGCGCTGATCCCGCTGCTGGAGCGCAAGGCGGACCGCGCCTGGCGGGAGGAGATCGAGGGCAACGTGCGGCGCTGGCGCGAGATCATCGACGCACAGGCGCACGAGCCGGCCGATCCGCTGAACCCGCGGCTCGTCTTCCACGAGCTGTCGAAGCGGCTGCCGGACGGCGCGATCGTCACCGCCGACTCGGGCAGCGCGACGAACTGGTGGGCGCGCGACCTCGTCCTGCGCGACGGCATGAAGGCGGCGCTCTCTGGCACGCTCGCGACGATGTGCCCGGCGGTGCCGTATGCGCTCGCCGCGAAGCTCGCCTACCCGGACCGGCCGGTCATCGCCTGCCTCGGCGACGGCGCGATGCAGATGCTCGGCATCAATGCGCTGATCGACATCGCGCGCTACCGCAGAGCGTGGAGCGATCAGCGGCTCGTCGTGCTCGTGCTCAACAACCACGACCTCAACCAGGTGACGTGGGAGCAGCGCGTGATGAGCGGCGACCCGAAGCTCGACGTCTCCCAGACGCTGCCCGACTTCCCCTATGCCGCCTATGCGCAGCTGATCGGCCTGAAGGGGATCCGAATCGACGCGCCCGAGCAGGTTGGGCCGGCGTGGGAAGAGGCGATCGCGTCCGGCACGCCCGTCGTGCTGGAGGCCGTCACCGATCCTGAGATCCCGCCGCTGCCGCCGCACATCCGCTTCGAGCAGGCGCGCGAGCTCGCGCACGCGCTGCCGGCCGACCCGGCGCGCGGGCGCATCGTGCGCAATGCGCTGAAGGGCAAGCTCGACGAGCTCGTGAATCGATGAGCGCAGTCGATCACGCGCGCACGAGCGGCCGCGTCGGCCCGCGAGCGGTCGGCGCGCCCTTAGGCCCCCGCCCAACCGGGATACTTCCGGCCGATGACCGTTCGTCGCCGATGGCTGCTCGGGCTCGTCGGCGCGACGACCGCCGCGGCGGGCGTCGCGCACTACGCGGGCGTGCCCGCCGTCCCGGCGTTCGTGCTCGCGGCCGCCGCGCTGGCGGGGCTCGCGTGGGTCGTCTCGTTCGCGACTGAGCAGGTCGGCGAGCGCTTCGGACCGGCGGCGACGGGCGTGCTGCAGTCGACGCTCGGCAACCTCCCGGAGTTCTTCGTCGTGCTGTTCGCGCTCTCCCAAGGCGAGGTCATCGTCGCGCAGTTCTCGCTGATCGGGTCGATCTTCGCCAACGCGCTGCTGGTGCTCGGCGCCGTGATCGTCGTCGGCGCGACCACCTCCGCCGACGGCTACATGCGCTTCCACGCGCGGCTCCCGAACGACACCGCCACGCTGCTGCTGCTCGCGAGCTTCATCATCGTGCTGGTCGGCCTCTCGCACGGGACGCACGACACGGCCAGCGCGCACATCGAGACGATCTCGGCGATCGCCGCCGCGCTGCTGCTCAGCGTCTACGCGGTGTGGGTCGTCGCGTACGTCCGATCGGGCAGTGCGGCCGAGCGCGAATCCAGCGGCGAGCGGCGCGCCGCCCCGGGGACCAGCCTCGCCACCTCGATCGCCCTGCTCGCCGCCGCGGGCGTCGGCGCCGCGTTCGTCTCCGACTGGTTCATCGCCGCGCTGCGGCCGACGATCGACGCGCTCGGCGTCTCCGACGAGTTCGCGGGCCTCGTGATCGTCGCGATCGCCGGCAACGCGGTCGAGAACACGACCGGCGTCGTGCTCGCGGCCAAGCAGCAGTCCGACCTCGCGATCTCGGTCGTGAAGAACTCCGTCGCGCAGATCGCGGCGTTCCTGTACCCGGCGCTCGTGCTCGTCTCGCTGCTGTTCGCGCACCACCTCACGTTCGGGATCCCGCTGCTGTATGTCGGCGCGCTGTTCCTGACGGCGATCTCGATCTGGCAGATCACGACCGACGGGACCGCGTCGGCGTTCGAGGGCTGGGCGCTCGTGGCGACATACGGCGTGCTGGCCGTCTTCACGCTGTACGAGTGACCGCCTCGGTGCGGCCCGCACGAGCGCGCGATGCGTGCACGCACCATTGTCGGCGCCGCGCCCATGCCCGAAGGTGGGTGCCATGCACAACTCGGCGCCGCGTCGTCGGCTGCGCTGGTCCGGGCGCCGGGTCGAAGAGCCGGCGGCGGTCGCGTTCGACCCGCATGAGCTGACCGGCCTCTTCTCGCCGCCGCGCTGGCTGCGCGACCTCGGCACGACGGCGTGGCTGGGCGTCGGCGTCACGCTGCTGCTCGTCGGCGCCGTCTGGCTGCTGTCGCTGACGCAGGCGATCGTGATGCCGGTCATCACCGCGGCGGTGATCGCGGCGGTCACCTCGCCGGTCGTCGGCTGGCTCGAGCGGCGCGGCCGCTCGCGCGGCGCGGCGACCGGCCTCTTCCTGGTCGCATTGATCCTGCTCGCGCTCGGCCTGATCCTCGCCACGCTGGCCGGCATCACCAGCCAGCTCGCCGGCCTCGGCAAAGAGCTTGGCGCGGCCAAGGCGCAGATCGCCAGCTGGCTGCAGGACCTCGGCGTCAGCGCGCAGACCGCGAAGACGTCGACCGGCGATGCCTCGCAGACGATCGCCAGAGCCGTCTCGGCGCTGCTGCACGGCCTCGTCGGCGGCCTGCGGACCCTCTCCTCGCTCGTCGTGTTCCTGTCGCTGACGGCGCTGAGCCTCTTCTTCCTGCTCAAGGACGGCCGCACGATCCGCGCCTGGGCCGAGCGCCATATGCGTGTCCCCGACCGCGCCGCACACCAGATGACGGGCCGCGTGCTGCAGTCGCTGCGCGGCTACTTCGTCGGCGTGACGATCGTGGCTGCGTTCAACGCGGTCGTCGTGACGATCGGCGGGCTGCTGCTCGGCGTGCCGAAGCTCGGCGCGATCGCGCTCGTCACGTTCCTCGGCGCGTACGTCCCCTACATCGGCGCCTGGAGCGCGGGTGCGTTCGCGGTGCTCGTCGCGCTCGGCGGCGCCGGCACCGACGCGGCGATCGGGATGGCGATCGTGCAGCTGCTCGCGAACGGCGTGCTGCAGCAGATGGTCCAGCCGATCGCATACGGCGCGGCGCTCGGCATCCATCCGCTCGCCGTCCTGATCGTGACGATCGCGGGCGGGGCGCTGTTCGGCGCGGTCGGCCTGATCCTTGCGGCGCCGCTCACATCCGCGGCGACGCGGATTGCAGCCGACCTCGCGCGCAACGCCGCACCGTCGGAGGACACGGGCGGACCCGGCCCCCCGACGGAGACGCCGAACGGCCTGGCGGCGGACGCGAGCGTATGAGCGGCCGGCGCGTTCAGGCCGCGAGCGCGCTCGCGATCGGCTGCGGGGGGCTCGCGCTCGCGCTGGTGCTGGCCGTGCAGGCGTTCCCGCGCGGGCTGATCGCACTGGCGTGCGTCACGTTCGCGCTTGCGGGCGCCTGGTACGGCCTGCTGCGCACCGGCGCGGCGCGCGTCGGCGGGTTCGCGCTCGGCCTGGCCGGGATCGCGCTCGCGCTCGCGCTGCTCGCGCGAGAACGGCTCGTCGAGGAGCTGCTCGTCGTCGGCGCGCTCGCGTCGAGCGTCGCGCTTGCGCGGGCGGCCTTCGCCCAGCACGTGCGCCTGCCGTCGCAACCGCCGCCGCGCCGACCGGTGCTGTTCTTCAACCCGCGCTCGGGCGGCGGCAAGGCGGAGCGGTTCGCGCTCGCGCGCGAGGCGGGCGCACGCGGGATCGCGGCGGTCGAGCTCACGCCCGGCGACGATCTCGAGCGGCTCGTGCGCACAGCCGTCGCCGACGGCGCCGACGCGCTCGCGATGGCCGGCGGCGACGGCTCGCAGGCAGTCGTGGCAGCGGTTGCGGCCGAGCACGACCTCCCCTACGCGTGCGTGCCGGCCGGCACGCGCAACCACTTCGCGCTCGACCTCGGCGTCGACCGCGACGACGTCATCGGTGCGCTCGACGCATTCGTCGACGGCGGCGAGCGGCGCGTGGACCTGGCGGAGGTCAACGGGCGCGTGTTCGTGAACAACGTCTCGCTCGGCGTGTACGCCGAGGCGGTGCGACAGGAGGGCTACCGCGACGCGAAGCTGCGGACGCTGCTCGACACCGTCCCGGCGGTGCTCGGGCCCGGTGGGACCGGGCTCGACCTGCGCTGGATCGGTCCGCGCGGCCACGCCCACCGGGCGGGCGCGGCCGTGCTCGTCTCCAACAACCGCTACCGGCTCGGGCGCGCGATCGGCTCCGGGACGCGGCCGCGCATCGACGACGGGCTGCTCGGGATCACCCTGCTCGGCAGACCGCGCGGGCGCGGGCGGCGTCACCGCCTGCCGCAGCGGCCGTGGCGCGAGTGGACCGCGCCCACGTTCGCCGTCGACGCCGACCATCCCGTGCCCAGCGGGATCGACGGCGAGACGGTCCAGCTCGATCCGCCGCTGCGCTTCCGCATCCGCCCCGGCGTGTTGCGCGTGCGGATCGCCCAGCGCCATCCCGGCGCCTCGCCCTCAGCGGCGATGCCCGACGGCTTCACCGACAGCGTGCGCGCGCTCGCGCACATCGCGATGACCGATGACACCACGAGGAAGGAGCAAAGATGGATATCTTCGAGGTCGAGACCAAGGAGCGCCTGACCCGCGAGCAGGCGGCGGCCCGCCTGCGCGACCTCGCCGACATGCTCGCTCGTCACAACGACGTGGAGTTCGAGCGCGGCGGCATGCGCTTCACCGTGCACGTCCCGGACGAGCTCGAGCTGAAGGTCGAGCTCGAGATCGAGAGCGACGAGCGGGAGCTGGAGATCGAGCTGACGTGGTGAGCGCAGCGGCGGGACCCGTCCCCGCCCGCCCGCGCGGTAGAACTCCGGCATGGCGAGATCCGACGCGACGACCGTCGAGGCCGGCGGCCGCGAGCTGCGCGTCTCCAGCGCCGACCGCGTGATCTTCCCCGCGACCGAGCGCACGCCCGCGGTCACGAAGCTCGACGTCGTCGAGTACTACCTCGCGGTCGAGGACGGGATCATGCGCGCGCTGCGCAACCGGCCGACGACGCTCGAGCGCTGGCCGAAGGGCGTGCAGCCCGGCATGGTCCTCTCGACCCGCGACTGGAGCGGCGGCGACGCGTTCTTTCAGAAGCGCGTGCCGAGAGGCGCGCCCGACTACGTGCAGACGGCGCGGATCCAGTTCCCCTCCGGCCGCCATGCCGACGAGGTCTGCCCAACCGAGATCGCGGTCGTCGCCTGGGCGGCGCAGATGGGCACGATCACGTTCCACCCGTGGCCGGTGCGCAGTGACGACGTCGACCACCCGGACGAGCTGCGGCTCGACCTCGACCCCCAGCCCGGCACCGACTTCGCCGACGCGGTGCGCGTCGCGGCGACGGCGCGCGCGCTGTTGGAGGAGCTCGGCTACGCCGGCTTCCCGAAGACCTCAGGCGGCCGCGGCGTGCACATCTACGTACGGATCGAGCCGCGCTGGACGTTCACCGACGTGCGCCACGCCGCGATCGGCTTCGGGCGCGAGCTGGAGCGCCGCCTGCCCGGCGAGGTGACGACGAAGTGGTGGAAGGAGGAGCGCGGGTCGCGCATCTTCGTCGACTACAACCAGAACGCGCGCGACCGCACGATCGCCTCCGCCTACAGCATCCGGCCGAAGCCGGGCGCGCCCGTGTCGGCGCCGGTCGACTGGGACGAGCTGCCCGACGTCCAGCCCGAGGACTTCACCGTCGCGACGATGCCGGCGCGCTTCGCGGACGTCGGCGACCGCCACGCCGCGATCGACGACGTCGCGCACTCGCTGCAACCGCTGCTCGACCTCTACGCGGCCGGCGGGGAAGGCGACATGCCGTACCCGCCGGACTACCCGAAGATGCCGGGCGAGCCTAAGCGGGTGCAGCCCTCGCGCGATCGGGATCGGCCGCGCTCCTAGGCGGCTCGAAGGAGACTGCGCAGCAGCGCGTGCTCCTCGGCGCACGCCGGGCAGCCTTCAAGGTGCGCCGTCATGCCCGGCACGGCCGCCTCGGCCGCGGCTACGCCATCGCGCAGCTCGAGCTCGACGAAGCGGTCGACGTGCTCGAAGCAGGCCTCGCACGTCAGCTCCGGTCCCGCCGGGCCGAGCACGCGGCGCATCAGCTCTTCGCCGGTGCGGCTCATCTGCCGGCCCTCCCCACGTCGCCGTCGAGCTCGAAGCCGCGCGCCTCGAGCGCTGCCCGCAGTCGCCGGCGCGCGTCATGGAGCGTCTTGTAGAGCGCGCCGCGCGTGGTGCCGAGCCGCTCGGCGAGCACGTCGATCGGCACATCCTCGAGCGCGACCGCGACGAGCACGCGGCGCTGATGGCTTGTCAGCGCCTGCTCGATCGCGGCCGGCAGCGCGTCCAGCAGCTCGCGCGACTCGGCGCGCTCGCCGGGCGAGGGGTCGCCTCCATGCAGGCTGCGCCAGCCGTCGTCCTCCAGCGGGATCTCGCGCCCCTGCCAGGCGTGGCGCCGCAGCGCGACGGACGCCTCGAGCACGGCGAACTTGTACGCCCACGTGGTGAAGCGGCTCTCGCCGCGGAACGTGTCGAGCTTCGCCAGCACCGCGACGAGCGCGTCGTCGGCGCTCTGCTGCGCGAGGTCGTCGAACGCCTCGCGCAGATGCGTGCGCTGCTCGAGCGCGCGTCGGACCGTGAAGCGCGCCGCGCGCAACAGCAGCTCGTGCAGCTCCGCAAGCGCACGCTCGCGCTCGGCGCCCTCGCCGCGGAGCGCCATCAGCCACGCGTCGGCGTCGTCGACGAACGCGGCAGCCGGCGCCGCCGGCGAGACCACATCGGTGGAGTCGCCGGGGCTCACCATTCGCTCGGCCCATCGTCCAGCGGCGCCACGATCCGCTCGGCCAGCGCCGGTGGGCAGCCGCGGTCGATCAGCTCCAGCAGCGCGTGCAGGTCCCAGCGCGCGTCGTCCGCCAGCCGTTGGGCATGCTCGCGCTGCACGCCCGCCGCGACGAGCTGCTCACGGCGCCATGCGCGCACCGCGGCGGGCGTTCCGGGGCGTCGGGTGGCGGTGTGATCGGAGCGCATGTGAGGTAGGCGTCGGCTTGTGCGGATCTCTTACCCGCGTCCTCATGAGCGGTAAGACGCGGCGGCGGCCGGACGCGTATCCGGCACACGTCTCGACGACACGGAGGACACCATGGAGTCCACAGCCCTTCCCCGCCATGATGCGCACAGCGCCACGCACGTGCACGCGGCCGCCGCACGCGACGACGCCGGCTACCAGGCGTTCCTGCTGCTGCGCGTGGCGTTCGCGATCGCGCCGATCGCGTTCGGCCTCGACAAGTTCTTCAATGTGCTGGTCGACTGGCCGCAGTACCTCGCCCCCTGGATCGACGACATCGTCCCGGGCAGCGGCCAGCAGGCGATGCATGCGGTCGGTGCGATCGAGATCGCCGCCGGCCTGCTCGTCGCGCTCAAGCCCCGCTACGGCGCTCCGCTCGTCGTCGCATGGCTCGGCGGCATCATCGTCAACCTGCTCACCTACTCCGGGTACTACGACATCGCCCTGCGCGACTTCGGCCTGATGCTCGGTGCGCTCACGCTCGCGCGGCTCGCGTGGCGCTACGACCCGCCGCTCAGAGGCTGAGCGGCGGGCGCGCGGGGCTACGCCTCCGAGAAGACCCGGTCTCCCTCGGGGGCGTGCGCCCCTTCGGGCGCTTCGCCGTGGCCCATCATCGGGTGCGGCATCGGCTTGAGCACGGTCACCGTGACCGCGATCGCGACGAGCACGAGCGCGGCGCCGACGAGGTAGGCGGCGTGGTAGCCGCCGTTGAGCGCCGCCAGCGGCGCGTCGCCGTTCCCGAGCAGCGCATCGGTGCGGTTCGACGCGATCGTCGCGAGCACCGCCAGCCCGACCGCGCCGCCGACCTGCGGGGACGTGTTTGCGAGGCCCGATGCGAGCCCCATGTCGCTCGGTTCCACGCCCGCCATCGACGACTGCATCAGCGCCGGGAACGAGAGGCCGGCGCCGAAGCCGAACAGCAGCATGATCGGCAGCAGGTCGGGCAGGTAGCTGCCGTCGACCGGCGTACGCGCGAACAGCAGCATCGCGGCGCCCATCGCCGTCAGGCAGACGACCAGCACCCGCTTCGGCCCGAACCGCATCGTGACCGGCCCCGACACGTAGAGCGACATCGTGCCCATCACGATCGTGGCGGGCAGGAACGCCAGCCCGACCTCGAGCGGCGAGTATCCGAGGATCAGCTGCATGTAGAGCGCGCCGAGGAAGAACATGCTGAACATGCCGACGACGAGCAGGACCAGCACGAGGTTCGCGCCGCTGAGGTTGCGCGAGCGAAAGAGGCGCAGCGGCATCAGCGGGTTCGCGACGCGCGCTTGGCGCAGGACGAAGGCCGTCAGCAGCAGCAGCGAGAGTGCGCCGAGCCCGAGCACCTCGCCCGAGGTCCAGCCCTTGTCGCTCACCTGCAGGATCGCGTAGACGCCGATCATCAGGCCGCTCGTCATCAGCACCGCGCCGGGCAGGTCGGCCCCGGCCGCGAGCCCGATGCCGGGCCGGTCCGCGACGAGCCGCCGCGCGAGCAGGCAGGCGACGACGCCGATCGGCACGTTGATGAAGAAGATCCAGTGCCAGCTGATCGACTCCGTCAGCACGCCGCCGAGCAGCAGCCCGATCGAGCCGCCGGCGGAGGCGACGAAGCCGTAGACGCCGATCGCCTTCGCCTGCTCGCGCGGCTCCGGGAACATCATCATGATCATCCCGAGCACGACCGCGGATGCGAACGCGCCGCCCGCGCCTTGGATGAAGCGCGCGGCGATCAGCATCCCCTGCGTCTGCGACAGCGCGCACAGCAGCGACGCCGCGGTGAAGACCGTCAAGCCGATCAGGAAGATGCGCCGATGGCCGATCAGATCGCCGATCCGGCCCCCAAGCAGCAGCAGGCCGCCGAACGCGATCAGGTACGCGTTGACGACCCACGCGAGGCTCGTCTGAGAGAAGCCGAGGTCCTTTTTGATCGACGGCAGCGCCACGTTCACGACCGTCGCGTCGAGCACGATCATGAGCACGCCGACGCACAGCACGTAGAGCGCCAGCCAGCGCGTTCGATCCGTCGTTGCGGCGGTCATGGTGGCTCCCTCCGTTGGCGTCATCTCCTGAGTCATATCACACGGTTGGAAATTCCAAGTTCAAGATTGGATCTTCCTCATTCGTGGTAGGCTTGTGCCATGGGGAACAAGCGCAGCTACGGGGACGCATGTGGCATCGCCCGGGCGCTCGACGTGGTCGGCGAGCGCTGGGCGCTCATGGTCGTCCGTGAGCTGCTGCTCGGACCCAAGCGCTTCACCGACATCCGCGCCGGTCTCCCGCACGTGAGCCCTGACGTGCTCGCCCAGCGCCTGCGTGACCTCGAGCAGGCAGGCATCGTCCACCATCGCAGACTGCCGCCTCCCTATGGGTCGCAGGTCTACGAGCTGACGGCGGGCGGCCGCGCACTCGAGCCGACGCTCGTGGCGCTGGGCCGCTGGGGCGGCACATACGCCCCGCCGCCGCGCGACGACATGTGCATGAGCCTGGACGCGCACATCCTCTCGCTGCGCACGCTGTTCGACGCCGAGCGCGCCGGCGACTTCGCCGCCCGAGTGGAGCTGCGGCTGGACGGCGAGCACTTCTTCGTCGCGATCGCCGACGGCGCCGTGGAAGCCGGACGCGGCGAGTTGCCCGACGCCGACGTCGTGATCGAGGCGGACCCGACGATCCTGCTCGAGGTGCTGCACGGCCACCGCCGCCTCGCCGACGCGCTCGCCGCGGAGACGATCCGCTTCAGCGGAGACAAGCGCAAGGCGAAGCGCTTCATGACGCTGTTCCCGCTGCCGGTGCCGGTGGCGGTCCCGGTCGGCTGACGTACCGGCGCGGCTGCTCAGCGCTGGCGCTGGCGTCTGAGCTCGCGCCGCACGAGCAGCGCGACCATCGCGGCGGCCATCACCAGGATCAGCAGCGTCCAGTCGCTGCCCCGGCCGAGCGGTGGCGGGAGCGCCTCGCCGAGGCTCGGTCCGTCGTCCCCGCCGCCCGAAGCGGAGACGCCCTTGACGCCGGAGCCCGGCCGCGCGAGTCCCGCGCTCCCCTTTGTCGCCGCGGCGAGCGCCGTGCCCCCGAACGCGCCCGACCCGAACAGCGCCGCGGCCGCGACGCCGTCGCGTGCGACGCAACGACCGGCGCCGTCGAGCCCGCCGAGGCGGCGCAGCCCGCGCTGCTCGACGCGCCGCACCTGCGCGCGTCCGAGATCGAGTCGCCGGGCGACCTGCTCGCGCGAGAGCGCGCGGCGCGGCCCCAAGCCGGCCCGCAGGATCAGCACGCGGCGCTGGATCGTCGTCAGCTGGCCGAGACACGCCCGCAACGCGGCCACCGCCCGCTCGAGCTCGTGCTGACCGATGCGGCCGCGCATGAGCGCGTGTCGCGTGCCGGAGCCGAGCAGCGGTTGTGGGGCGGTCCCCCCCGCGCCCGCCGCGAGGACGGCCAGCTGCGACGGGGCGGTCGACCCGCCCGGGAGCGGAGCGCCGCCGAGGAGCGCCTGATTCGCAACGGCGGCGTCGCCCGCGATCGACCGAGCTCTCGGCGATGGCGCGGAGGCCGACGGCGGCTTGAGCGACGGCGCCGTCACCGACGGGGTTGTGACGGAGGGAGCCGTCGCCGACGGCGTCCGCACGGATGGCGTCGTCACCGAAGGGGTCGAGATCGAAGGCGTTCCGATCGAGGGGACCCTGACCGACGGGGCCGTGACCGACGGCGTGGTCACCGACGGCACGGTGACGGTCGGCGCCGGGACCGACGGCGTCGTGACGGACGGGGTCGTCACGGGCGGGACGGTGACGGTCGGCGTCGGGATCGAGGGCGTCGTGACGGACGGGGTCGTCACCGACGGCACGGCGACCGTCGGCGCCGGGACCGACGGCGTCGTGACGGACGGCACGGTTGCGCCGACGTCGAGCGCACCCGCGTCCGCGACGATGCCGCCAGCCGCCACCAGCACCGCCGTGCTCGCCCATGCCAAGGACCGAAGTCGCCGCCTGCCCATCCGACCTCCTTTCGGTACCGACCCGGCTACCGCGGCGGCGCAATCGCCAAACCGTTGAGGTCACCCGACGTCCGTGACGCGACGCACAGACGCCCGCATGCGGTCGTCGTACGGTTGGTCGCGCGCCGCCTCCCTACGACTTCCCGAGAGGATTGACCCGATGCTCCGACTCCTCAAGCGCCTGCTGCCCGACGAGCCGCTTCCCGCGCACCTGCACTTCCACCTCGACGACCGTGGCAACAAGGTCATCTGCGACGAGTCGGTGTGCCGACCGAGAACGCAGCCGCTCAACTCGCTGCTGCTGCCGTTTCGCTAGCGCCGCCGCCGCGGCCCAACCTTCCCACGCCCGTGTCAAGGTTGGCGCATCCGCTGCTAGGATCGGCTGAATGCGCGACTATCTCGACGCGATCCGCCGCAGAATCGTCGTGTTCGACGGCGGCATGGGCGCCACGCTGGAGCAGTACGACCTCTCGCAGGCGGATTACGGGGGATTGGAGGGCAAGTGCCACGAGGCGCTCGTGCTCCACCGCCCCGACGTGATCGAGGGCGTCCACGCCGCGATGCTCGACGCCGGCGCGCAGGTCGTCGAGACCGACACCTTCCAGGCGTCGCGCCTCAAGCTCGACGAGTGGGGGCTCGCCGAGCACACGCACGAGATCAACGTCAAGGCCGCCCAGATCGCGCGCAGAGCCGCCGGCGAGGACCGCTTCGTCGCCGGCTCGATCGGCCCGACCGGCTTCCTGCCCGCCTCGGACGACCCGACGCTCGGCAACATCTCCTTCCGCGCGCTCGCCGACGTCTTTGCCGAGCAGGCCAGAGGCCTGATCGAGGGCGGCGCCGACCTGCTCATCATCGAGACCGCGCAGGACATCCTCGAGGTCAAGGCGGCGATCTTCGGCGCGCGCGAGGCGTTCGCGGCGACCGGCCGCAAGGTCCCGATCCAGTGCTCGGTCAGCCTGCTGCCCAACGGCGGCAAGATGCTGCTCGGCACCGACATCGACGCGGTGCTGACGACGCTGACCGCGCTCGACATCGACGTGATCGGGCTCAACTGCTCGACCGGACCCGAGGACATGCGCGACGCGATCCGCTTCCTCGGCGAGTACTCCCCCATCCCGGTGCACTGCATCCCGAACGCCGGACTGCCGCTGCAGGGTCCTGACGGCGAGACGATCTTCCCCGAGAAGCCCGAGCCGCTCGCCGCGACGCTCGGCGAGTTCGTCGAGCGCTACGGCGTCAACGTCGTCGGCGGCTGCTGCGGCACGACGCCCGAGCACATCCGCGCGATCGCCGAGCGCGTGAAGGACCTCACGCCCAGCACCCGGCCGCAAGCCGGCCCGCCGCGCGTCTCCTCGATGATCGCCGCCACGCCGCTGGCGCAGGAGCCGCGCCCGACGATCGTCGGCGAGCGCGTCAACTCGCAGGGCTCGCGCCGCGCCAAGGAGCTGCTGCTCGCCGACGACTACGACGGCCTGCTGCAGATCGCCGAGGATCAGGTCGAGGGCGGCGCGCACGTGCTCGACCTCTGCGTCGCGCTGACCGAGCGCCAGGACGAGGACGAGCAGATGCGGATCCTCGCCAAGAAGATCTCGCTCTCCCTCCCCGCTCCGATCCAGGTCGACTCGACCGAGCCCGACGTGATGAAGGCGGCGCTCGAGCAGATCCCCGGCCGCGCGATCGTGAACTCGGTGAACCTCGAGGCCGGGCGCGACAAGCTCGACCACGTCGTGCCGCTGTGCCTGGAGCACGGCGCCGCGCTGATCGCGCTGACGATCGACGAGGAGTCGATGGGCAAGACGGCCCAGCGCAAGCTCGACATCGCCAAGCGCATCCACGGCTACGTCTGCGACGAGCACGGGATGGACCCGCAGCTGCTGATCTTCGACGCGCTCACGTTCACGCTCGCGACCGGCTCGGACGAGTTCAAGACGAGCGCGATCGAGACGATCGAGGGCATCCGCCAGATCAAGGCGGAGCTGCCCGGCGTGCTCACGTCGCTCGGCGTCTCCAACGTCAGCTTCGGCTTCGGCAGAGCCGCGCGCGAGGTGCTCAACAGCGTCTTCCTGCACCACTGCGTCGAGGCCGGCCTCGACCTTGCGATGGTGCACCCGAAGGACATCACGCCCTACGCCGAGATCCCGCAGCTCGAGCGCGATCTCGCCGACGACCTCGTCTTCAACAAGCGCGAGGACGCGACGCAGCGCTTCATCGAGCACTTCGAGAGCAAGGGCGAGTCGGCCGAGGAGGAAGCCGCCGACCCGACCGCCGGCATGGAGCCGGAGGAAGCGCTGCACTTCCACATCCTGCGCCGCAAGAAGGAGGGCGTCGAGGACTGGATCGATCGCTCCGTCGAGAAGATCGGCGCCGTCCCCACGCTCAACGACGTCCTCCTGCCTGCGATGAAGGAGGTCGGCGACAAGTTCGGCGCGGGCGAGCTGATCCTGCCGTTCGTGCTCCAGTCCGCCGAGGTGATGAAGAAGGCCGTCGCACGCCTGGAGAACTACCTCGACCGCATCGAGGGCTACACGAAGGGCACGGTCGTGATCGCGACCGTCTTCGGCGACGTGCACGACATCGGCAAGTCGCTCGTCAACACGATCCTCACGAACAACGGCTACACGGTCGTCGATCTCGGCAAGCAGGTGCCGATCTCGACGATCCTCGACGCGGCGCAGGAGCACAGAGCCGACGCGATCGGCCTCTCCGCCCTGCTCGTCTCGACCTCGAAGCAGATGCCGCTGTGCGTGCAGGAGCTGCACGAGCGCGGCCTCGACTTCCCCGTGCTGGTCGGCGGCGCCGCGATCAACCGCGACTTCGGCCTGCGCATCCTCTACCCACACGGCAGAGAGGACGACGCCGTCTACGAGCCTGGCGTCTTCTACTGCAAGGACGCCTTCGAGGGCCTGGCGAAGATGGACCAGCTCGTCGACGGCGACGCGCGCGCGGCGTTGCTGTCGAAGACGCGCGAGGCGGCGAGAACGCTGCGCGAGAAGCCGGTCGTGGTCGACGACGGTCCGCCGACCACCGACGCCTCCGTGCGCTCCGCGGCCCGCACCGATCTGCCCGTGCCGGCGCCGCCCTGGTGGGGCGTGCGCGAGGTCGACGTCGAGATGGACGAGGTCTATCGCCACCTCGACACGCACGTGCTGTTCAAGCTGCATTGGGGCGGGCGAGGCGTCAAGGGCGACGCGTGGCGCGAGCTGGTCGAGACCGACTTCCAGCCGCGCCTGGAGCGCATGTGGCGCGAGCAGACCTACCTGCACCCGCGCGCGAAGCTCGGCTACTTCCCGGCCAACGGCGACGGCAACGAGGTCGTCGTGTTCGATCCCGAGGACCACGACCGCGAGATCTGCCGGCTCGTGTTCCCGCGCCAGCCGCGCCACGACCGCATCTGCATCGCCGACTTCTACCGTCCCATCGACAGCGGCGAGAAGGACGTCGTCGCCCTGCAGGTCGTCACCGCCGGCGACGAGGTCACCGAGCTGATGGCGCAGCTGGAGAGAGACGGCGAGTTCGCCGAGCAGCTGTTCGTCCACGGCCTCGGCGTGCAGACGGCCGAGGGCATGGCCGAGTGGCTGCATGCGAGAGTGCGAAGCGACCTCGGCATCGACCTCGACCAAGGGCGCCGCTACTCGTGGGGCTACCCCGCGTGCCCGGACCAGTCCGAGCACGAGAAGGTCTTCGCGCTGCTCGACGCGCCGTCGATCGGGATGCGCCTGAGCGGCGGCTATGCGGTCGAGCCCGAGCAGTCCACCGTCGCGATCGTCGCGCACCACCCGCAGGCTGTCTACTTCGGCATGAGAAGCGGCTTCCTGCCGAAGGACAAGGCGCCGGACGACATCATCGCGGGCAGCGACCGGGATCCGAGCCTCTTCGACGAGGAACCCCGCGAGGGCGCGGTCGAGGCCGAGGCGGTCGACCGCGCGCCAGACGCCGCGGGCGTGGACTGAAACAGCCCTCGCGTTGGGCATACGCCGCTTGAACGGCGATCAACGCAGGAGGTCACGATGGCGAATTACGCCCTCTTCATCGGCTGGGGAAACGTCGTCCGCGGCCGGGAGGAGCTGTCGCTCAGGGTCTTCCAGGAGACGGTCGAGTTCTGGGGCCACGCGCAGCAGGACGGACGCATCGACGGGTTCGAGCCCTTCTTCCTCGAGCCGCACGGCGGCGGCCTCAACGGCTTCATGCTCATCTACGGCGAGCGCGACAGACTCGGCGCCGTGCGCACCAGCGAGGAGTTCGAGCGCCTGATGACCCGTGCCGACGCGGTCGTCGACGAGCTTGGTGTCGTCACCGCCTACGCGCAAGAGGCGCTCGGTCGGATGATGGGGCAGTTCCAGGAGATGGCCGGCGAGCTCGCCGGCGCGACGCACTAGCGGGTGGCGGCGGCGGCCACGTGGCCGCCGACCGCCGGGTCCCGCACCAGATCGTCAGGCCTCGGAGGCGGCGGGGCGCGCCGCCGCCTCTCGCGTGCGCAGCTCCACCGGCGCGGTCTGGATTGCGCGCAGCCGCACGTCCTTCCAGGAGAGCCCCTCCTTGAGGAGCGCAGGCATCCCCATGACCACGGCGGTCGCGATCTCGACCGCCTGCAGGATGATCCCGTAGCCGAGCGCGTCAGCCTGCGAGACGCCGTAGCCGCCGCTCAGCACGACGACGCATGCAGCCTGGAAGATGCCGAGGTTCGACGGCGTCGCCGGCAGCACCGCCGTCACGTTGACGGCGAACAGCACCGCGGCGGCGGCGCCGAGGCCGGCTGTGTCGTCGAGCCCGAGCGCGACGAGCAGGACGTAGCAGGAGAGCCACTGCAGGATCCACGCCGTCAGCTGCGCGGCGACCGCGGTGCCGCCGAGCTTCGGGTCGCGGAAGACGGCGAGGCCGTCGCGCACGCGCGCGAGCGCAGACCGCGCCTGACCGGTCAGCTCGCGCAGCTTCGCGAAGCGCGAGTGACGGCCGGCGCTCAGCAGCGGCGGCGCGACCAGCACCAACGCGAGCAGCAGCAGCGGCATGATCGCCGCGACGATCAGCGCGTCGTGGTGATGGCGAAACAGTCTCACCGTCGAGAACGTCACGACGCCCAGCAGCACGAGCGCGAGGATGTTCAGCAGCGCCTGCGAGACGATCGTCCCGAGCACGACGGGCAGGTGCTCGCGCGGACGCCCCGTGCGCCGCGAGACGATCAGCGCGCGCGAGGGCTCGCCGAGGCGGGCCGGCAGCGTCGCGCTCATCAGCACGCCGATGAAGGTGCCCTGCATCGCGTCGCGCAGGCGCACGCGCCCGCGCGGGATCGCCGCCTTCAGGATCGCGTGCCAGGCGACCGCGCGCACCGCCATCGAGGCGCACATCACGCCCAGGCCGGCGAGCACCCACGGCGGACTGGAGTGCAGCAGCGCGACGGCGATCTCGTGCACGCCGATGCGGCGGAACGCAAGCACGGTTCCGGCAAGCGCCAGCGCGGCGAACGCGAGCAGCGCGATGCGGCGCGCAAACGCCACCACAGGCCTGCGCGTCCCGACCGGCGGCGGCGGTTCGAGGCTCGGCAGCCGCTGCGGCCGCACGCGCGGCTGCATGTCGGCCGGCTTGGCGCCGATCCGCACCGCGACGCGCTGCGCTGCGCCCTGCGGCGCCGGCGTGGCGATCGCGTCCGCGTAGGCGTCCAGGACCTCCCGCGCCACGTGCGGCCAGGCGAAGCGCTCCGCCCGCTCACCGGCGGCGCGCCCCAGCTCCACGCGTCGCTCGGGCTGATGCCACAGGTCGTGCAGCGTCTCGGCGAGAACCGTCGCGTCGCCGCGTGGGACGAGCAGGCCGTCGACGCCGTCGCGCACGACGTCGCGATAGCCGGCGATGTCGGACGCAACGACGGGAGTGCCGGCCGCAAAGCCCTCTGTCAGCACCATCCCGAAGCTCTCGCCGCCGAGCGACGGCGCGCAGAGCACGTCAGCGGTTTCGAGCACGCGCTGCTTCTCGGCGTCGCTGACGCGCCCGAGCACCGTCACGCCCGTGTCGTCGAGCAGCATCGGCGCGACCTCGTCACGGTTCGCACCGACGACCGTCAGCTCGACCGGCACGTGATGGTCGCGGAGCGCCTCGAACGCGCGCAGCAGCACCGGCAGGCCCTTGCGCTCGACCGCCTGCCCGACGAACGCGAGGCGCAGGCGGTCGGACGGCTCGTTCGGCGACGGCACGCCGCCCTGCGGCAGCGCAACGCCGTTCGGAACGATCCGGTAGCGCCCTCCGAAGAAGCGCCGCGCCGTCCACGCGGCCGCCTCGGAGACGGCGATCCGCACATGCAGGTGGTTGAAGAGGCGGCGCGCGCCGAGCAGGTTCGCGACGTTGTTCGTGACGCGGTTCGTCGAGTAGCAGTGGAACGTGCCGACGAGCGGCACGGGCGTCGAGACGCACGCGTCCCACGCCAGCACCGGCGCGACCGGCTCGTGCAGGTGGACGACGTCGTAGCCGCCGTGGCGCAGCTCGCGCCGCATCTGGGACAGGCCCGCCGCACGCGCGGAGAGGTTCGAGACGGCGCCGTTGGCGGGGAAGCCGAGCGTGCGCCCGAGCGGGATCACGTAGTCAGGCAGCGCACGGCGCTGCGGAGGCGCGCCGCGGTGCAGCAGCGCCGAGAGGCGATCGTCGGGGTCGTAGGGCGCCAGCACGCGGACGTCGTGCCCCTCTGCGAAGAAGCGCTCAGCCAGCGCCTCGATGTGCCGGGTGACGCCGCCGGGGTACGTCCACGAGTACGGCGAGACCAAGGCTACGCGCATACGCGCGTGATCCTAGCGTGGTCTCCGGCCCACTTACGCAAATTCGCTGCAAAGACCTCAGCGGTTCGACGGCGGTGCCGCGGTGGGTATACGACCGCGGCAATCAGAAGCGCGAGGTGGCCGCGGGCACGAGCGGACCGACTCGCGCAGCGGTCCATGCCTACTCATGGGAGGTCTCCCATGACGGCAGACGAGCTCCCCCGGCGCCTCGCCGCAGAGGCGATCGGGACCGCGTCCTGGTGCTGTTCGGCGCCGGTCGGTGGTCGCCGCGCTCTCGGCGAACGCGGGCGTGCTCGCGTATCCCGGGCTCGGCTTCGTCGCGCTCACGTTCGCGCTGGCGATCGCGATCGCGATCTACGCCTTCGGCACGACCTCGGGCGCGCACCTGAATCCGACAGTGAGCACGTCGCTCGCGGCGGTCGGTCGCTTCCCGTGGTCGGAGGTGCCGGCGTACGTGGGTGCGCAGCTGGTCGGCGGCGTCGTCGGAGCGGCCGGCATCTGGGCGATCTTCGGCGGCGACGCGATCGACCTCGGCGTCGGGCAGACCTCGATCGCCGACGGCACGAACTACCTGCAGGCGATCGTCGCCGAGGCGCTCGGGACGTTCCTGCTCGTGACCGCGATCATGGCGCTGGCGGTCGACAAGCGCGCGCCCGGCGGCTGGGCCGGCCTGATGATCGGTCTGGCCGTCGCCGCGGCGATCCTGCTGATCGGCCCGCTCACCGGCGGCTCGCTCAACCCGGCGCGCACGTTCGGACCGCTGCTGATCGCGACCATCGGCGGCGGCGACACCTTCTGGGGCGACCTGCCGGCCTACATCAAGGGAAGTCACGACATGGCTGACAACCGCGGTGTCGTGTACATGGGCCCCGGCACGGTCGAGGTCCACGACATCGACTTCCCGACGTTCGAGGTGAAGGACGGCCCGGGCGTCCATCCGGACAACGTGGGCCGCAAGGTCCCCCACGGGGCGATCCTGCGGATCGTCTCCACGAACATCTGCGGCTCCGACCAGCACATGGTGCGCGGGCGCACGACGGCGCCCAGCGGACTGGTGCTCGGTCACGAGATCACGGGCGAGGTGATCGAGTGCGGCCCGGGCGTCGAGTTCATCAGAGAGGGCGATCTCTGCTCGGTGCCGTTCAACATCGCCTGCGGCCGCTGCCGCATGTGCAAGATGCGCAACACGGGCGTGTGCCTGAACGTCAACCCGGAGCGGCCCGGCTCGGCCTACGGCTACGTCGACATGGGCGGCTGGGTCGGCGGGCAGGCGGAGTACGTGCTGGTCCCGTACGCCGACTGGAACCTGCTGAGATTCCCCGACAGGGAGCAGGCGATGGAGAAGATCCTCGACCTGACGATGCTGTCGGACATCTTCCCGACCGGCTACCACGGCTGCTACACGGCAGGCGTGACGTCGGGCTCGACCGTGTACATCGCGGGCGCCGGCCCCGTCGGCCTCGCCGCCGCGCACTCCGCGCAGGTGCTGGGCGCGGCCGTCGTGATCGTCGGCGACCGCATCCCGGAGCGGCTGCAGCAGGCACGCAGCTTCGGCTGCGAGACGGTCGACATCACGCAGGGAGACCCGAAGGACCAGATCGAGCAGATCCTCGGCGTGCCGGAGGTCGACGCCGCCGTCGACGCGGTCGGCTTCGAGGCGCGCGGGCACGGCAAGGACGCCGAGCACGAGGCGCCGGCGACGGTGCTGAACTCGATCATGGACGTCACACGGGTGGCCGGCAGACTCGGCATTCCCGGGCTGTATGTGACCGGCGACCCGGGCGCGATCGACGACGCCGCCAGACAGGGCTCGCTGTCGATCCGGATCGGCCTCGGGTGGGCCAAGTCGCACAGCTTCACGACTGGGCAGACGCCGGTGATGAAGTACCACTACGAGCTGATGCAGATGATCCTCAACGACCGCGCGCATATCGCGAGAGCGGTGAACGCGACGGTGATCACGCTCGACGAGGCGCCCGACGGCTACCGCGACTTCGACAGAGGCGCGGCGAAGAAGTACGTCCTCAACCCGAACGACCTGATCGCCGCGTGAGCCGGCTCCGCCCCGGCGGCCGCGCGTCGCGCGCGTCCGCCGGGCCGCCGGCTAGGTTCATGCCGTGGCGAAGCGGTCCCCGGAGACGCAGCTGCGCGCGGCCGATCCGGTGCTCGGCGCGCTGATCGACGCGCTCGGCCCGATCGACCTGAACGACCGCGCCGGCCGTCCCGACGACCACTACGGCGCGCTCGTGCGCGCGATCGTCGGCCAGCAGCTCTCGACGAAGGCGGCGCGCACGATCTACGGGCGCCTGACCGAGCGCTTCGGCGGGCACACCCCGACGCCCGCCGAGATCCTCGCCGACGACCCGGAGGAGCTGCGCTCCGTCGGCCTCTCGAGAGCGAAGGCGTCCTATCTGCGCTCGCTCGCCGAGCACATCGTCACCGGCGAACTTGAGCTGGAGCGCTTCGACGCAATGCCCGACGCCGAGGTGGAGGCGGAGCTGGTTGCTGTGAAGGGCCTCGGGCAGTGGACAGCCCACATGTATCTGATGTTCCATTTGGGGCGGCCGGACGTGCTGCCGGTCGGCGACCTCGGCATCAGACGGGCGGTCGAGCGCGCCTACGGCCTGCCCGGCCTGCCCGACCCGGCGCAGCTGACCGAGATCGCGGAGCCATGGCGCCCGCATCGCACGCTGGCGTGCCGGTACCTCTGGCGGTCGCTGGACAACGAGCCCACCTGAACGGGACCACCGGCTTCGCCGGCGGTGCCGAGGTCGCTAAACCGCGGAGACCTGCTCCTCGTCGGCGACCCGGAACGACGATCCGCAGCCACAGGCCGCGATCACGTTCGGGTTGTCGACCTTGAAGCCGGCGCCTTGGAGGTCATCGACGTAGTCGATCGTCGAACCCTGCACATACGGCAGGCTGGGTCCGTCGACGAGCAGGCGGATGCCCTTGTCCTCGAAGACCTCGTCGCCCTCGCGCTGCTGGTCGAACGCGAGCGCGTATTGGAAGCCCGAGCAGCCGCCGCCGCGCACGCCGACGCGCAGGCCGGCCGTCTCGACCTCGCTGCCCTGGGAGGCGAGGAACTCGCGGACCTTCTCCGCACCCTTGTCGCTGAGCGTGATCATTGCTTCAGCAAGTATAGCGACCCCTTCCGCTCGCTACCCTTGAGCCCACATGGCGACGAGCATGGCCACCAAGGAAGAGTTGAAGGCGCGCATCGAGGCCGCAATCCCGGGCGCAAGCGCCGAGGTCCGGGGCGACGACGGCCACCACTTCGAGGCCGTCGTGACCGCCCCCACATTCGCCGGCCTGTCGCGCATCGCCCAGCATCGCCTCGTCTACGACGTGTTCGACGGCGAGCTCGGCGGGCGCATCCACGCGCTGGCACTCCAGACCAAAGCCGACTGAGGACTTCACCGTGAGCGACGAGACGCAGAACCCCCTCCGCGAGGCGATCGAGGACGCGATCAGATCGAACGACGTGATCCTCTTCATGAAGGGCACGCCCGAGCAGCCGATGTGCGGCTTCTCGGCCCGCACGGCCGGCGCGCTGCAGGCGCTTGAAGTGCCGTTCGCGGCGGTCGACATCCTGCCCGACCCGCGCATTCGCCAAGAGCTCTCCGCGCTCTCGAACTGGCCGACGATCCCGCAGCTGTTCGTCAGAGGCGAGCTGGTCGGCGGCTGCGACATCGTGACCGAGATGTACGAGAGCGGCGAGCTCGCCGAGCTGCTCGGCGCCGAGCAGCCGAATGACGCGGCACCGGCCGAGGCCGGGCAGCCCGCGCCGCTGTCGATCGAGAACCGGCTCAGCTAGACCGTCGCCGCGCGGCGACGCCGCGCGGCGCTCAACCGTGCGTCTCGAGGATCCGCCCGACGGCGGTGTGGTGCACGCGCGGCTCGGATCTCTTGACCTTGAGCTCGATCAGGGCGCGCCCGTCGATCCGCACCTGCGGGCTGCGGCACAGTCTCGCTTCGTCGCCGCGGAGCCGTGCGGTCACGCCGTCCCAGTCCGACAGCAGTGAGAAGCGCAGCAGCAGCTCGCCCATCGACTGCGCGCCGGAGCCGCCGCCGCCGAACAGCTCCTCGATGAACGAGAAGAAGCCGCCTCCTTCGCCGAGTCCGCCGACCGGCGTCCCGACGATGCGCAGGGCGCGGGTTCCAGGCCGGATGTCCCGCGGCACGCGGAACGTGCAGCGCAGCGTGCGCAGCGGCCCGCGGTACATCCGCAGGTTCAGCGTCACGCCGACGCGCTGGCCGGGCGTGACCACGCGGTGGGCGACGTGGGCGTCGAGAATCGTCGCGAGCCGCAGGCCGCGCTCGATCGTCGCCGAGACGTCGATCCGCGTCAGGTGCAGCGCGCGGAAGCGCGCGTGGCCGATCAGGTCGAGCGCAGAGCTGAGGTCGTCCCCCATCGCCGCCGCGAGCGGCGGCGCGTCTTCCAGATCGACCGGCGCCTGCGTCACGTGGCGCTGGCAGCTGCGCAGGGGCCGTGGCAGCTCGCGCAGGTGGATCGCCATGCACACGCGCCCGGTCTCCTGCGCGGGCGCGCCGTCGTAGGCGGTCATCGCGGCCTGCGTGACGCCGATGCCGGCGATGAGCGACAGCAGGCCTTGCCCGTCCGGATCGCCGAGATCGACCTCGTCGACGAGGTTCGTGCGCTGCGTGACGCTCTTGCCGGTGTCGGCATCTCTCACTCGCACCGTCAGCGGAACGGTTCTGGGCGCCGCGCCGACCGTGCCGACGACCCCGTTCAGCGCATCGTTCGTGAGTGTGCCGAGGGTGTGGCCGGGCGCCGCGAGCTTGTACGAGGTCGCGCCGCCGAGGTCGAGCGGATTGCCGATCACCGCGAAGACGTACGCGTCCTGCAGCAGCAGCGCACGGCGGCCGGCAGCCTCCATCGGATGGCCGAAGGCGTACACGGCGCTCCCGTCGCGATAGGTCACGGTGCCGATCCCGCTGGCTCCGATCGCTCCCGTCGAGAGGCCGACCGCGACCGACGCGCCGGGCACGAGCTGCTGGGGCGGGAACGTGCCGAGCGGGCCGGCCGGCACGGCGACGAGCGAGCGGTGGTGCGCAAGCGCGGCGCGCTCGACCAGCGTCCCGAGCTGCGGCGACAGGCCGGACAGCATGAGCGGCGAAGCAAGCGCTCTCGCGGCGTGCAGCACCTTCGGCGCTCTGTGCACGCCGCTCGGCGGCTTCACCGGCAGGGAGAGCATCTGCTCGATCGGCGTCACGAGCCCGACGTCCCCGCCGTACTGCCCGATCGTCGCGGAGATCGCGCCCGCGTTGCCGATCACGCCGTTGGCGTCGGGGCAATAGACGGGCGAGCCGGAGAAGCCGGAGGCGATGCCGGTCGCATCGACCGCGGGGCCGGACACGTGCACGAGGATCCGTGCGCCCGTCCCGTCCTGATCGGCGACGACGTCGAGCACGTCGACGTCGAAGTCGCTGATCGTGGTGCCCTGTACGACGGTGCGCGCGGTGCAGTGCAGGCCGCGGTGAATATCGCGCAGCGGCGTGATCGGATCCCGGCCCCATGCGCTCGGCGCCATCAGCATGACGAGCAGGACCACGCAGGGGAGCAGGCGCCTCACGCGCGGCACCATATCCGTACCGGCCCCCGAATGCGGCGCATCGATTAGGGTGCGGCGCGTATGGGCTCGGTCGCCGTCGTCACGGACACGTGCCACTACCTCCCCCGGCAGCTCGTCGCGGCGCGCGGCATCCACGAGGTCAGCCTCTACGTTCACTGGGACTCGCGCGAGGACCGCGAGGCCGACCTCCCCGACTTCGGCTCGTACTACGAGCACCTGCGGACCGCAAAGCAGCTGCCGACGACCTCGCAGCCGTCGATCGGCGACTTCCTCGCCGTCTACGAGCCGTTGCTGGCAGAGGGCCGCGAGATCGTCTCGATCCATCTCTCGGGCGCGATCTCCGGCACGTTCGCCTCAGCCCACCAGGCGCGCGACCAGCTCGCCGGCAGAGGCCGCGACCGCATCCACGTGATCGACTCGCAGAGCGCCTGCGGCGGCGAGGGGCTCGTCGTGCTCGCCGCGCACGCCGCCGCCGCGCGCGGCCTGGGCGCGCAGGAGGTCGTCGCGCACGCGCGCGAGGCGCGCGCCGCGCTGCAGATGTGGTTCGCGGTCGACACGCTCGAGTACCTGCGCCGCGGCGGACGCATCGGCGCTGCCCAGGCTTGGCTCGGCTCGGCGCTGAAGATCAAGCCGATCCTGACGCTCGAGGAGCAGATCACACCGGTCGAGCGGGTGCGCACGTCGGGGCGTGCATTCGAGCGGATGGTCGACTACATGAAGGCCCGCCACGCCGACGGCGCCGATGCGTGGGTCGTGCAGCACATCCAGGCGCACGAGCAGGCGGCGAGACTGGTCGAGATCGGTCGCGAGCTGTGGGGCTGCGACCCCTGCTTCGTATCCGAGGTCGGCCCGGTGATCGGAACCCACGTCGGGCCGGGCCTGCTCGGTGTCGGCGGGATCCCGAGCAGCTTCCTGGCGTAGCGCACCCACGTATCCGGCGGCGCTGCTGACGGATGCCGGCGCCCGCCAGGGGAGGACGCAGTCTGCGTGGCGTACGCACGTACGCGAGCAGGCGAGGACGATGCCTGGCGGGATGCCGGCGCCGTCAGCGGCGGCGACGGCGGCGGCCGAAGAGGACTCCGGTGACGCCCGCGATCCCGCCGCCGATCACGAAGCCGGCGACGGCCGCGGCGATCAGCGCCTCTCTTCTGTGCTCGCGCAGCTGCTGGCGCCAGTCCGTAAGCGCCGTCACCTCTCTGCGCAGGACCTCGATCGAGGTGCCGAGCTCTCTGCGGTTGAGCTCGATCGAGGCGCGGATCTGCTCGGGGGTGCGGGTCGGCATCAGGACGCGGCCTCCGAGGCGGTGACGGTGTCGCGGATCTTCTTCGCTTCGTCGATCGCCATCGTCGGCGCCGGCGGCGTGCCCTTGCGCAGCGCGCGGTAGGCGAGTCCGCCGGCGAGCACGCCGAGCAGGAAGAGCATCGCAGCGACGATCAGGAAGCCGGCCCAGTAGGCCGTCCCGCCGAAGATCAGATACACGCCCCAGGCAGCCGCGTTGAGCGCGAAGAAAAGAGCGGTGACGAAGAACACGCCGGCGACGATCCCGACGACCGCGCCGGTCGCGAGCTTGCGCGTCTTGACGGCCATCTCCGCCTTCGCCAGCTCGATCTCCTCTCTGACGAGCAGGGAGACGCGCTCGGACACCTGCGTGACCGCGTCGGCGAGGCTCGTCTGTCTGAGGTCGTCAGCGGGCAAGGCGCTTGAGGAAGAGGGCGAGGACGAGGCCGCCGGCGAAGGCGGCGCCGACGGCAAGCTCCGGTCTGTCGTCGGCGGCGGCACCGCCGCTTGCGGTGGTGTGAAGCGGCGTCGCGCCGCGAACGGCGGCCTCAGCGGCCAGCGCGGCCTGCTCGGCCGTCGGCTGGCCGTCGACTGCCGGTTCAGCGGCGTCCGTCATTCGGGCGGCTCCTCGCCGAACGCGCGCATCCAGATCATCGTCGCGATCCGTTGCGTGGCGATGCTGGCGAGCGCGCCGATGCCGGCCAGCAGGCCCGACCACATCAGTCGCTTCACAAGGTCGCTCTCGGCCATCAGCTCACGCATTCAATCAGCTCGCCCGGCGGGGGTCAGGATCGCTCCACATGATCGAGCCCGCCGCAGATCGTCTCGACGATGTGGGTCTTGGCCTGCTCGTATTCCCGTTCGCCCGTCGGGAGCAACGCGAAGATCCAGCCGGTGAGCACCTGCTCGACCGCACCGTAGAACGCCAACGCGGCGAAGTCCGGCGTGATGTCCGCGCGGAAGACGCCCTCGCGCTGCGCTCTCTCGACGATCGCCGAGATACCGACGTACGCCTCGCGGATGTGCGCGAGGTGCGTGCGCCCGAACGTGTTCGCCGCGCGCGTGACCTCGACGATGATGACCTTCATCAGGTCGGGGTCGTGGCGGTAGGAGTCGACGATGAACGAGGTGATCGTGTAGAGCTTCTCGCGCGGGGCGATCTCCTCCTCGTCGACCTGCTGGATCGCGCGCAGCAGGATGTCCCAGCGCTCGAGGAACAGCGTGTCGAGGATCTGGTCCTTCGAGTCGAAGTAGTGGTAGACGAGGCCGTAGGCGACGCCCGCCTCGTCGGCGATGTCGGACACGCGGCAGGTGTGGAAGCCCTGGCGCGCGAACACGCGCACGGCCGCGTCGAGGATCAGGCGCCGCTTGTCGACGGCCGGCTCGGTCTTCGCCATCAGGCCGCGGCCTCCAGCTGCGCGGTGTCCGGCCACAGGTAGGCGCCTGCACGCCGGTGCCTGAGCGCCGGCAGTCTCACGCGGATCGCGTCCTGGCGTGCGAAGTCGAGCTCCGCGAGCGCGTAGCCCTCGTCGTCGGGTGCGGTCGCGAGGACGGTGCCCCAGGGATCGGCGATCAACGAGCGCCCGCCTGAGGCCTTGCCCGGCGCATGCTGGCCGATCTGGTTGGCGGCGACGACGAAGCACTGGTTCTCGATCGCGCGGGCACGCAGCAGCGTCGCCCAGTGGTCGCGCGTCGTCGCCAGCGTGAAGGCAGACGGCAGCGCGAGGATGCGCGCGCCGTTCAGCGTGAGGATGCGGAACAGCTCCGGGAAGCGCAGGTCGTAACAGATCGCCATGCCGAGCTGGGTGCCGTCATGAAGCGTCGTGGTGACGATCTCCTCGCCGGGATCCTCGCCGTCGGACTCGCGGTAGGCGACGCCCTCGATCTCGACGTCGAACAGGTGGAGCTTGCGGTACACAGCGTGGATCTCGCCATCCGGGCCGACGTGCACGGACGTGTTGGCGTGCTTGGCGCGACCGTCGCGACGCTCCACGATCGATCCGGCGATGAGGTCGATCTGCAGCTCACGCGCGAGCTCGCGCGCCCACGTCGTCGACGGCCCGTCGAGCGCCTCCGCGCCGGCCGCGAGCTGCTCCGGCGTGCCGAGCACGTTCCACTTCTCGGGCAGTACGACGAGCACCGCACCGTCCGCGGCGGCGGCGCGCACCAAGCGCTCGGCGGTGGCGCGGTTGCGGGGACGATCCCCGGTAGAGTTCATCTGGATCGCCGCGGCGCGCATGCGGTGGTCGTTCTCCAAGGCAGGACAGATTGACTGGTCAGTCAACCGGTCAGCAAGCATACCGCTCCCGCGCATGCCGTCAGTCCGTCCTCCTCACCACCAACTCTCGGGGTATCGCGGCACGTTCGGCGTCATCCGCCCCGCCGAGCTCGACCGCGTGCCGCTGCCGCCGCTGCGCATGCCGGCGTGGCGCGGAGCGCGGCCGCTGAAGCGCTGGCGCTACGTCGGCGTCTACGGGCCCGACCTCATGCTGTGCGTCGGATCGGCGCGCGTCGGTCCGGGCCGCCAGTCGTTCTGGGCGGTGTGGGACCGCGCAACGCGCCGGCTGCGCGAGCGCACACGCCGCTCGGGCGGCGGAGTGCGGCTCGGGATGGACCGGCCCGGACGGGTGCTGGTGGTCGACGAGGGCATCGAGATCGATCTCGCTCTGGAGGAGATCGACGGCGTCGAGACGATCTGCCCGGTCGGCGACGGACCGGCAGGCGCTTATACGTGGACGCGCAAGCAGGGCGGCGTGCGGGCGTACGGGACGGTCCGCATAGAGGGCGTCGTGCGTGAGCTCGACGCGCTCGCGATCGTCGACGACAGCGCCGGCTATCACGCCCGTCACACGGCGTGGCGATGGTGCGCGGGCGTCGGCCGCGCCCTCGATGGGCGCCCGCTCGCCTGGAACCTCGTCGCCGGCATCAACGATCCGCCGCGTGACAGCGAGCGGAGCGTGTGGATCGGGGGCGTTCCGCGCGAGGTCGGTCCGGCGGCGCGCTTCACCGACGACCTCGCGGCGGTGTCCACCGGAGACGGCGTCGACCTCGCCTTCGCCTCCGAGGCCGTCCGCGAGCGCCGCGAGAACCTGCTGCTCGTGCGGTCCGAGTACCGCCAGCCGTTCGGCGCCTTCGCTGGCGTCCTGCCCGGCCCGCACGGCGAGCGGCTTCAGCTCGCCGAAGGCTGGGGCGTGATGGAGCGGCACACGGCGTTGTGGTGAGGCGCCAGCTTGGTGTTGCACCTTTATCGAGGTGCTACAATCGCCTCATGCCGACCGCCCGTCCGCGCCACATGCTCACCGAGACCGACGAGGTCGCCGAGGCGCTGCGCGACGCCGCTCGCCGGTGGCCAGAAGACCGTGAGCGGCCTGCCAAGCTGCTGCTCGACCTCGTCCGTGAGGGGCATAGAGCGATCGCGGCCGACGAGGACCGCGCGACGGCCCGGCGGCGCGCCGCGATCAAGCGCACGAGCGGCGTCCTGCCGGATGTCTACCCCCCCGGCTACCTCGAGCAGCTGCGCAACGACTGGCCTGCATGATCGTCCTTGACGCGAGTGTGCTGATCGCGCATCTCGATCCGCGCGACGCGCTCCACGACGCTGCCGACGAGCGCCTGCTCGACGCCGCCGACCAGCCGTTCGGCGCAAGCACGATCACGCTCGCAGAGGTGCTCGTCGCACCGCTGCGAACGGGCGCGCTCCGGACGACGCAGGCAGCGCTCAAGGCCTTGGAGGTCGAGGAGCTGCCGCTTCCGGTCGGCGCCGCAGCGCAGCTTGCCGCGCTGCGCGCGGACACGGGACTGAAGCTCCCCGACTGCTGCGTGCTGCTCGCCGCCGAGGAGGCGAACGGCGCCGTGCTGACGTTCGACGAGCGCCTCGCGCAGGAGGCAGCCACGCGTGGCCTCGCCGCGTAGCGAAGTGAGCTAACGCCCGAGCCCGGCGAACGCTCTGCGGACGGGGCGCCGGGCGATCCCGGCGGACGTGAGACGGGTGCGGTCGGGACCGATCTCGTCGAACGTGACGACGATGCGCTGCGTGTCCTTGTAGCTCAGGCGAGCAGGCCGATCGGGAACCCGAGGATGCAGACCCACGGCACCCAGGCGGGACGCTCGCGGATCTCGAAGACGATCATGCGCGGCTCGTCGCGCTGGACGATGTCGTAACCGGCGCGCATCATCGCGGGGAC
>Ga0207690_10000077_pt1 | contig 85018 bp, 95 predicted proteins | sample KBSC23metaG_FD_184315 | JGI IMG/M metagenome (GOLD analysis project Ga0207690, IMG submission 184315) | Corn rhizosphere microbial communities from Kellogg Biological Station, Michigan, USA - KBS C2-3 metaG (SPAdes) (version 2) | ecosystem: Host-associated > Plants > Roots > Rhizosphere > Soil ... | reverse complement strand
GCGAGGTAGTCCTTGGGGTCGCTCTCGTAGCCGGCGAACAGCTCGCGGTAGGACCGCGCCACCCGCGCCGGGGTCTCCAGCAGGCCCTCCCGGTCGGGGTCGTCGCCGGCCCATTCGATCAGGGTGCGGACCGCCGCTTCCGCGTCAGACTGGGTCGGTCGGATCTTCTCGGACATTGCGCCCTCCGCGTCGTTGCGTCTCAACGACTATCCACAGTTCTGGTTCAGAGGGCGATGACAGCACAAGGCCGCATCGTTAGGGTCGCGGCCGACTTCCGATCCAGCCTCGAAGAGATCCCCATGGCCGACGACGCCTCCGCCCATCCCGATGTGCTGAACCAGGCCGCCCAGGGGCAGCTCAAGAGCATCATCGAACGCATCGAGCGGCTGGAAGTCGAGAAAGCCGAGGTCGCCGAACAGATCAAGGAGGTCTTCGCCGAGGCCAAGGGCAACGGCTTCGACGTCAAGATCCTGCGCAAGGTGGTGCGCATCCGCAAGCAGGACCGCGCCAAGCGGATGGAGGAGGACGCGATCCTCGATCTCTACCTCTCGGCGATCGGAGAGATTTGAACCGAAAGCCGCCCCAAAAGCCGCTCCAGCGGAAAGTTCCGGATCGCAAGGCGGCGGCGAAGCGCGCGGCGCTGAACGCGCTGAAACGCGCCCAGCGCCAGGCCGACCGCGCCGGGGTGAAGCTGTCCGAGTGGGAAGGCGAGTTCCTGGGCTCGGTGGCCGATCGGCTGAAGACCTTTGGCCGCGCCTTCGGCGACCCGGAAAAGGGCGCGGCGGGCGAGGCGCTGTCGGCGCTGCAGACGGTGAAGCTCAAGGAGATCACCGCCAAGGCCAAGGGCGAGAAGAAGGAGCTGAAGCGCCGGCCCTTTCGGCGCAAGGCCGACCCGTCCGGCTAGCGACGCCTGCTGGCGAGCTATGAGGGCGGCGTGACCAGCACCATGAAGACCGCCTTGCGCGCCTCGGCGACGATCTGGTCGTTGTCGCCCGTCGCCTTGACCGCCGCATAGTTGGCGAGGTCGGGCAGTTCCTCGAGCATGGCGCGCACGTAGGAAACCTTCAGCGCATAGTTGACCATCTCGGGCGCGAGCTTGGTCGCGTCCTCGCCGAACTTGGTCAGCTTCGACTCCACGACGCCGACGGCCGAGCCGTCCCAGCCGATCACCGGCCCGCCGCTGTTGCCCTGCTGGACCGCCGCGGAGATCTGCAGGAAGCGTGCGTCGTCCTGATAGCCGGCGGTGCTGCTCACCTGGCCGGCGGTCATCTTGATGCGCTGGCCCAGGCTGTCCGGCTCCGGATAGCCCAGGACGAAGATGCTGCGCCCCAGGCTGGTGGGCTTGGTGGCCAACGGCAGGATGGTGAGCTTGCCGGGCTTGGCCGGCTTGAACTTCAGTACGGCCAGGTCGTTCGTCGGATCGTTCACGACGACCTCGGCTTCGCCCACCTTGTCGCCGTTGTTGTAGACCGCGATCTTGCCGCCGCTCTCGATGACGTGGCTGGCGGTGACCAGATAGCCCTTGTTGGTGGCCCAGGCGGTGCCGACCGAGAAGCCATGGGCCTCGTTGGTCTCCGGCGTCTCGGGCCTCGCCGCCGCGCAGATCAGCGGCAGGCTGCGGGCCAGGAAGCTGTTGGGCGGCGCGGTTTCGAAGTGGATGTCCTTGTCCGCGACACGGAACGCCTTCACCCGCACGGTCGGCGTGACGAACAGGTCCGCCCCCAGCGACGCCGACTTGCCGTGTGCGCAGTCGATGGCGTTGGCGATGACGCCCAGGCGGATCGGCAGGCCGTCGATCAGCTCCGGCTTGGCGTAGAGGGTCCGCGACAGCGCCATGACCGGCCCATCGCTCAGTTTGATCACTTCGTCGATCTTGACCTGCAGGCGGTACTTGCCGTCGCCCGATACGCCCAGGTCGCTCCAGGCGCCCTTGTCCGGTTCGGCCTCGAACGGCGGGTCGGCGGGCGGATTGGCGACGGCGCAGGCCAGCCGGCTGATGCTGGCGGCGATCGAGCCGGGGCTGGGCGACTGCCAGCCCGCCGACAGGGTCGAGCCCGTGCCGGCCACGGTTCCCTGGGCGTCGCGGCGCACGTAGGTCCCGAGCTGGAAGCGGTTGTGCTCGCAGTCGTCGAACCGCTCCTGCAGGTCGACGACGTAGGGCTTGCCGCTGGCCTCGTCGCGCCTGGCCTTGGTCAGGGTGAGGCGTGTCCAGGAGCGGACGAGCCCACCCTCGTGGTTGATCGAGCTCACGTCGGTCTCGAAGACGCCGTCCGCGCCGAGGCCCGACATCGCCCAGTCCTCGGCGTGGGCCGCCGAACCCTGGGCAAGCATGAATCCGAGAACGACGGCGGTCAGGCCAGCGGCCGACCGGCTGGAAAGAGGCGACATGGGAACCTCAGGCGACCTGGGCGTCGGCTTCGTCGGCGGCTTCACCGTCGTCGGCGCCCTTGATGATGTCTTCCAGGCCCTGTTCGCGGACCTTGCGGTAGAGGGTGGAGCGGCCGATCCCGAGGCGCCGCGCAACCTCGCTCATATGGCCGGCGTAGATCTCGATGGCGAGCTGGATCAGGTCGCGCTCGATCTCCTCCAGCGTGCGCAGGTGGCCGCGCTCGTCGAGGATGCGAACGGGGATCGCCTGCGGCAGGTCGGGCATGAGCTGGCCCGAGCCGACCGGCTGGACATGGACGGTGGCGGCCGGCTCGGCGGCCATGGCGGGTGGGGCCACGCCCGAGATCGCCGGGAAGTCGTGCGGCTGCAGATAGGGCGCGTCAGCCAGAACGATGGCGCGGTAGACGGCGTTTTCGAGCTGGCGGACGTTGCCCGGCCAGTCGAAGGCGGAGAGGTAGGCCATGGTCTCGGGCGCGGCGCCCACCACGGACTTGCCCTCCTCGACGTTGAAGCGGCGCACGAAGGCGTCGACCAGGGCCGGCACGTCCTCCTTGCGGTCGCGCAGGGCCGGCGCCTCGATCGGGAAGACGTTGAGGCGATAGAACAGGTCTTCGCGGAAGCGGCCTTCCTTCACCGCCCCCGAAAGGTCGCGGTTGGTGGCCGAGACAATGCGCACATCCACCTTGATCGGGCGCTTGCCGCCGACCGGGTCGATCTCGCTCTCCTGCAGGGCGCGCAGCAGCTTGACCTGGATGTCCAGCGGCAGTTCGCCGACCTCGTCGAGGAACAGGGTGCCGCCGTTGGCTTCCTGGAACTTGCCCAGGTGCTTGTCGGTGGCGCCGGTGAAGCTGCCCTTCTCGTGGCCGAACAGGATCGATTCCACGAGGTTCTCAGGGATCGCGCCGCAGTTGACGGCCACGAACGGCTTGCCGCCGCGCTCGGACGAGCCGTGGACGGCGCGGGCGATGACCTCCTTGCCGACGCCGCTTTCGCCGGTGATCAGGATCGGGATCGAGGATTTGGCGGCCCGTTCGCCCAAGCGCTTGACCATCGTCATGGCGGGCGAGGCGCCGATCAGGTCGTCGAAGCTGGTGCGGCCGGCCGCGTGCTTCTTGAGTCGGTCGACCTCGCCCTTCAGCGCCCCCATGGAAAGGGCGTTGCGGATCGAGATGATGATCCGCTCCGGCGCGGCGGGCTTCACGAAGAAGTCCATGGCGCCGGCCTGCATGGCCTTCACCACGGTGTCGATGCCGCCGGTGGCGGTGACGACGATCACCGGCTGGTTGAAGCCGCGGGCGCGCATCTCGACGAGGGTCTCCTGGCCGGAGATGCCGGGCATGATCATGTCCAGAAGCACGACGTCCGCCGGCGAGCCCAGCGCCAGGTGCTGGATCGCCTGGTCGCCGTTCTCGGCGTGGGCGACCGCGAAGCCGTCGCGTTCCAGGACGGCCTGGATCAGCCGACGCTGCGTCGGATCGTCGTCAACGACGAGAACGGTTTTAGCCATTTGAAAACACCCACACCGGAAACCGGCCATCGCCTCATGGACGAAGGCTCCTGTTGTCGCGAATTGATACAGGGCGAGCGGTAAAGGCCGGGTTTCGGAGACCTGAGTCAGGCGTTAACGGCCGGGGTCCGGCGCGCCGCCGTCGGGCGGAGGCGCCGCGGAGGTTCCGCTGAGCGTCAGGGTGGCCAGACCCCGCCTCTCCGGAGGTGGGCCGTCAGGCTCGCCCGGTGCGTAGGCCACGGGAATCCCCACCTGGGGTGTCTCTGCCGCCGCGGCGGCCGCGACGACGGGCTCCGGCGCGTCCAGTTTCGGCGGCGGGTCGAGGGTCGGCAGCGAGACCGGAGTCGCCTCGCCGGCGCAGTGCAGGTTCGCCTCAAGGCCGCGCAGGAAGCCGCGGCGGGCGAAGCCGGCCATGGTGGCGTCCATCAAGGCGTGGTCGTGCTTGTCGGCCCGGGTCAGGAAGCGCACCACACCGCGATAGGGCACCATGCCGCGCACCGAACCCCAGACCCATTTGGCGGCCAGCGAACGGTGTTTGCGCGGGCCGCCGGCGTCGGCGCCCAGCACGTGGTCGAGAGCCTTCAACTCGGCGGGGATGGTTTCGCAGGCGGGCGCCGCCGGCGCACGGTAGGGGTCGGCGGCGACGGCTTTGAGCAGCTGCGGCACGTCGGCGCCCGTAAGGCCGAGGCCCTGGGTTTCACCGGGGCGGACCTCGGCGTGGCAGGCGAAGCCGGCGCAGGCGATGACGACCGCCAATCCAAATCCTGTAGCGTTTCCAACGAGGCGCACCTTCGCGTCCTCCTTTGGCTGTTCAACGCCAGCGCTCCCGCAAGGTTCACGCCACCGCGCGAAGTCGAGCTGTCACGAAATCGCGACTTCGTGGGGCTTTCGCTGCAGGGAGCCGGCTTAGAAGACGGTGACCCCAAGTCTTTGCCACTGTCCGAACCTTGCTGCCGGCGCTGCGGACCGCTCCTGGACTGACCCTCTAGAGGCGCGACCTCATCATCTTCTTGGCCAATGGCTCACACCCCTAGCGGCGCACCCGCTCGGGCATGCGGCCGGGTCTCGCCCTGTCGCCGATGCGCCAGCCTTCCGGGCAGGGCCCCACGCGGCGGAAGCGGCGGATTTCGCGGACCGGCGGGCCGGCCTTGCCGAAGCCGTAGACCTCGATGGGCGTCAGGGCGAAATCGAACTGGAAATCCTCGGACGGGTCGCCGAGCGTCGAGGCGCTGACGGCGAAGGATTGCCGTCCGATGAGGCAGCGCACGAACCAGGCGTTGTCCTTGAGCTCCGGCATGGTGATGTCCTGGCAGGGCCGGCCCTTCACCTCCGCACGCGGCCGCTGGAAGGTCTCGCGCAGGGCGGCGTCGGCGCAGACGTAGCGTGACGCCGAGCGCGCGCCGTCCTCGCCGACCGATTGCACGAGCCAAAGCTGCCGCGGATCCGGCACGGGCGATGGCGCGGACTCGTGCGTTCGGGCCTCGCGCCAGCTGTCGCAGGCAGCCAGGGCCAGCAGGACGAGAAGTAAGGCTGCGCTTCGACCGCCGCCGACGGTCTCCGCCATGAACGCGCCCCTTGATGCCTGGAGGCTCCTCCCGCTCACGATGGATCATCGCGAGCGGAGGGCTCCAGATTAAAGCTAGCCGATGTGCGGCTGGAAGTGCGGCGACCGGATGATGATCGCCTCCATGCTGTGATGATGGCGCTCCACCGGCACGAGGATCGGCGGCATGCCTTCGGCGGGCGGCGACGGCTGCGCGCGCCAGGCGGCGAAGGCGGCCAGCGCGACCGCGCAGGCCATGACGATGGCCCCGGTGTCCTGGCGCTGGAAGTCGGGCGCGGGACGGCGGAGCGCCTTGATCCGCTGCTCCAGCGGGTGCGGCTCGCCGCCGGCCAGCCAGTGGCAGCCGAGCGGGGCCGAGACGGCGCCGATCTGGGTCTTCAGCAGGGTCTCGGCATAGCGCCGCTTCTGGCTGGAGCGATGCATCAGGACCGCGGCGTCGCAGGCCAGCTCCTGGTCCAGGCGTGCTTCGCGCGCGCCCAGGTGGATCACAGGGTTGAACCAGCAGAGGCATTGCAGGAAGGCGATGAATCCGTTGGCGCGTGGATCGCCGCGGTCGATGTGGGTGCGCTCGTGGGCGCGGATCAGGGCCCGCTCCTCGGGCGTGTAGATCGTCTCGACGTCGGCCGGCATGACGATCCGCGGCACGATGAAGCCCGCGACGGCGGGGCCGGCCAGGCCGCGGCGGGCCATGTCCAGGAACCGCAGCTGGCAGGCGGCGACGAGGCCGGCGGCGACCACGGCGCCTGCGAGCCACAGCGCCAGCAGCAGCCCGGCGGGCGCCTGGATCAGGCTCTGGGACGCCTGGTAGATCGGATCGAAGTGCGGCCCGTCGCCGGGCGGGACGATGCGGGTGGCCGCGGCGGCGGGGAACAGGGCCGCGGCGGCCGCGATCGGCACGCAGAGCCACAGGCCATAGGCGATCTGCGGCCCGAAATGCCTGCGGACCGTCTTGCGCGCCGCGAGCACCGCCAAGACCGTCCCCGCCGCGGCGAGATTGAAATGGACCAGGGCGACCAGCAGGTCAGTCGCCATTGTCGAAGTCCTCGATCAGCCGCTTCAGCCGCCTGACCTCGTCGGCCGAGAGGCTGCGGTGCTTGGCGTAGTGGGCGACGAGCGGGGCGAGTTCGCCGCCGAACAGCCGGTCCAGCAAGCCCTGGCTTTCGCCCTGAACATAGTCCGCGCGGCTGACCAGGGCGCGATAGCGGGTGCGGCCCTCGCTGCGCTCGGAAATCAGCGCCTTCTTCTTGAGCAGCCGGTTGATCAGCGTCTTGACGGTGGCCTCGCCCCAGCCCTGAGGGCCGCCGACCTCGCCGACGATCTCGTCGGCGGCGAGCGGCCCCTTGCGCCACACCGCGTCCATCACCTGGCTTTCGGCCGCCGAGATTCGCGTCATGGCTCGATATCCGTCTACGTCTGTCAATGCTTACAACCGTAAACCGAAGCGTCAAGTCACTGCTTCGCGAGCCTGGCCGTTCAGCGGACGGACACGCGGGCGGCGCCGGCGTTCATCCGGCCGACGACGGCTGCGCTCGAAAAGCCGCGGCTTCGGGCCAGCGCCAAGACCGCATCGGCGGCCTCGGGCGCGACTGCGATCAACAGCCCGCCGCTGGTCTGGGGATCGGTGAGCAGGTCACGCTTCCAGTCCGGCAGGCCGGACGGAACCTCGACATCGGCGCCGTAGCTCGCCCAGTTGCGCGTCGAGGCCCCGGTCCTTACGCCCGCCTTGGCCAAGGCCTCGGCGCCGGCCAGAAGCGGCGGGTCGGCGGTGACTTCGGCGGCGAGCCCGGAGCCGCGGCAGACCTCCAGCAGGTGGCCCAGCAGGCCAAAGCCCGTGACGTCGGTGACGGCGTGTACGCCCGCGATGTCGGCCAACTCGGCTCCAACGGCGTTGAGCTGGGTCGTGGACGCGATGAGGGCGGCATAGCCCGCGGCGTCCAGCTTCTCCTGCTTGAAGGCCGCGCTCAGCACCCCGACGCCCAGCGCCTTGGTCAGGATCAGGACGTCGCCGGCCTGGGCGGTGCGATTGGCCAGCACCCTGTCGGGATGGACGAGGCCCAGGGCCACGAGGCCGTAGATCGGCTCGACGCTGTCGATGGAGTGGCCGCCGGCGATCGGCACGCCGGCCTCGGCGCAGACCAAGGCGCCGCCTTCGAGGATCGCGCGGATGGTCTCTGGCGGCAGGCGGTCGACCGGCATGCCGACGATGGCCAGCGCCAGGATCGGCTTTCCGCCCATGGCGTAGACGTCGGAAAGCGCATTGGTCGCCGCGATCCGCCCGAAGTCGAAGGGATCGTCCACGACCGGCATGAAGAAGTCGGTGGTCGCCACCAGCGCCTGGCTGTCGTTGAGCCGCCAGACCGCCGCGTCGTCGGAGGTCGCGGTCCCGACCATCAGGTCGGAGAAGGCCGCCGTCGCCGGCATCCCCTTCAGGATCGATTGCAGCACGGCCGGCGCGAGCTTGCAGCCGCAGCCGCCGCCGTGGGCGAGGGACGTCAGGCGAACGGCCTGGGGACTGGCTGTCTGGGGGCTGGCTTCGGGCGCGATGGCTGTCATAGGTTCGATTATAGGGCGAGCGCGCGCCCAAGCCGAAGGTCGTAAGTGTCCGGCATCCAGATCCTGCAAACCGCCGACGCCGAAAGCCTCGCCCGCTTCGACATGGTGATCGACGTGCGCAGCCCCGGCGAGTTTGCCGAAGACCACGCCCCGGGCGCGGTCAACCTGCCGGTGCTTTCCGACGCGGAGCGCGCCGAGGTGGGGACGATCTATGTGCAGGAGAGCCGCTTCAAGGCCCGCCGCATCGGCGCGGCCTATATCGCCGCCAATGTCGCGCGCTATCTGCAGACGGCGCTGGCGGACAAACCCGGCGGCTTCCAGCCCCTGATCTATTGCTGGCGCGGCGGCCAGCGGTCGAACGCGATGGCGACCATCCTCAGCCAGGTCGGCTGGCGCACCACGGTCCTGGCCGGCGGCTACAAGACCTGGCGGCGGCACGTCACCGCGCGGCTCTACGACCTGCCGCTCGACCTGCGCATCGTTCTGCTCGACGGCGGCACCGGATGCGGCAAGACCGAGGTGCTGCAACGGCTCGCCGCGCGCGGCCAGCAGGTGATCGACCTGGAGGCGCTGGCCGCGCATCGCGGGTCGCTGTTCGGTGCGCTCCCCGAAACGCCGCAGCCCAGCCAGAAGATGTTCGAATCGCGCCTGCTGGGCCTGATCGATGGCCTCGACCCGGCCCGGCCGGTGATCGTCGAGGCGGAGTCCAGCAAGGTCGGCGAACGGATGATCCCGCCGGCGCTCTGGCAGCTCATGGCCGCGGCTCCGCGCATCGAGATCGCCGCGCCGGCGCAGGCTCGCGCCGCCTACCTGGTCCGCACCTATCGCGACATCGTCCGCGACCGCCCGGCGCTCGACGAAGCGCTGCGCCGGCTGCCCACGCCGGCCGGACGCAAACGGCTGGCCGCCTGGAGTGAACTCGCCGACGCCGGCGACTACGAGGCCCTGGCGCTGGCGCTGATGGAGCTGCACTACGATCCGGCCTATCGCCGCGCCGCGCGCAAGACGGCCCATCCCAGCCTGGGTGTTCTCGAGCTCGGGAGGCTCGAGGCCACCGACCTGGACGCCGCCGCGGCGGAAATCGAGCGGCGGATCGCGGCGGCCGGCTGAAAGAAGGCCGCGGCGCGCGCGAGCCCGTGCTACAATCGAGGTTCACCCCAACGACCGCAGCGCCGGCTGATCGCCGACCTCCGGAAGGAGTCCGCCATGGCCAAGGGTCAGAAGAAGTCCAACAAGGAAATCCGCAAGCCGAAGCAGCCCAAGGCGAAGCCCGCCGAGGTGATCTCGGTGCTGAGCCCGGCGCACAAGAAGCACTAGGCGGCGTTGGCGGCTGCGCGCGGTTGACGCAGCGGAGCGCTTGCCCGGTCCCTCAGTCCGCGCATAGTGCCTCCCAAAGGCCGAGCTACAAGGCCGTTGGGAGAGGGCGACCATGAGGATCTTCAAGCTGGGTCTGGCGTTGGCGCTGGCCGTCACGGCGGCCGCCTGCCAGAAGCCCGCCGGCAACGTCGACGGCGCGCGCATCGCCGCAGCCGACACCAACGGGGAATGGGTCTCCTACGGCAAGGGCTATTCGGAGCAGCGCTTCAGCCCGCTGGACAAGATCAACACGACCAATGTCGGCCAGCTCGGCCTGGCCTGGTACGCCCAGTTCGACACCGATCGCGGCCAGGAAGCCACGCCACTGGTGGTCGACGGCGTGCTCTACACCACGACCGCCTGGTCCAAGGTGTTCGCCTTCGACGCCGCGACCGGCAAACCCAAGTGGTCCTACGATCCCAAGGTCAACGGGAACAAGGGCTTCGACGCCTGCTGCGACGTGGTCAACCGCGGCGTCGCCATCTGGAAGGGGAAGGTCTACGTCGGCACGCTGGACGGCCGGCTGATCGCGCTCGACGCCGGGACAGGCAAGCCGGTCTGGTCGGTGCAGACGACGGACCCCGCCAAGCCCTTCACCATCACCGGCGCGCCGCGGGTGGTGAAAGACAAGGTGCTGATCGGCAACTCGGGCGCCGAGTATGGCGTGCGGGGCTACATCACGGCTTACGACGCGGCCACGGGTAAGCGGGTCTGGCGCTTCTACACCATCCCCAACCCGACCGGCGCGCCGGACAACGCCGCCTCCGACAAGGTGCTGAAGGAAAAGGCCCAGGTCACCTGGCCCGAAGGACAGTGGAAGCTGGTGGGCGGCGGCGGCACGGTCTGGGACGCGATCGTCTACGACCCGACGCTCGACATGATCTACTTCGGCGTCGACAACGGCACGCCCTGGAACCAGGAGCAGCGCTCCGGCGGCAAGGGCGACAACCTCTTCGTCTCGTCCATCGTGGCGGTGAAGGCCGACACCGGCGAGTACGTCTGGCACTATCAGGTGAACCCCGGCGAGAGCTGGGACTATTCGGCCGTGCAACCGATGATCCTGGCCGACCTGACCATCGCCGGCGCGCCGCACAAGGTGCTGATGCAGGCGCCGAAGAACGGCTTCTTCTATGTGCTGGACCGCACCAACGGGAAGCTGCTCTCAGCCAAGAATTTCGTGCCGGTCACCTGGGCCACCGGCATCGACATGCACACCGGCCGGCCGATCGAGAACCCCTCGGCGCGCTACAAGGACCAGGTCGAGATGCAGATGCCGGCGCCGTTGGGGGCGCACAACTGGCACCCGATGGCCTTCAGCCCGAAGACCGGCCTGGTCTATATCCCCGCCCAACAGATGCCGTTCGCCTTCCAGAACGACCCGAGCTTCGTCTACAAGCCCGGCGCCTGGAACCTGGGCGTGAACCTGCTGGCCAATGCCGCGCCGATGACGCCGGAGCAGCAGAAGACGCTGGCGGAAAGCGTCAAGGGCAGCCTGATCGCCTGGGACCCGGTGAACCAGAAGGCGGTCTGGACCGTGCCGCGGCCCTACTTCTGGAACGCCGGCGTGCTGGCGACCGGCGGCGGCCTGGTGTTCCAGGGCGCCGCCGAAGGGCAGGTCTATGCCTACGACGCGACCAACGGAAAGCAGCTCTGGGCATACCCGACAGGCAACGGGGTGATCGCGCCGCCGATGACCTATGAATTGAACGGCGAGCAGTATGTAGCCCTGATGGTGGGCTCGGGCGGCGGCGGCCAGGTCTCGGCGCCCTCGCTCTTGCCGACGCGGCCGCGGCTGCCCGGCCGGCTGCTGGTGTTCAAGCTGGGCGCGACGGCCAAGGCGCCCGCGTTCGTCCTGCCGGCTCAGCCGACCATCGACCTCAGCCACATCTCCACCAGCGGCGACCCGAAGCACGGCTATGTAGTGTTCAACAACAACTGCCAGGTCTGCCACGGCGCCAACGCCACCGGCTCGTGGCTGCCGGACCTGAAGCGCTCGCCGTTGATTACCACCCCCGCCGACTTCAACTCCGTCGTCATGGACGGGGTGAAGGCCCACAACGGCATGGTCAGCTTCTCGCGGTTCCTGAAGCCGCAGGACGTGGAGGACATCCGCAGCTTCCTGGTCGGCCAGGGCCGCGGCGATCCGATCCCGGTGGTGGCGGCGAACTAGCGGGTCCGATGGTCGGCCGCGACGCCGCGATCGCGGTCTATGTCATGGCCGACCGGATGCGTGGAACGCTCTATATCGGCGTCACCAGCGCCCTGACCCAGCGCGTGTGGACGCATCGCGAAGGCGCAATCGCAGGGTTCACGCGGACCTATGGCCTGAAGCGGCTCGTCTGGTTCGAACTGCACGCCGACATGCGCACCGCGATCCAGCGTGAAAAGTCGATGAAGCGCTGGCCACGCCAGTGGAAGATCAACTTGATCGAGCGGGGCAATCCGCACTGGGACGACCTCTACCCTCAGATCGCGCCGACGTCCGACCCGACCCTGTCATCCTAGGCCTTGTGCCTAGTATCCCTCGGTCGGCGGCACATCGCTTGGTGTGGATCCGCGCCTTTGAAGCGCTCCTCGAATCTCAGCAACTCACCACGAGGGGTCCTAGGCACAAGGCCTAGGATGACGATGATTTTCAGAGCACCGCGGCGAACTGCTCGGCGATCCAGTCGGACTGGTCGTCGGTGAGGATCAGGGGCGGGGCGATGCGGATGGTGTGCTCGTGGGTCTCCTTGGCGAGCAGGCCGCGGGCCTGCAGGGCCTCGCAGACGCGGCGCGCGCCACCGGCTTCGGCGTGCAGCTCGACGGCGATCATCAGGCCGCGGCCGCGCACCTCCTTGACGCTGTCGGCGTGGATAGACGCCAGCGAGGCCTTCAGGCGGTCGCCCACGCGGGCAGCGTTCTCGATCATGCCTTCCTCGACCAGCACGCGCAGGGCCGCGCGGGCGACGGCGCAGGCCAGCGGGTTGCCGCCGAAGGTCGAGCCGTGCTCGCCGGGATGCAGCACGCTCATGACCTCGGAGTTCGAGAGCACCGCCGAGACGGGGTAGAACCCGCCGGACAGCGCCTTGCCGATCAGCGTCAGGTCGGCCTCGACGCCCTCGTGCTCCTCGGCCAGCAGCTTGCCGGTGCGCCCCAGGCCCGTCTGGATCTCGTCGAGGATCAGGATGACGTTATGCTTCGTGCAGAGCTCGCGGGCGCGCTTGAGGTAGCCGGCGGGCGGGATGATCACGCCGGCCTCGCCCTGGATCGGCTCGACGAGGAAGGCCACGGTATTGGGGCCGATGGCCGCCTCCAGCGCCTCGGGGTCGCCGTAGGGCACGACCTTGAAGCCCGGCGCGAAGGGGCCGAAGCCGCCGCGCGACTGCGGATCGGTGGAAAAGCCCACGATGGCCACGGTGCGACCGTGGAAGTTGTCGGCGGCGACGACGATCTCGGCCTGGCCTTCCGGCACGCCCTTGACCTCGTAGCCCCACTTTCGGGCGACCTTGATGGCGCTCTCGACGGCCTCGGCGCCGGAGTTCATCGGCAGGGCCTTGTGGCTGCCGGTCAGCGCGCAGAGTTCCTCGTAGAAGGGCGCAAGCTGGTCGTTGCGGAAGGCGCGGCTGGTCAGCGTCAGGCGGCCGGCCTGTGCGACCATGGCTTCGAGGATCTTCGGGTGGCAGTGGCCCTGGTTCACCGCCGAATAGGCGGACAGGCAGTCGAGGTAGCGCTTGCCCTCGACGTCCCAGACGTAGACGCCCTGGCCGCGGGTGAGGACGACGTCCAGCGGCTTGTAGTTCTTTGCGCCGTAGAGGGATTCGAGCGCGATCAGGTCGGCGGTGAGCGAGCGTTGCAGGGCGATGTCGTTCATGGCGTGGCTCCTCTCTATTCGGCGGCAAGGATGGCGGGGGTGGGCTGGCGGCTTCGGTCGAGGCGCAGGGTCATGCAGTAGGCGCCGCCGCCGGACAGGATGAAGGGATCGAGGTCGATTTCGGTCAGGCTGTAGCCGCGGGCCGCGAGCTTGGCGCGCAGCGAGGCCGGGGCGCGGGCCATGATCACCTTGCTGCCCAGGTTCACGGCGTTGACGCAGAAGGCGGCGGCCTCCTCGTCGCTGGCCTCGATGCGCTGGTCTTCCGCGACATGGGCCCGGATCGTGGCCAGGGCGGCGGGCGTGAAGGCCGGCGGATAGTAGAGCACCTTGCCGCCCGCCAGCGGGCAGAAGCAGGTGTCGAGGTGGTAGAACCGGTCGGAGGCCAGCTCCAGCGCCACGACCTCCTCGCCGAACGTGCGCGCTATGGCGCCCACCGAGGCCTTGCTGGAGCGCGGGCCGTAGCCGACCCAGAAATGCTGCCGGTCGACGTCCCAGATGCAGTCGCCGGCGCCTTCCTGCAGCACGCCTTCGGGCAGGTCGACGATCTCCTCGATCAGGCCGCGCGCCTGCAGGCGGGTGAACACCGAACGGAAGATGGCCTCCTCGCCCTGGCGTTCCGGATATCGGAAGCGGGCGACCAGCACGCGGCCATCCAGCACCACCGCAGCGTTGGCCGGGAACACCAGGTCCGGCAGGCCACGCACCGCCTCGATCGTCTCGACCTGGGCGCCGGCCGCCTTCAGCGCCGCCTTGAGCTTCGCCGAGGCCGCCAGGGCGGCGCCCCGGTGCTCCGGCCGCCAGGCCTTGGGCGCCATCCACGGATTGATCTGGTAGCTGACGTCGAAACAGGCCGGATCGGTCATCAGGAAAAGGGGCATGCCGAGCCTCGCGCGTGACTTTGACTAAGGAAGAGAATGGCGCCCCATGATGTTAGCGAATAGCAGGCAACCTGCTACATTTTGTGATATAAAATGGCAGTTTGTATAAGACCAATGGCGATATGATGGATGAGCTCGACCGTCGGCTGCTCGCCCTGCTGAGGGCCGATTCACGGGAGCCGGTGGCCTCGTTGGCCGCGAAGCTGAAGGTTTCGCGCGGCACGGTGCAGAACCGCATCCGGCGGCTGATGGGCCCCGACGGCGCGATCCAGGGCTTCACCGTGCGCACGCGTCCGGAGATGGAGGCGAGCCGCGTGCGGGCGATCATGACCATCGCCATCGAGGGCGAGCGGTCGGGCGCCGTGGTCAATGCGCTGCGGGGCTTTCCCGAGGTGGACAAAATCCACACCACCAACGGCCGCTGGGACCTGGTCGCCGAACTGGACACCGAAAACCTCGGCGAGTTCAGCCGCACGCTGGACCAGATCCGCCTGATCGACGGCATAGCCTCCACCGAGACCTCGATCCTGCTGGCCACGCAGAAGATGTGACGGGCGATTTGGCTTCCCCCCGATACGGGGAAATGGCCCGAGACCGCGGGTCGAGGGTCGATGGGGGAAGCGGAATCCTCCCCGATTGTCGCCCGCCTCCGGCATTGGCGACATTTCCCCCGTACCGGGGGAAGGCCCGTTCGGGTATCACGCCCCCATGAACGCGCCCTTCAAGACCGACGCCCTGCCGCAGTGGAACCTCGGCGACCTCTATTCCGGCCGGGACGACCCGCGGATCGAGACCGACCTCGCCAAGGCCAAGGCGGACAACGACGCGCTGGTGGCGTTGAAAGGGCGGTTCGTGGCGACTCGCGCGGACGCCCGCGTACTGGGCGAGCTGCTCGACCGGGGCATCGGGCTCTACGAGGCGGCGACCAATGGCCTCTGGGGGGTCGGCGCCTATGCGGGGCTGGCGGCTTCGACGGCGCGGGACAATCCGGCCTGGGCGAAGTTCGAGGCGGACCTGCGCGCGCGGTCCGCGCAGATCGCCGCCGAGAGCCTGTTCTTCACGCTTGAGCTGAACGAGCTCGACGACAACGAGATCGAGGCGGCGTTCCGGGCGCACAAGCCGGCGGCGTGCTGGCGGCCCTGGATCCGCCGGGTGCGCCTGTCGCGACCACACGAGCTGTCGCCCGACCTGGAGCGGATGCTGATCGACCGCGGCCCGGCGGTCGCCAACTGGAGCCGGCTGTCGGAGGAGACCCTGGCCGCGCTCACCGCCAAGGTCGGCAAGGAGACGCTAACGCTGTCTGAGACGCTGAACCGGCTGTCCGATCCGGACGGGGCGCGGCGCAAGCAGGCGGCGCTGGGGCTCGCCAAGGCGCTGGAGCGGCGCACGCCGACGCTGGCGCTCTGCCTCAATACGCTGGCCTTCGAAAAGCAGGTCGAGGACCGCTGGCGCAAATATGCCGAGCCGGCCGCCTCGCGGCACATCGCCAACGAGGTTCACGCCGACGCCGTGGCCGCGCTGGAGGCCGCCGTCGTCGAGGCCTATGAGCCGGTCAGTCACCGCTACTATCGCCTCAAGGCCAAGGCCATGGGCCGCGACGTCCTGGACCAGTGGGATCGCAACGCGCCGCTCGATACCGCCCAGCCCAGGACCTACGGCTGGGACGAGGCCAAGGGCATGGTGCTGGAGAGCTTCGCAGGCCTCGCGCCCAAGTTCGCCGACACCGCCCAAACCTTCTTCACTCACCCGTGGATCGACGCGAAGCCCAGGCCCGGCAAGCAGTCCGGCGCCTATTCGCACCCGGTGACGGCCGAGAAGCACCCTTACGTCTTCCTGAACTACATGGGCGAGCGGCGCGACGTGCTGACGCTCGCCCACGAGCTTGGCCACGCCGTACACCAGACGCTCTGCGCGCCGCTTGGCACCTTGCTGGCCGACACGCCGTTGACCTTGGCCGAGACGGCTTCGATTTTCGGCGAAGGCCTGGTGTTCGAGCGCCTGCTGGCCAAGGCGTCGAAGGTGGAGCGCCGCGGACTCCTGGCGGGCAAGATCGAGGATGGGATCAACACGGTCGTCCGCCAGATCGCCTTCCACCGCTTCGAGACCCGCTTCCATGCGGCGCGGGTGGCGGGCGAGGTCTCGGCCGACGAGATCGGCAAGCTGTGGCTCGACTGCATGGGCGAGAGCTTGGGGCCGGCCATCAAGCTGAACCGCGGCTATGAGCACTACTGGGCCTACGTCAGTCACTTCGTGCACGCACCCTTCTACGTCTATGCCTACGCCTTCGGGGATCTCTTGGTGCGCGGCCTGATGGAGAAGCGGCGCGAGGACCCCAAGGCCTTCGCGCCGCTCTACGAGGACCTGCTGGCCGCCGGCGGCACGCGGACCTACGTCGAAGCGCTGGCCCCCTTCGGGCTCAACCCGCGCGAGAAGGCGTTCTGGGCCGCGGGGATGAAGCAGCTCGAGCGGCTCGTGGACGAGTTCGAGACCTTGGTCTGAGCGCGGCGAAGCCGATTTCCGCATCCTCGTGTCGGCTGGGCGCGTTTCCGTTCGTCCTCTGCGCGAAACGCCACGGAGAGATGCGATGAAGACGCTCAGAATTGTCGCCGCCACCAAGACTGCGTCGCTGGTCCTGCTCGCCAGCCCCGCCATCGCCGCCGCGCCGGCCGCCAAGCCCGCGCCGCAGCCGCCGGCCGGCGTCTATTCGATCGACAAGGCCCACACCTCGGTGACTTTCCGGGTCAGCCACCTGGGCTTCTCGCGCTACACGGCGCGCTTCGGGACCGTCGACGGCAAGTTGAAGTTCGATCCGGCGCATCCCGCGGCCATGACGGTCGAGGCAAGGATCGATCCCAAGTCGCTGCAGCTCGGTGCGCCGCCGGCCGGTTTCCACAACCAGCTGATGGGCAAGGAGTTCTTCGACGCGGTGAAGTTTCCGGCCATCACCTTCCGCTCGACGCGTGTGCAGCTGACCGGCCCGCATGCGGCCAAGGTGACGGGCAACCTGACGCTTCACGGGGTGACCAAGCCGGTGACGCTCGACGTCACCTACAACGGCGGCTATCCGCCCAACGCCATGGACCCTGGCGGCGCGCGCATCGGCTTCTCCGCCCACACCGTCTTCAAGCGCTCGGCCTTCGGCATGGGCTATGGCGTGCCGGCGGCGGGCTCGAACATGGGCGTCGGCGACGACGTCGACGTGGCGATCGAGACCGAGTTCTCGGACGGCAAGCCGCCGGCGAAGAAATAGCGGTCAGACGGCGGCCGTCGACCAGACGCCGGTCCTGGCGTTGACTGGCGAGGGATCGATCAAGGTCCAGCTCAATGGGACCGCCGCCCTGCGCCGCCAACCGGCCTCGACATCCAGCGACCACATGCGCTGGGCGCCGGCGAAGCCGGTCGACGCCTCGTCGGCGCCCCAGGCGATCTCGACCCGGCCCTGCAGATGCAGCACGTCGCCGGTCTCGAAGTTGATGAAGAGGGCCGAGGCGCGCGGATAGGCCAGCATGTTGCCGAGCGTGTTGAAGTAGCGATTGCCGCGGTAATCCGGCACGGTCAGGCGATCGCCCTCCACCTTCACGAAGCCCGGACGGCCGCCGCGGTGAGAGACGTCGAGGCCGCCGTTCGGGCCCGTGGCCGCCGTGGTCACGAAGAGAGTGTCGGCCGCGCGAACCTGCCGTGCGGCTTCGGCGTCTACGCCCGCCAGCCTTTCCAGACCGCCCGGCGGGCGTGGGGTCACTCGGACCTCCCGCTGTTGGATGTATTGGGGGCAGTTGCCGAAGCTCTGGTCGACCACCAGCCAGTAGCCGGCCGGTGCGACGGCGGCCACGCGGCCATTTGCGCGATTGCGCCGCCGGGTGGCGAAGTCGACGCCGATCAGGCCGTAGGGCGCGCCGGGCGCCAGCGCGCCGGCCACCGGATCGCGAGGATCGAGCGAGGTGGCGACGCTGAGCGTGAGCGGGTTCGGCGCGGAGATGAAGCCGGGCGGCCCAGATATCAGGGTCGCGACAGGCTGACCGGCGAGGTCCAGCCCGCCCAGGACCGCATAGGGCAGGGCCTGAAAGAACAGCCGGTGCTGGTCGGGCATCGCCTCGCGGATACCGTGGCCGCCAGGCGACTGGCCGGCCAGCCGCTGGGCCTCCAGCTCGCCGACGTGGAATGGGTGATCAGGGTGCATCATCGGCGGCCATATGCATCTTGCAGGTGGTGAAGATAATTCTCTAGGATCGAAAGGAACTCTTGCAAAAATCGGAACAATGGACCGCCTGGACGAACTTTCGGTCTTTGTCGCCATCCTGGAGGCCGGTGGGCTGGCGCGCGCCGCGCGGCGGCTCGGCCGCTCACCGGCGGCGGTGACGCGGTCGTTGGCGACGCTGGAAGTGCGGGCGGGCGTGCGCCTGATTGAACGCAGCACCCGCAGGCTCGCGCCGACCGAAGCCGGCCGCCGCCTCGCCGATCAGGCGCGTCGGGTCCTCGCCGACTACGCCCAGGCCGTCGACGCCGAGACGCCCGAGGGGCCGCTGCGCGGACGGATCGCGGTGACCGCGCCCCTGGTGTTCGGCCGTCGCCACGTGACCCCGCTGGTCACCGCCTTCCTGGACGCGCACCCGCAGGTCGCGGTCGATCTGGTGCTTTCCGATCGCAATCTCGATCTGATCGACGAGCAGCTGGACGTGGCCGTGCGGATCGGGGCGCTGGGCGACTCCAGTCTTGTCGTCCGCAAGGTGGGCGAGGTGCGCCGCCTGACGGTCGCCGCGCCGGACTATCTGGCGCGGGCCGGCGCGCCGCGGACGCCCGCCGACCTGGCCAAGAGCCAGACGCTCTTCACCAGCGGGCGCTCCCCGGCGCCGGAGTGGCGCTATGCGGATCCGGAGGGCCGCGAGATCGTGATCAGGATCGAGCCGCGGCTGACCGTCAGCGACGTAGACGCCACCCTGGCGGCGGCGCGCGCGGGGTACGGCATCGCTCGCCCGCTCAGCTATCAGGTGGCCGAAGACCTCGCCGCCGGTCGGCTGACGCCGGTGCTCGAGGCCTATGAGCCGGCGCCGTTGCCCGTTCAGCTCGTGACGCCGAGCGCCCGGCTGACGCCCCTGCGGGTGAGGGCGTTTCTCGATCACGCCGTGGCGACCTTGTCGGCTCTGCCGGTCGTGAAGGTGGCCGCCGCCTAGCCGACCGCCGTCAGCGGGCGTCGAGCCAGGCGCGCATGTCGGCCGCCTCGCGGCGGCCGGCCTGCAGGTAGCGTGTGTCGGCGCCCACGGTGACCAGGTCGAAGCCGCGGGCGATCATCTTCTGGGAATAGGCGGGGCTCGCGGTATGGACGCCGGCCTTCACGCCGGCCGCCTTGCAGGCGGAAAGGATCCGGTCGAAGGCGGCCATGAGCTTGGGGTCGTCGGAGTCCTGGCCAGGCGGGCCGCCGATGGCCAGGGAGAGATCCGACGGGCCGATGTAGATTCCATCGAGGCCAGGCGTGGCGACGATCGCCTCGACGTTCGCGAGCCCTGGGGCGGTCTCGATCATGGCGAAGGCCAACATCTCGCCGTTGGCTTCAGCGTGGTAGCCGGCGCCGCCATAGACCGCTGCGCGGGTGGGGCCGGAGCTGCGGAATCCATCAGGCGGATAGCGGCAGGCCTGCACGAAGGCGGCGCATTCGGCGGCGTCGTTGATCATCGGGCAGATCACGCCATAGGCGCCGGCGTCCAGCGCCCGCATGATCTCGCCAGGCTGGTTCCAGGACACCCGGACGAGCGGTGTCGCCGGGGTCGTCGAGATCGCCTGCAGCATGGCGAGCATCTCGGAATAGCCGATGAGGCCGTGCTGGGTATCGACGGTGACCGCGTCCCACCCCATGCTCGCCATCAACTCGGCGGAAAAGGCGCCCGGCATGGAACACCAGCCATTGATCACCGGCCGGCCCGAGGTCCAGCTCTGGCGCAGGGCGTTGGGGCGCATTCGGGTCTCCATGCAGTGGTTTGAGTCACCATAGCCAACCGCGCCATATCGCCGCAGCGGATTCAGCGCTGCCGTAAGGCCAGAAACCTGCCTTATTTCCCCTGTGAAACGAAACCGAACGCGAGGGACTCGCGACCTGTCAGCCGGGGGGCGCGGGAAGCCATGGAAAGTAATCCGAATACCAAGTCAGCGCGCCCCTCCGAGATCATGCGCTCGCAGCGCGAGGTGATCCGCCAGCAGGACGAGATCATCGACGTGCTGAAAAGCGCGCTCGCCGCCGCCGGCGTGAACACCATCCCGACCCACGACGGCTGGATGACCGGGCTGACGCGCCAGGAGCGCGCGCTGATGGGCGTGCTGTTCGCCCGCTATCCGCACGCCATGCCTCGCGGCGCCCTGCTCGACTTCCTGCCCGGCCAGGACCACGCCCGCGAACGCCAGCTGCAGGTCGTCGACGTGATCGTCCACAAGGTCCGCAAGAAGCTGGGCGTCCATGCGGTGGAAACCGAGCGCGGTCACGGCTTCCGGCTGGGCAAGGTCTTCTATGACGCCTTGCCCAAGCAGCATGTGGAAGAGCCCGGCCACCGCACCGTGCGGCCGGAGCATCCGAGCTTCCTCTAGGCTCAGCCGCCGGCGTAGGCCTTCACCAGGTCGGTCAGGTAGTCGCGGCCCGTATAGACCGACGCCGCCGACATGTGCTCGTTCAGGCCGTGCGCCCCGCTGCCTTCCGGGCCGGACCAGAATCCCGGGACGCCGTAGGTCGGGATGCCGACCGGCGACAGATAGATCGCGTCGCTCGCTCCGGTCGACATGGTGGGCACCAGGGGCACGCCGGGGAAGTATTTGGCGGCGACCTTCTCCATCGGGCCGATGATCTTCGGGTCGAGCGGCGGCGGGGTCGGCTTGGCGCGGATCGGCTGCAGCGGGATCAGCTTCACGCCGGGATCGCCGATCGCAGCCTCCAGCGCGGCTCGCGTCTGTTCCATCGTGTTTCCGGGGAACATCCGGCAGTTGATGTTGGCGCCGGCCCGCTGCGGCAGGGCGTTCTCGGCGTGGCCGCCGTCCAGCAGGGTCGCGACGCAGGTGGTGCGCAGCATCGAATGGAAACCGCGATCCTTGTTGAGTTCGGCCTCGGCGGCCTTGTCGTTGGGGTCCTTGGCGATCGCCACCATGGCGTGGCCCATGGCGTCCGACCGGCTGGCCCCGGCCTTGGCGAAGAAGGCGCGAGTCGTGTCGTTCATCTGCAGCGGGAACTCGTGGTCGCGCACCTTCAGCAGCGCCTGCGCGAGTTGGTAGATCGCGTTGTCACGGATCGGCACGGACGAGTGGCCGCCGGCGTTGGTGGTCTCCATGCGGAACTGCTGGACAACCTTCTCGCCCACCTGCACCGCCTGGCTCTGCAGCTTGCCGTCCTTGTCGGCGCGCCCGCCGCCGCCTTCGTTGAGCGCGAACTCCGCGTCGATCAGGTCGCGCTTGTTCTTGGCCAGCCAGTCGGCGCCGTTGAACGCCTCAAGGGTTTCCTCGCCGCAGGTCAGCGCCAGCTTGATCGTCCGCTTGTTCTGGAATTTCTGCTCCTTGAAGCGCATCAGCATGTCGACCCAGGTCGCGTCGATGACCTTCATGTCGGACGTGCCGCGGCCGTAGAAGTAGCCGTTCTCCTCGATCAGCACGAAGGGGTCGCGCGTCCAGTCGGCGCGCTTGGCCTCGACCACGTCGAGGTGACCCAAGAGCAGCATCGGCCTGGCCGTCCTGCTGGTCCCGGGAAGGATCGCGACCAGGCCGCCATCCTTCGGGTGCTCGGGCACGGAGAAATAGGTGAGCTGGCTGTCGGTGAAGCCCGCCGACTTCAGCCGCGCGCCCATCTTGGCCGCGGCCTCGGTGCAGCTCCCGACCGAGAGCGAGGTGTTGGTCTCGACGAGCTCCTTGTAGATCTCGCGGAAGCGGACCTGGTCCGGCCGAAGCTCCGCCGCGCTCGCCGTGTGCGCAACCCCAAGCGCGAGCACCGCGCCCAACACCCTACCCAGCATGCCTGAAGTCCCCCGAACTCGATTCGTGCCGCGAATGTGAACGATTGGCGGCGCGGGTAAACCCTCTGCGCCGCAATCCGCGGCCCAAGCTCAATACTGGCCGTAGCGTCCCTTCACCGACTCCAGCAGCTTGGGCGCGTCGAAGCCCACGCCGTCCTTGAAGACGATCTCGACGTTCTCGATGTCGGCGATGGTCTTCGAGGGATCGCCCGTCATGACCACGAGGTCGGCGTTCTTGCCGGGCGCGACCGTGCCGATGCGGTCGGCGAGGCCGAGATAGGTGGCGCCGTTGAGTGTGGCGATCCGGATGGCCGCCTCGGGCGTGAAGCCGGCCTCGACCAGCAGTTCGATCTCGCGCTGGTCACCGAAGCCCGGAATGACGCCGCCGTTGCCGGTCGGGTCGGGGCCAGCCAGCAGCAGGCCGCCCGCCGCGACGAACTTCCGCTCCAGCGCCAGGTCGTTCCGGTAGGCCCGCGCGCCGTCGGCATAGCGCTCGCGCGGCGCCTGGTTCACCAGGTTGCGGGAATAGAGGTAGGCCTCGCGCGCCTCGGCGGTCAGCACCGCCATGGCTTTGGGGTTCAGCGGTGCGTGCATGGGCACCCGTTGTTCGAAGACCGGCAGGGTCGAGGTCACGGCCACCTTGCGCGCGACCAGCAGCTTGATCAGGGCGTCGGCCTCGGGGCTGTCGGCGGTCATCTTCAGCAGGGTCGGCGTGCCGGCGCCCTGGGAGCATTTGTCGAGCTCCTTGCCCGGGTCGAGCTCTGTGTTGACGAAGAAGCCGTGCTCCAGGTCGTCGATGCCGAGGGCGGCGGCTTCCGGGTAGGTCACCGAGCAGAGGTGGCCGGTGAGCTTCAGCCCGCGCTTGTGCGCCTCCTGGATCGCCGCGGCGAGTTCGGCGCGGGTGATGTTCATATAGGCCTTGAACGAGGTCGCGCCCTGGTCGGCCCAGTAGTTCACCATTCTCCGCGCGTCCTCGGCGTCCTTGAGCTGGTGCATCTGGATGAACGGGCTGCCGGCGCCTTCCAGGTAGGGCGCGGTCACGTCCATGTGCGGGCCGACCATGTGGCCGGCGTCGATCTGGGCTTTGGCGTTGAGGTCTGCGTAGGGCTCCACCGACCCGGTCGTGCGCATGGTGGTCACGCCCGCCGCCAGGTAGAGCCTGGGCGAGGAGAAGGTCATCTGCGGCACGATCAGCGGCGGCTCGGAATGGCCCGCGGCGTCCAGGTTCGGCCGGGCGATGTAATACATGTGGTCGTGCAGGCCGACGATGCCGGGCATCACCGTGCGGCCGGTCAGGTCCAGCACCTGGGCGCCCGCCGGCGCCGCAAGCTCAGGTCCGCCGACCGCGGCGATCTTCCCATCGGTCACGACGAGGGTGCGGTCGGCCTGGACGGGCGCGCCGGTCCCGTCGATCAGCCGCACATGGCGAAGCACCACCGTCGGCGCGCTGACCCGCACATAGGGCTGGACCGAGGCGTCCGGCTTCGGCGGCGGCGCAAGGACAGAGGGTGCGGCGCGGGCCGCCCCGGCGACCAGGATCGTGGTCGCGGCCGCCAGCAAGAACCTTCGCAACATGGTCTTCGCCCCCTTCACTCGCCGTCGATTCCGGCTGGCTGCTTCAGATGACCTTGATTCCGAATTCCGCCCGCAGTTCGGCCAGCGCGCGGGCCTGGAAGGAGTCCGGCGGCGTCCAGGGCCAGCGCTTCGGCATTCGCCATGCCTCGGCGACCGCCCGCAGGATGCGCGGCAGGGTCATGATCGTAGCCCAGGCGCTGCGCCAATAGCCAACCTGCTTGAACACCGCCTTCGCCTGCTGGTCCTGCGACAGATAGGCCAGATACCGCCGCACCCCGACATCGCAGGAGAGCAGCGTGCGCGTATCCGCCATGGCCTCGTCGGGCAGGCTCGTGCTCAGGCCGAAGATCACATGACAAAGGTCGTGGTTGCGGAAAAGCATGAAGCTTTCGGGCGGCAGGTCGCGGGGGCGCATCACGCGGCCGGCGTTGGCCGCGTAATATTCCTCCAGCCCTTCGGCGAGGGTCTGGTCGCTGTCCTGCCGGCGATAGGCCGGGGGCGCATCGGGCGCCGCCGAAGCGGATATCATGGCGTGATCCTACGTCCGCGGCCGGGCCGCGCATACCGGCCTTTGCCGCTTGCCATTTTTCAAACGGTTGTTAGTCACGGGACCCATATTGTCGGGCCTCTCCCATATTGCCGGCCCCAACACTCCCGAGGACGCGATGGCTGAAGACGTGAAGCCGGCGACGGACACCTATGACGACCGTCCGGTTCACACCGAGCCGACCCTGCCGCCGGAAGTCCAGGCGCCGCTGGCCGAATACAAGGGCGAGAAGCCGGCCTCGCCCCAATGGTTCAAGGACGCCATCGCGCGCGAGCCGGAGCGGGTGTTCGTCGAGTCGCTGGGCTCGAAGCTGGAGGTCCTGACCTGGGGCGAGGTGGGCAAGCCCGGCCTGCTCTTCGTACACGGCAATTCCGCCCACGCCGACTGGTGGAGTTTCATCGCGCCGTTCTTCGCCGACGACTATCGGGTGGCCTCGATGTCGCTGGCCGGCATGGGCGCGTCGGATTGGCGCGAGCGCTACTCCTTCACGGATTTCGCGGAAGACGCCGAGGCGGTCTCGCGCGCCACCGGACTCTACGAGGGCGGCCGCAAGCCGATCTATATCGGTCACTCGTTCGGCGGCGGCCAGGTGTTCTTCGCCGCGGTGCGCCATCCCGACCGGATGCAAGCCGCGATCATGGTCGACACCGGCTTCGGCCCTCCGCCGGAGGAGCTGGCCAAGCGCCAGGCGCAGATGGAGGCGGTGCGCAACATCCCGACGGTCGACCGGCCGAGCCGGATCTATCCGACCCTGGAGACGGCGCTCGCGCGCTTCCGCCTGATGCCCCCGCAGCCGGCCGGCAATCCGTTCATCGCCGACTTCATCGCCCGGCGCTCGCTGAAGCGCGTCCCCCTGCCGGCGGGGGAGACCTCACCGGACGGCTCAGGCGAGGGCTGGACCTGGCGGTTCGACCCCAACATGTGGGCCAAGCTCGACCGCGAGCGGGCGATGGGCGGCGACCCGACCGAGGCCGTCAACGTCAAGACGCCGATGGTTCACATCTATGGCGCCAAGAGCCGGATCGTGGAGCACCGCAAGTCCGGCGCGCCCTCGCCCTTTCCGCCGGGGATGATCGAGATCGAGATCCCCGATTCGCACCACCACATCATGATCGACCAGCCACTGGCGCTGGTGGCGGCGCTTCGGGCGCTGCTGGCCGCCTGGCCCCGATAGGCGGGCGGCTTGAGCGCGGGGCCGGTCTCGTGTAGCACCCGACGCAGAGTTTTACTGACGAGAGAGCGCGCTTCCCATGGCCGGCCAGGCTTCCGACTACCACCGCGGCGACATGGACATCCACGAGCAGGTCTCGACGTTTCACCTGGTGATGAACATCACCAAGTGGGGCTCGCTGATCCTGGCGGCCCTGTTGCTGACCCTGGTGCTCTGGTTCTGCACCGGCGCGGGCTTCCTGGCCGGCGCGATCTCCGGGATCGTTGTCCTGACGCTGGGCATCCTGCTGCTGCGGGGCGGCTCCGGCCACTGACGGCTCGCAGCTCGGCCGTCGGCTGGACAGAGGCTGACGCCGACCCCTAAGGTCTCACGCAATCGCGCCTGAGGAGGGCCTGCGTTCCATGGCCGTCATCGCCGTCACCAAGGAGCGCCGCGCCGGGGAGACCCGTGTCGCCGCCGTTCCCGAGACGGTGAAGAAGCTCATCGCCCAGGGCTTCTCGGTGGTGGTCGAGGCCGGCGCCGGGACCACTGCATCCTTCCCCGACGCCGACTACGAGGCCGCCGGCGCGACCTTGGCCAAGACCGCCAAGGACGCGCTCGCCAAGGCCGACATCCTCTTCAAGGTGCGCGCGCCGGAGGCCACCGAGATCGCCGCGATCAAGCCTGGCACGCTGGTCGTCGCCACGCTCAATCCGTACCAGGACAAGGCCGCGCTCGACGGCCTCGCCAAGGCCAAGGCGACGGCTTTCGCAATGGAGTTCGTGCCGCGGATCACCCGCGCCCAGGTGATGGATGTGCTGTCCTCGCAGGCCAACCTCGCGGGCTATCGCGCCGTGATCGAGGGCGCCGAGGCCTATGGCCGGGCCATGCCGATGATGATGACCGCCGCCGGCACCGTCGCCGCGGCCAAGGTCTTCGTGATGGGGGTCGGCGTCGCGGGCCTGCAGGCCATCGCCACGGCCCGGCGCCTGGGTGCGGTGGTCACCGCCACCGACGTGCGCCCGGCCACCAAGGAGCAGGTCGAGAGCCTGGGGGCCAAGTTCCTGGCGGTCGAGGACGAGGAGTTCAAGAACGCCCAGACCGCCGGCGGCTACGCCAAGGAGATGAGCGTAGAGTACCAGGCCAAGCAGGCCGAGCTCACCTCCAGCCATATCGCCAAGCAGGACATGGTGATCACCACCGCCCTGATTCCGGGCCGCCCGGCGCCCAGGCTGGTCAGCGCCGCGCAGGTCGCCTCGATGAAGCCGGGCTCGGTGATCGTCGACCTGGCCATCGAGCAGTGCGGCAACGTCGAGGGCGCCAAGCTGGGCGAGGTTTTCGAGACCAAGAACGGCGTGAAGATCCTGGGCATCCCCAACCTGCCCGGCCGCGTCGCCGCCGACGCCTCGGCGCTCTACGCCCGCAACCTGATGGCCTTCGCCGGCCTCTTCCTCGACAAGGAGGGCGCTTTCGCCCCCGATTACGAGGACGAGATCCTCAAGGCCGCCCTGGTCACCCGCGACGGCGCGGTCGTGCACCCGAACTTGAAAGGGTGAGCGGCGTGGCGGTCCCACCCACCGGTGTCATCCCGGAAATGGCGCAGCCATTGTCCGGGACCCATAGACACAGCCCTATCCGGATAGCCTCGAGCTTATGGGTCCCGGTCTTCCGCTGTGCGGAAACCGGGATGACAGGGGGGGAGAATTAGATGGAAGCCGTCGATCCTACCGTCTTCCGCCTGGCGATCTTCGTGCTGGCGATCTTCGTCGGCTACTACGTCGTCTGGAGCGTGACGCCGGCCCTGCATACGCCGCTGATGGCGGTGACCAACGCCATCTCCTCGGTGATCATCGTGGGCGCCTTGCTGGCGGCGGCGGCGCACACGACAGACGGCGCGCTGACTTCCAACGTGCTGATCTCCAAGGGCGCCGGCGCGGTGGCGGCAGCCTTCGCCTCGGTCAACATCTTCGGCGGCTTCCTGGTCGTCCGGCGCATGCTGGCCATGTACAAGAAGAAGGCGCCCGTGCCGGCGAAAGCGGCCCCAAAGAAGGACGCCGCGGCGTGAACGCCAACCTCGCGGCCATCCTCTACCTGGTCTCCGGCGTCCTGTTCATCCTGGCGCTGCGGGGCCTGAGTTCGCCGACCACCAGCCAGGCCGGCAACCGCAACGGCATGATCGGCATGGCCATCGCGGTCGCCACGACGCTCGCGACGCTGTGGAGCCGCGACGCACTCGATCCCCTGACCCTGGGCCTGATCGTCGCCGGCGTCGCCATCGGCGGCGGCGTGGGCGCGGTGATCGCGCGGCGCGTGGCGATGACCGCCATGCCGCAGCTTGTCGCGGCGTTCCACAGCCTGGTCGGCATGGCCGCCTGCCTGGTGGCCGTGGCCGCGATCCATACGCCCGCCGCCTACGGCATCGCCTCGCCCGATGGCGGTGTCGTCACCCATTCGCTGATCGAACTGGCGGTGGGCCTGGCCATCGGCGCCATCACCTTCACCGGCTCGGTGATCGCCTTCGCCAAGCTGAACGGTAACATGAGCGGGGCGCCGATCCTGCTGCCCGCCCGTCACCTGCTGAACCTTGTGATCGCCCTCGCCATCGTCGCCATGATCGTCGTGCTGGTGATGAGCGGCGGGACCGCGCTCTGGGCGTTCTGGGCGGTCTTTGGCCTGTCGCTGCTGGTGGGCGTGACGCTGATCATCCCGATCGGCGGCGCGGACATGCCGGTCGTGGTCTCGATGCTGAACAGCTATTCCGGCTGGGCGGCCGCGGCGCTGGGCTTCACGCTCGAGAACACCACCCTGATCATCACCGGCGCGCTGGTGGGCTCGTCCGGCGCGATCCTCAGCTACATCATGTGCAAGGCGATGAACCGCGGGTTCATCTCGGTGATCCTGGGCGGCTTCGGCGCGACCGACGCGGCGGCCGCCGGCGGCAAGGTCGAGACCCGGCCGGTGAAGCAGGGCTCGGCCGACGACGCGGCCTTCATCATGAAGAACGCGTCGAAGGTAATCATCGTCCCCGGTTACGGCATGGCGGTCAGCCAGGCGCAGCACGCGCTTCGCGAGATGGCCGACAAGCTGAAGGAGGAGGGCGTCGACGTGAAGTACGCCATCCACCCGGTCGCCGGCCGCATGCCCGGCCACATGAACGTGTTGCTGGCCGAGGCCAACGTCCCCTACGACGAGGTCTTCGAACTGGAGGACATCAACGCCGAGTTCCCGACCGCCGACGTGGCCTTCGTGATCGGCGCCAACGACGTCACCAACCCGGCCGCCAAGACCGATCCGCAAAGCCCGATCTACGGCATGCCGATCCTCGACGTGGAGAAGGCCCGCACCGTGCTCTTCGTGAAGCGCGGCATGAGCTCCGGCTATGCCGGCGTCGAGAACGAGCTCTTCTTCCGCGACAACACCATGATGCTGTTCGGGGACGCCAAGAAGATGGTCGAGGGTATCCTCAAGGCGCTCTGACGTCCGGCGCATCGCCGCCGACAGGCCGACAAGGGTGGCCACGGAAAACGCGGAAAGAGCACGGAAGGCGCGAAGCGCGCCAAGCCCTGCGCGGCCGACGGGCCGGCTCCCTCGTTTCTGTGCTCTTTCCGTGTTTTCCGTGGCTATTATTTTCGCCGCTCCGCGGCAGCCGGTCGCCTTTTCAGCTTTGTTGCCGACAATCGGAGACGCCGACCTCGACGCGTCACAATGGCCTGACCATATGGCTTGGCGTCGCCCGCAAATCGGAGAGGTCCCATGAAGTACAACCAGCTCGGCCGCACGGGCCTGTTCGTCTCCGAAATCTGCCTCGGCACGATGACCTTCGGCGGGTCCGAAAGCGCCGGCATCTGGAAGGCGATCGGGGCGCTGCAACAGGGCGAGGTGGACGGGATCGTTGGCCGCGCGCTGGAGGCCGGGGTGAATTTCTTCGACACCGCCGATGTCTATTCCTTCGGCGAGTCCGAACGCCTGCTGGGCCAGGCCTTCAAGAACCTCGGGACCGCGCGCAAGGACGTGGTGATCGCCACCAAGGTGTTCGGCGAGATGGGCCCCCGTCCCAACGACAAGGGCGCGAGCCGCGGCCACATCATGGACAGCGTACGGACCAGCCTGGAGCGCCTGCAGACCGACCACATCGATCTCTACCAGATCCACGGCAACGACAGCGTCACCCCGGTCGACGAGACCCTGCGCGCGCTGGACGACCTCGTGAGTCAGGGGTTGGTCCGCTACGTCGGCGTCTCGAACTGGTCGGCCTGGAAGATCGCCAAGGCGCTGGGGCTGTCCGAGGCCAAAGGCTACGCCCGCTTCGAGACCCTGCAGGCGTACTATTCCATCGCCGGGCGAGACCTGGAGCGCGAACTGATCCCGATGCTGACCTCCGAGCAACTCGGGCTGATGGTCTGGTCGCCCCTGGCCGGCGGATTGCTCTCCGGCAAGTTCGGGCCGGGGTCGAACAACCCGGAAGGCTCGCGGCGCACCACCTTCGACTTCCCGCCGGTGGACAAGGACCGCGCCTGGAAGTGCGTCGAGGTCATGCGCGGGGTGGGCGACGCGCACGGCGTCTCGGTGGCCCGCGTGGCGCTGGCCTGGATCCTCCGGAAGCCCTCGGTGACGAGCATCATCATCGGCGCAAAGACCCTGGAGCAACTCGACGACAATCTCGCGGCCGCCGAGCTGACGCTCACGCCTGAAGAGATGGCGCGGCTCGACGAGGTCAGCGAGCTGCCTTCGGAATATCCGGGCTGGATGTTCGCTCGGCAGGGCGGCAATCGCCGGCCGAAGCCCTTCGTCAAGGCAGGCTGAGGCGCAAAGGCCGTGTCGGTCGCCCGATCCAAACCTGCCAAGGCTTCGCCAAAGCCCCCGCGCGGCGAGATGGTCGATGTCGGTGGGCGGCGCCTGCGGCTGGTGCGGGCCGGGCCGCCCAGCGCGCGCCCGACCATCGTCCTGGAGCACGGCGCCTTCGGCTGCGCGGCCGACTGGGCGGTCGTGCAGGAGCGCCTGGCCGCCAAGGGCCTGGCGAGCATCGCCTATGACCGCGCCGGGCTCGGCCACTCCGAGCCGGGGCCCAAGCCCCGCGACGGCCACGCCATCGTTTCCGACCTGGCCGCCCTGCTGCGCGAGATCGACGAGGACGGGCCGGTCGTCCTGGTCGGCCACTCCATGGGCGGGCTGATGGTGCGGCTCTATGCGTTGACCCATCCGCGACAGGTGGCGGGCGTCGTGCTGGTCGACGCCGTCGTGCCCGAGGTGCTGGCCTCGCCGGTCGGCGCCAAGGCGGTGCGCGCCTTCAGCCGGATGCTGGGCTGGGTGAGCCACGGCGCGCGCTACGGCATGATGCGCCCGGTGGCGGTCCTGGCCGGCGACCGGATCGGCCTGACGCGCGAGGCCTCGGCCGAGAAGCGGCGCATCCACGGCTCGGCGCCGCACGCCAGATGGGCCGCCGAAGAGGTCGGCCAGTGGGCGGTGACGTCGGACCAGGCCCGCGCCGCGGACTTTCCGCCCGGCTTGCCCATCGCCGTGATCACAGCGGGCGCCGGGACCGCCACCGCATTGAAGAAGATCCAGGTGCTTCCGGCGCTGGCCTCGCGCAATGGCTACGTCGAGCACGTGGCCGGCGCGGGCCACGCGAGCCTGCTCGGCCGCCGCTTCGCTGACCCGGTGGTGCGGGGCGTCGAGCACGTCCTGGCGTCCGCGCACCGCTAGAGGGGTTCGCGGTCCACCGCGCCGCAGGCAGCGATCAGCCGATCGTAGGCAAGCGGCGTCGTACGCACCGTCACCGCGTTTCCGTCCGCGCCGACGGCGAGCGGCAAGGCGGAGCGCGGCGCTGCGCGCACCTCGACCGCCTGCGCCGCGGCGATCTCGAACCGACCGTCCCAGATGCCTGTCTCGCCCGCCGCGAGGACGAGCGGCGCGAGGCCGCCCCGCGCTGCTTCGCCAGGCTCGCGACGAAACCGCACCCGCTCCGCCTCGGCGTCGATCCGCGCTCCGGCGAGGCTGGCGATGAACGGCCCTTCGTCGACGAGTTGCGTGACCAGACGCGCCAGCTTCGCCCGTCGTGGCGGCCGCTCGGTTCCGGCGGCGCAAAGGCAGGCGGCCGCAACAAAGCGGAGGCAGGCCTCAGGGACAGCGGCGCGGAACATCGCGCGGTCGATCTCGATCCCGCCTGCGCCATCCGGGCGGCAGGCTCGCCCAAGCTCGTCGGCCACGGCGTTCGAGGCCGTCGCGTCGGGCGCGGAAGCGGACGCCGCCAGCGCCTGGCGCGCCCGCGGGCGGGCGTAGGCCAGGTCTGCGTTCGCCGGATCGTCGATCCAGGCTTCGTGGCGGGCGGTGAGCCACTCGCGGATCTCCGCGCGCCGGACATCGAGCAAGGGGCGCAGGAGGAAGAGGCCGCGGCCCTGCGGCCAGACCGGCGAGGGCGACCACTCGCGTGGGTTCGGCGTTGTCGAGCCCGCAGCGCGCATCAGGCCGGCCTCGTGGATGTCGTCGGCCGTGTGGCCCATCAGGATCACCCGCGCGCAGACCTCACGGGCGGCGTCGGCCAGCAGGCGGTGGCGCGCGAGCCGGGCGGCGGCCGGCAGGCCGGTCGCGGGCTTCGCGCCGGTCCACGCGAGCGCCTTGAAGGCGAGGCCCAGCCGCTGCGCCGTCGCCGCGCAGGTCCGCGTCCAGTCCGCGCTTTCGGGCCGCAAGCCATGGTCGACGGTCAGCACGACCAGTTCGCGCCCCGCGCCTTTCGCCCAGGTGGCCGAGGCCAGCAGCAGCGCCAGGGAGTCGCCGCCGCCGGACAGGGCCACGGCCACTGGGCGCGGATGGCGCGTCCTCAGCCGATGATCGAGAACCCGCCCGACCGTCTGTTCAAGGTCGAGACCGCAAGCCGCGCTGCGCGTGGCTAGCTGCACTTCGCCTGCGCGTGGACCGCCGCCGCACGCCGCGTCACCGCCGCCGGCGCCTTGGGGTAGCGGCGCTTGAGCTCGGTCAGGGTCTGGCAAGCGTCGTCCGGCTTCTTGAGCGCCGCCAGCGCCCGCGAGAGTTCGACCACGGCGTCGGGCGCCCAGCTGGTCTGCGGCCAGCCGCGGATCGCCCCGATAAAGGCGCTCGCCGCCTTCACGTTGTCGCCGCGCACCATCAGCGTCTTGCCCCACCAGTATCGGGCCTCCGGCGTTTTGGGCGTGTCGGGGTAGGTGGCGACATAGGCGCTGAACGCGCTTTCGGCTGCGTCGTAGTCGCCGCCCAGCATCAGGCCGCGCGCCTGCGAAAAGGCGTCCGCCGCTGCGGCCTTGGGATCGACGCCAGGCGGAGGTTCGGGCGGTGCGGGCGGAGCCGCCGAGGCCGCCGCCGCGTCAGCCGCCTTCTGCTCGTCCGCCGTCAACCGGTCGCCCAAGGCCTTCACCTGGGCTTTCAGGGCGGTATTGTCACGCCGCGCCTGGTCGAGTTCGTGGGTCGCCACCTCCAGCGTGCCGTTGAGCTTGGTCAGCGACTGTTCGAGATCGGCGATGCGCGTGGTGAGCTCGGCTAGCCGGGAGTCCGTGTCGGCCGGCTGGACGACCACGGGCGCGCCGGTTCGCTGGGCCTTGAAGACGATGTCGCGCAGCTCGCGCACCACCTTCTCCATGCGGTCCACGCGCCGGGCGTCCCGCGCGTCCAGCGGGTCGTCCATCGGCGTCTGGGCGAGCGCGGGAACGGCGATCAGGACGATCGCCGCGGCCGCGCCCGCCAGGCGCAGGCCGCGAAACGACGGGCGGCGCCCCGCCATCATTGCATTCGGGCGCCGCTGACGATCGCGGTGTGCGCGTTGCGGTTATGCTGGTCCGCCTCGTCGCCCGAGCCCAGGTCGATCGGCTTTTCCTTGCCGTAGGAAACGGTGGAAATCCGCGCCGCCTGGACGCCGTGCGCGACCAGATACTCACGCACCGCATTGGCGCGGCGGGCGCCGAGTGCGAGGTTGTATTCGCGGGTGCCGCGTTCGTCGCAGTTGCCCTCGATCCGCACCTGCACGGCCGGATAACGCTGCAGCCATGTGGCCTGGGCGTCCAGCAGGGGCTGGGCGTCGCTGCGCACTTCATAGCGGTCGAAGTCGAAATAGACGCGGTCGCCGATGTTGATCACGAAGTCACGCTCGGAGCCGGGAAGCGGCGCCTGGGTCACCGGACCGGCCGGCGGCGGCGCGGTCGGGCCGCGCGGGGCCTCGGGCGCCGCCGCGGGCGGAGGCGTCGTCGGGAAAGCCGGCTTCGGCTTGGACGCGCAGGCGGTGAGCGAGAGCACTGCGGTTGCGACCAGAGTGAGGCGCAGGGCGCTTCCTGTGTTGAAGTTCGTGACCATGGGGAAGGCGTCTCCTTTTGCGGGCGCGCCGACGGCGCAGGACAAGAACTACGAGCCAGGCGTTACCCAGGTATTATGCAGGTCGTCTGCAGGCATTGTGATGCACACTTAGTTGAGTAACGGCGACCAGGCCGGATCCGATCCATTGCCGGGATAGGGCATGGGCTGCAGGATGCGGCCGGTGACATCAACACTCCATAATTTCGAGGCGCCGCCGGCGCTTTCGCGGCTGAACAGCAACACCCGCCCGTTGGGCGCCCAAGCGGGGCCTTCGTCAAGATAGCTGGAGGTCAAAATTCGCTCATCGGAGCCATCCGGCTTCATCACCCCGATGTGGAACTCGCCGCCGACCTGCTTGGTGAAGGCGATGAATTCGCCGGTCGGGCTCCAGACCGGGGTGGTGTAGCGCCCGCCCTGGCCGTAGCTGATCCGTCGCGGATTCGAGCCGTCGGCGTTCATGACGTAGAGCTGCGGCGACCCGGAGCGGTCTGAGTTGAAAACGATCTTCGCGCCATCCGGCGAGAAGGACGGCGAGGTGTCGATGGACGGATCGGTCGTCAGCCGCACGGTCGAGCGGTTCTTCAGGTCCATCACGAAGATGTCGCTATTGCCGCTGCGCTCAACCGAAAAAGCCACCTTGCCGCCATCTGGCGAGAAGCGCGGCGCGAACACCATGCCCTTGAAGTCGCCGATGCTTTCGCGGCGCGTGGTGTCGAGATTGAGCAGGTAGATCTTCGAGCCGCCCGGCCGCAGCTCCATGTAGGTGATCTCCTGGCTGGTCGAGGAGAACCGCGGCGTTACGATGGTCGCCGAGCCGTCTGTCAGGTAGCTGGGGTTGGCGCCGTCCTGGTCCATGATCGCCAGGCGCTTGACCTTCTTTCCGCGCCCGCCGCTCTCGGCGACGAACACCACGCGGGTGTCGAAATAGCCTTTCTCACCGGTCAGCCGCTCGTAGACGGCGTCGGAGATCTTGTGCGCAACGCGCCGCCAGTTCTCGGGGCTGGAGGAGAATTGCAGGCCCAGGAGCTGCTGTTCGGCGAAGACGTCCCAGAGGCGGAAGTCCACCTGCAGCCGCGCGCCGGACACCGTCACCTGGCCGTTGACCAGGGCCTGGGCGTTGATCTGCTTCCAGGCCGCGAAGCGCGGCTGGACGGCGGTGTTGAGGTCCCGCTCGATGAAGCTGGCCGGGTCCAGCGGCCGGAACAGGCCCGAACGCTGCAGGTTGGCCGAGATCACGCCGGAGATATCGGCGCCGACCTGGCCGCCGCCGAAGGCGGGAATCGCGATCGGCAGGGGCTGGACGTCGCCGCGATTGACGTTGACCTCTATGTCGGCGCGCGCCGGACGGGCGACCAGCCCCGCGGCCGGCAGAGCGGCCAGCGCCATCAGCAGGGTCCGTTTTGAAAAGGGCGTCATCGGGAGCAGGCCTCGCGCGCGTTGAAGTTCACCTTGATCCTATCGCCATAGAACTCCCGCGGAAGGCTGCGGAAGGGCGCGGCGGCATAGACCGCGCTCACCGCCCGCTCGGCGGCGGTGCGGGAGACCGGCGTATGCGCCCCCGCGATCTGCGAGGCGACGTTGCCGACGACCTGGCCGCCAGCGCCGAGGGTGAAGACGACCTGCACCTTCACGTCGCGGCCGCCTTCCACCTCGCAGTTGGGGTTCCATCGCCGCTGCAACTCGTCGGTGAGGCCGCTCAGCGCCGCGGCGGCCTCGCCCGCGCCGAGCGCCGGCCGCGCCTGCAGCGCCGTCTCCGAGCGCGCCGGACCCTTGGCGGCGGAGGAAGGTTTCGGCGGCGAGGCCTTGGTCATCTTGGAGAGGCTTGCCGAAAGGGCGTCGAGGTCGAGGCTCTTTTCCCGTTTGGCTGGCGGCGCGGGCTTGACCGGCGCCGGCGCCGGCACGAGTTTGACCTCCTTCGGCACGGGCTTCGGCGTCGGCGGCGGCGGCGGCGTGGGCTTCGGCTGCGGGGCGGGCGGCGTCGATTCCGGCGGCGCCTCGGGGACCGGCTCCTCGGCCTGGGCCGTTTGCTCCACCGGCGCCTGCTCGGCCTTGCGGGCTTCGGTCGCCGGGGCCTTGGAGACGATGGTCACCGGCACCACCGAGCCCACCTTCAGGTTCCGCGCGAAGTTCCAGGAGATCATCAGGGCGATGGCCGCGGTGGTGTGCAGCAGCACCGAGCCCAGGAACGCCGGCGAGAGTTCCCTGCGGGTCACGGGGCGCCGGCCTCCGGCGGCTTCTGACCCTCGTCCTTCGCCCCGGAGGACGGGCCGCCGGTGTCGGTGATCAGGTTGATCGCGGTGAACCCCGAGGTCGATAGCGCCGCCATCACCTGGGCGACGATCGCGTAGGCCGCCTTGCCGTCGGCGCGGACGTAGATCGGCTTGGTGATGTTGGGACCTGCCACCTCATGCAGGCGCGGCGCGAGCTGCGCGAACGGGATCGCGTCGTCCTTCACGAAGATCGAGCCGTCGGCGCGGATCGAGACGGTCAGGGGCTCGGATTGGTCCTGCAGCGAGCCGGCCTCGGTCTTCGGCAACTCCACCGGCACGCCGACCGTCAGCAGCGGGGCGGAGATCATGAACACGATCAGCAGCACCAGCATCACGTCGACCAGCGGGGTGACGTTGATCTCCGAGAGCGCGCCGCGCCGGCCTCGACCGCCGCGGCGGCGCCGGCCCCGGCCGCCGCCGGCCGCGAAAGCGTCGTTGGCGGAAAGCGCCATCGCCTAGCCCCGCTCCGCCAGCCGCCGCTGGATGGCGGTCGACAGGTCGTCGGCGAAGCCCTCGAGACGGCCGGAGAACTTGGCCGCGTCGGTCGAGAACTTGTTGAAGGCGATGTAGGCCGGGATCGCCGCGATAAGGCCGATGGCGGTGGCGAACAGGGCCTCGGCGATCGGCGGGGCGACCACGACCAGCGAGGTGTTCTTCTGGATCGCGATCGACTGGAACGCGTGCATGATACCCCAGACCGTGCCGAACAGCCCAATAAAAGGTGAGGCGGTGGCGACGATGGCGAGCGAGCCCAGGCCGTCCTCGACGCGGGCGCTCTCGCGGGCGATGGCCGCGTCGAGCACGCGGTCGATCCGCTGGATCAGGAAGGCTACCTGGGTGTCCGTGCCGACGCCCTTGGCGCGAGCGTCGCGCCATTCGCGAAGCGCGCCCTGCAGCATGCGCGGCAAGGCGTGGGCCGGCCGCTCCCCGGCCTCGGCGGCCACCTCCTCGAGGCTGCGACCGGAGGCCACCGCGTCCTCGAACTGATCCGCCTCGCGGTTCAGTTTCGAGAGGCGGAAGGTCTTGTCGAGGATCACCGTCCAGGACCACAGCGAGGCGGCCGCCAAGCCTAGCATCACAAGCTTCACCACCCAGTCCGCGTGCAGGAAAAGGACGAAGAAATTGAAGCTCTGCGGCGTCACAACGGTGGGGTCCATGCGGGTCCAGAAGCTCCAGCGAATCGGGGGGAAATGCGGTGGTGGGGCGAGGCGGTGGCGATCTTATGGCGAAGTAAGAAAGAGCGGGGCCAGAGCCTGCGCCATGCCGGGGGGCGGCTTGCGGGCGCGGCCCTTCAGGTCGATGCAGGCGGCCTCCACCTGGGCCGTCGCGATCAGCTCCTCGCCACGGGTGATCCGTTGACTGATGAACAGCCGCGGCCCCTTGGCGCTGTCATAGGTGGTGCGCACCAGGAGTGCGTCGTCGATGCGCGCCGCACGTTTGAAGTCCACGCTCATGCGAACGATCGTGAAGGCGGCGGGATCCGGACGATCGAGCAGGTCGGAGTGGCTGATCCCGACGACGCGGAAGAAATCGCTCCGCCCACGCTCGAAATAGCGCAGGTAGTTGGCGTGGTAGACGACGCCGGTGAAGTCGGTGTCTTCGTAGTAGATGCGCACCGGCAACTGGTGCTCGCGGCCGACGATACGGCCGGCGGAAGGCGCGTCCTCACTCATAGCCCGCTCATCCTGGCGAAGGCCGGCAACCAGATCGCGAAACTCCGACGAGGGATGGACAACCGCCGCGCTTTTCGAGCCCGCCTGCGCGCCATCCCATCTGGGTCCCGGCCTTCGCCGGGATGAGCGGAGCAAATGGTCATTCGTCGAACAGGTCCCCTGGCTGGGGTTGGCCGACCCCCTTGGGCGCCGCCAGGCCCAGGTGGGCGTAGGCCTTGGCGCAGGCCATGCGGCCGCGCGGCGTGCGCTGGATGAAGCCTTGCTGGAGGAGGAAGGGTTCGATGACGTCCTCGACGGCGTCGCGGGCCTCGGCGATCGCGTAGGCGAGCGTCTCCACCCCGGCTGGGCCGCCGGCGTAGTTCTCGATCAGCGCGCGCAGGTAGCGGCGGTCGAGCGCGTCGAGGCCCATCTCGTCGACGTCCAGGCGGGCGAGGGCCGAGGCCGCGGCACGGCGGTCGATCAGTTCCACCCCGTCGCTGGCGGCGAAGTCGCGGACCCGGCGCAGCAGGCGGCCGGCGACCCGCGGGGTGCCGCGGGCGCGGGCGGCGATCTCGTCGGCGCCTTCGGGGTGCAGCTTCAGGCCGAGCTTGGCGGCGGCCTGAGACAGCACCTTCTGGAGTTCGGCCGGGGTGTAGAACTCCAGGCGGATCGGGATGCCGAAGCGGTCGCGGAGCGGCGTGGCCAAGAGGCCCGCCCGCGTCGTGGCGGCCACCAGGGTGAAGGGCGCGAGATCGATGCGGATCGAGCGCGCCGAGGGGCCCTCGCCGATCATCAGGTCGAGGACGTGGTCCTCCATCGCCGGATAAAGGATCTCCTCGACGTTGGCGGCCAAGCGGTGGATCTCGTCGATGAAGAGGACGTCGTTGGGCTCGAGGTTGGTGAGGATGGCGGCGAGGTCGCCGGCCTTGGCCAGCACCGGACCGGAGGTGGCGCGGAAGTTCACGCCGAGCTCGCGCGCGACGATCTGGGCCAGCGTCGTCTTGCCGAGCCCCGGCGGGCCGAAGAGGAGCACGTGGTCCAGCGCCTCGCCGCGCGCCTTGGCGCCCTCGATGAAGACCCGCAGGTTGCCCTTGGCCTGCTCCTGGCCGACGAACTCGGCCAGCGTCTGCGGCCGCAGCGCCTTGTCCGGCGCCTCGAGCGGCGCGGGCTCGCCGGAGACCAGGCGGGTCATGGCGTCGATGCTCCCCTTTTGGGGGAGCTGTCAGCGAAGCTGACTGAGGGGGTCGCCCGCACAGAGTCGGCTGAGGAAACCCCCTCAGTCCCTCCGGGACAGCTCCCCCTGAGGGGGAGCATCTTCAGTGCGTTGGCGCCCCTCACCGGCCGAGCTCCTGCAGGGCGGCCTTGATCAAGGCCGGCGCTTGCGTCTCGTCCCCCAGCCGCAGCGCGGCCTGTTCGACGACGCGGCGGGCGGCGGGCTCGGCGACGCCGAGCCCCATGAGAGCGGCGACGGCTTCGCCCGAGGCGGACGGTTTCGCGGGCTCGGTGGGTAGGGCCGTGGCGTGGAAGGCTGCGACGACGCCGTCGCCGATCGGCTTGTCCTTCAGCTCGGTGACGATGCGCAGGGCGAGCTTGGGCCCCACGCCCTGGGCGCGGGCGACGGCGGCCTGGTCGCCGCGCTGGGCGGCCGCGGAGAGCTCGGCCGGCGGCAGGACGTCCAGCACCGCCAGCGCCGCCTTCGGCCCGACCCCCTGGATGGTCTTGAGCATGACGAAGGCGCGGCGCTCGTTGCGGTCGAGGAAGCCGTAGAGCGTCATGCCGGTCTGCTCGCCCCACTGGCTCTCGATGTGCAGGGTCGTGGTTTCACCGGTTCCGGGCAGTCGGCCCAGCGTGCGCGAGCCGCAGCGAACGACGTAGCCCACGCCGGCCACATCGATCAGCGCGTCCTCCTCGCCGACTTCGGCGACGATTCCCCACAAGCGCCCGATCATGGGTCAGTCCGGTGCTGTTTCGACCGCCGACGGTCCCCGGTACGGCCTGCGCCGCTCCGCGGCTCCGTTGACCGGGGATTGTCCCCGGTACGGCCTACGCGGCAGCGCCGCTCCGTTGACCGGGGATGACGGGTCAAATTGTGAATAGCGTTCGGCATCTGTTCCGACCCTGGCGTAAACCATGTCGCCCGCTTGACCAACGTGAACGTCTCAGGACCAAACGGCCGAAAAGCTACCCGGTGGTTAACCACGTCATTCAACTGCCGGGTGCGCCACTCGCCTCGGAGGCCTTCCCGAAGTGTTCCGGCTTGGCCGTGGCGGCGTGTGGGATGGGCCGGGGGCAACCATCGGGCGCGCTGTGCGCTACCCGTCCGGTCGGGGATTTTGGATCGACCGACATGAAACCTGCTCTGATCGCCCTCGCCGCAGCCCTGGCCCTGACCGGGTGCGAAACCTACGGCGGCTATGGCGGCGGTGGCTACAACGCCTATTACGACGATGCCTACGGGCCGTTCTACGATGGCTACTGGGGCCGCGATAATTTCTTCTGGTACTCGCCGGGCCGCGGGCGGCCCTTCATCCGCGACGACGGCCGCCACTTCCATCGTGCGCCGGGAACCGGCTTCCACGGCGTGCGCGGCGGCCACCACATGTTCCACAGACACTAGCGGTCGGCCGCTAGGCCGCGCCGCGGTAGCTCCGTGCGCGGCGCGCATGAGCGTGGGCGATCGCGACGGCCAGGGCGTCGGCGGCGTCGGCGGTGGTCTCGCCGGCGGCGGGCAGCAGGCGGCGGATCATGAAGCCCACCTGGGCCTTGTCGGCCGCGCCCGTGCCGACCACGGCCTTCTTGACCACGGTCGCGGCGTATTCGGCCACGGCGATCCCGGCGCGGGCCGGGGCGATCAGGCAGCAGGCGCGCGCATGACCGAGCTTGAGGGCCGAGGCGGCGTTGTTGTTCATGAAGGTCTCTTCGACCGCGGCCTCGTCGGGCGCATGGGTGGCGATCACCTCGGCGATGGCGTCGAACAGGATCAGCAGCCGCTCGGCGAAGGCCAGGCTGTCCTTCGGCGCGATGACCCCGTGGGCCACATGCGTCAGCCGCGCGCCGTCGACCGCGACCACGCCCCAGCCGGTGCGGCGAAGCCCGGGGTCGAGGCCCAGGATGCGTAGAGGCCTGTTGGTGGGGCGAATCGCGTTCATCGTCTGTTCCAGTGTGGCCCAGCCAGGGGAGCGCGGGAAGGGTTGAGGAAGGATGAGCGGACGGATGTGGCGCGGCGACTCGAGGTGCGGGTCCGACCCGACTTAGACCTTCCGACCGTCCGCTTCCTCCCGGTCGGGTCGAATATCGCCTTTCCGGCAGTGTCCTAATGACCGAACACGAGCCCATCTCGGACATCAGCTCCTCTCCCGGGCGCGGTAGCGCCGCGGGAGGGGTTGGGAGAGGGCGGCGCCAGCGGTCGTTCCAGTCCCACCGTTGGATCCGATCGCACCGGAATGCCGGACGGGTCCAACCGGAGTGGAGGCCTCGATGACGGCCCCGCCCTCACCCAACCTCTCCCACAGGGCTGCGCCCTTGGGAGAGGAGCCGACAGTGTGGAGCGTCTCCTTCCCACCGATCTCCGACATTCCCTGCATCTGCTTGTCGGCCGGCCCGATCCCCGACAGGATCGAGCCATGGAAACCGGCCTGAGGAAATTCTTCGAGCGCTACGCGAGCGTCTTCGAGCAATCCCTCGACGGCGACCCGGACGGGGACGAGGTCGCCTCGCTGTACGCCTCCGAGTTCATCGCGGCCTCACCGGCCGGCGTGATGACCGGAAAGAACGACGACCAGCTCAAGCAACTGATGGCCCAGGGCTACGCGCACTATCGGGCGATCGGGACGAAGGCGATGCGGCTGCGCGACGTCCGCGTCTCGCCCATCGACGAGCATCATTGCGTGGCCCACGTCGCCTGGACGGCGACCTATGCCCGCAAGGGTCAACCGGACCTGGGGATCGACTTCGATGTCCACTACTTCGTCCAGGTGCTGGGCGGAGAGCCGAAGGTGTTCGGCTGGGTGTCCGGCGACGAGCAGGCGCTGCTCAGGCGTCACGGCATCGTCTGAGGCCCGGTCCCCGCCATAGGCGCGCTTTCGCCCCAGGGGCCGCGATTGACCGGCGAAGCCGTGGTGGTCAGCTTACGCCGAGAAGGAGTTCCGCATGCATCGCCTGTCGCCGCGTCACTGGATGGTCCTGGGCCTGTTGCTGGTCAGCCTGGGGATCGGCCTACGCGCCATCGGGCCGGCCGCCTTGCGAAATGGCCCAGGCGATCTGGTCATGGGCCTCTTGCTGGGCGTTGGCATCGGCATCGAACTGATGGCCCTGCTCAAGATGCGGCGCGCGCGGTAAGGCGCGGCCGGCTCGCGCAGCATGCTCGCTTTGGCGGGGCCGCCCGCCGTCGGTGAGCAAGAGCTGCTCCGTTAACTCTTAAGGCCAAGCTTCCATATGGAAAGCTTATGTCTTGAGGCCTCCAGATGTGGGGTGTCGGACCTGCCGTTAACCATAGACTGTGTTCTTGAAGTAACGTTGTCGTGTGAATAACCCCTTGTTAACCATTGAAACCTTTTACGGCGGCGCTCCGAGGCGCATGATTAATTCGCCATCTCGTTGGGGCATATCATGCGTGACCAGGGTATCTATCGGGCCATTGGCCGGCGTCTTCGCGCTCGTCGTCGATTGCTCGACATGACACAGCGCGAAGTCGGCGCCCGTTGCGGCCTGACCTTTCAGCAGGTGCAGAAATACGAGGCCGGGTTGATCGCCATGCCGATCGCCAGGCTGCTGGCGCTGTCCGAGGCGCTGCAGGCGCCGATCGACGACTTCATCCACGGCCTGCCCGACCGCCGCCCGGCCAACGCCGACGCGCGCGAACAGGTGACCTGGGCCGCTTAAGGGCGCAGTCGCCGGAAACCGGCGTTCTCGAGGGGCACAATCGCCGCCGCCAGGCGTTGATGGCGATCGGACCGACAGCCGCGAGCGCCGCCTTGGCCCTGGACATCCCTACCGAACCGACCCTGCCGCCATTCGTGGACCAGGCGCGCAGGCTGGCCTTCGGCGACAGCGAGCTGTTGCGCCACCTGGCCGACGCCGCCGGCGGGCTGGCGGTGAACCTGGCGCTGGCCGCCCTGATCTTCGCCGTCACCCTGTGGGCCGCCAACTGGCTGTCGCGCGTGGCCGGGCGGGCGATCGAGCGGGCGCATCGTCACGGCCCGCCCGACGCCACCTTGCAGAGCTTCATCGGATCCCTGGTCCGCTATGCGGTGGTGATCGTCGGTTTGACCGCCGTCCTGTCGCAGCTCGGCGTCAAGGCGACCTCGGTGATCGCGGTGCTGGGAGCCGCGTCCCTGGCCATCGGCCTGGCCCTGCAGGGCGCGCTGTCGAACGTGGCGGCCGGCGTGATGCTGCTGGTGCTGCGGCCCTATCGGGTCGGCGACGTGGTGGAGATCGACGGCAAGATCGGCTCGGTGCGCGGCCTCGACCTCTTCACCACGCGGCTGTCGGACGGCGAGAACCTGACGGTCTACGTGCCCAACGCCAAGGCGTTCGGGGCGGTGATCGTCAACCTGAGCGCCCCCGTCGTGCGCCGCGCCCAGCTCGACTTCACCATCGACTACGGCGACGACGTGGACCGCGCCCTGGCCCTGTTGCTGGCCTGCGCGGCGGCGGAGACGCGGGTGTCGGCCAAGCCGCCGCCCTGGGCCAAACTGACCGCGCTCGGCGACAAGGGCCCGACGGTTTCCCTGCGCGCCTGGATCGCGCCCAAGGACTTCGACGACGCGCGCTTCGACCTGATGAAGGCCGCCAAGGAGCGGCTGGAGGGCGCGGGCTTCAGCTTCCCCTATCCGCACCAGGTGGCGGTGACGCAAAGGCCGTTCGAGCCCCCACAGTCCAAGGCGAACGGGTCAGGGGCTAGCCCACCACCGGCTTTTCCTGCCCCCACCACAGCGGACTCCTCGACAGGTCGATGAAGCGCCGTTCGTCCTCCAGCAGGAGGGCGGCGGCCGCGCGGGTTTGCGGCGACTGGTGGGTGACCAGGTCGTCCAGGCTGTCGTACCAGAGCTCGGCCACCCCATCGTATTCCGCCGGCGCGCCGCGGCTGGCGCGCAGCGGGCCGCTGGCTTCGGCCGGCAGGCTGTGGGTCTGGACGTAGCGGCGGATGCGCAGGGTCTCGGCGACCGAGGCGACCAGCGGGGCGTGGGTGTTGAACCAATAGGCCTGGAAGGATTCGCGGCTGATGTGCGGCAGGCGGGTCAGGCAGAAGGTGAGCTTGATCATTCCCCAATGAGCGGCCGGCGACGGCCGCAACGCAAGAGGCCCGCGATCGGGGAGGATCGCGGGCCTTCACGTCCGCCCCGCGGCCGGGGAGCGCGGGGGCGGCCTTACGCCGACTGGCGGCGGCGTTGGTCAGCGGCTGGCGAGCCGGATGCCGGAGGCGATCTTGGCGTTGACCTCGTCGCGGACGCCGGCGACGCAGGCGGCCTGCAGGTCCAGCGTCGTCTCGCGCGAGCAGAACCGGCGGGCGGCGGTGTCGAGGCGCTGTTCGTAGACGGCCTGGCCGGAGGCGCTGTCGAGGTTCAGGTCGGCGACCTGGACGTGCGTCTGCGGCGCGGCGGCGGCATAGGCGTTGGTGCTGAGCGCGGCGGCCGGGACGGCGGCCAGGGCCAGGGTGGCGATGCTGGCGATGCGGGCGGTGAGGTTCATGGTCCTATCCCTCGTCTGAATGCGTGGGGCGGTGTGAACCGCCGATGACGAGTGAATACTTCCGAGGTTCAGTCAAGTCCCGTGAATAGGGCGTAATGACGGCGAATTCACAAAGTTACCGGGCTTTAATTACATAAACGGCCTGTAATGTTCAGGCGGATGCGTAGTCCGGCACGCCGATCAGCTGCAGGAAGGTGACGGCCGCCATCCCGCGCCGGGGCACGGCCCCGGCCGAGGGGCGCGGCCTGGCTTCCACGCTGAGCGCGGCCACGATCCAGGCGCCGGGGAAGGCCTTCAGTTCATGATCGGCCATGCCGCCCAGGTGCGGGCAATGGAGGAGCGCGCGTTCGGCGCAGGCGCGATGCAGGGGCGCGATGGCGCCGGCGTCGAGCAGCGGCCTGGCGTCGGCGAACTCGCCGGGCAGCCAGACGCCGAGGCCGTGGGCGCGGAGCTCGCCGGCCGTCGTCCAGCGCGCGGTCTGGCTCCAGCGGTCGCCGTCGGACGTCGGCTCGCCGCACATCGGGCAGAGCATCTCGCGCACCGACCTGCGCTGGCGGAAGAGGTGGTTGCGGGAGTAGAGCGGCCGGCCCTGGCCGGGGTCCTGCGCCTGGCCCAGCGCCAGGGCGCCGTCGACCGAGGGGCAGGGCGAGACGCCGGTCACCGCCTCCGACGACCAGCTCGTCACCCAGGGGACGTCGACGCCGACCTCCAGCCGGGAGGTCACGAAGCGCCTGGAGGCGGCGCGGCGGGCGCTGCGGCGGGCTCGGGAGCCGGCGGCGGCGCGCGGCGGATGGAGGTGATCTTCAGCGGCTTGGCGATCATCTCGCCCTTCATGGCGCCGACCCCGGCCTTGGGGTCGGTCGGCAGGCCGAGGATCTGCTTGGCGACCGGCATGCCGTCGACCACCCGCCCGAAGGCGGCGAAGCCCGGGTCCTTGGCCGTGGCGTCGAGGTAGGGCATGTCGCCGATGCAGATGAACCAGTCGGCCTGGGCGGTGCCCGGCGCGTGGCGGCCCATGGAGATGGTCCCGTCGAGGTGCTTGAGGCCTGTCTTCGTCGTGCTCTCGTGGGCGATCGGCGGCAGCACCTTTTTGGGGTCGTTCTGCAGGCCGCCCTGGATGGAGCCGTAATCGTTGGTCGTCTGGCCCGGCGGCTTCGACGCCCGGTAGAAGGTCGCCCCGTCGTAGAGCTTGCGGTCGACGTACTTCAGGAAGTTGGCCGTGGTGATCGGCGCCTTGTCGGCGAACAGCTCCAGGGTGATCGAGCCCAGGGACGTGTGGATCACCACCCGCGGGTTCGGCTTCTGAGCCCAGGCCTGGGAAAAGGGCGCGGCGAAGGCGAGGCTGGCGGCGAGGGTGAGGAGCGTGCGGCGCAGGAGCATGGGCCAACCCTAGCCGGCGCCCGCTGAAATGGAAGGTGGCGAACGAGACGAGGCCCGTGACCGGTTCACGGTCGCGGGCCCCTGCGCCGGCCTCGTGCTGGGGAGCCGAGGCGTGCGATCGTTTTCGCTAGCGCGCGGCGAGCTGCGTCGCGGGCGCGATCATGGCGAGTTTCTCGGTCGCTTCGTTGCGGACCGCGATCCGGCAGGCGTGCTGGATCGTCAGGTCCCGCTCGCCGCCGCAGATCTGGTTGGCCGTGACGGTCACGCGCTGCGCAAACGTCGCCTTGCCGGCGGCCGTGGACAGGTTGAGGTCGACGATGCGGATGGTGCGTTGCGCGCGGGCCGGCGCGGCGGCGAACTGGGTCGCCGGCGAGATCGCCGCGAGCTTTTCGCCCACTTCGCTGCGCACCGCCGCCTCGCAGGCGTCGCGGATTGAGAAGTTGCGCTCGTCGCCGCAGACCTGATCGGCGGCCACGTTCACGCGGTGGTCGAAGATGGCCTTGCCGGCGACGGTCGCCAGGTTCAGGTCGCCAACCCGGACGGACGGCTGCGCCTGGGCGGTTGCGGCGATCATGGAGACGACTGCCAGGGCGGCGACGCCGGCGATACGGGTGGTGCGTTGGGTCAAGGGGGTGGTCCTTTCGTGTTTCAACGAGCGACCTTATCCACCACCACGAGTTGAAGGAGTCCTTAGATATAGGATTAGCATATACTGAATCTATCCGAAAATCGGAAGATGCAACCAGATGCAACTTGGTGAATATAGAAGCATATAGAAGCACATAGTTGCAGAATATTCGCGCTAATTTAGTAAAAGATCGGATTTCAAACCGGAAACACCCAAGCTTTCATCGACATATACATGATGTATTCCTGAACTTATAAAAATATATCCCGGATATTCCAATGTATTAGGCCATCGGGCTGAGGCTGAGGGGCGGGTTTCGAGAGTCCAAACCAAGCTTAGGCGTGTCGGCAACTTCCGGTTGGGCGCCGCGCTTCTGGCTGGAACCGGATGCGTGGACGACTTTATCCGGCGCGGCCGGCGCGACAGCGCACGATGGTGTCGGTCTGGCCGGTGGCGCGCAGGCCGGCGGCTGTGAGCTCGAATGCCTCCACGCGGCGCGCGCAGACTTGGCGCACGGCCCCGCCGCCGGAAATTTTCGAGACGACCCGCGCGGACAGTCTGGCCGTCCGGCCGTTGGGCGAAAGGGTCACACTTTCAATGGTGGCGGTCTCGCGCATCGCGCCCCTGGCGAGCGCGCGGCGGCTCTGGGCGCGGGCCTGGGCGAGGGTGCTGGCGCCGTAGGGTACGATCCTGTTGTCGTTGCCGAGCGCCTGGTCGGTGAAGCGGGCCGACGGCGCGAAGGTCGCGAAATAGGCCGTGAGGTCGCCGGCGTTCCAGGCGCGGGACTGCCGTTCGACCAGGGCGCGGACCTGGGCCTCGGTGATCGCCGCCGGAGCGGCGAACGCGGGGCCGGCGAGCAGCAGCAGGCCGAGCGTCAGCGCCCTCACGGCCGCGCGTCCAGCCAGCGCAGGCGGTAGGCGTTGACCGCGGTCTCCCCCAGCCGGTCGAGCAGGCTCCAGTTGACCACCGCGCCCACCGGCGCGCCGATCAGCGGGACCATCTGGGCCATCTTCGGCAGGTCGATGTAGTCGCGGTACTCCTGCTGGAAGGTCCGCCAGTCGAAGGCCTCGAAGTCCTGCGGGTGGCTCTGGGCGTCCCAGCCCTCGAGGCTGTGGAACACCGCCGCGCGGTGGTCGGCCCCGGAGAAGGCCAGCTCGAAGAGCTTCAGGATGAACAGCCGCTCGGCGAAGGCCTCGCCGGGATGGCCGTAGATGGCGCAGAGCTCGAAGAGCAGCTTGAACTTGATGACGACGAGCGCCGGGAAGTCGGCCGCAGACATCCAGAAGCCGCCGGCCCCGGTGACGCCGCCCTCGGCGGCCGCGGTGGCGCGATAGCCGAGGATGGCGGCGCGCGCACGGCGGTCGCGCTCGCTGAGCGGCGCGCCCTGCAACGGGGTGGTGAAGGTGGCCACGTCGGCGCCCACCAGGATCGCGCGGGTCATCCGCTCCATGACCGTCGTCACCACCGCGTGGACCTTCTCCGGGATGATCCGGTTGATCCGCGTCTGGACGGCGCGCGCCGCGAGGTCGAGCCCGCCCGGCGGCTTCAGCACGCGCCGGCGCCAATGGTCGACCTCGCCCCGGGCCCAGGCCTCGTAGGCGGCCCCGGTGAGGCCGGGCGGCGGCGTCGCGGCGCTCATGCGGGCCGCCAGAAGTGGAAGGCGCGCCAGCCTTCCTGCAGGGCGCCAAGGTCGAGGCCGAGGGCCGCGCTGAGCGTCGCCGCCCAGCGGATCAGGAAGGCGCTGGCGCCGGGAACCAGGAAGATCAGGAGCAGCAGGGCGACCATCGCCAGACCCTCGGCGCGGCGGATGTGCGGGGTCAGGCTGGCCGGCAGGAACGGGCGGATCGCGCCGAAGCCGTCGAGGCCGGGGATCGGCAGCAGGTTGAGGATCAGGGCGGTCGCCTGCAGGAAGGCCAGCATGGTCATCGCCGCGAAGAGGGCCGCCGCGCCCTCGCTGCCGACGCCCCAGCCACGCCAGAACGACAGGCCGAAGCTGAGCGCCAGGAGGACGACCAGCGTCGCCGCGGGCCCCGCGAGCGCGGCGGCCGAGCGCCAGAGCGGCCCGCGCATCAGGTCGTTGCGCAGGTAGACGGCGCCGCCCGGAAAGCCGATGCCGCCCATGGCGAGCGCGATCAGCGGGATCACCAGGCTGACGCCCAGGTCGCCGTAGCGGCGCGGGTCGAAGGACAGGTAGCCCTTTTCGGCCACAGTGTGGTCGCCGCCCAGCCAGGCCGTCGCGGCGTGACTGAACTCGTGAGCCATCACCGCCAGGATCCAGCCGACCATCACGAAGGCGAAGACCAGCAGGCCGGACGGCGCGACCACCAGCGCCCACCCCAGCGCGATCCAGACAAGGGCGATCGCCGGCCCGACGAAGGGATTGGGCGGGCGCGGCGGTGGGGGCGGAGATGCGTCGTCGGTCACGACACAAGGCCTATCACATCGGCGGCTTGGCGCCGTTCTCTCCGACCGAGACGGAGCCGGCCATCAGGCCGCCCGCGGTCTTCTGCACGACCATGAAGACCGGCGTGCCGACCTTCACCAGGTCGCGCTTGCCCGGCGCGATCTGCACCACCGGCACGTTGGCGGGCACGGTGATGTGCCGCTTGCCGTAGGAGTAGGAGACGTCCAGCTCCCGAGAGCCCTTCTTGCCGGCCACGACCTGGCCGACCGTGCCATTGGTCATCATCGAGCCGGGCTTCAGGTCCCAGCCGTAGTGGCCCTCGCCCATCTTCACGCCCGGCGGGAAGACGTGGACCTCGAGCGACCTGCCGCTGGTCCCGTCTTTGTTGGGCATCTCGGAGGTGCCGATGAAGCTGCCGGGCTGGATCGCGTCGATGGCCACCGGCTTCATCACCGCGACGGACCAGGAGGGGGTCAGACCCACGGTCTGCGGCCCCTTGACGGTCTTGACGGTCATGGAGTTGGCGGTGAGCGCGCTCACCGTGCCGCGCACGACGGTCGGTGCGGGCGGCGTCTGGGCGGAAGCGACGCCGGCGATGGCGAGCGCGGTGAAGGCGAGGGCGGTCCTGCGGAACATGGGGGGTTTCCTGGGTCTTCCTGGGGGCTGGCGACGGCTTGTTGAGGTGGACGCCGTTCATCCGCGCAGATAGGTAGCTGCGCCATGCCGGTCAACGCGGCCGGCCCGGCGGGCTTGCCTATTTCCGCTGGGCCCTGGTCGCCTCGCGGATCGCCTTGAACTCCGAGCCGGCGTTCCAGGTGGGCCAGCGGGTGGAATTGGCGAGGTCGCGGCCGACGTCGTAGAACAGCTCGATGTCCTGGGCCGCGCCGCGCAGGTCCATGTCCGGCCGCCAGTTGTCGCAGACCTGGTGGTAGCATTTGGTCGTGTAGTCGTTGACCCAGCGGTCGCCCGCCGCGCGCCCGCCCACGATCAGGTCCGGCCCGGCGGCCATGCCCATGATCAGCGCCGTCGGCACGCCGCGCTTGGCGACGCTGAAGTGGTCGGCGCGATAGAACAGCGCCTTTTCCGGGTGGGCGTCCGGCGTGATCGTGCGGCCCTGGCGCGCGGCGGCCTTGGCGAGGTCGCCGTCCAGGCTGTCGTGGCCGGAGCCCACCAGGATCATGTCGCGGCTGGGCCCTGCGGTCTGCACGACGTCCATGGTGAAGTTGGCCGCGGTGGTGGCGAGCGGGAACTTCGGGTGCATGGCGTAGTATTCGCTGCCCAGCAGGCCGCGCTCCTCGGCGGTCCAGACGCCGAAGACCACGGTGCGGTCCGGCCTGGGCCCCTTGGCGAAAGCGCGAGCGATCTCCAGCACGCCCGCCACGCCCATGCCGTCGTCGACGGCGCCGTGGCGCACGGTGTCGCCGCTGGCGTCGGGCGCCCCGATGCCGAAGGCGTCCCAGTGGGCGGCGAACATGACGCTCTCGTTCGGCCGCTTGGCGCCGGGGATCTGGGCCAGGACGTTGTGGCTGAGGATGTGGGTGGTCTTGACGCCGATATCGGCCGAAAGGCTCGCGCCCTTCAGCAGGACCGGCCGGAAACCGAAGGCGCGCGCACGGACCTTTTCCTTCTCGAAGTCGAGCCCGGCCGCCTTGAAGAGGTTCACCGCCAGGTCGCGCTGGATCCAGCCCTGCAGCAGCGGGTGGACCTTGGCCGGGTCGGGCTGGACGATGTCGTAGCTGTCGCCGTTGGAGGCCACGACCGTCGACCAGGGATAGGCCGCCCCGGCGGTTTCGTGGACGATGATCGCGCCGAGCGCGCCTTGCCGGGCGGCCTCTTCGAACTTGTAGATCCAGCGGCCGTAGTAGGTCGCCGCCTTGCCGCCGAACTTGCCCGCGACGGGCTCCCCCGGCTGGGCCTCGAAGTCCGGGTCGTTGATCAGGAAGACGGCGATCTTGCCCTTGAGGTCGACACCCTTGAAGTCGTCCCACTTCCGCTCGGGCGCGGTGACGCCATAGCCGACGAAGACCAGGGGCGCGTCCTTGACGTTCACGGACGAAACCGGCCGCTGGGTCCAGGCCTTGATGTCCTGGTTGGCGATCAGCGCCCGGCTCTTGCCGCCGACGGTGAGCTGGAATTTCGGCGTCCCCGTCAGCTCGAAGCGGAGCAGCGGCACGGCCTGGGTCCAGCCGCCCTTGTCGCCGGCGGGCTTCAACCCCATCGCTTTGAACTGGCTCGTGAGGTAGGCGATCGTGCCCGCTTCGCCCGGCCCGCCCGGCGCACGGCCCGCGAGCTTGGAATCGGCCAGCACCTTGACGTCGGCGGACAGCCGCTGCGGCGAGATGGGATTGGCGGATTGCTTTGCCGACTGGGCGGAAGCGGAGAAGGCGAGAGCGGTCAGGGCCGCGGCGAGTGAAAGGATGCGCATGGCGCAACCCTAGCCATAAAACCGATGGCGGCTAGCCTGACCATCCCAACTGTCATCCCGGTTTCGCGGCACGCGAAGACCGGGACCCATGAACACGGCTCTCGCTGATCGAGTGATGGTTCGTCGCCGCGCCTTTCTCAGCGAGGTCCGCGCCCATGGCTCCCGGACAGCCGCTGCGCGGCTTCCGGGATGACAGTTTCGGGCGTCACAAACGAAAAGGGCCGACGCCTCGCGGCGCCGGCCCTCGTCTTCAGATCACGCGGCTCGCTTGCGAGCCGGCGTCGGTCCTTAGGCGCTTTGCAGCTGGCCGGCGGACGTCTTGCCGTTGCGGGGGTCCTTCTCCAGCTCGTAGCTGATCTTCTGACCCTCGTTGAGCGAGGACATGTTCGCACGCTCGACGGCCGAGATGTGAACGAACACGTCTTGCCCGCCGTCGTCCGGCTGAATGAAACCAAAGCCCTTTTGGCCGTTGAACCACTTCACGACACCAGTCGCCATATCAGTATCCCCTTCCGGGTCTCAAGTATTCACGCGCCCAGGATGGGCGGCGCGATCAAATTTTCGGAGAGGGTCGAGGGCGGTTCCGGCGCCCGATTTGAAAATCGGGGGTGGAGAGCGGGCGAGCCAAAACGATATTCGATGACCGCATCGTCTCACGCAGCCGCGCAAGATGCAAGGAATTTCCCCGGATCTTTACCGAAAGGGGGAGACACGGCGCTGTTTTACATATAAAAACCTTATCCCTCAATCGCTCGATAGCAATCCGGGGGCCGCGGCTTGTACGCCGCGCTTAGAAGGATCACTCCATGGCCATACGCGGCGCAGCCGATCGCGAAACCCTCACCGTTGCCCGCCACGAAGGCCGCTGGGCGGTGGAACACCAGGGCGTGTTCTCCGACCACACGGCGGAAAAGGAAGAAGCCAAGGCCGCCGCGAACAAGCGCGCCCGCGCCCTGCAGGACGCGGGCCGCGCCTGCCAGGTGCGGGTCAGCGGCGAACACGGCTTCTTCGCGGACGCCTGAGATGAGCACAGCCAACGCCCCCAAGCCCGCCCGCCGCCGAGGCACCGCCGCTGAAGAAGCCCGCCTGGCCATCGAGCAGGCCGACGCCGACGGCGTGGCCCGCGAGGCCATGACCCTGCGCATGACCCTGCGCGACGCCTCGGAACTGAAGCGCGATCCCAAGGTGCCCGTGGCCGACATCACCTTCGGCGAGGGCGGCATGCGTTACCTGGGCGTCGCCGTCGACCAGGGCGGTGGGGTCACCCAGTCGATCCTCGACCGCGGCGACACCGGCTATGTCCGCGGCGCCGCCGCCGAGCCGCCCCCGGCCAAGCCGAAGGCGGTCCGCAAGAAGGCGGTCAAGAAGGTCGCCGAAACGGCCGAGTAGGGTCGGGGTCTTCTCCTCCTCCGTAGGGGGAGGGCTATCGCATATCGACGAACATCGCGGTTTCGCGCCTTCTCCCCTTGCGGGAGAAGGTGGACGCGGAGCGGCCGGATGAGGGGTTGCGCCGCGGCGCCCAGGCTGCTGAGGGGGACATGAGGCGGAGAGGGCTTTCGACCCCTCATCCGTCGGCCTTCAGCCGCCACCTTCTCCCGCAAGGGGAGAAGGTAGATCTCGCCTCATGCGACAGCCCTGCTTTCGGAGGACGAGAGGGGGGCAGGCATCCGAGCCTCAGCTCTTCATCGCCGCCTGGATCGACTTGATCTTGTCGAGGTGCATCTGGACCGTGGGGGCGATCTTCGCCGCCGCGTCCTTCAGCGCTGCGTCGCCGCCGTCCTTGGCGTAGCCCTGCATCAGGGTGAGCGCCTCTTCGTGGGCGGCCACCTGCTGGTCGACGTAGGTCTTGTCGAAGTCCGCGTCGCTGGCCGCCTTCAAGTTGTCGATGAAGCCCTGGCGGCGCTGGTCGAGCTTGTCGGCCGGCGTCTGGCCCGCGGCCTGGGCCAACGGCTTCAGCATGGCTGTGCTCTTGGTGTGGTCGGTGACCATCATCTTGGCGAAGGCCTTGATGTCGGCGTTCTTCGAGCGGGTCTGGGCCATCTTCGCCGCCTCGACTTCGTACATGTCGCTCTGGCTGGCGTTGGAGACGAAGGCGCCGGTGTCGTGCGAACCCAGGGTCGCGGCCGAGGTCGCGCCGACGGCGGCCCCGGCGACGTCCTGCGCCTGGTTGACCGCCGAGCCCGTGGCGTCGGCGGCATTGCCCGCGGCGTTGCTGGCGTTGTCGGCGGTCGTGCTCGCGGGCTTGTTGCAGGCGGCGAGCGAGAGCGCCGCGACGGTCGCGGCTGTAAGGAAGAGGGCGTGTTTCATGGCTGGCGGCTCCCGTGAGGTTTGGATCGGGAGCAAAAGGCGGAACCGCGCAGCTTGGTTCCGCCGCTATCTGCGCGCCGTGGCGACCTTGTTCAGGCCCGCATGCAGCCAGCCGCTTTCATTGGAGTTCTTCGAGGCCGCGAGCAGCTTTTCCAGCGCATGCTGGCGGGCGCTGAGGGCGGCGGGGTTCTTGGGCTCCGCGGCCAGGGCGGCGCTGGTCAGGCGTAGCGCCAGCGCCGGGTCGCTGGCCACCAGGGCCTCGGCGCGCGCGGCGATGGGCCCCGCGCCGCCTGCCGCGCGAACCAGTTCGGCGTCGGCCTCGGCCGGCGCGGTCGCGTACATGCTGGCCGGATCGCCGTCGAACCAGCCGGCGTAGCCGTCGTAGATGCCGCGCACCGACCAGCTGATCGCGCCGTAGCCCTCGCCCACCTGCAACTGCGGCGGCAGCTTGATGGTCTTCATCAAGGTGTAGACGTCCTTGCCCTCGTTCATGCCGCGCACCGTGGCGTCGTGAACGTAGAGGATGGCGTCGCGGTATTGGGTGAGGGTGCGGCGAACGTTCTCGGCGCCCACGATCGGCACGCCATGGCTCGGCAGCACGATCTGCGGTTTCAGGGCCAGGACCTTGTCGATCGACTCCACATAGTTCAGCGCCGGCCGCGGCGGCGTGCCGCGCAGCGTGTACATGTTGGGGAACGACGCATAGTAGTTGTCGCCGATGAAGAGCGCCTTCAGCTCCGGGATCCAGACGTTGAGCATGTCGGGGGTCTCGCCCGGCATGGCCAGGCAGTCGAAGGTCAGGTCGCCCAGCTTGAACCTGTATTCCTTGTCGAACAGCACATCGGCGAGCGGCGGGGCGGAGTAGTTCCCGGGGTTGGCGTGCGCCGCGCCGATCCGGCCGATGCCGGCGGTGGCGTCGTACTGGGCGCCGTTGCGCGCGACGAAGAAGCCCTGCAGGCGGGTCTGGTAGTTGCGGAACGCGACCTCGTTGGCCTGGCCGATGACGTGGGTTCCAGGCTCCTTCCAGGCGGAGACGCCGCCCGTGTGGTCGCCGTGGCTGTGGGTCAGGATGATGTCCTTGATCGGCCCGGTGGAGACGGCCCGCAGCAGGGCCTTGTGGCGCGCGGCGTTCATCGGCAGCGAGGTGTCGACGATCACGTTGCCGGCCTTGGTTGTGACCATGAAGGTGTTGCCGAACCCGATGGCCTGGAAGATGCGGCCGCCGGCGAAGCTCAACGCCTTGGTCTGGCTGGCGCCCGCCACGGTCGGCTGGTTGGCGCCGAACTGCGCGCGCCCCTGGGGTTGGGGTTGGGGCTGGGCGTCGGCGGGCGCGGCGAAGGCGGCGGCGAGCGTGAGGACGAGGGCGGCGCGGCGCATGGGGACATCTCCGGGACGGCGCGCACAGTCATTTGCCGGCCGATCCCGGTCAAGCTTGCGGCCGAGGCGATCGGCGTGAGACTTAGGGGCGAAGGTTTCCCGTCCATCCCGGTCGGGCCAGGAGCGAACGATGGAACGCACAGCAACCGCGCAGGCCCGCTGGCGGCCGGTGCGCGAGGGGGTGACGCTGGCGCCCCTGCGCATGGAGGCCGGGGCCGGGACATTCCTGATGCGCTATGAGCCCGGCTCACGCTCGCCGGCCCACACCCATCCCGACGGCGAGGAGATCTATGTGGTTTCCGGCAAGGGCCGGCTCGACGACCTGCCGATCCAGGCCGGCGACTTCATCTACACCCCGCCGGGAGAGGCCCACACCCTGTTCGCCGAGACCGAGGTGGTGATCCACGTCGTGCTGCCCGGCCCGGTGGTGGTGACCGAGTGAGCGACGACCCGCAGACGCGCGACCTGGCCCGGCGCAAGCTCCTGGGCCGGGCCATGGTGATCGGCTTCCTGGTGCTGGTCGCCGTCTACGCGGTCGTGACCTTCATGGGACGGCGGTAGGGCCGCCCTCTCCCCCGCGTGAGCCGAGAGGGAGAGGTGGCGGATTGCGTCAGGCCTACTTGGCTTCGGCGGCCGCCTTCATGGTCGCCACCAGGGCGGTGAACTGCTTGGTGCGACGCTCCTTGTCGGCGGCCTTGTCGGCGGCCTCGTGTTTGGGCAGGGCGTCGGCGTCGTAGACCAGGGTGTAGAGCAGCTTGGAATGGCCCTTGTCGATCGGCCGGATCTCCACGGTGCCGTGGTAGTCGATCGGGCTCTTCGGCTGGGAATAGGTGTAGGACCAGGCGGTCTTGGCGACGAGCAGTTCCTCGACGCGGCCGGCGATGGTGCGCACCGAGCCGACCTGGCCCTCCGGGCCCGAGACGGTGCAGGTGGTCTTGAACCAGGGGCCGATCTGGCAATAGCCGTCGATCTTCGGCCAGGCCTTGTCGGCCGGCGCGTTGATCGTGGCCTCCAGCGGAATGGTCACGAAGTCGGCGGCGCTCGCGGCGCCGGCGGCAAGCGTCAGGGCCGCGGCGGCGGCGAAAAGCATCTTCATCGGTTGGTTCCCCCCTATTTGATTTGCCGTGAGTTTGGCCACGCGACGCGACGGAAGCCAAGCCGCGATTAGCCCGCCAGCTTCTCCAGTTCGGCCGCGTCGATGTCCTCGTTCGAGTAGACGTTCTGCACGTCGTCGTCGTCTTCCAGGGTCTCGAGCAGCTTCATCAGCGAGGCCGCGCCGTCGCCGCTGATCGGCGTGCGCGCCTTCGGCCGCCAGGCGATGGCGGTGGATTTCGCGGGGCCGAGCGCGGCCTCCAGCGCGGCGGCCACGTCCGACAGGCTTTCGAAGGCGCTGTAGATGGTGTGGCCGTCCTCGTCGGATTCCACGTCGTCGGCGCCGGCCTCGATGGCGGCCTCCATGACCTTGTCCTCGGAGCCGGCCTCGGGGGCGTAGACGATCTGGCCGACCCGGTCCCACATGAAGGAGACCGAGCCCGTCTCGCCCAGGTTTCCGCCGTGCTTGGTGAAGGTGGAGCGCACGGTGGAGGCGGCGCGGTTGCGGTTGTCGGTCAGCACCTCGACGATCACGCCGATGCCGCCGGGGCCGAAGCCCTCGTAGCGGATCTCTTCATAGGCTTCGGCGTCGCCGCCGCTGGCCTTCTTGATGGCGCGTTCGATGACGTCCTTGGGCAGGGACTCCGCCTTGGCGTTGTTCACGGCCAGCCGCAGGCGCGCGTTCATGGCCGGGTCGGGCAGGCCGGCCTTGGCCGCGACGGTGATCTCGCGGGAGAGCTTGGAGAACAGCTTGGAGCGCGCGCTGTCGGCGCGGCCCTTGCGGTGCATGATGTTCTTGAACTTGGAATGTCCGGCCATGATCCGTCGCAGTCTGGAAAGCGAGCGCTGCTTCTAGCTCCGGCGGGGGCTGTTCGGAACCCCTGCGATGCGCGAGGGTTAGCGGCGTGGGACGCGGTCAAGGACCGGGCGTGGCTGGAGGCCGACCATGAGCGAGCAGGTTACGGAAGACGCGGAAGCCGCCGATGCGGCCTCGGCGCCGAACGGCGAGCTGGTCCACTGGATGGAGCCCGGGCCGCTGCGGGTGGGCCCGGCGGGCATGTCGCTCGCCGCGATCGGCGGCTTCGCCCTGGGGGTCGGTGCGACGCTGGCGGTGCTGGCGCTCTCCGACTGGCTGAGCCCCGAGCGGGTGGTCGAGGTCCCGGCGCGAGGGCGGCGGGCTTAAGCGTCCTGATCCCTAGGCGTCTTCCAGGGGCTCGCAGTCGATGCGGCCGACGCCGCCGTGCTGCAGAAGGTAGACGGCGTCCTGCGGCACGTCCTGCTGGCCGGCCTGGTCGCGGGCCAGGTTGGCGTAGAGGCCGCGCAGCACGCGCCCCGAGATGCCGTGGCTGACGGCGATGACCCGTCGTTCGGGCTCCGGCGGCAGGCTGGCCAGCCAGTCGCCGACTCGGGCCGCCACGGCGTCGTAGCTCTCGCCATCGGTTTCGGCGTCGAAGGCCCAGCCCGTCTTGCCGAAGGTCTCGGGATGTTCGGCGATCAGCTCGTCGCGCAGCCGCCCGTCATGCGAGCCCCAGCTCATCTCCTTCAGGCGGTCATCGAGCTCGACGGGCAGGCCGCCGAGCCTGCGCGCTACAATCCCGGCGGTGGAGGCGGCGCGGCCGAGCGGGCTGGAGACGATGCGCCAGCCGGCCGGATCGCGGATCAGGTCGCGCAGCAGCCGGCCGACGGCGTGGGCCTGGCGCTCGCCCAGCTCGGTGAGCGGTGAGTCCACGTGGCCCTGGATGCGGCGCTCGCGGTTGAACTCGGTCTGGCCGTGACGGACGAGGTAGATCACCGCCGGCCTTGCCTATCGTTTCCGGCGCACCACGGGATGCGAGGTCGACAGCCCGCCGTCGACCGCGATGGTCTGGCCATTGACATAGGAGCTGTCGTCGGAGGCCAGGAACAGGCCCGCGTGGGCGATCTCGTCGGGGACGCCGTAGCGGGTCAGCGGATTGAGCTGGCCGATCTTTTCCTCGTTGCCGCGGGCCCGCGCGCCATCGAAGATCGGCTTGGTCATGCCGGTCTCGATCAGCCCCGGCGCGATGGCGTTGATGCGCACGCCGGTGCCATAGAACTCGTTGGCCGAGGTCTGGGCCAGGCTGATGACGCCGGCCTTGGAGGCGGAATAGGCCGGGCCGCCGGCGCCGGAGCGGATACCGGCGACGGATGCGGTGCAGATGATCGAACCCTTGCCGGCGGCGATCATCGGGACCGAGGCGTGCTTCACGGCCAGGAAGGCGCCGATCAGGTTCACCCGCAGGATCTCAGCCCAGTAGTCGGCGGTCTGCTCGTGCAGCGGGGTCCAGCCGCCGGAGATGCCGGCGTTGGCCCAGACCACGTCCAGCGAGCCGAACTCGGCCTGGGCGCGCTGGACGTAGGCCTTCACGAAGGCCTCGTCGCCGGCGTCGCCGGTCATGGCGACCGCCTTGCCGCCGGCCTTGTCGATCATCTCGGCGGTCTCGGCGACCGTCTCGGCGCGGTCGGCGCAGACCACCCGCGCACCTTCGCGGGCGAAGAGCAGGCTGGCCGCGCGGCCGATGCCGCTGGCCGCGCCGGTGATGACGGCCGTGCGGCCCTGGAGACGTCCCATGAGAGGTGGTCCTTTGAACTAGGCGTTGGCTTTTGCGCGGCTTGCCGCAGCCGTGATGGCGTCGACGAAGATGTCGTAGAGGCCCGGCGGCAGGTCGTGGCCCATGCCCGGGATGATCCGCAGCTCGGCGCCCGGAATGGCTGCGGCCGTCGCCTCGCCGCCGACCTTCATCAGCAGCGGGTCGTCGGCGCCGTGCAGCACGACGACCGGGATCGTGAGGCCGCCCAGCGCGGCCGTGCGGTCGCCGTCAGCCTCCACGGCCTTGCGCTGGCGGCCGACGCCCACCGGATTGAAGGCTCGCTCATACTCGGCGATCACCCGCGCGCGGTTCTCCTCGTCCGTCCAGGGATGGGCGGGACTGCCGATGGTCCGCGCGTTGGCCATGCGGTTCTGCACGAAGGCCTCGAAGTCGGCCGTCGGGTCCGGCGGCGGGACGTTCAGCACCGCGGCGGCTTCCGGCGTCGACCTGAAGGCGTTCGCCGCGCCGGTGGTGGACATGATCGAGGTCATGGAGAGCACGCGGCCCGGGTGGTCGAGGGCCAGGCGTTGGACGATCATGCCGCCCATGGAGACGCCTGCGATGTGGGCCTTCTTCACCCCGGCCGCGTCGAGCACGGCGACGCCATCGTTGGCCATGTCCCGCAGCGTGTAGGGCTCGGTCGGCCAGGTCGAGAGCCCGGTGTCGCGATTGTCGTAGCGGATCGCGCGATAGCCCCTGGCGACCAGCTTCTGGCAGAACGCCTCCGGCCAGCGGGTCATCTGCGAGCCCAGGCCATTGACCAGCAGGACCGTCTCCGGCCGGTCGTCACCGAAGCTCTGGTACTCGATCTCGACGTCGCCGTTGTGGGCGCGGGGCATGGAGGCCTCCTCTTCTTCTCACTGTCATCCCGGTTTTCCCGCAGGGAAAGACCGGGACCCATAGACGCTGACCGTCAGTGGCTGGCCCAGAGAGCTTCGTGTTCATGGGTCCCGGACAAGCGCTGCGCGCTTTCCGGGATGACAGCCAGGTTTACGGAATCAGCAGCACTCTCCCCACCGCCATGCGGCTTTCGATGTAGCGGTGCGCGTCGGCGGCTTCGGAGAGCGGGAAAGTGCGGTCGATGACCGCCTTCAGCCCGCCGTCGGCGACGTCCTGGATCAGTTGCTGGATGTTGTCGTGGACGCGGTCGGTGGCGATCTCGGCGCCCAGGAAGACGCCGCTGAGCGTGCGGTTGCCGCCCATCATCGAGCCGACGTCGACCTTCATCGGCTCGCGCCCCGCCTGGCCGACCATGGAGACCCGGCCGCGGTAGGCGAGGCTGAGGATCGAGGTCTGCAGGGTGGGCCCGCCGACCGAGTCGACGATCACGTCGGCCATGTGCTTGTCGGTGAGCCGCGCGACCTCGGTGGCCACGTCGTCGCGCTGGTAGTTGATGCCGTGGGTGAGGCCGAGCGGCTTCAGGCGCTCCAGCCGTTCGTCCGAGGAGGCGGTCGCCAGCACCATCGCCGCGCCAGCCCGCGCGGCGAGCTGGATCGCGGCCACCCCCACGCCCGAGGCGCCGGCCTGCACCAGCACGATGTCGCCCTTTTGCATGCGGCCGAATTCGAAGAGGCAATCGTGGGCGGTGCCGAAGGGCACGGGAATCACGGCGGCCTGGCGCACATCCATGGCGGGCGGGATGACCCAGGCGGTGCGGGCGGCGACCGCGCGCAGCTCCGCGTGGCTGCCATAGGCGCCGGTGGTGACGACCTTGTCGCCGACCTTTATGCTCTCGACCTCTTCGCCAACCGCGATCACCTCGCCGGCCGCCTGGTAGCCCACGATATGCGGCTTGGTGACGAGCTGGCCGCGAAAGCGGTTGAGCGTGTCGCCGCCTTCGATGGAGACCGCCTCGACGCGGATGACGATGCCCTTGCGGTGGCATTCGGGGTCCGGGACGTCCTCGTAGCGGAACACGTCCGGGCCGCCGTTTTCGTAATAGACCGCAGCCTTCATGATCGCGTTTCCGAGCCAGGAAAGGGGATAAACATCTGTTTGACTGCATCCCACGCGGGCGTTGGCGGCGCAAGGCGCCAGGGGCAGGCCCGGCGCGCCGCGGCCGCTGGCCGTCGAAGCGGCGCCGCAAAACCGGCGACACAGCCGCGCATTGCGCCGGCGCAACTCTGCGGTGATAAGGCCAGCGTTTCGCATGGGTGGGCCATGCCTGGAGTGGTCGCGAGCGTGTCAGCGTGAACGTGTTCTTTGTCTGTGGCGCGCCGAAGTCGGGGACCACCTGGCTTCAGCGGATCCTGGACGCGCATCCACAGGTCTGCTGTTCGGGCGAGGGGCACTTCGTCAGCCGGTTCACCGTGCCGCTCGCCCGGGTCGTCAACAGCTACAACAGCGGCCTGGCCCGAGAGACCGAGTATGTCTACGAGGGCAATCCCTACTACATGCGCGTCAGCCAGGCGGAGTTCGATGCGCTGGCGAGCAGCTTCGTCCTGCAGCGCATGAGCGCGCGGGCCGACGCCCAAACCCGCTGGGTCGGCGACAAGACGCCGACCTACACCCGCCACCTCGACCAGCTCCACCGCATGTTCCCGGAGGCGAAGATCGTCCACATCGTCCGCGATCCGCGCGACGTGGCGGTCTCGCGGATGGGGCACAGTCGCCGCGCTGGCTTTCCGGGCGTGTTCGCGCCGGAGACCGACGAGCACCGCCAGACGCTGGAGGGGGCCGTGACGACCTGGATCGAGGCGGTGACGGCCGTCGACGCCTTCGCCCAGGCGCATCCGGCGCTGGTGCATGAGGTCGGCTATGGCGACCTGCACGAGGATCCGGTCGGGACGATTACGGCCCTCTTCCGGTTCCTCGGGGCGTCGGTCGAGTCGGTTCTGATCGAACGCATCGTCGCGGCTACAAGCTTCAAGGCGATCTCGGGCCGTGACCCCGGCCATGAGGACACCGGCTCGTTCCTGCGAAAGGGCGTGGTTGGCGACTGGCAGGCCCAGCTTCCGCCCCAGAGCGTGCAGTTCATCACCGAAGCCTGCGGCGAGCTGATGCGCCGCAAGCGGTTCGCGGCCTAGTGTGGCGATTCCGAAATTCGCCTGCTGTCGATGGCGGGCTCGGAGCGAATTTCGGAATCTTTGCGCCACACTAGAAGCCCATGATTCTTCTAGTGTGCTTGTTGGATTTGAAGTTCGCTCAGAGCTCGATCCAGAATGCGGCGAACTTCAAATCCAGCACACTAGAACCTCTCGCCGGACCTCGGGGCGCGGTGGACAGGGCGGCCGCTCGCGCCGATGCTCGGTTCAACGAACGAAGGGGAGGAGCGTCGATGACTTCGCGCGCGCTGGTGCTGGGCGGCGGCGGGCCGGTGGGCATCGCCTGGGAGAGCGGGCTGGTGGCGGGGCTGGCGCAGGCCGGCGTCGACCTCGGACAGGCGGACTTCACCCTGGGCACCTCGGCGGGATCGTTTGTCGGCGCCCGGCTGGCGATGGGCGCCGACGCCGCGACCTTCGCCGACCCGATCCTCGCCGACCGCATCCCGGGTGAGGCGCACCGGCCGACCGGTGGCGGCGGCCCGCCCGCGGACCTTTCCAGGTTCATGGCCCTGATGGGCGAGGCGCAGAGCGGCCTGCGCAATCCCGCGGAGGTTCGCGCCGAGATCGGGGCCTTCGCGCTCGCCGCCCAGACGATGGGCGAGGAGGCCTTCATCGAAAGCTTCGGGCGGTCGTTTTCGAGCCTTCCCGTCGACACCTGGCCGGACCGGGCCTTCGCTTGCACGGCGGTGGATGCGCAGAGCGGCGCCTTCCAGCTGTGGACGAAGGAGTCGGGCGTGGGCGTGGTCCGCGCCGTCGCCTCGAGCTGCAGCGTGCCAGGGGTCTATCCGCCAGTGACGCTGAAAGGCCGACGCTACATCGATGGCGGCATGCGCTCTTCCACCAACGCCGACATGGCTTCGGGCTATGACCTGGTGGTCGTGGTTGCGCTGCGGCTTGGGGGTGGCGGCGGGGCGGTGGGCGAGCGGATCGCCGCGCGGCTGGACGAGGAGATCGAGACGCTGAAGGACGGCGGCGCCACCGTGGCGGTGATCACGCCGGACGATGCCAGCATCGAGGCCTTTGGCGCGAACCTGATGGATTTCCGGCGGCGGCCCGACGCCGCACGGGCGGGGCTGGCGCAGGGCCAGGCCTATGCGGCCGACCTCAAGGCGCTCTGGAGTTAGGGTTCTCGGCGCGCGGCGGCCAAGAAAAAGGGCCGCCCTTACGGCGGCCCTTCTTTGGGTGGCTAGCCGACGCCGATCAGGCGGTGACCATGCGCCGACGGTTGGCGCGCAGCATGCCGCCAAGGCCCAGGAAGCCGGTCAGCATCAGCGCCCAGCTGGCGGGCTCAGGCACGCCGGCCACGACCCCCGACACCGAGAAGCTGTCCAGCTGCAGATAGCCGGGGTCGTCACGGAAGTGCACCGAGAACGTGTCGGACCCCGTCGCGACGGCGGTGGCCGTCTGATTGACCCAGCCGCCATTCGCCAGCGGATTTCCGCTGTCGAAGAGCAGGTCGTTGTTGAAATAGAATTGGACGTGGCTGAAGTTACCGCCGTCGCCGTTCATCCAGCCGGAGATATTCAGCGTCTGGCCCGCCGTGTCGCTGAAGGTCTGCGAGAGGATTCCGTCGGATCCGACCGGCCCCACGTCCACATAGCAGGAGCCGGCCTGGGCGCCCGCGTTGCACTCCAAATCGAAGAAGTCCGAATTGCCCGTGAGCAGCCAACCGCCGAGGTTGCCCGTGTCGAATCCCCCGTTGGTCAGGAATTCGGTGGCGTTGGCGGACACGGCCGCCATCGAAGCTGCAAGCGCGATGGCCGCGCCAGCCATCAGTGATCGGATACCCATACTCGTCCCCACTACTCAACCAATGTCAAAGTGCGGGGGTGGGATGCCACGGTTAGCTGAGCCTTAACAACCGCATTCGCCTGCGAAGTGAATTTCTTGCCACAGCACCAAAAATACCATAGTTATAAGAACAATGTTCAATCATTCCGCGTCATGAACGACCGAATTGCTGTAACAATGTTATCCTGATCCGCCTCGCTCAGGTAAGGATGCATGGGCAGGCTGATGACCTGGCCGGCCTTGGCCTCAGTGACCGGCAGGCCGACCGGCGCGGTCGGATAGGCCGAATAGACCCCCTGTTTGTGGATCGGGATCGGGTAGTAAACCGCGGTCGGGATGCCCTGTTCGCGAAGCTCGGGGCCGAGCGCGTCGCGGCCCTTTCCGGCCAGGTCCGGCAGCTCGATCGTATATTGCGCCCAGACGCTGACGCCGCCCTCCAGCACGGTTGGGGTCTTCACCAGATCGCCGAGGCCCGCGGCATAGCGGTCGGCGACGCGGTTGCGGGCCACGATCTCGTCCTCGAAGATCTTCAGCTTCTCGATCAGGACGGCGGCCTGGATGGTGTCCATCCGGCTGTTCATGCCGATGCGGACGTTCAGGTACTTGGGGTCGTGGTCGAAGGTCCTGCCCTCGATGTCGGACTTCACCGCCTGGCCGTGGACGCGCAGCGACACCAACAGGTCGTGCAGCCGCTCGTCCTTGCTGAGCACCGCGCCGCCGTCGCCGTAGCAGCCGAGCGGCTTGGCCGGAAAGAAGGAGGTGGTGGCGACGTCGGCCCAGTGGATCGGGTGCTTGCCGTCCAGGGTGCAGCCGAAGCCCTGGGCGCTATCGGCGATCAGCTTCAGGCCATGCTTGGCGCAGACCCGGGCGATGGCCGGATAGTCCGCGGGCCCGCCGAACAGGTCGACGGCGATCACCGCGCGGGGGTTGAGCTTGCCCTCGCGCTTCACCGCCTCGATGGCCGCCTGCAGGCTTTCGGGGTCGAGGTTGTAGGTCTCCGGGTCGATATCGACGAAGACCGGCGAGGCGCCGACCAGCGGCATGGCCTCGGCGGTGGCCGCGAAGGTGAAAGACGGGCAGAAGACCGCGTCGTCCGGGCCGATCCCCCAGGCCATCAACGGCAGGACCAGGGCCTCGGTGCCCGAGCCGCAGGAGAGCGCGAAGGGCGCTTGGCCGAAGGCGGCGAGCTGGCGTTCGAACTCGGCGATCTCCGGACCCATGATGTAGGCGCCGGATCGCACGACCTTGAGGATGGCGTCTTCCAACGGCTGGCCGAGGCGGCGGCGCTGGGCCTGCAGGTCGATGAACGGGATCATGGGCGGAGCCTCTCGCAGTTCGCGGGGGCGCCTATGCCACGCGTCGGCCGCGGGCGCCAAAACACGCTTGGTGTCGCCGTGTTGCGGGATAGCGATGTTCGGCGAATGAGCGCATGTTCGGCGCCAGCAAACTCGCGGGGGACCCGAGATGGTGGCGACCACGATCACGCCCGCCCGCACGGGCAGCGGATATTTCTACGTCTGGATAGCCGCGATCAGCGTGCTGATCGCGTTTGGCGGGTTCGCCGAAACCTACTGGCTGCAGTTGCTCGGCGGCACCTTCGTCGGGGGCGGACCCTTGCTGCATCTCCACGGGGCGCTGTTCTCGGCCTGGACGCTGTTGTTGTTCTCGCAGACCTGGCTGGCGGCGAAGGGCTCGCTGGACCATCACCGCGCGTGGGGCCTGGTGGGGATCTCATTGGCGACCGCGCTGGTGTTCGTGGGCGTGGCCACGGCGATCCACAGCATGACCGGCCGGATCCCCGTCGATGGCGACGCCTCGCGGCGGTTCCTGATCGTGCCGATCACGGCGATCGGCGGCTTCGCGATCCTGTTCGCCGCGGCCATCGCCAACATCAACCGGCCGGACTGGCACAAGCGGTTCATGCTGGTCGCCACCTTCTCCCTGCTGCAGGCGGCCGTCGCCCGGATTTTCTTCCTCGCCACGACCGGCGGCGGACCCGGCGCGCGGCCAGGGCTGGCTCCTGCGCCGCCGGTCACGACGAGCCTGGCGGGCGGCGGCGTCGTCGACCTGCTGATCGTCGCGGGCGCCATCTACGACTGGCGCAGCCGAGGCAAGGTGCATCCCGCCTACCTCGTCGGTGGCGCGGTGATGGTCGCCCTGCAGCTCGTGCGCGTGCCCCTCAGCCAGACGCAAGGCTGGCTGGCCTTCGCCGACAGCATGGCCAGGTTCGGCGGCTAGGGCAGCGCCTTCCCTCCCCATTAAGGAGGGAAGGGTTCAGATCTGCCGTGCGCGGCCTTCCCAATAGGGGGCGCGGACCTTGTTGCGCTGGATCTTGCCGGCTTCGGAGCGGGGCAGGTCGGTGACGAAGTCGATGCTGCGCGGGACCTTGAAGGCCGGCAGCTTGGTGCGAACGAAGGCCAGGATCTCCTGGGCCAGTTCGTCGGACGGCTGGTAGCCCTCCTTCAGCATGATCACCGCCTTGACCTGCTCGCCCCACTCGTCGTGCGGAACGCCCACGGTCGAGCTATCGGCGACGGCGTCGTGCTTGATGAGCTCGTTGTCGACTTCCTGCGGATAGATGTTCACGCCGCCGGAGATGATCGTCTCGGCGTTGCGGCCGGTGAGGAACAGGTAGCCGTCCTCGTCGAAGTAGCCGACGTCGCCCATGGTGAAGAAGTCGCCGACCCGGTTGGCCTGGGTCTTGGCCTCGTCCTTGTAGTAGGTGAAGCCGCCGCCGGGCGGGAGCTGGTGGTAGATGGCGCCGGGCACGCCGGTGGGGCACTCGTTCCCCTGTTCGTCGAGGATCTTGGAGCCGAGCAGGGCGGGGCGCTTGCCGACGCTGCCGGGCTTCTTCAGCCACTCCTCCGAGGAGATGACGAAGCCCGCGCCGCCCTCGGAGCCGGCGTAGTATTCGTTCAGGACGGGCCCGAACCAGTCGATCATCGCGGCCTTGACCTCCGGCGGGCAGGGCGCTGCGCCGTGGACGATGTAGACGACGCTGGAGAGGTCGTACTTCGCCTTCACCTCGTCCGGCAGGGCCAGCAGGCGCTGGAACATGATCGGCACCAGGTGCAGGTGACTGATGCGCCGATCGTTCATCAGCTTCAGGACGGTCTCGGAATCCCACTTGTCCATGAAGACCAGCTCGCACCCCGCGCCCATGGCGCCGCGCACGTCGAAGGCCAGGGGCGCGGCGTGATAAGCCGGGCCGGCGCAGAGCTGGACGGACTTTTCGTGATCGTAGCCGCGCATGGCGTAGAGGGCCTGCACCGGGACCACGGCCTGGGCGCGGTAGACGCCCTTCGGCCGGCCCGTGGTGCCGGAGGTGTACATCATGGCGTTGCCGAGCGTCGGGTCGGGGATGTCCGAGCCGTCGAGCGGGGCCAGCGCCGCGTCATAGTCGATGAAGCCCTCGATCGGGCCGCCGATGGCCACGTTGACCAGCAGGTTCGGGCACTGGGCCGCGGCCGCCGCCGAGGCGGTCACGCGCTGCTCGCAGAACGCCGCCTTGGCCTCGCAGTCGTTGATGATGTAGGCGATCTCGTCGGCGGTCAGGTGCCAGTTGACCGGCGTGATGCGCCAGCCGGCCCGCTGGGTCGCGACCAGGACCTCGACGAATTCCGCGCGGTTCGAGCAGACCAGGGCCACGGCGTCGCCCGGCTTCAGGCCCTTGGACCGCAGCAGGCGCACGATGCGGTTGGCCTGGGCGTTGACCTTGCCCCAGCTGTGGGTCTTGCCGTCCGGATCATGCACGAAGGTCGCGTCAGGCTTCAGCTCGGCCCACATCGCCGTGGTCATTCCGCTCTGCGCGGCGGCGTTCAGCCGGTCTTCGAGACTTACGCGTTCCTTCAGGTCTTCCATTCGAAATCCTCCCGGCGCCTCACTGTGAGCAGCGCGATGAATGCTCTTGGAGAACCCCGGCGGACGGGACGAAATAGTCCGCGCCTTTTTTGGATCCGGGACCTCGCAAGCACCATCACACGAGTAAAAGCGGGCGACAATTGGGAGGATGCCGCGGGCGGCTCAGGAGCCTTCGCGCACGAGGTCGCAGATCCAGTTCACTTCCCAGCTCTTGCCGCCGTCGGGCGAAAAGGCCTGTTCGAAATGTGCGTCGTCGCGGCCGCGATGGCTCCAGGCGTAGCGGACCAGCACGTAGCGGCCCTTCCAGTTCTCATAGTCGTAGAAGTCGCCGCGGCCGTCGGTGAACTGGCCGACCGTCGCGGGCAGGCCCAGCGAGCCCTTGTCGACGTCGAGGCCGTAGATGCTCCACTGGCCGGCCGCCGGATCGTAGAGCCGCAGCGTCTGGGCGCGGATGTGCTGCTTGCCCGCCGGGTCGTCGACCTCGAACTCCTCCATGTTGGCGTTGCTGCCGAAGATCTTGTGGGTGCGCGAAACGCCGTCGTACTCGATCCAGGCGGTGGACCCGACGAGGCGCTCGGGCAGGCGCTTCAGGTGCGCCTTCCAGTCGCCGATCAGGAAGTCGAAGTCGTGGGCTCCGTCGCGGAGCTGGGTGGCTTGGGCAAGGGCGGAAGCCGGCAGGACAAGCGCCAGGGCGGCGGCCGCGACGGCGAGGCGGCGGGTGAAGCGAGCGTGCATGGGGACCTCGTGGATGACGGAGCTCCAGCCTTAAGGGACACCACCTGACATCGAGTGTCAGGATTTCCGCTCTCCCCATCGAGGGAGGGCCCCGGGGCATGGACTCGCCACCGCTAGCGGGCGCACAATGGCGCCGCAGCTATTGGAAAATCTGGAATGAGCGATTCGCCCCCCACCGGGCGGGGTGCGGCGCCGTCTGGCGCGCCGACCGTCGACGTCTCGGCCATGCCGCGGGTGCTGACCCGGATCGCCGGGCTGGCGCTGCGCTATCCGTGGCGCGTGGGGCTGACGATCCTGACCTCGCTGCTGGCCGCCATCGCCAGCCTGATGCTGCCCAGGCTGATCGGCGGCGCCATCGACCAGGCGCACCACCTGCTGAACGCAGGCTCGGCGCACGCGCGCGAGGCGCAGGCGGCGCTGTGGCGAACCGCGCTGCTGGTGATCGGGGCCACCCTGGCGCGGGGGCTGCTGACCATGGCGGCGAGTTTCCAGGGCGAGTACCTGAGCCAGAAGGTGGCGCTGGACCTGCGCCTGCGGTTCTTCCAGCAGCTGCAGCGCCTGTCGTTCGGCTTCCACGACAGGATCCACTCCGGCGACCTGATCACCCGCGGCATGCTCGACCTGGAAGGGGCGCGGGGCTTCATCCAGCAGGCGATCGTTCCGGCCTTGTCGCTGGTCCTGCTGATCAGCTTTTCGGCCTATATGATGGTCTCGGCGGATCCGGTGATGGCGGTGATCGGGCTGGCCTTCGTGCCGGTGGCGGCGGTGTCGCTGGCGCGGATGGGCTTCCTGCTCCGGGTCACCTGGCTGCGCGTGCAGCAGCTCATGTCGATCCTCACCCTGACCATGGAAGAGAACCTGCAGGGCATCAGGGTGGTGCGCGCCTTCGCCGGCCGCGCCTTCGAGCTGGCCAAGTTCGACAGGGCCTCGCAGGCCGTGCTGGGCTTTCAATACAAGCGGATCACGCTTCGCTTCCGCGGTGTCGCCGGCATGCAGATCAGCTACTATGGCGCGCTCGGCGCCCTGCTCTGGTACGGCGGGAACAAGGTGCTCAGCGGACGGATGACCGTGGGCGGCCTCACCAGCTTCGTCGTCTACATGTCGCTCCTGCAGGCGCCGATCCGGCAGATCGCGATGATCTTCAACTCCGCGGCCCGGGCGACGTCTTCGGGCGCGCGGGTGTTCGAGGTGCTGGACCTGAAGCCGGAGATCGCCGACGCGCCGGGCGCGAAGCCGCTGGAAGCCGCGAACGGCGTGCTGCGCTTCGAAGAGGTGGGCTTCCGCTACGATCCGGCCGGCAGGCGGGTGCTGAGCGGGGTCAGCTTCGAGGTCAGGCCTGGCCAGACGCTCGGCATCGTGGGCCCGCCGGGCGCGGGCAAGTCGACGCTGGCGAACCTGATCCCCCGCTTCTACGACGTCAGCGAGGGGCGGATCACCATCGACGGCGTGGACATCCGCGACGTCACGCTGGCGAGCCTTCGGGAATACGTCGGGCTGGTGCAGCAGGAGGCGTTCCTGTTCGACGCCTCGGTCGGCCACAACGTCGCCTATGCCGACCCGTGGGCCGAGGACGAGCGCATCGTCGGCGCGGCCAAGACCGCCCAGATCCACGAGCACATCGCCAGCCTGCCCGGCGCCTACGAGACCCGGGTCGGCGAGCGCGGCGTGGCGCTCTCCGGCGGGCAGCGCCAGCGGATGAGCATCGCGCGCGGCGTGGTGCCCGGGCCGGGGGTGATGATCTTCGACGACTCCACCGCCGCCATCGACGCGGTGACCGAGCGCAAGGTGCGCGAGAACCTGGCCCACGCGACCAGGACCAAGGCCACTCTGATCATCGCCCATCGGCTGTCGTCGCTGATGCACGCCGACGAGATCATCGTGCTCGACGAGGGTCGGATCGTGGAGCGGGGGAGCCACGCGAGCCTGCTCGCCGCCGGCGGGACCTATGCCGATCTCTTCGAGCTGCAGAGCCGCACGGCCGCCGGCGACCTGGAGGCGGTGGCGTGAGCGCGCAGGCCGACAAACCCACGGCCCCGGCGGCGCGCAAGGCGCCGCGCGCCTCCCTGGGCTCGCCCGAGGGCGACGACATCTTCGGTACCTTCGACCCGCAGGTGGCCCGGCGGTTCCTGGGCTATCTGCGCCCGCATCGCCGAAGCTTCATCGTCGCCGAGGTCGCGGTGCTGTTGTCGGCGGCCGCACAGCTCAGCCTGCCGCTGCTGATCGGCTGGGTGATCAACGCCGCCCTGAAGCACGACGCGGCGCGGCTGCACGCGACGCTGGCGATGTTCGCCGTGGCGGGCGCGACCTTCACGGCGATGTTCTTCCTGGAGCAGTGGCTGGCGCAGCGGCTCGCAAACCGGGTGATCTTCGACGTGCGGCGGCACATGTTCGCCCACTTCCAGGACATCAGCCTGTCGTTCATGGACAAGACCCACGTGGGCCGGCTGATGAGCCGCTTGCAGGGCGACGTGGGCTCGTTGCAGGAGTTCATGGAAAACACCACCGGCGCGGTCGGCGACTTCGTGATGCTGATCGGCATCGCCGTCGCCCTGCTCAGCCTCGACCTGCGGCTGGGCCTGCTGACCCTGACGGTGCTGCCGGCGCTGATCGCCATCCGCGCGGTTTGGCTGCCGTTCTCGAAGATCGCCTTCCGCGGGGCGCGCGACGCCTCGTCCAACGCCAACTCCGCGCTGGCGGAGAACATCAACGGCGTGCGCACCGTGCAGGAGACACGGCGCGAGCAGCTCAACTTCCAGCTCTATGCCGAAAAGGCGAGGGACAACTTCAAGGCCCAGGTCGGCGCGGCCTGGATGAGCCAGATCATGGTGCCGACGGTCGACGTCCTGACCGGCGTGGCCATGGCCCTGGTGATCGTGGTGGGCGGCGAGGCGGTGCTCGGCGGCCGCATCGAGGTCGGGGTGATGGTGACCTTCATCCTCTATGTGCAGCGGTTCTTCGATCCAGTCCGGATGCTGTCGATGCAGTATACGATCATGCAGCGGGCCATGGCCGCGGCGCACCGCATCTTCGAGGTGCTGGACGTCGCGGTCACCATTCAGGACAAGCCTGGCGCCGAGCCGCTCAGCGCCGAAGAGCCGACCGTCGAGTTCAGGCACGTCACCTTCGGCTACGACCCGGCGCGACCGATCCTGCACGACGTGAGCTTCGAGGTGCGTCCGCGCGAGGTGGTGGCGCTGGTGGGGCCGACGGGTTCGGGCAAGACCTCGATCATCGCGCTCACCCACCGCTTCTACGAGGTGGACGCAGGCCAGGTGCTGGTCGGCGGCAAGGACGTGCGCGACGTCACCCTGGACAGCCTGGGCCGCAAGATCGGCATGGTGCTGCAGGAGCCGTTCCTGTTCACCGGCACGATCGAGGAGAACATCCGCTACAACACGGAAGGCGTCACCCGCGACGACATCGTGGCGGCCGCGCGTGCGGTCAGCGCCCACGATTTCATCATGCGCCTGCCGGAAGGCTACGACACGCGGCTGGGCCAGCGCGGGCGCAACATCTCGGTGGGCCAGCGCCAACTCGTCTCGTTCGCCCGCGCGCTCGTGGCCGACCCGCAGATCCTGATCCTGGACGAGGCCACGGCCAACATCGACAGCTTCACCGAACAGGCGATCCAGAAGGCGCTGAAGGTGCTGTTCGAAGGCCGCACCTGCATGGTGATCGCCCACAGGCTGGGGACCATCCGCGACGCCGACCGGATCATCGTGCTGAACCAGGGCCGTATCCTGGAACAGGGGCCGCACGACGCGCTGATGCAGACCGGCGGCCTCTATCACCACCTCTACACCTCGGCGCATGCGAGCTTCGACGACCAGGTGGTGGCCGCGACGGGCGACGCGGAGTTCGCGACGCGGACGTAAGCGCGTTCAGCCCTTGAAGTTGTCCTTCGCCGCGCGCACGGCGCCGAAGGCCTTGTAGTCCGGCTCGCCACCGGCTCCGACCCGTTCAGCCAGTTTGGGCGCGCGCAGGAAGGGGTTGGTGGCCTTCTCGAGTGCGATGGTGGTGGGCACCGTCGGCTCGCCCCGCTCCCGCATGGCGAAGATCTGGTCGGCGCGGGCCTGCAGCGCCGGGTCGTCGTCGACCGACAGCGCGAAGCGGGCGTTGGAGGCGGTGTATTCGTGGGCGCAATAGACGGTGGTGTCGTCCGGGAGCGCCGCCAGGCGCTGCAGGCTGGTCCACATCTGCTCGGCGGTGCCTTCGAAGAGCCGCCCGCAGCCCAGCGCGAAGAGGGTGTCGCCGACGAAGGCGATCCGGTCGGCGGCGTCGAAATAGGCGATGTGGCCGAGCGTATGGCCGCCGGTCTCGATCACCTGCAGCTTCGTCTCGCCCAGCATGACGACGTCGCCGTCCTTCACCTCGCGGTCGATGGGGGTCAGCCGGGTCACCTCGGCGGGACCGACGATCGTCGCGCCGGTCGCGGCCTTGATCTCGGCGTTGCCGCCGGCGTGGTCGGGGTGCCAGTGGGTGTTGAGGATCAGGTCGAGGGTCCAGCCCTTTTCCTTCAGCGCGCTGAGGATCGGGCCGACCTCCGGGGTGTCGATGCAGGCGGTCTTTCCTGTCGCCTCGTCGTGGGCCAGGAACCCGTAGTTGTCCGAAAGGCAGGGGAACTGGTGGACGGTGAGCGGCATGGCGGTCTCCCGGTCGCGGACCCCAGGGCAATGGGGCCAGGACATGCGATTTAGGTTGGCGAGAGGGCTTAGTCGAGCATAGCCATGGGGCGATGCGCCGCGACGTCCTGGATCTCCGCCAGTTCTACGCCTCCGACCTCGGCCGCGCCGCGCGCGCCATGGTCGGGCGAAAGGTGCTGGAAGCCTGGGGCGACGCGCGCGGGCTGGACGTGCTGGCCCTGGGCTATGCGACGCCGTTCGTGGCCACCCAGCGCCATGCGGCGCGGCGCGTCGTAGGGGCCATGCCCGCGCAGCAGGGCGTGGAGATCTGGCCGGGCGGCGAGCCCAACCTGACGACCCTGGTGGACGAGGACAGCCTGCCGTTCACCAACGCCCTCTTCGACCGCATCCTGGTCGCCCACGGGCTGGAGGAGAGCCCCGACGCCATCGGCCTGTTGCGCGAGGTCTGGCGGGTGCTGGCCCCGTCGGGCCGGGTGATCGTGGCGGTGACGGCGCGCAATGGCCTGTGGGCCAACACCGAGCGCACGCCCTTCGGGCACGGCCGGCCCTATAGCCGCGCCCAGCTCGCCGAGCTCTTGCGCGAGGCCGAGTTGGAGCCGTCCGGCTGGACGCGGGCGCTCTACGTGCCGCCCGTGAACTGGATGGCCGGCTGGGCGGAGGGCTTCGAGCAGACCGGCTCGCGCCTGTGGCCGGGGTTTGCGGGGCTGCTCTTGATGGAGGCGGTGAAGCAGACCTTCGCGGTCAAACCCCGCGGCCTGGTCGCGCGGGTGCGCCGCGCGCGGCCCCTGCTGGCGCCCGCGCCCGCGCCAGGGACGCCCTTTTCGCAGGCGACAGGCGCCTGCGCGCGGCGCGGCCTCTTGGAGGGCGGCGGGGAAAGCCTTAGCGTCGGACGCAAGACCAACCGAAAGGCTGCGCCATGAAGATGATCGTTGCGGTCATCAAACCCAGCCGGCTCGACGCCGTGCTCGATGCGGTCACCGAGGCCGGCGCCTCGGGGCTGACCGTGACCGAAGTGCGCGGCTATGGCCGCCAGCGCGGCAAGACCGAGGTCTATCGCGGCGCGGAATACGAGGTGAAGCTGCTGCCGAAGGTGAAGCTGGAGATCGCCGTGCCCTCGGACATCGCCGAGGCGGTGATCGAGGCCGTGGCGCGCACCGCCAACACCGGCAAGATCGGCGACGGCAAGGTCTTCGTCATGGACCTGGAACAGGCGCTGCGCATCCGCACCGGCGACCGCGACGCCGCGGCGATCGCGGGCTAGGGTGCAAGACCTCGCCGCCGCGCGGATCCAGGTGGTCCGCGACCACATGGCCCTGGAGTGCGTGCAAGACTGGGACGCGGTGATCGCGACCTTCGAGCACCCGCGCTACGAAATGTACGGCTCCGGCGCGGTGTTCGACGGCGAGGCCGCCGTGCGCGGCTATTTCGCGGCCTCGCGCACGCCTTTTCCGGACCAAGGCAATGAGGTGATCGCCATCGCCCACGACGGCGACACTGTGCTCGTCGAGTTCTGGCTGACCGGCACGCACCTGGGGCCGCTGCGGCTCGGCGGGCGCGAGGTCGCGCCGACTGGGAAGAGCTTCCGCGTGCGAATGGCGGCGACCTTCGAGTTCGCACCGGGCAGCGACAAGATCGTCTGTGAGCGGCCCTACTTCGATCAGGGCGCGGTGGTCCGGGCGCTGGGCCTGGCCTAGGTTGATGACTCAACTATCTTCTCATTGATCGTCATCACCCGGCTTGTCCGGGTGACCCATCCCGACGTCGTTCTTCATCAGATGAGGCCGGCGGCTTGGGCTGGGTGGCCCGGATAAACCGGGCCATGACGGACGTATTATAATTCAATGATTTGGTTGAGTTTTCACCCTAGGCGACCGCGCTCGATTGGGCCTGCGGGATATCAATAACTTAATCGCAACCGACACCCGCTCATCGCCGCTTTCGCAGGGATGAGCGGTATTTGAATACGGACGCTACGCGGGGCGGTGCCGAAGTTAGCTACTGAGCCAACTCGGAATCCGCCATCGTCCACTCTGGCGCGGTGAATTCGCTTTCCAGCCGGCTCCACAACTCGGGCGACGGCCACGGTGGGGGACTGTATCGCACGGGATAGAGGGTGGTGTCCGCGGCAAAGGGCTCGCAAACGGCCTCGATATCGCGTCGAAGTCGGAACAGTCTTCGGCCATCGCGACTCGTCAGACCGAGCGCCTCGCTGTGCGGCAGCAACGCGGGGACCCCTTCTGTCCAGCTGGTCCAGGTGTGCGCGTCGCCTCGCAGCATCACGAACTCAAGCGGCGCCACGAAGATGTCCTCGCCCTTTCGTTCAAGATGGGCCGTGAGCATCCGCGCCTGAAGATCGTAGTCCCAAAGCGCCTGTCTGACGCCGAGGTCTCGGATCGCATCCAGCGACCGGGAATACGGGTCGATCGCACACCAGTCGTCGCCGATGAGCACCATCGGAAGAAACGACGTGGGCCGTGTCTGCTCGGGGAATTCGCGGATCACGAATTCGGCCATGGCATGGAGCGCTTCCGGCTCCTCACTGCCGGCAACGACCAGAATGGAGCGCGAGATCGCGACTGCGATAGGGTCCCCGTTGACCTGAAGCGCGCGAAACAACTCCGGCATCAAGAGTCGAGACGAGTCGTGGGCGTCGCCGTAGTTCGAGATGTAGAATCCGCCCGGCGTTTGGTTGAACCGCACTGGGCTTTTGGCAACCAGGTTGCTCATCGCGCGATCCAACGCGTCCTCGAAGGTGCAGCCCCATTCTTCAAGCTTGCTGGCCTGGACGAACGAGAGGCTGTGCGGGCGATCGATCGCGAGGACTACGCCAAGCGGATCGACCAACACATCGTGCGGCTGCCAGATTTCCCGGGACGGGTCGGGCTCGCTCTCGAGTGCGAGGGACTGCAGGTCACGAAGGTTGCGGACGACCGGCAGCAGACGGTCCGCAACCTCCTCGAATGTCTTGTCCTGGTCTGTCTCGAACATGAAGGCGATGGCGCGGTCCAACTGCGCCGCTCGCTCGCGAGGCGGGTACGTCTCCCAGTCCCGAAAGATGTTTCCGAGGAAGAACTGCCCGGCGTTTCCCTCAACCTCGAGCGTGAAGGCGTCAGGGTCATAGCGGATCGGCCCGGACCAGCCGCGTTCGCGCAGTCGTCGCATCACCCGCCTGGCGAACCGATCTTCCGGCCCGCGGTGTCTCAGAAAATCGAAAACGCTCAATGCTCTCCCTCCTGTGTTCCAGAACAAAGAAGGAACTTATTTCACTGTCAAGCTCGTTTGCGCTGACGCCTGGGCTTCGGCGCGGCGCCCTCTGGTTTCGGCGGCTCGACCTCGCCGAACAGGTTCTGGGCGGCGGCGACAGGGGCGGGTTCGGCGCGGCGGCTGAGCAGGAAGAGGGCGGTCTCGGAGCGCCAGTTCTCGAAGGCGCCGTCGGGCTGGATATGGCGGACGGGCTTGCCTTCGGCAAAGGCGGAGCAGGCGTCGATCCGCAGGTCCAGCTCGCGGCAAAGGTCGGTGAAGTCGCGAAGCGTGCAGAGGTGGATGTTGGGCGTCGACCACCAGGGATCCGGCAGCGCCCGGGTTTCCGGCATGCGGCCTCGGGTCATCAGCGACAGCCGCATCCGCCAGTGCCCGAAATTCGGCGCCGAGACGATCGCCTGGTCGGCGATGCGCAGCAGCTCCGACAGCACATGCCGGGGCTCGCGCATCTGCTGCAGGGTCTTGGACAGGATCGCGTAGTCGAAGGCCTTGGCGGGGAAGTGGTCGAGGTCGCGGTCGCCGTCGCCCTGCACCACGGCCAGGCCTTTGGCGAGGCAGGCGGCGACGCCGGCCGGGCTGATCTCCAGGCCCTGGCCGTCGACGCGCTTTTCACGGGTCAGGAGCTCCAAGAGCTCGCCGTCCTCGCAGCCCACGTCGAGCACCCGCGCGCCGGGCCGCACCAGCCGCAGGATCTCGGCGAAGTCCTCGCGCATGGCCGCCACGCTACAGGCCTCTGGCCTGGGCGGCCGAGGCGAAGAAGCCGCGCAGGGTGGCGTCGAGCTGCGGCTCCTCGAGGAAGAAGGCGTCGTGGCCCTTGTCGGTCTCGATCTCGGCGAAGCTGGCGCGGCAGCCGGCGGCGTTCAGCGCGCGGACGATGTCGCGGCTCTCGGCCGTCGGGTAGAGCCAGTCGGAGGAGAAGGAGAGCACGCAGAAGCGCACGCCGCGCGCCTTGCGGAACGCCTGCGCCAGCACGCCGCCGTGCTGGGCGGCGAGGTCGAAGTAGTCGAGCGCGCGGGTGATGTAGAGATAGGAATTGGCGTCGAAACGGTCGACGAAACTGGTCCCCTGGTGGCGCAGGTAGCTTTCCACCTGGAAGTCCGCGTCGAAGCCCCAGGACAGGCCGTCGCGCTGCAGTTCGCGGCCGAACTTGCGCTGCAGGGCGGGCTCGGACAGGTAGGTGATGTGGGCGGCCATGCGCGCGACGGCCAGGCCCTTCTCAGGCCGCACGCCCTGGCTTTCGTAGGCGCCGCCACGCCAGTCCGGATCGGCCATGATCGCCTGGCGGCCGACCTCGTGGAAGGCGATGTTCTGCGCCGAGTGGCGCGGCGCCGCGGCGATGCAGACCGCGCTGAACAGCTTCTCCGGATAGTCCGCCGCCCACTGCAGCACCTGCATGCCGCCCATCGAGCCGCCGACCACGGCGAACAGGGTCTCGATGCCCAGCGCCTCGATCAGCATGGCCTGGGCGCGGACCATGTCGGCGATGGTGATCACCGGAAAGGCGAGGCCGTAGTGCTGGCCGGTCTTGGGGTTGGTCGAGGCAGGCCCCGTGGACCCCATGCAGCCGCCGATGACATTGGTGGCAATCACGAAATAGCGGTCGGGATCGAGCGGCAGCCCCGCGCCGATCACCCGCTCCCACCAGCCGGGGCGGCCGGTGACCGGGTTCACCGAGCCCGCGTGCTGGTCGCCAGTCAGCGCATGGCAGACGAGGATGGCGTTGGTCCTGGTCTCGTTCAGTTGGCCATAGGTCTTGTAGGCGATCTCCAGCGGTTCGAGCTTTGCCCCGCTGTCCAGGCGCAACACACCCTTGCCGGCCGGGAAGCGCATCGTCCCGCCGTCCGCTTCGATCGCAAGGCTGGGCTTGGCCGCGACGGTCATGCGGGCCTTGGACCGCCAAGGCCAATCCCTGTCAATGGCCGCATGGCGCTTCGCAGGCGGCGCGGGCGCGGCTATGAGGGCCTAAGGTGGATTAGCTGGGGCAGGGGTAGAGTGTTCATGGACCGGTTGATCCTTTTCCGCCACGGCAAGGCCGAGCCGGAATCCGCCAGCGGCGAGGATTTCGACCGTCGGCTGGCGGCGCGCGGCGCGCGGGAGTCGGCGCAGATGGGCGCCCAACTGGCCGAGATGGGCTTCTCGCCGGACCTGGTGCTGGTCTCGCCCGCGGCGCGGACGCGTGAGACCTGGACGGCCGCCGAGCCGCACTTCCCAGGCGCCAAGGCGAGCTTCGACACGGACCTCTACCACGCCGATTCGGGGGCGGTGCGGCGGGAGGCCGAGCGGGCCGGCAAGACCGCAGGCACCGTGATGATCGTGGGTCACAACCCGGGCCTGCAGGAACTGGCCGTGCAGCTTCTGACCGAGGGGGCGGCGCCGCCGTCGCTGGTGGACCGGGCCCGGCGCCAGTTCCCGACCGCTTCGGCGGCGGTCTTCCTGTTCGACGCCCATGGCCGCCCCTCCTTCGACGGCCTGTTCTTTCCGGAGCGCGACCTGGGGCGCGGCGATTGAGCCGCATCTACAAGATCCTGCCGCGCGACGCCTGGCAGGCCGCGCTGGCCGCGCGCCGCTATAACGGCTCGCCGCTCGACCGGCAGGACGGCTTCATCCACTTCTCGAGCGCGGAACAGGCGCAGGAGACCGCGCGCCGCCACTTCGCCGGGCAGGAGGACCTCGTGGTGCTGGCGGTGGAAGCCTCAGACCTGGGCCCGGCGCTGAAGTGGGAGCGGTCGCGCGGCGGAGACCTCTTCCCGCACCTCTACGCCCACCTCGACACCGCCCTGGTGCGCGCGGTGACCGAGGCGCCGCTCGGCCCGGACGGCGCGCCACGCCTCGAGCTCGACCCGTGAGCGGCCTTTACGGCCTGGCGACGCGGCTGCTCCGGCGCTTCGACCCCGAGGACGCCCATCGCCTGGCCGTCCGCGCCCTGAAGCTGGGGCTGGGTCCGATCGGCGGGCGGGACGAGCCGATCCTGGCCACCGAGCTGGCCGGGCTTTCGCTGCCGAACCCGGTGGGCCTCGCGCCCGGCTTCGACAAGGACGCCGAGGTTTTCGGGCCGATGCTGCGCGCGGGCTTCGGCTTCGTCGAATGCGGGACGGTGACGCCCAAGCCGCAGGCCGGCAACCCGCGCCCGCGGCTGTTCCGGCTCAACGAAGACCGCGCGGTGATCAACCGCATGGGCTTCAACAACCGCGGGCTCGACGCCTTTGCGGCGCGCCTCGCCCGGCGCGGGCGAAGCAGGTCCCTGGGCGTGGTCGGGGCCAACATCGGCGCCAACAAGGACTCGCCCGACCGGGTCGTCGACTATGTGACCGGGCTGAAGCGGCTGTGGGGCCGGGCGTCCTATTTCACGATCAACGTCTCCTCGCCCAACACGCCGGGCCTGCGCGCGCTGCAGACCGAATCCGCCCTGCACGACCTTTTGGGGCGGCTGGCGGAGGCGCGGGGGACCCTGCCGGCCCAGGGCCTCGCGCCGATCTTCCTGAAGGTCGCGCCGGACCTGCAAGGCAACGAGGTAGAGACCATTGTCGAGACCTGCGTCACCTATGGCCTGGCCGGGATCATGGTCTCCAACACCACCGTCTCGCGCCCGGCGCTCGCGTCGCAGTTCGCCGGCGAGCAGGGCGGACTCTCCGGCGCGCCGCTGATGGAGTTGTCGACCCGGGTGCTGGCGGAATTCGCCCAGGCCGCCGCCGGGCGCCTGGCCCTGGTGGGCGTGGGCGGGATCGCCTGCGGCGGCGACGCCTATCAGAAGATCCGGGCCGGCGCGCAGGCCGTGCAACTCTATTCCGCCCTGGTGTTCGAAGGCCCGGGCCTGGTCACCGAGATCAAGCGCGACCTTGCCGCGCGGCTGCGGGCGGACGGCTTCACGTCGGTGGCCGAGGCGGTGGGCGCGGACTAGGCGGGCCGCCTGCGGGGCGCCCCCCAGGACGTGCGCCGCGTTGCCGAACCGGCTGTGCTGGATTAACTCGGAAGGATCATGGCGGACGCCGCCCCAACGCCGCAGGAGCTCCCAAGGCCCAGGAGGCCCCGCTTCTTCTGGCCGGGCGGCCTTTCCGCACGCCTGCTGACGCTCACCATCCTGTTCGTGGTGCTGGCCGGCGCCTGCGCCCTGCCGCCGGCCCTGGCGTCGTTCGAGGAGAAGTGGCTGCTGGACCGCATCCGGCAGGGCGAACTCGCCTCGCTCGCCCCCGACGTCGCTCCGGACCGCAAGGTCTCCCAGCAGATCGCGGCCCAGCTTCTGGAAGGCGCCGGCGTCGCGCGGGTGGCGATCCAGACCGACGGCATGCGCCGGCTGGTGCTCAACGGCCCGTCGCTGAAGCGCGCGCCCTATCTGGTCGACCTACGCGCCCAGGCGCCGACCTCCTGGCTGATCGCCCCCTTCGAGACCCTGCTGGGCGGCGACGATCGCTATGTGCGGGTGGTGGCGAGCCCGCGCTTCCGGCGCGGCGACTTCGTGGAGATCGTGGCCGCCGACGCGCCCCTCAAGCGCGAACTGATCTCCTACCTGTGGAAGCTGGTGCTGGTGGCGGCGTTCGTATCGACCGTGGCGGGTGTCCTCGTCTACCTGTCGCTCAACTATTTCCTGGTCCGGCCCATGCAGCGGATCACCTACGCCATGGAGCGCTTTCGCGCCGACCCGGACGACCCGGAGGCGCGCGTGCAGCTTTCCGGTCGCCGCGACGAGGTGGGCCGCGCCGAGGCCGAGCTGGACCGCATGCAGGCCGACCTGCGCACCGCGCTCAATTCGCGCGCCCGGCTCGCGGCGCTGGGCGAGGCGGTCGCGAAGATCAACCACGACCTGAAGAACATGCTGACCAGCGCCCAGATCGCTTCGGAGCGGCTGGCGGCGCTGAGGGACCCGAAGGTCAGCCAGGTGCTGCCGCGCCTGGAGCGCGCGCTGGACCGGGCCGTGAAGCTGGCCTCGGGCGTGCTGGCCTACGGCAAGACCCAGGAGGCGGCTCCCGAGCCTCGCCCCGTGCCGCTGGCCGCCGCCGTCGAAGCCGCCGCCGAGGAGGCGCGGCTGGCCGAGCGCGACGTGGCGCTGGTGATCGACATCGCGCCCGACGCGCAGGTGAACGCCGACCCGGATCAACTGCACCGGATCCTCGCCAACCTGCTGCGCAACGCCCGCCAGGCCATCGAGCACCATGAGGGCCGTCGGCGGAAGGGCCGCATCACCGTGAGCCTCAACCAGACCGCCGAATCCAGCCTTGTGCGGGTGGCCGACAACGGCCCGGGCGTTCCGGAGCGCGCACGCGAGCGGCTGTTCCAGCCCTTCGCCGGTTCCGGCCGGCCGGATGGCGCGGGGCTGGGCCTGGCGATCGCCCGCGAACTGGCGCAGGGCCACGGCGGCGACCTCAGCCTGGCCAGCACCGGCCCCAAGGGCTCGATCTTCGACCTGCGCCTGCCCGGCGCGCCGCCGGCGGCGACGCTTCGGCGGCGGGCCGTGACGCCGGCCGCGCCGAAGCTCACCTGAACGCGCTCTTGCCCGCCTTCGCGGGGACGAGCGGATCTGCGCGGGCTAGTAGCCCTTCGCCACGCCCTCGCGGCGCGGGTCGGCGCCGCCGCGCAGGCCGTGGGGCGTGACCTCGATGCCTTGCAGGCCGGAGCCCTCGCCGAAGGGGCCGCCCTGCAGCTTCACGCCCTTGGCGGCGAGCGCGTCGACCACGCCCGGCGGAAACTTGTCGGGCTCGGAAGCGTAGAAGTTGCCGGCCGCGATCAGGTTAGGCAGGGCTAGCGCCGGCTGCATCGGGATCTTCCAGTCCAGCGTGGCGACCAGCGCCTTCAGGTTGAAGGCCAGGATCGATGGCCCGCCGGGGGAGCCCACGGCTTCCACCAGCCGGCCCTGCCGGTCGAGCACGATGGCCGGCGCCATCGACGAGCGCGGCCGCTTGCCGCCGGCGACGGCGTTGGCCGCCGGCGCGCCGTCGCGGTCCTTGGGCTCGAAGGAGAAGTCGGTGAGCTGGTTGTTGAGGAAGAACCCGGCCACCATGCGCCCGTCGCCGAAGATGCTCTCGACGGTGGTGGTCATGGAGACCGCGTTACCGGCCTTGTCGACGATCACGAAGTGGGTCGTGCCGCCGGGTTCCTTGGTGTGGTCGACCCCACGGACGCCCGCGCCCTTGGGGTTGCCGGGCTGCGGCGGCGGGCCGGCCTTGACCGGATCGATCAACTTGGCGCGCTGGTCGAGGTAGGCCGGGTCGAGCAGGCCCTCCATCGGCACGGAGACGAAGTCCGGGTCGCCGTAGTAGCGGTCGCGGTCGGCGTACATCAGCCGGCTGGCCTGGCTGAACAGGTACCAGCCCTCGGCATCATTCCTGTGCGCCGCGATGTCGGTGCGCTGCAGGATACCCAGGCCCTCGAGCACCGCCGGGCCGCCGGACGGGGCGGGCGGCACGCAGACCACGTAGACGCGGTAGGGCCGGCAGACCGCGGGCGAGGCCTTGGGCTTGTAGTTCGCCAAATCCTTCAAGGTCATGGTCCCGGGCATCGCGCCCTGGTGCAGTTTGTCGACGATGGCCTGGGCGATCGGGCCTTCCAGGATCGCCTTGGGCCCTTCGGCGGCGAGCTTTTTCAAGGTGGCGGCGTAGGCCGGGTTTTTCATGATGTCGCCGGCCTTCACCTTGGTCCCGTCGGGCTTGGTGAAGTAGGCGACGGCGTCGGGCTGCGAGGCCTGGGGGGCGCGGCTGCTCGCCGCGTCGGCCATGCGGTGCGGAACCGGGAAGCCGTCGGCGGCCAGGTGCTCGGCGTCGCCGAACAGGTCCTTCCAGGCCAGTTTCCCGTGCTGCTGCTGGGCCATGTAGAGCATGGCGATGGCGCCGGGCACGCCGGCCGAGCGGCCGGTGACGATGGCCTGGCCCTTCGGCAGCGGCTTGCCGTTCGGCCCGTAGAACATGTCGGGCGTCGCGCCGGCCGGCGCGGTCTCGCGGCCGTTGTAGGCGGTCACCTTCTTCGTCTTGGCGTCGTAGTAGGTCATGAAGGCGCCGCCGCCGAGGCCGGAGCTCTGCGGCTCGACCAGCCCCAGCACCGCCTGCACGGCCACCGCGGCGTCCACCGCCGAGCCGCCGGCCTTCAGCACCTTCAGGCCCGCGTCCACCGCCATCGGGTTGGCGGCGGCGACCATGGCGGTCGGACCCTTGGCGACGTGCGCCGGAGCGGCCTGGACCGAGAGGGGAACAGCCGGCGCCGCAGCGAGGACGGCGCAGAGGCCAAGAGGCAGGAGACGCTTGACGAAGGTCACGTGAGAAAGCTCCGGACGTCGGGATGTAGCGCCACCATATGGGCCAGCGGCGCGTGGACAACAAACCTTCGGCCGTGCGAGGTCGCTGTCCGATGAAGACCATGCCTTCGCACGCCCGGCCGGGCGACCGCAACCTGATCACTGACGTCGCCGGCCTGAAGGTGGGCCAGACGCAGGACGCGGACCGTCGCACGGGGGTGAGCGTGATCCTTCCGGACGCGCGCGCGGTCTGCGCCTGCGACGTGCGCGGCGGCGCGCCGGGCACGCGGGAGACCGATGCGCTGGCGCCGGAGAACCTGGTGGAGGCGGTGGACGCCGTCGTGTTGTCCGGCGGCTCGGTCTATGGCCTGGCGGCAGCCGATGGGGTGGCGGCCTGGCTGGGTGCGCGCGGGCGCGGCTACGGCCTCGCGCAGGCTGCGAGGGCGCCCGTCTCACCGGTGGTCCCGGCGGCCATCCTGTTCGACCTGGCCAACGGCGGCGACAAGGCCTGGGGCGAGGCGCCGCCCTATCGCGCGCTCGGCATGGCGGCCGTGGCGGGTGCGGCGGAGGATTTCGCGCTGGGAACGGCCGGCGCGGGCTATGGCGCCTTGGCGGGCGCGTTGAAGGGCGGGATCGGCTCGGCGTCCGTCATCGCGGCCGACGGGATCGCGGTGGGGGCGATGGTGGCCGTGAACTGCTGGGGTTCGGTCACGGCGCCCGGCGGGCGGACGTTCTGGGCCGCGCCCTACGAGATCGGCGAGGAGTTCGGCGGGCTGGGGGCCGGCGGCCTGGCCGCCGCGCCCGAGGCGTGGGGCCTGGCGAAGTCGCCGGACACGGGGCGCAACACCACCATCGCCTGCGTCGCCACCGACGTCGCCCTGACCCCGGCGCAGGCGAAGCGGGTGGCGATCATGGCGCAGGATGGCCTGGCCCGCGCCATCCGCCCGATCCACGCGCCCTTCGACGGCGACGTGGTGTTCGCGATCTCCACGGCGCGGCAGGTCATGCCGCAGGCCGCCGACCTCGTGGTGGCCCGGATCGGCGCTCTGGCGGCCGACAGCCTGGCGCGCGCCGTCGCCCGCGCGGCCTTCGAGGCGCGGCCCTGGCCGGGCGTCGAGGTCGCCTGCTGGCGCGACCTCGCCGACGGGCGGTCCACGCAGGCTTGATGACCGCGGGTTCGCGTAAGGGGTTGAACCGCCAGGGTCGGGCGGCTAGATAGCCGCCTCGCCGTCAGGCGGCGCGCGCCCGTAGCTCAGCTGGATAGAGCATCAGACTACGAATCTGAGGGTCGGACGTTCGAATCGTTCCGGGCGCGCCAATTTTTCCAACAAAGTCATAGACTAACGGGCCGAGAAAATCGGACGCCGTCTTAAAATCCACTTTAAGACGGCGTTTAAGACGGCGTTTCGACCTGAACGGATTGAGAACACCGCACAGCCCCCGCGCGAATGCGACATGGTCCGCCGCAGCCCTCCCTGTCCCGAAGGAGATCGAATCGGGAACATGGGGTAAGGCGAGGCGCCGCGGTCCCCAAGTCGCTTGGCTCGGGAAGGCCGAACTCGGTGCAGGTGGCGTAAACTCTGGGGGCCTCCGAAGGGCCAGCACCGCCCCACGAGGCCGGACGAGCTAGCGGCGGGCCTCATCGCCATGATTCCGGAAGACCGGCGGAGCGACCTGTCGTGGTGGTGCTGGACCTGATCTGCGAGCGGATTCAGTCGCCGTCCTAGGCTCGGATAGCCCACGCTCGCTTCACCCGAGGAGTCGTGCGGCGGATCCTTGGTGATGATGTTGATCACCTCGTCGGCGATCGGAGCCAACATTGGGCGTTTCCGCGATCCAGGACAGCGATCAGTCGGTTCTTCTTGTCGAGGAACAGCACCCGGAACTGCTCCCGCGGCGCGCCGGTGAGCGTGGCCCGCAGGTAGGCCTGCAGCTGACTGGAGGCCGAGATCACCGGCCGGTCGCGC
>Ga0207690_10000075_pt1 | contig 85885 bp, 80 predicted proteins | sample KBSC23metaG_FD_184315 | JGI IMG/M metagenome (GOLD analysis project Ga0207690, IMG submission 184315) | Corn rhizosphere microbial communities from Kellogg Biological Station, Michigan, USA - KBS C2-3 metaG (SPAdes) (version 2) | ecosystem: Host-associated > Plants > Roots > Rhizosphere > Soil ... | reverse complement strand
CCCGCGCCGACCCGTTCGCCGGCCGCATCAACCTCTTCCGCGTCTACCAGGGCGTCATGAGACACGACAGCCAGGTGCTCAACACGCGCGCCCACGCGAAGGAGCGGATCGGCCAGCTGCTGACGTTCAGAGGTCGCGAGACGCCGCACGTCGAGGAGTTCGGGCCGGGCGACATCGGAGCGGTCGCGAAGCTCAAGGAGACGCGCGCGGGCGACTGGCTGGCGGCGCGCGACGAGCCGATCGAGATGCCGTCCGTCGCGCTGCCGGCGCCGGTGATGGCGTTCGCGATCGAGCCGAAGACCAAGGGCGACGAGGACAAGGTGTTCACGGCCTTGCGGCGCCTGCAGGAGGAGGACCCGACGATCGACCTGCACCGCGACGAGCAGACCGGCGAGCAGATCGTCGCCGGGCTCTCGCAGGTCCATGTCGAGGTCGTGATAGCGCGGCTGCGCGAGCGTTTCGGCGCAGAGGTCGAGCTGCACCCGCCGCGCGTCCCCTACCAGGAGACGATCCGTGCGAGCGCGAGAGCGCACGGCCGCCACAAGAAGCAGAGCGGCGGACGCGGCCAGTTCGGCGACTGTCACATCGAGGTCGAGCCGCTCGCGGACGGCGAGGGCTTCGAGTTCGTCGACGCGATCAAGGGCGGCGTGATCCCCGGCGGCTTCATCCCGGCCGTCGAGAGAGGCGTGCGCGAGGCGATGCAGCGCGGCGCCGTCGCCGGCTACCCGGTCAAAGATGTGCGCGTGCGCCTCTACGACGGCTCCTACCACTCGGTCGACTCCTCCGAGATGGCGTTCAAGACGGCGGGTGCGCTCGCGATGCGCCAAGCGCTGGAGGCCGCCAGCCCGGTGCTGCTGGAGCCGATCATGCACGTCACCGTCTCGGTGCCTGAGGACGCCGTCGGCGACGTGATCGGCGACCTCAACAGCCGCCGCGGCCGTCCGCTCGGGATGGAACCGGCCGGCGGCATGACCGACGTCCGCGCGGAGGTGCCGATGGCCGAGATGCTCAGCTACGCGCCCGACCTGCGCGCGATCACGGGCGGCCAGGGCGAGTTCACGATGGAGCTGGCTCGCTACGAGGAGGTCCCGGGCCATCTGGTCGAGAGGGTCGTCGCGCAGACGAGAGCGGCGGCCGAGGCGACCGCCTAGGGGCGCCGAAGCCGGCCATGTGGCCGGCTGTGGGGGGTCCCCTGACTGGGTCGGGCTGACGCGCCAGCGAACTGCGCCGGAATCGGCCAGGGGGCCCGCCTCCGCCGGCCACATGGCCGGCTCCGCCACCCCACCGTTGCTAGGCTCGACAGCCGCATGACGACGAAGGACATCCGCACCGCCCACGTACAGGTCAGCTGCGACGTCTGCGGCCGCACGCTGCTGCGCGGCGAGCGAGCCGAGACCTACCTGGCCGGAGGCAGCCGCCGGCAGGTCTGCGAGCTGTGCACGGCTCGTGCGGTGCACGAAGGCTGGGTGCGCGAGGGCGTCGCACTCGAACGCGCGACGCGCAGCGCCGGCGGCGAGCGACGGCGTTCGCTGCTCGGTCGGCTGCGGCGCTCCGGCAGCGGATCGCGTGCCGACGACCCGCGTCCGTCTGAGCCGGCCCGGTCCAACGGCACCGCCAACGGGTGGCACGCGGCCGCCGACCAGCACGAGGCGCTGTCAAGCCTGCCGGCCGAGCCCCGCCAGGTACATGCCGTGCCGACGAGCGTCGAGCAACGCACCGTCAATGCGATCGAGCGCTTCAACCGCAGCGAGCATCCGCGCACCGTCGCCGGTGTGGCGCGCTCGCTCGGCGCGCCGGTCGTCGTCGTGAGGCCGACGGAGGAGCAGGAGTCGCTGATCTCGATCGTCGTCTCGTGGGAGCTGTGCTGGTACCGCTACGAGGTCGATCTCTCCGACGGTGCAGCGGCGGTGCGGCTGACTGGCCAGGGGTACGAGCTGAGCGAGATCCCGGTCGCCGATCGCGTCGAGGCGAACGCCGCCGCCGACGAGTACGGCACGCTCGCGCCGGCCTGAGGGGTAGCATGGCGGGCCCCGATGGAGGCTTGCCGGTGATCTACTGCGTCGTACCTGCCGCGCTGGCGGACGAGCTGTACGACAAGCTCGTCGCGTACTACGCCGACGACCCGAACGTGACCGTCATCGTCGACCGCCGCAAGGGCGACCGGCGCGGGCGCGGCGACAACGGCGGTGGCAAGCGCCAGCTGCGCGACCGCCGGCAGCGTCCGATCGCACAGCGCGCGATCCGGTGAAGCTGGTCATCCACGTCGACGGGGGCGCCCGGGGCAATCCGGGCCCGGCGGCGATCGGCGTCGTCGTCGCCGATTCCGACGGCCGATTGGTCGAAGAGGTCGCGGAGACGATCGGCGAGACGACGAACAACGTCGCCGAGTACCGCGCCCTGCTGCGCGGGCTCGAGCGCGCGCGGGCGCTCGGAGCCGACGAGGTCGAGCTCGTCGGCGACTCCGAGCTGGTCGCCAAGCAGGTGACCGGCCAGTACAAGGTCAAGCACACCGGGCTCAGACCGCTGCACGCCGAGGCGTTGCAGGCACTCGCCGCCTTTCCGCGCTGGAGCGTGCGAACGGTGCCGCGCGCGCAGAACGCGATGGCGGACGCGCTCGTCAACGCGGCGCTCGACGCCGCCTGAGCCCGGGCGCGCGCTGGCGCGTCCCGAGCGGTACGTCGGCTGACGTCCGTTCACGCTGCCTGTACGGTGCTGATTCGCACAAGCCGTCAGCGGGGATACCCCTCCTTGCGCTCGAGGAAAGGGGTGACCGATGGGAGAGCAGCGCACGGTGGCACCCGCAAGCCATCAGACGATCCGCCTGAGCAAGGGCAAGCACGCCGCACCCAGCGAGGGAGCATGCGTGATGGAGCTCGCGTCGATGCTGGCAGGTGAGCCGTTCAGCGACCGGCCGGCCTCCGTCTGTCCGGTCATCGCCGGCTTCATGCGCGCCTACAACGACCGCGTCGACGACGACCGCCGCCAGGACCTCTACCGCTACGCCGCCGACGTCGTCGGCACGCGCGGCGCCTCCGACGTCGAGCAGGCGCGTGAGCGCCGCTGCCTCGAGTGGGCCGACACGATGCGTCGTCAGCGGCGCCGGCCGCTGCGCTGGGTGGGTCGCAGCGGGCCCGGTTCGGTCGATCGCCGTCTCGGGCTCGACGCGGCCGGAACATACGCGGCGCGCTCGATCCGCCGGCACGGCGACCGCACGCACGCGGCGGCACTCGCGCTGATCGACGAGCTGATCGCGATGGGCCGGACCCCGGCGGCCGAGCCCGTGGCGGCCGAGCCGATCGTGGGCAGGGCTGCGCGCCCCGCGCCCGACGCCGTCACGACGCCGGCGGCTACTTAGCCGGCCGCACGTCCCCCGCGCCGACGAGGTCGTCTGTTTCCAGCGCGACCTCGTCGGAGCCGTCCGCGGAGTGCGCCAGCAACCAGTTGCCGCGCTCGTCGCGGCGCAGCTGATCGCGCTCGGCAAGCGCGCCGAGTGCCGAGGTGACGGACGGGCGCTGCGCGCCGACGAGCAGTGCGAGCTGCCGGTGCGTGAGCGGCAGCGGAACCAGTACGCCGTCGGCCGTCACCTTTCCGAAGCGGTCGGCGAGGTGCCAGAAGAACGCGAGCAGACGCGTGTCGACGCGCTTGAGGCTGTGGATGCTCACCATCACGCCGAGGTTGTGCGCGCGCTCGGTCGCGCGCGCGACGAGCGCCGTCGTGAGCGTCGGCCAATGGGCCGCGACGCGCAGGAACCGTCGGTCGAGAATCGCGAGCCGGACCGGCTCCACTACGCGCCAGCCGACCTCGTGGCGCATCGGCGCCTCGGTACTGCGGTCGTCGCATGGGCGCAGCAGCGTCCCGGGGCCGATCAGCTCGCCGCAGCGCGCGTCGGCGACCGTGACGTCGCGGATCAGCAGGCCCTCGAGTACGAGCAGGCCCAGCTCCGCAGCTGCGCCCTCCTCGCGTTCGGGGAACCAGTCGCCGGTCGTCACCTCGAGCACGCCGGCGACGGCGTGCTGGCGGGCGCGTGCACGCTCTGCCTCGGGCAGCGCGCTGCGCAATCCGGCGTCGTGGTCGAGCACGTAGACGAAATGCTCGCTTGGACGAATGTGCTCAGTCACGGACACGCTGTGCTCCACGTACCCGTTCGAGGCGAATCGCTCGCGCGATCTTTCGGCTCTGCATCCGGCGTTGCTTCGCGCGGGCGTCGCCGGCACTGCGGGAGGCCGGCGACGCCCCGCGACGGGCGGCGGGACTACGGCTTGATGATCGGCTTGATGATCGGCTTGATGATGCCCATGGCTGCTCTCACCTCCTTCCTCGGCTCGCGATGGCCGTCAAACGGCGTGTCCCGCCACGTAGACGAGCTTCGTGTGGGTCTCCTCGTCGGCGTCCTCGTGCAGGACGCCGCCCGTGGACTGGCCCAGCACGGCTCGACAGGCGAGGCCGGCTGACGTCAAGGCTTGAAGGACGACGCGCTTCGGGTGGTGGCGCTGAACGTGGCGGCTGATCGCACCTTCGGCGGCGCGATCGAGCTCGATCGCCGCCATGCAGAGCGCCCCCGGCTCGATCGGCTCAGTCGTCTCGCCACGCCACACGGCGCCGGCGAGGGGTCGCTCGAATACGACGCCCTCGGCGAAGCCGGCGCGGTAGGTGGCCAGCGTGTTCGTGTCGAACAGGTACACCCCATCCGTGGCCAGCAGGCGGGCGACGCTCGCGAACGCGGCGACGAGCTGCTCGGTGTCGAGCAGGTAGTTGACGGCGTCGTCGAGGCAGGTGACGAGTTCGAACGCGCCAAGTTCGGGCAGGGCGCGCATGTCCGCCACGAGCACACGGTCGGCGCCGACGCCCGGACAGCGACGCGCCCGCTCGACCATCGCGGGCGAGATGTCGCATGCGAAGACGTCGTAGCCGCGCTCCAGAAGCGGGGCGAAGCTCTTCCCGGTCCCGCACGCCACATCCAGCACGCGCGGGCCTTTTGCCCCGTAGTTACGGGCGATCTGCTCGAGCCGACCGACCCAGGCGTCGTGGTCGTAGCCGTCGGTGAAGTCGTCGTAGACGGGCGCGAGTCGCTCGTACGCGAGCAGCGCCGGGGTCGCGGTCATGGTCGCCATGACCACAAAGACCCTTCAAACGCTCACGAACGTTTCACATACTTCGTGAACTTCTACGCAACCTCGGCGATGCTGCTCTGGTGGCTGTTGCAAGCGAGGGGGACCGCTCGCATCTGCCGAGCGGTGACTGGAACTGGAAGCTGATGCGGGGCATCGCCGTGCGGGAGGCGCGTCGATACTTCGGCGCGGCGCATGACGTCGACGAAGTCGTGCAGGAGGCGCTCGTGCGCGCGTGGCGCCGTCGCACCACCTGCCACGGCGACGACCGCATGCCGTGGATGCGCCAGATCGCACGCAACGAGGCGCTGCGACTGCTCGAGCGGCGCAGACGGCGCTCGGAGTTCGAGCTGCTCGACGACGAGACGCTGCTGGCGAGCGTCGCCGACCAGGACGCGCTCGAACAACACGAGGGCATGCTGCTCCGGATGGAGGTCGAACAAGTCGTCGGTGGGCTGAGCGTTGCCGACCGACAGCTTCTTGCACTACGCTATGAGCGCGATCTGACCCAGCCGGAGGTGGCTCGCATGCTCGGAATTCCGGAAGGAACCGTCAAGATCCGACTTCATCGGCTCCGAGGGCGGTTGCGCAAGGCATTGGACGCTGCTGCATGAAGCCCTACAGCGACATCAATGATCCACGCCTCATCAAGGCGCTCGCGCATCCGCTGCGGGTACGGATCCTCTCCATCCTCGAGACGCGCGACATGGCAAGCCCGAACGAGATGGCCGACGAGCTCGGCGTCTCCCTCGGCGTCATGAGCTACCACGTCCGTCGTTTGCACGCGCTCGGCTTTCTCGAACTCGTCAAGCGCACGCCGCGCCGCGGCGCGATAGAGCATCACTACCGCGCAAAGGCGCGACCGCGCGTCACCGACGAGGGTTGGGCCGAGACGCCGTCGATCGTCAAGCGCGCGATGGTCGGCGCGTCGCTCCAGCAGATCACCGGCTACATCACCACCGCCGCTCAGCAGGGCGGCTTTGATCGTGGTGACGCGCACCTGAGCCGAACCGTTTTGATGCTGGACGACGAGGGCTGGAGACAGCTCGCCGGCGAAATGGCGGAGTGGATGGCCCGCGTCGAGCAGCTCGAGGAGGAAAGCCTCCAGCGCATCGCCGCCTCCGGCACCGACAGCGACACGGTTGCGAAGCGCAGCGCTGCGATCCTGATGCTGTTTGAGGCCGAGGGCGTGCCCGAGCAGGATCCCGCCCGCGATGTCAACGGCGGCGAACAGACCCTCGGCCGCCGCTCCTCGCGTCGCCCGCGGCCGCTGCGCGCCGTCACGAGCGACTGACGCCGCATGGGGCACATCGAGCAGGGGGCCGGAGGAGCTATACTGCCGGCCCGCTGCGGATGTAGCTCAGTTGGCTAGAGCGTCTGCTTGCCATGCAGAAGGTCGTGGGTTCGAGTCCCATCATCCGCTTCGAATGACGGCCGCAGACTCCAAGTGGGGAGAGGGCGCGAACGCCGAGGCGATCACGGCGTGGGACGGGCCGCTGTTCGACCGCTTCGTGCGCTTCCGGCACATCGTCACGACCGGCCTCGGCGCGCACGGCGAGAAGGCGCTCGAGCTGTTCCCGCCGCAGCCGGGCGAGCGCGTGCTCGACATCGGCTGCGGCTTCGGCGACACGACACAGCGGATCGCCGGCATCGTCGGTCCTGAGGGCGAGGCGGTCGGCGTCGACGCGGCCGCCAACTTCATCGAGGCCGCACGGCAGGAGGCGCGGGAGGCCGGCGTCGAGAACATCCGCTTCGAGGTCGCCGACGTCGAGACGACGAGATTCGAGGAGCGCTTCGACCGCGCCTTCTCGCGGATGGGGACGATGTTCTTCGCCAATCCCGTGTGGGCGCTGCGCAACGTGCGCGAGGCGCTGCCGGCCGGTGGTCTGCTGACGATGGTCGTGTGGCGCCAGCGGACGGACAACGACTGGCTCTACCGTGCACAGACGATCGTCGAGGGGTTCGTCGCGCGTCCCGAGGAGGCCGATGAGCCGACCTGCGGACCTGGCCCGTTCTCGATGGCCAACGCCGATACGACGACCGACGTCCTGAAGCACGCCGGCTTCACCGACGTGACGTTGCATCGCTGCGACATCCCGATCCTCATCGGCAACGACGTCGATGAGGCGATCGAGCTCGTGATGAGCCTCGGGCCGGCCGGCGAGCTGCTGCGGCTGGCTGGAGAGAGCGCTGCCCACCTGCACGGCGAGATCGACGCTGCGCTGCGCAAGGGCCTGACGGAGTTCGCGCAGGCGGACGGCACGCTCGTCGCACCCGCCTCGACGTGGATCGTCTCGGCCGCCGTCTGAGCACCGCGCGCTCGCTTCGCCCGCTGCCGCTCGCCGCGCTGGCGCTCGCATGTGCGCTCGGGCTCGTACTCGCGTATGTCGTGTTCGTGCGGACGCATGCCGGGCAACGGATCGACGAGGCAGCATTGAACGGGCGGCTCGCCTCCACGCATGCGCGCCATGCTGCCGACCAGCTCTTGACGACGATCAGCGTCGGATCGGTCGTGCTGGCGCTGGTGCTGTTGGCGGGACAGGCGCTCGTGCGTCGCCGTGTGGCGCTGGCGGTGGCCGCGGTCGCGGTCGTGCTCGGCGCGGTCGGGCTGACCGAGGTCCTCAAGCACCTGGTATTGCCGCGGCCCGATCTCGTGCCGACGGCGATCGAGCACAACAGCTTTCCGAGCGGACACACCACGACCGCGTTCGCGGTCGGGGTCGCAGCGGCTCTCGCCGCCCCGCCGCGGTGGCGACGCGCGGTCGCGGCGGGCGGGTTGGCGTACGGAACGGCGATCGGCGTCGCGACGATCGCTGCCGGGTGGCACCGGCCGAGCGACGTGGCCGGCGGGCTGCTGGTCGTGACCGGCTGGGCCGCGGCGGTCGTGCTGGTCGTCGCGTTGGCGGATCCGGATGCATTCGGCGCCGACCGCGTCGACGGCGAGCGCGACGGTCCGCGTTCGACCTGGGTCCGCCCCCGCGATCTGGAGGCGTATGTGCTGCTGGCTGCGACAGCGCTTGCCGCCGGGTGGGTCCTCGCTGTTGCGATCGTCGGCGGCAACCGCGTCGGCGCGATCGAGCTGACGAGGCTCAACGCGGCGTTTGTGGCGGCGTGCACATGTGTCGCTGCGCTCGCGGCGGTGCTGCTGGTGGCGCTGCTGACGGTGCTGCGCGCGTCGCTTCCGGCGCGCCGCGATTGATCGCTGCCGGAGCGGTCGCGCACGTTTACGCGTATTCCCGGGGTTTTGGGGTACGACGGGGCTAAGCGATCCTGGAGGGGAGACCATGGCGGATTCGACGCCGCGTTCCCGTGCAAGCGCAAGAGCTGGTCGCGCCAGAAGAGCAAGTGCCTCCCGTTCACGCTCCACGGCCGCGAGGAGAGCGGCTTCGACGCGGGCGAGATCGCGCTCAGGCGGCAGCGCTCGCAGATCCACCGCCGAGAGGACCCCCGCCCGCAGATCGTCCGCACCGTCGAACGGCTCCCCGAGCCGCAATGGCCACCTCGCTCCGCTCGAGTCGGTCGGCGACGCGGTCGGCTCGGCCACGCGGAAGGTGAGCGGTCCGCTGCTCGCCGGCGGCGCCGCGGCGGCCGGCGCGATCGGCGGCATCGTCCTCGGCGCACGCGTGCTGCGCCCGCGTACCCAGAGGAAGGTGCTCGGCATCCCGATCCCGCGTGACGGGATCGGCTTCAAGCCGCTGGCGAAGGAGGTCCGCAAGGCGGGCAAGCAGATCGAGCGGATGGCGGACGAGGTCGGCAAGGCAAGAGCGCAGGCGGAGAAGGTCGGCAAGGCGCTGTCCTGATGGCGACCGACGCGAGAGCTCAGCGCACCAGACGCGGGGCGGCACAGGGCAAGACCCCCGTTGCGGCTGCTGGCGCCGCAATCGGCGGGCTCGCGGTTGGAACCGTCGTCGGTGTGCGACTTCGCACGCGGCGGCGCTCCCACCTGCTCGGCGTCCCGCTGCCGCACTCGCGCGAGCTGCGCCATGGGGCGCGCGGGGTGGCGCGTGCGGGACGCCGGTTCTACGAACTGGAGCGTGACGTGCATGCGCTGCGGGCTCAGGCCGAAGTCGCCCGGCGGCAGTCTCCGATCGAGGTCGTGCTGTCGGCGCTCACGTCCCGGCGCCTGCCGCGCAAGACCTGACCTGGACCCTCGAACGGAGGTGCGTGTGCCTGAGATGACGAAACGCGACAGCACCGTCGTGCGCTACCTCAACGAGGCGTACGCGAATGAGCGGCGGCTGGAGCTGGCGCTTGCCGCGCATGCCGAGGCGACGACGCGGCCGGAGTACGCGCAGCGGCTGCGTGATCATCTGAGAGAGACGAGCGGGCATGCGGCCAAGCTCGAGGGTCGCATCAGAGGCCTCGGCGGGACGCCGGAGACGACGTCGATCCCGGGGCCGGAAGCGCTTGCGGAGAGGATCGAGTCGGCTCAGGGGATCGTGCAGCGTGCAGCGTCGGCAGTTCAGCACTCGTTGCATGCCGTGCGGCGGACGGGTGAGCAGCAGCTGATGCTGGAGAATGCGCGGACCGAGTTCCGCGATGAGGCGCAGGAGATCGCCATGTACCGGGCGATCGATGGCCTCGCGAACGCCGTGGGGGACGTCGAGACCGCGAGACTGGCACGCGAGATCCTGCGCGAGGAGGAGCGAATGGCCTCCTACCTCAGCGACCTGATCCCCGACCTCGCGCTGGACGTGGCGCACGACGAGGTGCCGGTTTCAGAGATCGCTGGCCCGGCGGCGCACCGAACGGCGTCGGACGGCGCGGCGAGACGACCCACGGCGCGTGCGCGCACCCGATCGAGGCCTGCGGCGAGGGGCAGAGCGAGAAGACCGGCGGCGAGAGCGAGACCTGCGGCGGCGAGACGCAGAGCGAGACCGAGACCTGCGGCGGCGAGAAGAGGCGCCGGCGCCGGCTCGCCGAGATCCAGATCGGGGAGAAGACGCTAGAGGCGACGACCGGAATCGAACCGGTGTACACGGCTTTGCAGGCCGCTGCGTAGCCACTCCGCCACGTCGCCTAGAGGGCGCATAGCGTAGTCGACTCCAGCCGTCCGCCGCCGACGCAGGCCACGTCGCCGCATCCACGTGCGCGTTGCTAGGCTTGCGTCTCCCAGGGCGATTAGCTCAGCTGGGAGAGCGCCGCCTCGACAAGGCGGAGGTCACTGGTTCGAGCCCAGTATCGCCCACTTGGAATGGAGCCCCGGAATGCCGGGGCTGTTCTCGTTCTAGGGGCTGTGATCGCCGGTGTGGCCGGCGATCTCGCAGTTCCGCTCGTTCCCGGCCGTTCTTCGCGGTCGGCTGCGCGTGGCGCACGCGGGAGCGCCGGCCGCTTCCGCTGCTCTAGGCGTCATGGTGACGCCCGCTGCGCGTCATGGTGGCGCACAGCGGGCGCCATGGTGGCGCACGAAGTAGAAGCAGTAGGTAGATCCATGTCGAGAACCCTGACGGCGCGTCGCGGGCGACGCGGCCAGTCGGGGGATCTGGCGACATGCATCAGATAGCGTGCAAGCCTTGGCCGCCGGGGGATCGGGGCGGTACCGTGTACGCCATGACGACGAAGGACCGCCTGCATCAAGTGGTGGATTCGCTGAGCGAGGAGGAGGCAGCCGACGCGCTCGACTACCTCGTGTCTCGTGGCCGCGATCCGCTCGCGCGTCGCCTCGATGCCGCGCCGCTCGATGACGAGCCGCTGACGGACGAGGAGCGCGAGTCGCTGCGCGAGGCCCGCGAGGACTTCGCCGCCGGCCGCGTCGTCTCGATGGACGACCTTCGCCGGGACCTCCTCGGTTGACGCGCAGGCCGTGGCGCGTCGACTTCGCTCGACGCGCCGAACGCGACATGCGGCGGCTCGACCCGCCCGTTCAGCGCCGCGTGTTCGCCGCGCTCGACCGGCTCGCCGCCGACGACCCCTCCCTGGACGTGCTCAAGCTCACGGGCCAGGACACCTGGCGGCTGCGCGTCGGCGACTGGCGCGTCATCTTCGAGCGCGACGAGGCGATCCGGGTCATCGGCGTCGTCCGGGTGCTGCCGCGCGGGCGAGCTTACGACCGCTGACCGTGACGGGCCCGGCACTCCTCCATCACGAGCGCGCGCAGTGCTTCGACGAACTCGACTTCAACTTCCGTCCACGCAGGGGATGAGTCGCGCGTAGGGTGCGTCCAGAAGGAGGGCTCCGCAGTCACAAGCGCGCGTATCGCTTCGACGTACTGAGCCTTAAGCTCCGACAATGGGTTGCGCGCGGCGCGGGTCGCGCGGCGCGTTGGGCTCTCCCCGAACTCGCTTCGGAGGGCGTGCAAGAGGCCGTAGGGGTGCTCCCGGAGCAGCGCGTCACGATCGAACGCATAGTCCAGCGCTTGCGCGGAGATCCGACCGCCGTGCGTTGCCGCTACAGCCGTGGTTGCGGGACCGAACAAGACGCTTGTGACACCAGTGAGCATCCTCCATACGTAACGAATTCGTCCGCGCTTGAGCCTGTCCTCAAGGTCGGCCAGCGCAGGCTCTACACGGTTCTTGATGACCGCGTCCGCTTGCTCCAGGATCACTGCGGGCGGCGCATCGTGTTGCATTGTCCGGGCTAGGTCGACAACTGATGCGCGGAAGCGCCCCATCAGCCGTCCGTTCTTTTCGCGGAACGACAACACGTCCTCGATCGTCGTGCCCGGGAGAACCCTTATCCCCTGGAGAGATGCGTTTGCGAGTGCTGCCTCCGGACGAGGGGCCGCGTCGACGTCCGCGGGAAAGGACGCAGCAGCAGCGGAGAACTCGCTAACCGCGATGGAAGGAATTCCGCAGCGATCTGCGTGTCTGCGGACCAGGCGAACACGTGCTTCGAACTGCCCTGCAAACAAGCTTCCCAGGTCGCTGGCGAAGTCATCGATGCCAATCGCTTTGCACAGCACTGCAGCAACCTCTTGTATCGACGCGGTTGCGGACGGGGGCTCGTACCCTCCGTCGGGCGCGAAGCGAAAAGTCACAGGAAGGTTCGCAGCGATGAGGTGGCTGACTAGCCCGTGTTCTTCCAGCTCGCTGGAGCCTGCGTCTGCTGCTGATTGTGCAAGTTCCTCCGACAGGAAGACGATATCCACGCTCTCCCAGCACAGGAGCAGCGTCAGAAGCATCTCCGTAGAGAGCGGAACTTGGTCAGGCAGGACAAGGGCGCGAGCAACCTCGGGCACCATCGGAAATCGTAATCTCTGCACGCTGCCTGGGAACAGGACGTGGCGCGTTCCCGGCAGGGATGTGTCCGATCTGTGCCTCACGAGCCGTGGGGCGTACTGTTTGCCGCGGAATCGCTGAAGCGAATAGCCCGGCACACGGGCGATTTCGGCGGCCTGACCGGCAAAATCTCACCAGCCACACATCCGCCTCGACAAGGCGGAGGTCACTGGTTCGAGCCCAGTATCGCCCACTGAGCCCAGTATCGCCCACTGGTTTGGAGCCCCGCCGCTGCGGGGCTCTTTGCGTTTTGGGCCCCCGCGGCGCATGCATGCTGGCTGGCGGTAATCGCACGCTGGAGGATTGCCGCCTGCGGCACGAGGTCGCGAGGCGATGTGTGAGGTGCCGGAGGACTTCGCGGCGGGGCGGGTCGTATCGCTGGAGGCGCTTCGTCGTGAGCTTGGGGGCCTAGCTAGGTGTCTCGCCTGGCATGTCCAGTGCGATCGGCACGGCGCGGTACGCTCCGCGCGTGGGATCGTCTGCAGAACAATCGCGCCCCGACGGAGCGGCCGACCCTGTTGCCGTCCGTGACCCGCTCGCCGTTCCAGAGGCGGTCATCGACGCACGTCGGCGGCCGATGTCAGAGCGGCTGGAGCTGGCGTTGAACTGGAACACGGTGGCGTCCGAGCTGCGCGCCGGCCTCGCGGCCGTCAAGCGCGGCGCTCCAGTGGATCAGTGAGCGACGGCGACACCTTCCATCCGCGCGAGCTGTTCCAGGCGCTCGCGCGTCACGGCGTCGAGTACGTAACGGTTGGAGGCGTCGCCATTCAGGCGCATGGTGCGCAGCGCTTGACGCGAGATCTCGACGTGGCGATTGCCGCATCGAAGGACAACTTGGAGCGGCTGGCGGCGGCGCTTTCGGATGTCGATGCGCGCATCCTCGGCCCGGACGGCCAGCACTCACGCTCGACTCCCAGCGCGGCCATGCTCGCCTCCGGCGACCAATGGCACCTCGTCACGAGCTACGGCCGGCTGGACGTGCTCACGCTCCCGGCACACCTTGGATCGTTCGCCGACATGCGCGCGCGTGCTCACGACGTTCCGCTCGGCGACGTGAACGTCCCGATCGCGCACCGCGACGACCTGCTCCGGATGAAGCGTGCTTCCGGCCGACCGCAGGATCTTGAGGACGTGCGGTTGCTCCAATCGCTGGACGACGAAGCCTGAGCGATTACGACGCGTCTTCCGCGCTCGCGGCGCCGTCGCGCGCGACGATGCCTTGGGTCGTGCCGGCGACAAGGAGAGATCAGTGGCGCAAGCTCAGTCGGCGATCTACGCTAGACGCCTATGGCCGGCTGCTCCCATCTGCCGCATGTGCAGATCTCCCGACTGCCCGAGTCGGTCGAGGGCTGCGAGGACTGCCTTGCGAGCGGCGGCGCGTGGCTGCATCTGCGCATCTGCCTCGAGTGCGGAAAAGTCGGCTGCTGCGACAGCTCTCCCAACCGTCACGCCAGCGCGCACGCGCACGACAGCGGCCATCCGCTGATCCGCTCGCTTGAGCCGGGCGAGGAGTGGTCGTGGTGCTTCGTGGACGAGGTCGCGCTGCTGATCCCGGGGATCGAGGGCGAGACGCAGATCCCGCCTTCGCCTCTCGGCTAGTCCACCCGCTGGCGATCGGGGAAGGGCGAGCCGGGGTAGGGTTGGCGCATGCCGACCGACGAGCAGATCCAGGAGCAGATCGAGGCGCTTGAGCAGGAGCGCATCGCGTTGCGTGAGCGCGAGGGGGAGCATGACCCCACGCAGGCGCAGGATGTCGCGCGGCTCGAGGAGATCCGTGTCGAGCTCGACCGCCTGTGGGACTTCCTGCGTCAGCGCAACGCGCTGCGCGAGGCAGGCCGCGATCCCGACGAGGCGAACGAGCGCTCGGCCGAGGTCGTCGAGAAGTACTGGCAGTAGCGCCCGGCAGCGCTCAGGCCGCGCGGTCGAGCAGCAGCTCGGCGGCGGGTTGCGGGCGTCCGAACCAGTACCCCTGCGCGTAGCGGATCCCAAGCGCTTCGAGCGTCGATATCTGCGCGGCGTGCTCGACGCCCTCGGCGATCACGCCGACGCCGACCTCGGCGGCGAACGACACGAGCGCTGACGCCAATGCCCGCGCGAGTGGGCTCTCGTCGAGCTGCCGGGTCAACGTCATGTCGAGCTTGATCCAGTCGGGGGAGACCGCCAGCACCTGGCTGAGGCTCGCATGACCGGCGCCGAAGTCGTCGATCGCGACTCTGCCGCCGGCGGCGCGCAGCGGCGCGAGCCGCCGGGCGAAGTCGGCCTCGTCGAGCCGGCGATGCTCGGTGATCTCAGCGATCACCCGGTACGCCTCCGTGCCGAGCGCGTCGCGGAAGGCGGGCGTGGCGACCGTCTCGGGCGAGACGTTCACGGACAGCGCGGCGTCGGCCGGCAGCAGCGGCAGTGCACCGATCGCGGCGCGGACCGCGAGCAGCTCCAGGGGAACCCCGAGGTCCACCTGCCAGGCGTCGGCGAACCAGCGGTCGGGGGTGTGTCCGGGATCGCCCGGGAAGCGCGCGAGCGCTTCATAGGCGATCGTGCGGCCGCCCGCGAGCGAGACGACCGGCTGGAACACAGGGACGATCGCCTCAGCTTGCAGTACACCGGCGATGCGCGCGATGCACGCCTCGTGGTCGGCGCTGCCGGGGCGCAGCCCGCCGTCGCGGACGGGACGCGTGCAGCAGACGATCTCGCGCGCCGCGCCGTCGGCGCCGTCGGCGATCCGGCTCGTGGTCTCAACCCAGCGGTATTCGCCTGACTTGCGTCGCAGCCGGTAGACGACTGCGGCCGGCGCGCCGTCGAGCACGCTGCGATGGACGCCGCTCACCTTTGGCACGTCATCCGGGTGGAAGTAGTCGTAGGCCCAGGTGCCGACGAGCTCCTCCGGTTCGTATCCGAGCAGCTCGCGCGCTGCAGCGGAGACGAAGCGATACGTCCCATCTGGCGCATGCGTGGAGATCATGTCGGTGAGGCGATCGAGGACCCTGCGCATCTCGCGGAAGTGATCGACAGAGCGGCGATGCGCCTTGAATGGTGAACCGTTCCGGAGCATTGACCGGTACGCCGAACTGGCGCCGGCTCGCTACAATCTGACGTTGACGTAAGGATACGAATCATCGCCGCCGCAGCCGACACCACCGTCACCGCGCGCCGGCGCCGCCCCGGCGTCGCCGCCGACCACGAGCACTACAAGTGGTGGGCGCTGTCGTGCACCAGCCTCGGCATGCTGCTGGCGACGACGAACTCGGGCACGCTGATCATCGCCCTGCCCGACCTGGAGCGGGAGCTCGGCACGAGCCTGCTGGCGCTCGTGTGGGTGATCCTCGCCTACATGATCGCCTCGACGGTGCTCGTGCTCACCTGCGGGCGGCTGTCCGACCTGTTCGGCCGCAAGCGCGCCTACGTGGCCGGCTTCATCGTGTTCGCGGTCGCGTCGCTCGGCGCGGGCTTCGCCGCCGACGGCACGCAGCTGATCCTGTGGCGGATCCTGCAGGGCGTCGGCGCCGCGTTCCTGTTCGCGAACGCCTCCGCGCTCGTGACCGACGCGTTCCCGCGCGAGCAGCTTGGCGTCGCGATGGGCACGAACGTGATGGTGGCGGCGATCGGGCTCGTGATCGGGCCGGTGCTCGGCGGCGCGCTCGTGGCGATCAGCTGGCACTGGGTCTTCTGGTTCAACGTGCCGCTCGCGCTGGCCGGCTCGCTGTGGGCCTGGCTGATCCTGCACGAGCTCGCGAGACCGGACGAGGTGCGCGGCTTCGACCCGCTCGGCACGCTCACGTTCGTTGCGGGCCTGACCGGCCTCGTGCTCGGCATCTCGCGCGGCGGGCTGTCCGGCTGGGATGACCCGGTCGTGCTCGTCAGTCTTGTCGCGGCGGTGATCCTGCTGCCGCTGTTCGTGCTGATCGAGCACCGCTCGCGCGCGCCGATGCTCGACCTGACGATCTTCGAGAACCGCCTGTTCGCCGCTGCGACCGGCGCCGCCTTCATCAACGGCCTGTCGCGCTTCGCGCTGATGTTCGTGTTCGTCTTCTACTTCCAGGGCGCACAGGGCGACGACCCCATCACCGCCGGTCTGAAGCTGACGCCGCTCGCGGTCGGGATGCTCGTCTCCTCGCCGCTCGCCGGCGCGTGGGCGGACCGCCGCGGCTCGCGCGCGCTCGCAGCGCTCGGGATGCTCGTGACCGCGGTCGGCCTCGCCGGCATGACCCTGCTGGAGGCCGACTCGGGCTACTGGCTCTCGACGATCTGGCTGTTCGTCGTCGGCGTCGGCTCTGGCATGTTCAACTCGCCGAACACCGCGGCGATGATGGGAATCGTCCCGCCGCACCGCCGCGGGATCGCCGCCGGTGCGCGCATGATGCTGCAGAACACGGGCGCGATCCTGTCGATCGCGTTCGTGCTCGCCGTCATCACCGCCGCCGTGCCGAGAGACGTGCTGTTCAAGATCTTCTCCGGGCTCGCGTCCGGCCTGACGCCGGCCCAGCTGGCACCGTTCATCGCGAACATGCACACCGCCCTCTGGGTCCTGTCCGCGGTCTCGCTGCTCGGTGCGCTCGTCTCGCTGCTGCGTCCGCCCCAGGGGAACGCCGCGTGAGTGCGGTCGACGCGAAGCCGGCGCTCCTGCGGATCGGCGACCTTGCCAGGCTCGTCGGCACGACGCCGCGGACGATCCGCTACTACGAGGAGAAGGGCCTGCTGCCGGTACCCGAGGACCGCGCCGCCGGCAAGCACCGCCTCTATGACGAGCAGGACGTCGAGCGCCTCAGAGAGCTGCTGCGGATGCGCAACCTGCTGGGCGTGCCGCTCGAGGAGCTGCGCGAGCTTGTCGCGCTCGACGACGAGCGCGCGCTGCTGCGCAGCGAGCTGCACCGCACCGACGCGCCGGCTCAGCGCCAGCGGATCCTGCGCCGCCTCGACGCGCTCGCCGAGCGCCAGCTGGCTGCCGTCGACCGGCGCGCCGCCGAGCTCGACGTGTTGCGCGAGGAGATCCGCGCGCGCCGGCAGCGCATCGCGGACCTCCTCGCGGGACGCGGCTGAGTCAGGCGCCGACCGGCTCGCGCGCGGGCTCAGGCGCCGGTGCCACGAGCGGCTCGCCGGAGCGCTCCGCGCCGACGCGCGGCAGCCACGCCAGCCAGCGCGGCAGGTACCAGTTGCGCTCGCCGAGCAGCGTCATCGCCGCCGGCAGCAGCACGGCGCGCACGATCGTCGCGTCGATCAGGATCGCCGCCGCCAGGCCGACGCCGAGCTGCTTGAACTCGATCGCCGAGAGCGTCGCGAAGACGCCGAAGACGGCGACCATGATGATCGCGGCGCTCGTGACCGTGCCCGCCGTCGTCTTCAGGCCGTGGCGGATCGCGTCGTTCGTCGACATGCCGCGGTCGTATGCCTCGCGCACGCGGCTGAGGATGAACACGTGGTAGTCCATCGAGAGGCCGAACAGCACCACGAACAGGAACAGCGGCAGCCACGAGGTGATCGCGCCGGTCGATCTGAAGCCGAGCAGCGACTCGCCCCAGCCGTGCTGGAAGACGAGCACGAGCAGCCCGTACGCGGCGCCGACGCTCAGCAGGTTGAGCGCGATCGCCTTCGCCGCGATCACGAGCGAGCGGAACGTCACGAGCAGCAGCACGAACGCGAGCCCGAGCACGAACGCGAACACGTACGGCAGCCGGCTGCTCATCAGTGCGTTGAAGTCGGCGGTCTCGGCCGTCATGCCGGTCACGGCCACCTGTGCGTCGGCGGGCAGGTCAGCGCGCAGCGCGGGGGTCAGCTCGCCGCGGATCACGTCGAGCGCGTGGCGGGAGGCCGCGTCGGCGCCGTCGCCGTCGATCGGCAGGTCGATCGCGGTGACGCGGCCGTTCGTCGCCACGTCGACCGTGATCGGGTCGTTGACGACGCCGCTCGCGAGCGCGCGTCTGCGCAGGTCCGCGATCGCGGCTCTGCCGGCAGGCGTGCTGAGCGCGTCGCTTTCGACGACGACCGTCGCCGCGATCTCCTTGCCGGGGAAGGCGGCCTGGATGCGGTCGTAGGTCTGCATGATCGGCAGGCTGCGTGGGAGCGAGTCCGTGCCGGGGAGCGCAGTGTGCATGCCGAGCACGGGAACGCTGAGCGCGACGAGCAGGCCGCCCGCGACCAGCAGCGAGCCGAGCGGGCGGCGCAGGACAGCGTCGATCGCGGCACCCCAGGCGCGCGCGCCGGTGTTCGGGCGCGCCGTGTTGCGCTGCCGCATGAGGAACGGGATACGTCCACGCTCGACGTTGTCGCCGAGCTTCGACAGCAACGCCGGCAGGATCGTCAGCGACGCGATCAGCGACACACCGACGACGAGGATCGCTCCCATCGCCATCGCCGCGAACGTGGTGTCGCCGGCGATGAACATGCCGGCCATCGCGATCATCACGGTCAGGCCGGAGATCAGCACCGCGCGGCCGGAGGTCGCGGCCGCTGCCTCCAACGCTGCTCGCTCGGAGCGCCCGGCCGCGCGCTCCTCGCGCTCGCGCCGAAGGTAGAAGAGGGCGTAGTCGACGCCGACGGCGAGGCCGATCAACAGCACGACCGAGCCGACGCTGTCCTCGATCGGGATGACGTGCGAGCCGATCGCCACGAGCCCGAGCGTCGCCATTACGGACGAGAGCGCGAGCAGCAGCGGGATCCCGGCCGCGACGAGCGCGCCGAATGCGGCGACGAGGATCGCGAGCGTGATCGGGATCGACAGCAGCTCGGCCTTCTTGAAGTCGTCGGAGAACATCTGCGAGATCGCCTCGTCGGCGCTCGCGTCGCCGAACTGCTCGATGCGCAGCTCGGGGTGCGCCCGTTGCGCGGCGGCGGTCGCCGCCAGCAACGGTCTGACCTGCGTGTGGTCGACGTCGTGGCGCAGCTCCATCGTCACGAGCGCAGCGTGGCGATCGGGTGCCATCCGCGGTGGGTCGACCTCCAACACCTGCCGGTTCTCGCGCATGCGTTGCACGACGTCGTCGACCGCCGCACGGAACGCTGGATCGCTCGCGGACACCGTGCGCGAGGAGACGAGCACGCTCTCGTGTGCGTGGTCCGGGAACGCGCTGTCGAGGATTCGCTCGGCGTGGCCGGACTCGCCCGGGCCGTTCTGATCACCGGAGCTGTTGGCGCCGACGACCATGTTGCCGACCACGAACGCAAGCAGCACGAACGCGATCCAGCCGAGCACGGCGGCCTTGCGGTGCTGCGCGCTCCAGCGTCCGGCGCGGGCGGCGAAGCTCTTGGGCGGCATGGCGACGTCCTCTCGTGGTGGATGGAGTGGCGTCTCGCAGCCTCTCGTCGCGAACGCGCCGGGCCAATGCGGGCGACCGGCGAGCGATGGTGTGGGAGGGCACCCGGGCGGGGGTGGGGCTAGCCCCCGGGCACCCGATGACCCGTCTTGTCAAGCGGCGATCGGCGTGCGGCGTCGCCGCACTTCGGACCGTCGGCGCAGCAGCCAACCGCCCCACAGCGCGAAGGCGACGAGCGCGATCGAGCTCAGGACAGCCCCGGCCCTCAGGCCCGGCACCTGGAAGCTCCACACGATCTCGTGCTCGCCGGGTGGCACCGCGACGCCGCGCAGCACCACGTCGGGGTGGATCACCTGCGCCGGCCTGCCATCGACCGTCACCGTCCAGCCGGGCGCCCAGGCGTCGTCGAGCACGACAAGGCCGCCGCGCGTGAGCGACGCATGCAGGCGGACGCGCGCGTTCTCGTCGGAGACCACGTGCACCTCGCCTCGCGCCGGAGGGGCACCGGCGACCGGCAGCTCGTCGCGCGGCACGGCCACGGTCGTGCGGGGGTCGAAGTGCTGTTCGACGATCGATGCGATCGCCGCCTGCTCGCTATCGGCATGCGTGATCCTGGCGGGGACGAACGCGCGCGGGACCGCGGACGGGTTGCGGTAGATCAGCGCGTCGGCGCCGCGGTAGACCCGCTTCAGGCCTGACTCGCGCGACGGCTTGACGCCGGGCGCGAACAGCAGATAGCGCATGCCCAGCACGCTCATCACGCGCATCGTTTCGACTGAGTCTTCGCGCACGAAGTAGGCGCCGCCCGGTTGCTGGTTGGGCTGGCCGCTGCGCCACAGCCGGAAGAACCTGAGGCTTGGCTGCGGCTGGTCGTAGCCGCGCACGTCGCGCAGCCCGTAGACGGTGGTGAAGTCAGCCCACAGCGCATTCTCGTAGGCCGCCATCCGCCCGTCGCCGGCATGCCGTCTCAGGTACCTGATCGCCGCCGTCTCCGGTGGGATCGCCTTGGCGGCCGGCGGCATCGGCTGAAAGCCCCCAGCGAAGTGCAGCAGGTCGAGGGCTGCCACGAGCACGAGCAGAGGAAGCAGCACCGGCCGCAGCCGCGGGCGCCGCCACGCCGCCAGCAGCAGCATCGCGGCAGTGCCGGCGCATATCGCCCACCACGCCACGCTCGCGAACACGAGCCCCGTTTCCGCGATGTTGCCGGCGCGGTCGAGCAGGTAGTGGAACGCGAGCGACCGTTCGGCGGCTTCGATATGCAGCGACATGAGCGGGACCGTGACCGCGAGCCCGATCGTCACGACGAGTGCGGCTGCGTGTCGGCGGCGCGGACGCTCGAGCAGCGCCTGGAGCCCAAAGGCGCCCAGCATCGCGATGCCGAGCTGCGTCCACAGCAGGAGCCGCTGGTTCTGAACGCGGTCGAACAGCGGCAGCGCGCTCACGACCGCGTGCATGATCGGGGCGTTCACCGCAACACCCGCCCCAAGCAGACCGATGGTCGCGAACGGCAGCTTGCGCTTCCAGCCGGACGAGGAGACGACCGCGACGGTCGCGAGCACGAGAGCGATCACGCCGGCGTACAGGGTGCGCTCGTGGTAGAGCGCGGGCCCGGCTTCGAAGCCCTCGCTGGGGCGGCCCCACCATTCCGGGAAGAGCGCCGTGCGCAGGATGTCGTACGACATGTGCGCCCCGAGAAATTCCTGACTGCCCTGGCTGCGCGCGAGCGCGCCGGCGGTGTCCGTCGCCGCCATCTGAGCCGGCAGGAGCGCGACCGCGGTCAGGAGCGTGCCGAGGACGGTGGCCGCCCCGATCAGGCCGAGGCGCCGCACACGTTCGCGCCACGCCACGTCTTGGCTCACGAGCGCTCGCATGAGCGCGTACAGCGCCATTGCCGCCAGCACGTGCAACTGCGTCCCTGGATGGCCGCTCGCGATGACCACGGCGACGACCGCGCTGAGCGCCAGTCCATCCGTCGCACGGCCGCGGCGCACGATCCGCTCCGCAAGCCACAGGAGCCACGGCAGCATCGCCGAGACGGACACCAGCACGCCGTAGGACAGGAAGACGACGTTGAACGCGCACAGTGCGAAGCTGACTCCGGCGAGCATCGCCGGCCAGAAGCCGAGCCGCAGCTCGCGCGCCAGCAGGTACGTACCGAAGCCGGCGAGCCACAGCTTCACCGCCGCGACGAAGCCGAGCGCCCAGTGCAGAGGGAGGATCCACAGCGGCAGCGTGAACGGGCTCAGCCATGCGAGCTGGAAGTTCCCGAAGAACGGCGTCCCAGCCATCGCGTGCGGATTCCAAGCGGGGAATCTGCCGTCGTGCAGAAGCGCTCGCGCGAGCACATCCCATGGGTAGTAGGCGGTAGAGACGTCTTCCAGCTCGCGGTTGAAGTAGTGGGTGAGATCGGATGGCGCGATCGTCGACCACGGCCAGTCGAAGTAGAGGCCGGCTGTCGGCAGCAGCACATGGCCGCCGATCAGCACCGCGTGGAGGTAGGCGAACACCAGGATCGCGAACAGCGCTGCCGCCGTTCGATGCTCGTGCGCCCGGACCGCTGCCGCGATGCGGCCGGGTGCGCCGATGCGAGGCCGCTCGACCTCCTGCAGTGTGATCCCTGCGCTCTCCATCCCGAGTCCCCCGTGGCAGTGCAGGAGACGAGAGGCCCCCGCGCGACCGGTGCTCATCCCTGCAATGCCGTGCATGCGATCCGTTCGCACGGAGCACGGCGATCCCCCAACAACCAGGATCATAAGCGACCGGCCAGTAGGTTGCACCTATCGCCGGCACCCGCAGCGTCGGCTGGAGCGTTATACGGGCGGTGGGGACGGGCCCTCGCCCGCCGAAGCTAGGATGCCCCTCCGATGCGGATCCTCCTGCCTGACGACACCGAGCTCCAGCTCGACGACGGCGCCACCGGCGCTGACGCGGCCGCCGCGATCGGCGCCGGCCTCGCGCGTGCGGCGCTCGCGGTGAAGGCGGACGGGCGCCTGCAGGACCTGTCTGCGCCGCTGCACGACGGCGCGCGGCTGGAGATCGTCACGCCCTCAAGCGACGACGCGCTCGAGCTGCTGCGCCACGACACCGCGCACGTGCTCGCCGCGGCCGTGATCGACCTCTATCCGGGCGTGAAGATCTCGATCGGACCGCCGATCGAGAACGGCTTCTACTACGACTTCGAGTTCCCGGACGGGGTCACGATCTCCGACGCGGACTTCGAGCGCATCGAGGCGAAGATGCGCGAGCACGTGAAGGCTGACGAGCGGTTCGAGCGGGAGGACGTCTCGGTCGCGGACGCGCTGGAGCGCTTCAAGCAGCAGGACCAGCCGTACAAGGTCGAGCTGATCGAGGACCTCGTCAGAAACGAGGGCGTCGAGACCGTCTCGCTCTACACGAACGGCCCGTTCACCGACCTCTGCCGCGGTCCGCACGGTCCCGGCACGAAGCGCATCAAGGCGTTCAAGCTGCAGTCGGTCGCCGGCGCCTACTGGCGCGGCGACGCGAGCCGCACGATGCTCACGCGCATCTACGGGACCGCCTTCTTCTCCAGAGAGGAGCTGGCCGAGCACCTCGAGCGCCTGGAGGAGGCGAAGGCGCGCGACCACCGCAAGCTCGGCGGCGAGCTGGGCCTGTTCCGCTTCTCGCCGGTCGCGCCCGGCGCGGCCTTCTGGCTCCCGAACGGCACGCGCGTCTTCAACGCGCTCGTCGCGCTCTCCCGGGAGATGGGCGAGAAGCACGGCTACACGGAGGTCAAGACCCCGCAGATCTTCGACAGCGTGCTGTGGGAGACCTCAGGCCACTGGGGCAAGTACCGCGAGAACATGTTCGTCACGCAGGCCGAGGACCGGCAGATGGCGATCAAGCCGATGAACTGCCCGGGCCACGCGCACCTGTTCGCGAGCGAGCGCCACTCCTACAAGGAGCTGCCGATCCGCTACAGCGAGCCGGGCCTGCTGCACCGCAACGAGCCGTCCGGCACGCTGCACGGCCTGCTGCGCGTGCGGCACTTCGCCCAGGACGACGCCCACATCTTCTGCACCGAGGAGCAGGTCCAGGACGAGGTGACCGGCTGCCTCGACTTCGCCTTCGCGACGCTCGGGCTGTTCGGCTTCGAGGTGCAGTTGGAGCTCTCGACGCGCCCGGGGAACCGCATCGGCTCCGACGAGATGTGGGATCGCGCCGAGGGCAAGCTGCGCCAGGCGCTGGAGGACCGCGGCCTCGACTATGAGCTCAACGAGGGCGACGGCGCTTTCTACGGGCCGAAGATCGACTACCATGTGAAGGACTCGCTCGGCCGCTCGTGGCAGCTCGGCACCGTCCAGCTCGACTACTCGATGCCGGAGCGCTTCGGCCTCACCTACACCGGCGCTGACGACAGAGAGCACCGGCCGGTGATGATCCACCGCGCCGCGTTCGGCTCCTACGAGCGCTTCATCGGGATCCTGATCGAGCACCTCGCCGGGCGCTTCCCGACCTGGCTCGCGCCGGTGCAGGCGATCGTGCTGCCGATCTCCGACCGCCACAACACCTACGCGACCGAGGTGGTCGGCGCCCTGCGGGACGCCGGCGTGCGCGTGGAGGCCGACGAGCGCGGCGAGTCGGTCGGGCGCAAGATCCGCGACGCCGAGCTGCGCAAGATCCCATTGATGCTGGTCGTCGGCGATCGCGAGGCGGAGACGGGGACCGTGTCCGTGCGCGAGCACGGGGCGGAGGAGGCGAGTGGGGTGCCGGTCAACGAGCTGGCCGCACGCGTCGCCGAGGAGACGGCCTCGCGGGCACGGTGACGCAATTGTCGCCACTCGCCCGCTGATCGACGCTCCGCCGCTATACTCGCCCGACGTTGATGATCCATCCGCCCACCAGCCCGCGCCTCCCCGCTTGACGCGCATTCACGCCGCCAGCTAAGTGCCGGTCCCGCGACGATTCGACCGGCGCCCGCCCGAGCGGGACACGACGCGCATCAACGAACGCATCCGCGTTCCCGAGGTGCGCCTCATCGACGACGAGGGTCAGCAGGTCGGGATCCTCAAGACGCCTGATGCGCTGCGCTATGCGCAGGAGCGCGACCTCGACCTCGTCGAGGTGGCCGCTGACGCGCGCCCGCCCGTCTGCCGTGTGCTCGACTACTCGAAGTACAAGTACGAGCAGGCGCAGAAGCAGAAGGCCGCGCGCAAGCACCAGCAGCAGATCACGATTCGCGAGATCAAGTTCCGCCCGAAGATCGCGCAGAACGACTACGACACGAAGAAGGGGCACGTCACCCGCTTCCTCAAGCACAAAGACAAGGTCAAGATCACGATCATGTTCCGCGGGCGCGAGGTGACGCACCCGGAGCGCGGCGTCGCGCTGCTGGAGAGACTCGCGGAGGAGCTGGCCGAGCTTGCCGTCGTCGAGCAGCGTCCGATCCAGGACGGCCGCAACATGACGATGATGCTCGGACCGTCCAGAGCCGTGCTGGCCGAGGGGGCGGAGCCGAGAGCGGCCGCCGCCGACGGCAGAGCGGACGGCGCTGCGCCGGCGGACGCCGCCGAGGCGAGACCCGCCGCGGAGGCGAGACCCGCCGCCGCCGACGACGCGAGACCGGCCGCCGCTGACGACGCGAGACCTGCCGCGGAGGCGAGACCCGCCGCCGCCGACGACGCGAGACCGGCCGCCGCTGACGACGCGAGACCTGCCGCCGAGGCGAGACCCGCGGCTGCCGACGCGAGAGCCGCCGACGTCAGACCGGCCGCCGCGAGAAGAGCGGCCGCGAGAAGAGCCGCCGCGAAGCGCGCCGCCGCGCGCTGACCCAACCCAGCGCCTTCGACGCGCATGCTCGCATCGCTGCTCGCCGTCGCCGTGTTCGCAGGCGTCGGTGGCGCCCCGCCGCCGGACGGCGGCAACGCATCCGGCTTGACGCTTGCACAGGCAGTCGGACAGCGGATCGTCGTCTCGCTACCCGGCACGACGGTGCCGGACGCGCTCGCGCAGCAGGTGCGCCGCGGCGAGGTCGCCGGTGTGATCCTGTTCAGCCGCAACATCGCCTCGCGCGCGCAGCTGCGCGCGCTCACGGGACGTCTGCAGGCGGAGCGCCGGCGCGGGCCGGCCGCGTTGCGAGGCCTGCCGCTGCTGGTGATGATCGACCAGGAGGGCGGGCTCGTGAAGCGCCTGGCGGGCGCGCCGTCGCGCTCGGCGGCGGGGATGGGGGCGACCGGCGATCCCGCGGCGGTGCAGGCGGAGGGCGTCGCGACGGCGCGCAACCTGCGCGGCGTCGGCGTCAACGTCGACCTTGCGCCCGTGCTCGATCTCGGCCTGCCCGGCTCCTTCCAGCGCGTGAGCGGCCGCGCGTTCGGCGCCACGCCGGCGGCGGTGAGCCGCTATGCGGGTGCCTTCGCCGACGGGCTCGCGGCCGGAGGCGTTCTGGCGACGGCGAAGCACTTCCCCGGCCTCGGCCGCGCGACGACCAACGAGGACCTGCAGCTCAACCGGATCGAGGTGGAGCTCGACGTGCTGCGCGCGCAGGACGAGGCGCCGTTCGCTGCGCTCGCGCGCGACCGCGTGCTGACGATGGTCTCGACCGGCGTCTACCCGGCGCTCTCTCCGCGCCCGGCGATGTTTGCGGCGGCGGTCGCAACGCACGAGCTGCGCGACGTCGTCGGCTTCGGCGGCGTCTCTATCACCGACGACCTGGAGGTCCCGGCGCTCGCACGCCTCTCGCCGGAGCGCAAGGCGCTCGCCGCCGTTCGCGCAGGCGACGACCTGCTGCTGTTCGCGCAGACCGCGTCGGCCGCGCAGCGCGGCGCTGCGGCGCTGCGGCGGTCGGTGTCGCGCGGAGCGATCGCGCGGGCCGCGATCGACGCCGGTGCGGACCGCGTGCTCGCGCTGCGCGAGCGCCTGCGCTGATTCGCGGGTCTCGCGGCGCAATGCAGGCGTTCTCTGCTTTACTACGCGACTCAATGCCGAAGATGAAGACGCATTCCGGCGCCAAGAAGCGCTTCAAGGTGTCCGCCAAGGGCAAGGTCCGCGGCCGGCACGCCTTCTCGAGCCACATCCTCGAGAAGAAGTCGCCGAAGCGCAAGCGCCGCCTCGGCAACCCCGCCGCGATCAGCGATCACGACGCCCCGCGCGTGAAGAAGCTGCTGGGAGTGGGCAAGTGACGCGCGTCAAGCGGTCGGTCCACGCGAAGAAGAAGCGGCGCGAGGTCCTCGAGCTCACGAGAGGCTTCCGCGGCCAGGCGAACCACAACTACAGACGCGCGAAGGAGGCCTTGCTCAAGGCCGACCAGTACCGCTACCGCGATCGCCGCAACCGCAAGCGCGACTTTCGTCGCCTGTGGATCACGCGCATCAACGCGGCCGCGCGTCAGAACGACCTCTCCTACTCGCAGTTCATGCACGGCCTGCAGCTGGCCGGGGTCGAGGTCGACCGCAAGATCCTCGCGGACATCGCCGTCCGCGACGCCGAGGCGTTCCGCCGATTTGCCGAGCGCGCCCGCGAGGCGTTGGCTGCGGCTGCCTGAGCCGAACCGCCGACGCAAACCGACCGGGCGCCGCTTCCTCTGGAACGGCGCCCTTCTTCGTTAAATGACCATCACATCGCCCCACAACGACAAGCTCAAGGAGATCCGCAAGCTCGCGCGGCGGCGTGAGCGCGCGCTCAGCGGCCGGTTCGTCGCGGAGGGCGAGGACCTGCTCGCGGCCGCCGACGCCGCCGGCTGGCCGGCGCTCGAACGCTATTGCGCGGCGGGCAGCGGACTCGACGGGGTGGAGGTGGAGCCGGAGCTGCTCGCCGGCGTCTCGCAGCTGGGGTCGGGCACGCGTGCGCTCGCCGTCTACGAGCAACGCTGGGCGGACGCGCCGGCCGGGCCGCTGTGCGTGGCGCTGCACGGGATCGCCGATCCGGGGAACGTCGGCACGGTGCTGCGCTCGGCGCTCGCGTTCGGCGCCGCCTCCGTCGCGCTCGGGCTGGACTGCGCGGACCCGTACGGGTTCAAGGCGGTGCGGGCGTCGATGGGCGCGCTGTTCGCGGTGCCGGTCGCGCGGTACGCGGAGGTCGGTGAGCTGCCGGGAACCGTCGTCGCGCTCGACGCGCATGCCGAGCTGTCGATCGCGGAGCTGACGGTCAAGGTCAACGGCCCGCTCACGCTGCTCGTCGGCGCCGAGCGGACCGGTCTGCCGGACGACGTCCTGGCGGTGGCCGACCGTGTCGTGCGGATCCCGATCCACAGCGAGTCGCTCAACGCCGCGATGGCCGCGACCGTTGCGCTCTATGAGGTGACGCGCAGCACCGTCGCCACGGACCGTAGGATGCCGACGCCATGATCGAGCGGATCGCAGCACTGCAGCAGGAGGGGGAGGCGGCGATCGCCGCCGCCGCGACGACCGACGCGCTCGAGCAGGCGCGGATTCAGTACCTCGGACGCAGAGCCGAGCTGCCGAACATGCTGCGCGGCGTCGCGCAGCTGCCGCCCGAGCAGCGCGGCCCGGTCGGCAAGGCGGCGAACGTCGCGCGCAAGGCGCTCGAGGAGCTGATTGAGGCTCGCGGCACGGCGCTGGCCGGTGCCGAGCTCGAGCAGCGCCTGGCGGAGGACCGGATCGACGTCACGCTGCCGGGCGCGCCGCTGCCGCCGGCCGGCGGCCTGCACCTGCTGACGCAGACCCGGCGCGAGATCGAGGACGTCTTCGTCGGGCTCGGCTATACGGTCGCCGAAGGACCCGAGGTCGAGCGCGTCTACTACAACTTCGACGCGCTCAACCACGACCCGGCGCACCCGGCGCGGCTGCGCACCGACACGTTCTACGTCGCGGACGACGTCGTGCTGCGCACGCACACCTCGCCGATGCAGGTGCGCTCGATGGAGCTGCAGCCGCCGCCGCTGTTCCTGATCGTGCCCGGGCGCGTGTATCGGCGCGACTCCGACGCGACGCACACGCCGCAGTTCCACCAGATCGAGGGGCTCGCGGTCGACGAGGACATCACGCTCGCCGACCTGAAGGGGACGCTCTTGGCGTTCGCGCAGGCGATCTTCGGCGACGAGCGTCAGGTGCGGCTGCGCCCGCACTTCTTCCCGTTCACCGAGCCGAGCGTGGAGGTGGACGTCTCCTGCTTCAACTGCACGGACGGCGTGACCCGCGACGGCTCGCGCTGCCCGCTGTGCAAGGGCACCGGCTGGATCGAGATCCTCGGAGCGGGGATGGTCGACCCCAACGTGTTCGGCTACGTGAGAGAGCACGGCTACGACCCCGAGCGGATCCAGGGCTTCGCGTTCGGGATGGGCGTCGAGCGGATCGCCTTCTTGAAGCACGGCGTCTCCGACCTGCGGCTGTTCTACGACAACGACCTGCGGTTCCTGCGGCAGTTCTCGGGGGCGGCGGCATGAAGGTTCCGTTGGAGTGGCTGCACGAGTACGTGAGACCGGACCTCGACGCGTCCGCGCTGGCCGAGCGGCTGGCGCTGACCGGCACTGAGGTCGAGCGGGTCACGCACCATGGCGTGCCGGCTGCCGGTGGGTTCGTGATCGGGCGGGTGCTGAGCGCCGAGAGACATCCCGACGCCGACCGGCTCAACGTCTGCAGCGTCGATCTCGGCGGCGATGCGCCCGCGCAGATCGTCTGCGGCGCGCCCAACGTCGCCGCCGGTCAGACGGTCGCGGTCGCCCAGCCGGGCGCCGTGATGCCAGATGGGACCAGGCTGCGCAAGGCGAAGCTGCGCGGGGTCGAGTCGGCCGGGATGATCCTCAGCGAGCCGGAGCTGGAGATCGGCGTCGAGAGAGCCGGGATCATGGTCCTGGGCCTCGACGGCGGTGGACCCGCTCCCGGCACGCCGCTCGCCGACGTCCTGCCGATCGCGACCGACGTGCTGGAGCTCGAGGTCACGCCGAACCGGCCTGACTGCCTCGGCATCTACGGCGTCGCGCGGGAGGTGCACGCGGCGACCGGCGCGCCGCTGGCGCCTGCGCCGTGGGCGGAGGACCCGGGCACGGAGGGATCGGTCGAGGGCGCTGCGGTGCAGGTGCAGACCGACCGCTGCAAGCGCTTCATGGCGCGCGTGCTCGAGGACGTGACGGTCGGGCCCTCGCCGACATGGCTGAAGGCGCGGCTGATGGCGGCCGGGCAGCGGCCGATCTCGAACGTCGTCGACATCACCAACTACGCGATGCTGCTGACCGGCCAGCCGCTCCACGCGTTCGACCTCGACCGCGTCGCCGGCGCGCAGCTGATCGTGCGCGACGGCCGCGCGGGCGACGAGCTGGAGACGCTCGACGGCGAGCTGCGCACGCTCGACCCGGACATGGTCGTGATCTGCGACGCGGACGGGCCGACGTCGCTCGCGGGCGTGATGGGCGGCGCGAGATCCGAGGTGCACGAGGGCACGACGCGGGTGCTGCTGGAGTCAGCCGTCTGGGACGGACCGAACATCCAGCGGACCTCGACGCGGCTCGCGCTGCGCAGCGAGGCGTCCGGCCGCTACGAGAAGGGGCTCGCGCCCGAGCAGGCGCAGGACGCGCTCGCGCTCGCGACGCGGCTGCTGGTCGAGCTGTGCGGCGCACGCGTCGCGCCCGGGACGATCGACGTCGACCCGCCCGGTGGCCGCGATCGCTCGAACGCGGTCATCCGGCTGCGCGAGGAGCGCGTGAGCGGGCTGCTCGGCGCGCCGATCGCGCGCGAGCGCTCGGCCGAGATCCTCGGTGCGCTCGGCTTCGGCGTGGCGGACGCCGCCGACGGGCTCGACGTCACCGTGCCGGCGTTCCGCCGCAACGACGTCACGCGCGAGGCCGACCTGATCGAGGAGGTCGCGCGGATCGACGGCGTCGACAAGCTGCCGGCGACGCTGCCCGCCTCCGGCCACGCGGTCGGCCGGCTCACGCACGCGCAGAAGCTCAAGCGGCTGGCGGCCGATACGCTCGCCGGCGCGGGCCTGCACGAGGCGATCGGCTGGTCCTGGAGCGCAGCTGAGCTGGCCGACAGACTGCGGCTGCCGGCGGGGGACCCGCGGCGCGCGGCGGTCGTCGTCGAGAACCCGATGTCGGCCGAGCATGCGCAGATGCGCACGACCCTGCTCGGGTCGCTGCTCGACGTCGCGCGGCGCAACGTGACGCATGGCACGCCGGACGTGGCGGTGTTCGAGGCGGGTGCGGTGTATCTGCCCGGCGGCGAATCGCTGCCGCGTGAGCCCTTCACCGTCGGCGCGCTGCTCACCGGCGCGGTGCGGGCGCCGTCGTGGCGGGAGCCGGCGCCGCCTGTCGCCGACTTCTTCGCGGCGAAGGGGGTGCTCGCCCGCCTGTTGGACGCGTTGCGCGTCGAATGGTCGGTCATCGAGGGGAGCGAGCCGTTCCTGCATCCCGGCCGGGCCGCTGCGGTCGTCGTGGCCGGTGCCCCGGTTGGCTGGCTCGGCGAGCTGCATCCCTCGATCGCCGCAGAGTGGGAGATCGCTGCGGAGGTCGCGGCGTTCGAGATCGACCTCGACGCCGTGATCGCCGCCGTGCCCGGCCCGGTCCGCTACGCGGACTACACCTCGTTCCCTGAGATCAGGCAGGACCTCGCGGTCGTCGTGCCGCAGACGCTCGCTGCCGCAGAGGTCGTCGCGGCGGTGCGGACGGCCGGCGGCCCACTGCTCGCGTCGGTCGACGTCTTCGACGTCTATCGCGGCGCCCAGATCGGCGAGAACGAGGTCTCGCTCGCGCTGCGGCTCGCGTTCCGCTCGCCCGAGCGGACGCTCACCGACGACGAGGTGGCCGGCCTGCGCAGCGCCATCGAGTCCGCGCTCGCCGAGATCGGAGGCCGGATCCGTGCCTAATCACGAGCACCGCGAATCTGCCCCCGTCATTTCGGGGCAAACTCGCGCTCCTCGGGTGGCGGTCCTGGGCGCGAGCGGGTATGCCGGGGCGCTCGCGGCACATCTGCTGTGGCGCCATCCGCGCTTCGAGCTGACCGCGCTCACGTCGCGCTCGGACGTAGGTCGGCGGCTTGACGATCTGTATCCGCGGTACCGGGTGCCGCTGACGATGGAGGAGCTCAATCTGGATCGGCATGCCGACGGGCTCGACGCCGCGGTCGTGGCCTACCCGCACCACGCGGCGGCGCCGACCGTCGCTGCGCTGCGCGAGCGGGGTGTCAAGGTCGTCGACCTGTCCGCCGACTGCCGCCTGCGCACGCTGAGCACCTACGAGCAGTGGTACGGCGCGCACCCCGCTCCCGCGCTCCTCGAGGACGCCGTCTACGGCCTGCCGGAGCTCGGCTACCGCGACGCGATCGCGACCGCCGACCTCGTCGCCAACCCCGGTTGCTTCCCGACCGCCACGCTGCTCGGTCTCGCGCCGCTCGCGAGAGCCGGCCTGATCGCCGACGTCGTGATCGACGCGAAGACGGGCGTCTCGGGGGCCGGTCGCGCGGCGACCGAGGATACGCACTTCGTGACGGTCGACGAGAACGTCGTCGCCTACAAGGTGGCCGGACACCGGCACGCGCCGGAGATCGACCAGGAGCTGGCTGCGCTCGGCGCGCAGAACGGACCGGTCGTGTTCGTGCCGCATCTCGTGCCGGTCGACCAGGGCGAGCTGATCACCGCCTACGTGAAGCCGTCACGCGACGTGGCGCAGGCGGAGCTCGACGCGCTGTTCGAGGACGCCTACGCCGGCGAGCCGTTCGTCGAGCTTGCGGACAAGCCGCCCGGCATGCACGACGTCGAGAACACGAACATCTGCCGCATCAGCGTCCACGGCGACCGCCACGACGGCCGCATCGTCGTGCTCGCCGCGATCGACAACCTGTGGAAGGGGACCTCCTCACAGGCGGTGCAGAACCTCAACCTGATGTTCGGGTTCCCCGAAGGGGAGGGGATCTCTTGACCGCGGGCTTCTTCAGCTCCCGCTGGGTCGAGAAGCCGCAGCACGTCACCGAGCTGGACGGCGGACTCCCACAGGGCTTTCGTGCGGCGGGTGTCGCCGCGGGCCTGAAGGCGGCCGGAGCGCTCGACGTGGGCCTGCTCGTCTCCGACGCCCCGGGGACCACGAGCGCAGCGCGCTTCACGCGCTCGGGTGTCGTCGCCGCGCCGGTCCGGCTGTGCCGCGAGCGCTGCGACCTCGCCCACCTGAGAGCGGTTGCCGTCAACGCCGGCAACGCGAACGCCGCCACGGGCGTGCCCGGCTTCGAGAGCGCCGGCGCGACGCAGATCGCCGCCTCGCGGCTGACCGGGATCGATCCCGCCGGCGTCGCGGTCGGCTCGACCGGCGTGATCGGCGTGCAGCTGCCGGTCGACCGGGTGCTGAACGGGCTTGAAGAGGCGCAAGAGCTGTTGCGTCCCGACGGCGACGCCGACTTCTCGGCTGCGATCCAAACGACGGATGCGTTCGAGAAGCGCGCGGCGCTGGAGGTCGCGCTGCCGAGCGGCACGGTGCGGTTGAGCGCCCAGTGCAAGGGGGCGGGGATGATCTCGCCGAACTTCGCGACGATGCTGTGCTTCGTGCAGACCGACGCGGCGCTCGACCCGGCGACCGCCGACCTGCTGCTCGGTGTCACGGTCAAGCGCTCGTTCGACCGCATCTCGGTCGACGGCCAGCTGTCCACGAACGACACCGCGATCCTGATGTGCAGCGGCGCGAGCGGGGTGGAGGTGACACCCGAATCCTCAGACGAGCTGGCGCTCGGCGAGGCGCTCGACGCGCTTCTGCGCCAGTTGGCGATCCTCATCGTCAGAGACGGCGAGGGGTCCAAGCGCGTGGGTCGGGTCGTGGTGCGCGGCGGTGACGGCGAGACCGTGGAGCGGGCCGCACGCGCGGTCGCGAACTCCCCGCTGGTGAAGAGCGCGCTGCACGGCGGCGACCCGAACTGGGGGCGGATCGCGCAGGCGGTCGGCGGCGTGCTGCTCGACCTGCCCGTCGACCTCGACATCGCGATCGAGGGCGTGCCCGTGTGCGAGGCCGGCGGCGCGCGCGCCTACGACGAGCAGGCGCTCGCACATGCGGTGTCGAAGGAGGAGGTCGAATACGCGATCGCCTTGAGCGACGGCGAGCCGCGCGCGGAGACCGAGGTCTTCTTCTCTGATCTCTCCCACGAGTACGTGTCGATCAACGCCGACTACAGAACGTGACCATGGACCTGACCCGCACGATCCCCGACGTCGGGACGCTGCTCGAGGCGCTCCCGTACATCCGCGAGTTCCACGGCAGGACGATCGTCATCAAGTACGGGGGCGCGGCGATGACCGACCCTGAGCTGCGCGAGGACTTCGCGCGGGATGTCGTGCTGCTCAAGTACGTCGGCTTGAACCCGGTCGTCGTGCACGGCGGCGGGCCCGACATCACCGCCTACATGGAGCGGCTCGACATGCCGGTCGAGTTCGTCGGCGGCTTGCGCGTCTCCGACGAGCAGACGGTCGAGATCGCAAAGATGGTGCTCGTCGGCAAGGTCAACAAGGACATCGTCCTGCGCCTCGGCCGCCACGGGCAGCCGGCGATCGGCCTGTGCGGCGACGACGGGCTGCTGTTCCGCGCCGCGCGCCAGGCCGCGCCCGGCGGCGAGGACATCGGCTTCGTCGGCACGATCGAGAAGGTCGACCGCGGCGTGATCGACCACGTCGCGACCGACTACATCCCCGTGGTGGCGTCGATCGGCGCCGATCGCGAGGGCAACTCGTACAACATCAACGCCGACGAGGCGGCCGGCAAGCTCGCGCGCGAGCTGGGCGCCTACAAGGTGATGTTCCTGACCGACGTGCGCGGCTGGCTGCGCGATCCCGCCGACCCCGACAGCGTGATCTCCGAAGTGGGGGCAGACGACGTCGAGCGCGCGCTGGAGACGATCGAGGGCGGCATGCGGCCGAAGCTGCAAGCGTGCGTCGACGCGATCCACGGCGGCGTCTCGCACGCGCACATCGTCGACGGGCGCATCCCGCACTCGCTGCTGCTGGAGCTGTTCACCGACGCGGGCATCGGCACGAAGGTCAGGCCGGCCGCGTGAGCCTGGCCGAGCTGCAGGCGATCGAGGCGGCGCACGTCGTCCCGAGCTACGCGCGCATGCCGGTCGAGCTCGTGCGCGGCGCCGGCACGCGCCTGTGGGACGCCGAGGGGAACGAGTACCTCGACTTCCTCGCCGGGATCTCGGTGCTGAACGTCGGGCACTGCCATCCGCGCGTGGTCGCGGCGGTGCGCGAGCAGGTCGGCACGCTCACGCACGTGACGAACCTCTTCTACACGGCGCCGGCGATGGGGCTCGCGGAGCGGCTGGCGACCAGCTCGCTCGGCGGCAAGGTGTTCTTCTGCAACTCCGGCGCAGAGGCGAACGAGGCCGCCCTCAAGCTCGTCCGCAAGGCGAAGCCGGGCGGCGAGATCGTCGTCGTGCACGGTGCCTTCCACGGGCGCACGTATGGTGCGCTGAGCGCGACGCCGCAGGAGTCGAAGCAGGCGCCGTTCGCGCCGCTCGTGCCGGGGTTCGTCGTCGTCGCGCCGGAACCGGCGGCGGTGGCGGCCGCCGTGCACGGGGGAACGGCAGCGGTGCTGCTGGAGCCGATTCAGGGCGAGACGGGCGTACACGTGCTGTCCGACGAGCTGCTGCGCGCCGCTCGGGAGGCGTGCGACCGCGCCGGCGCGGCGCTCGTGTTCGACGAGATCCAGACCGGCATGGGGCGGGCCGGGACGCTGTGGGCGTATGAGCAGACCGGCGTCGTGCCGGACGCGCTCACGACTGCGAAGGCGCTCGGCGGCGGCCTGCCGATCGGCGCGCTGGTGACCGGCGAGCGGCTGGCCGACGTGTTCGCGCCCGGCGACCACGGCTCGACATTCGCGGGCGGTCCACTCGTCGCGAGCGCGGCGCTCGCGGCCTTCGACGTGCTCGCGGACGACGCGCTGCTCGCGTCCGTGCGCGAGCTCGGGGAGCGGCTGCGGGCCGGCCTCGCGGCGCTCCCGGGAACGTCGAACGTGCGCGGGCGCGGGTTGATGGTCGCGTTCGACGCCGACGACGCGCCGGGGCTCGTGCGGCGCGCGCTGCTGGAGGAGCGCATCGTGCTCAACGCGACCGGTCCCGGCACCGTGCGGCTGCTGCCGCCGCTGATCGTGACGGCTGACGAGATCGACGACGCACTCGCGCGCATCGGGCGGCTGCTGAGCCCGGTCGTCGCGTAACCTTCCCGCCGCCCATGACCGAGACGGAGCACACAGAGATCCACCGCATCGCCGCGGCGCCCGCGCGGACGGCGTCCTACGAGGCCGACCCGAACGAGGTCAGCCGTGTCCTGCTGCTGTACTCGGGCGGGCTCGACACGAGCGTGATGCTGAAGTGGATCCAGGACGAGTACGGGGCGGAGGTCGTCTGCCTCACCGTCAACCTCGGCCAGCCCGGCGAGGACTACGAGGTCGTCAAGGGCAAGGCGCTCCAGCTCGGCGCGATCGAGTGCCATGTGGTCGACGCGCGCGAGCAGTTCGCACAGGACTTCCTCGTGCCGGCGATCAAGGCCAACGCCGTCTACGGCAACGGCTACCCGCTCTTCACGGCGCTCGGCCGGCCGCTGATCGCGCAGCTGGCGGTCGACTACGCGCGCCAGTCCGGCTGCGACACGATCGCGCACGGCTGCACCGGCAAGGGCAACGACCAGGTCCGCATCGAGACGACGATCGCGACGCTCGCGCCCGAGCTGAAGGTGATCGCGCCGGTGCGCTCATGGCAGATGGGCCGCGAGGAGGAGATCGCCTACGCGCGCGAGCACGGGATCCCCGTCAAGGGCGGGACCGAGGTCGCGCCGTACTCGATCGACGACAACCTGTGGGGCCGCTCCTCGGAGGGCCGCTGGATCGAGGACCTCTCGCATGCGCCGGAGGACGACGTCTTCCAGCTCGTCACTCGCCCCGAGGAGGCGCCCGACGAGGCTGAGGTCGTGACCGTGGAGTTCGAGCGCGGCGTGCCGGTGGCGCTGAACGGCGAGCGGCTCGGGCTCGTAGAGCTGCTGGAGCGGGTCGCCGAGATCGGTTGCAAGCACGGCGTCGGGATCGTCGACCACATCGAGGACCGGATCGTCGGCCTCAAGGTGCGCGACATCTACGAGGTGCCGGCGGCGGCGATCATCCTCGCCGCGCACATCGAGCTGGAGCGGCTCGTCGGCACGATCCACCAGAACCAGTTCAAGCCCGCGCTCGACCAGAAGTGGGGGTACTTGGTCTATGCAGGCTTGTGGTGGGAGCCCTTGCGCACCGACCTGGATGCATACATGGACGCGGTCAACGCACAGGTGACCGGGACGATCGGCCTGAAGCTGTTCAAGGGCTCGGTGCGCGTCGTCACGCGCGAGTCGCCGAACGCCGTCTACGACGCGTCGCTCGCCTCGTTCGCCGAGTCCGGCGGGCTCTTCTCGCAGACCGCCTCGCCCGGCTTCATCGAGCTGTGGTCGCTGCAGTCGCGGCTGGCCCACCAGCTGCGCAACCGCACCTAGCGCGTGCCGCTGCCGGTTCGCGGGTAGAGGGAGGGCGATGTCAGGGAACGCATACAAGGCACTCGGCTTCATCGCCTGGCGCGGCGGCATGTGGTACCTGCGCCGTCGCTACGGGCTCGCGAGGCGCGTCGGCACGGCGGTGCTGGCGGCGAGTGCCGTCGCCGCGGCCGGCGCGGTTGCGGCGCGGCGGCGCAGCGCCAACGCCGACGCGTAGCGGCGTCCGCTTCGAGGCGTACCCTGCTGGCAGATCGCGCCGGTGGGATGCCGGCGTCCGGCCTCGACCTCGATGCACGCCTCCATGCCGCCCGAAACGACCCCGCCCGACGACGAGCGGAGGGGTCCGTCCTCGTCGGAGGGCGCCGGCAACGTCGTCGATCCGCAGGTGTTGGCGGAGCGCCGCGCGCAGCGCGCCGAGCAGGCGGAGCAGGCGGCCGCGCGGCGGGCGACGGACGCGCAGGTGCTCGCGGCGCAGCTCGCGCGCGAGCGGGCGCGGCTGGAGGCCGAGCGCGACGCCGCGCGCGCGGAGGCGGGTGCGGCCCGCGAGGGCGCTGACGCGGCGATCGCCGAGGCGAGACATCTTCAGGCTGAGCGCGACGAGCTGCGCGAGGCGCTGATCCGGGCGCGGCGCGAGCGCGATCAGCTTGCCGCGGCCGCTGCCGGGCCGGCCGAGCTCGTCGAGTCCGCGGCTCCTGCCGAACCCGCTCCGGCGGCGCCCCCGTCAGCCCCGGCCCCAATCGTTGAGCCGACGGTCGCGAACGGCGCCGGCCGCAACGGGCACGGGGCGGTGCCGGCCGCGTGGGCGGCAGGGCTGCGGCGCGAGCTGGCCGTGGCGCGGACCGCGGCGGCGATCGTGGCGCCGCCCGCGCCGGGGCGCGGCCCGTCGACGCCTGTGCCCGGTCTCGCGCGCGAGCGGCGGCTCGTCGTCCAACGTGCGGAGCGGGGACCGATCCCTGCCGCGAAGCCGGCGCTCGAAGTGGAGACCCAGCGCCGCGACGACCGCGCGGCGCCGATTACCGCGCTCGCGCTGGAGCGCGAGCGTTCGAGCCGTCTCCAGGCGCAGCTCGACTCAAGCCTCGCCGTTCAGCGGGAGCTGCGCACGCACATCGCCGCGTTGCAGCGTGCGATTCATCAGCGTGTCGAGGCCGAGCGGCGGATCGAGGCTGCGCTCCGGCGTGTGCGTGAGGAGCTCGCGGCCGCCAACGCACTGGCGGTGGGACGTGCTGTTCCCGCCGCCGGGCCGGCCGTCGTGTCCGCCCCCGCCGGTCCGCCGCGCGCCGCCGCCGGCAGTGCCGCGCCGTCGGCGATGCCGATGCCGCCTGCTGCTGCCGCCGCCGGCAGTGCCGCGCCGTCGGCGATGCCGATGCCGCCTGCTGCACCGGCCGATGTGCCTGCACCCGCGGCGCCGGCATCGCCGCCTGCGCCCGCCGCCGAGCCCGTGGCCCCGTCCGCTCGGGTGGAGTCCGTCGCGCCGCCCACTGCGCCGTCAACACTCGCGCCGGTCGTGCCGCGCGAGCAGCTGACGGCGCCCGCTCCCGCCGCACTCGACCCGCTGCGCCTCAGCGCGGCGCACGAGCGGCTGCGCGCGAGCGTGCCTCCCACTGAAGAGGCGGGGGAGAGTCCGGACGAGCAGCAGCCGAGCCCGCTGCCTGTCGGGCTGCCGGCGCCATGGCTGACCGAGGCGCTCCAGCGCCTGCTCGCGGACGAGCCTGAGACCGCCGGTCGCATCGCGGTCGGGGTGGTGCCCGCACAGGGACTCGCGGCCGAGAAGCCCTTTCGCTACGACCTGCTGCTCGCCGGCCGCGGCTGCCTCGCAGTCGATGTCGTGCCGGGTGCGCCGGCCGCTGTCGTCCAGAGATCGAGACCGCGCCCACGCGGCGAGCGCGACCTGAGCGTTGCCGGCGACGCCATCGCCGTCGCGCGCCTGCTGTACGGCCGTCGCACGCTGCTGCGCCGGCGCGCACGCGTACGCGGCGGACGCAGGGCGCTGCGCGAGCTGCGCCGCCTCGCGCGCGCGCCGCTCGGTCTGCGCGACCTGGGTGCGGCCGGCGTCGCACTGGAGCCGGCGCTTGCGCTGCGGCTGCTTGCGTTCGCGATCGACCCCGGCGCAACGGCCGGCGAGCGCTTCGCCGTCGCACACGCGCCGCTTGCGGGTGGCCCGGTCGACGCCTGGCTGCGGATTGCCGACGGCGCCGAGCCGGCCGTCGTCACGCAGCCGCCGGCCGAGCCGACCCGCCTCACGCTGCGCTGCACCCGCGGCGCCCTGCTCGCACTGATCGCCGGCGTCGAGCCCCCGCCTGGCGAGTCCGGCACCCTCGACGGCGACGACGCCGCCCTCGCGCTTCTGCGCAGCTGGATCGCGCGGACTGAGCATCCGGCCGGCTGAAGCGGTCCCTACAACCAACGCCATCTACAGAAGTCCGGTGTAGCCTCACGCGCCATGCGGCTCCGGGAGTGCTCGTTCGTCGTTGTCGATTGCGAGACGACCGGCCTGCACCCGGGTGCTCATCACCGCGTCATCGAGCTCGCGCTGATCTCGATCGACGGCAGTGGCCATCGCGAGGATGCTTGGTGCACGCTGATCAACCCTGGGCGTGATCTCGGCCCCACCGATGTCCACAGGGTCCGCGGTCGCGACCTACGCGGGGCGCCGGCCTTCGGTGATGTGCTGGGCGACGTGCTGGATCGGCTCGCTGGCCGAGTGGTCGTCGCTCACAATGCGACGTTCGACTGCGCCTTCTTGAACGAGGAGTTCGAGCGCGCCGGCGTTGAGACGCCTGCGCTGCCTGCGCTTTGCACGATGCGGCTGGCTGACCGGATTGGTTTGCGTGCCGGGCACCTGGCGCTGACGGACTGCTGCCGGGCAATCGGGATCTCGTACGAGGCCACGCATGCGGCGATGGATGACGCCGGCGCCTGTGCACAGTTGCTCGCCTGCTGCATGCCCCGTCTGGAGGCTGCCGGCTTGGACGATCTCGCGGCGCTTGGTTGCCCGGTCCCGTTGCCGCGTGACGCATGGCCGGCGAGCGACCAGCATCACGCGCCGGTGCACCGGTCGCATGGACCTGTTGCGCTGCATGAGCCAACGTTCGTCGGACGGCTCGCCCGCGAGGCTGCGGCGCGGTCAGCTTTTGTCACGGTCGAGGTCGCGGCGTACTTGGATGTGCTCGACCGGGCGCTCGAGGACCGTTACCTGAGCGCCGCCGAGCAGGAGGAGCTGGCGCAGGTCGCAGGAGTGCTCGGGTTCAGCGCAGATGAGATCCGCCGGATCCATGCCGACTATCTCGGGACGCTGATCGCGGTTGCGTATCGCGACGGCATGGTCACCGACCGTGAGCGAGCGGATCTGGATCTCGTCTCGGAGGTGCTCGGAATCAACGGCATCGACGAGACGCTTGCACGGTTGGCGACCGCACGCGGCACGACGGCGGCGGAATGCGGCGGTCGCTCGCTCGTTGGCCTGAGCGTCTGCTTCACGGGCACGCTGCTGTGTGCGCACAACGGTCGGCTCATCACGCGCGACGACGCTCACGCGCTCGCCGAGAGAGCCGGGCTGAACATCGCGACGAGGGTCACGAAGAAGCTCGACGTCCTTGTGGTCGCAGATCCGAACTCGCTTTCCGGCAAGGCGCAGAAGGCGCGTCAGTACGGCACACGCATCATCGCCGAGACTGCGTTCTGGCCGATGATCGGCGTCGAGGTCGACTGAGCCCGCCGGCAAGCCGCCGTCGGCGAAGCCACACCGACACTGCGCGCTGTGCGGCGACGCACATGCAATTCTGCAGAGAAAGCGCGTAATTCCAGGGCTTTTCGCCCATCAGTGACTGAACGTCCATACGATCCCGAGCGCTCGTCAGGACCGCACACCTCCAGAACTGTCGGGACGTTGTGTCTCGGCCGGGGCTCCTGCCCCGAGAAAGGAGGTGATGGCTATAGAAGCCAGTCTGACGATGCTGGCTCTGCTGGCGGTGATCCTCTGGATCACACGGTAGAGCCACAGCCCGGCGTCTCGTGCGGAGGCGCCGGGCCTCGCTTAACGAGGAGAGCCCGGAGTATGTGCGGCTCCGGGCTCTCGAGAGGTGAGACCTAGAGTCCCAGCCTGACGATGCTGGGATCGTAGCGCACGTCTGCGACTGCGACCATGCCGTGGAGCCAAACCCCGGAAAACGCGGGAACGGCCGCTGCGGGAGGGGGGCGAAATGTCCGGAGCGGCGCCTACCATGGACGGCCCGTGACACCGCCGTCCTGCGCCCATCTCCACGTCCACTCCGAGTACTCGCTGCTCGACGGGGCGTGCAAGATCGATGCGCTGGCGGCGCGCGCCGCGGCGTTCGACCAGCCGGCGCTCGGGCTCACCGACCACGGCGTCATGAACGGCTCGGTCGAGCTGTTCAAGGCGGCGAAGAAGCACGGCATCAAGCCGCTGCTCGGCTGTGAGGTCTACGTCGTCGACGACCGTCACTTCCGCGACGGGAGAGTCGAGCGCAACCACCTCACGCTGCTGGCCGAGAACGCGGTCGGCTATCGGAATCTCGTCAAGCTCTCCTCGACCGGCTTCCTGGAGGGCCTGCACCGCGGCAAGCCGGGCGTCGACCTCGACGCCATGTCGAAGCACAGCGAGGGGATCATCGTCCTCACCGGCTGCCTCGCCAGCCGCTTCTGCCAGCGGCTCGTGCACGACCGCCCGGACGAGGCGCGCGCGCACGTCGACGAACTGATGCAGGTCTTCGGACGCGACCAGGTCTACTTCGAGGTGCAGAAGAACGGCATCGCCGACCAGGACAAGGCAAACGAGGGGATCGTCCGCATCGCGCGCGAGGTCGGCCGGCCGCTCGTCGGCACCGGCGACGTGCACTACCTCCGCAAGGAGGACTACCACCACCACACTGCCCTGCTGTGCGTGCAGACGAAGTCGACGCTCGCCGAGCCGAAGATGACGTTCGACACGAACGAGTTCTATTTGAAGTCGAACGACGAGATGGCGGACGCGTTCGCCGAGTGGCCCGATGCGCTTCCCACCACGCTCGAGATCGTCGAGCGCTGCGATGTCGAGATCGAGCTCGGCAAGCAGCTGATCCCGAGATACCCGACGCCGGACGGCCAGGACGAGAGAAGCTACCTGCGCGCGCTCGTGATGCAGGGGCTCAACGAGCGCTACGGCAGCCCGCCGCCGGCCGAGGCGATCGAGCGGATGGAGATGGAGCTCGCGGTCATCGACAAGATGGGCTTCAACGCCTACTTCCTGATCGTCTGGGACTTCGTCAAGTACGCGAAGGACAACGGCATCGCCGTCGGTCCGGGCCGCGGATCCGCCGCCGGCTCGATCGTCGCCTACACGCTGCGGATCACCGACGTCGATCCGCTGCGCTACGACCTGCTGTTCGAGCGCTTCCTCAACCCCGAGCGCGTCTCGATGCCGGACATCGACATCGACTTCTCCGTGCGCGGCCGCGAGCGGGTGATCCGCTACGTGACAGACAAATATGGAAGAGAGTCGGTCGCCCAGATCGTCACCTTCGGCAAGATGTTCCCGCGCGCGGCCACGCGCGACGCCGCGCGCGTGCTCGGCCACGACTACGGCGCCGGCGACCGCCTCGCGAAGCTGATCCCCGACCCGATCATGGGCCGCCCGCCGTCGTTCGAGGACTGCCTGGAGCCGGGCTCGGAGCTGCGCAAGGCGGTCGACTCCGACCCGATCGCGAGACAGATCGTCGACGTCGCTAAGGGCTTGGAGGGGATCGTGCGCAACTCCTCGATCCACGCCGCCGCGGTCGTGATCGCCGACCGGCCGCTGACCGACATCGTGCCCTTGCAGCTCGCCGACGCCGGCACCGACGCCGAGACCGGCGAGAAGATCTACCGCACCGTCACGCAGTTCTCGATGAAGCCCGTCGAGGAGCTCGGCCTGCTGAAGATGGACTTCCTGGGCCTGCGCAACCTCGACGTGATCGAGGACGCGCTCGACATCGTCGAGCGCTCGACCGGCGCGCGGCCGGACATGACGACGCTGCCGCTCGACGACGCCAAGACGTACGCGATGCTCGCGGCCGGCGACTCGATCGGCGTGTTCCAGTTCGAGTCCGAGGGCATGCGCGAAGCGCTTAAGAAGGTGCGCCCGACCGAGTTCGAGGACCTCGTCGCGCTCGTGGCGCTCTACCGCCCCGGCGCGATGGACCAGATCCCGACGTACGCGCGCGGCAAGCGCGACCCCGACTCCGTCACCTACGCCGACGAGCGCCTGAGGCCGATCATCGAGTCGACGAAGGGCGTGATCCTCTACCAGGAGCAGGCGATGCAGATCGCCAAGTCGCTCGCCGGCTTCAGCGGCGCCAAGGCGGACGACCTGCGCAAGGCGATCGGCAAGAAGAACCGCGCCGCGATGGCCGAGCTCAAGCCCGAGTTCGTCGCCGGCTGCCAGGCGTCCGGCGTCGCCGGCTCGGTGATCGAGCAGCTGTGGCAGACGAACGAGCGCTCGGCCGACTACTCCTTCAACAAGTCGCACGCCGCCTGCTACGCGCTGATCTCCTATCGCACGGCCTGGCTGAAGGCGAACTACCCGGCCGAGTACATGGCCGCGCTGATCTCCTCGGTGATGGACACGAAGGACAAGGTCCCGTTCTTCGTCGCGCAGACCGAGCAGATGGGGATCGAGATCCTGCCGCCGGACGTCAACGACTCCGACCACGAGTTCATCGTCATCGACGGCAAGATCCGCTTCGGCCTCGACGCGGTGAAGGGCGTCGGCTTCGCCGCGGTCGAGGCGATCAAGGCGGCGCGGGAGGAGGGGGGCCCGTTCACCTCGATCTGGGACTTCTGCGAGCGCGTCGATAACCGCACCGTCAACAAGAAGGCGATCGAGGCGCTCATCAAGTGCGGCGCGTTCGGCTCGACGGGCGCAACCCGCAAGGGCATGCTCGCGGTGCTCGAGCAGGCGCAGTCCGCCGGGCAGCGAGCGCAGCAGGACGCGCAGATGGGGCAGGGCTCGATCTTCGACCTCGGCATGGAGGACCCGGCGGCGGCCAGCGGAGCGGCCGCCGCTTTTGCCGCGCCGAGCCATCCGCCGATCCCGACCGAGGAGTTCGAGCAGGCCGAGCTGCTGGCGGTCGAGAAGGAGTCGATCGGCCTGTTCGTCTCTGCCCACCCGTTGAAGGCGGTACGCGAGGCGATGCGCCTCAGAGTCGACTGCGGCCTCGCGCAGCTCGCCGACCGCAAGGACGGCGAGTGGGTCACGGTCGGCGGGATCATCACGCAGGGCAAGAAGATCCGCACGAAGAGAGGCGACCCGATGATGTTCGCCACGCTCGACGACCTCGAGGGGACGACCGAGCTGCTCGTCTTCGGCAGAGCGCTTGCGGCACACGAGGAGGCACTGATGCTCGACTCGGTCGTGCTCGTGCGCGGCAAGGTCGACCACAAGGACGCCAATTCGACGTGCGTGATCCTGCAGGAGGCCACGAGATTCGAGCCCTCGGAGGCCGAGGTCGAGAAGGCGCGCGAGCAGGCGCGCGCGATCCCGGTCGGACCGCCGCCGGTGCGGCTGCGACTCGACGCGACCGCGCTGCCGGCCTCGATCATCGACGAGCTGAAGGCCCTGATCGCGCTGCATCCCGGCGAGTCCGACGTGGTGCTCGACCTGCAGACGAGCCGCGGCCTGCGCAAGCTCAAGCTGGGCGCCGAGTACCGCGTAGCCGCCACGAACGCCGCGCTGCGCGCCGAGCTCGACCATCTGCTCGGCAGCGCGATGCTCGACGCGGTCGCGGCCTGAGCCGCTACAGGTCCCGCCGCGCGAAGCCCCACGCCGCGATCGCGAGCGCGAGCGCCACGTACGCCAGCGCCCACAGGTCGAGTCCGATGCCGCCGGCGTGCGAGGACCCGAACGGCCCCAGCTGGATGAGCGCGCCGGTGAAGCCCGTCTGGTTCGCCGTCAGCGCGTGCAGGCCAGCCTGGTAGAGCGCCTCGAACGGCAGCGCGATCGCGATCGTATGTGCGATCTGCCCGAGCGAGTGCGAGCCGATCCCGTCCGCGATCGACTGCATCAGCCCGGCGACGAGGCCGGCGCCGAAGAGCATGAACGTGACGATCCCGTTCGCCGTCGCCGACAGGAACACGGAGCCGAGCAGCGCGAGCGCCACGATCACGGCGCTCCCGCCGATCAACGCCAGGCCCGGGCCGAGCACCGTGTCCGGCCAGCGGCCCGAGGCCTGGTGCACGATCAGCGTGGTCGCTCCGTAGACGAACGCGACGTAGACGGCGCACACCGACGCTGCTGCGGCGAAGCGGCCCAGCAGCAGCGACGTGCGTCCCAGCGGCCGCACGACGAGCGGCTGCAGCAGGCCGCGCTCGGCGTCGCCGCGCACCGCGCCGAGCGTCAGAAAGACCGCCAGCACGGTCGCGAGAAAGAGGATCGCGAACATGCCGAGCCCGAGCATGGTGGAGGCGACGAGCCCGATCGCGTCGAGCGAGCCGATGTTGCGCCCGACCGTGAATTCGTCGGTGTGCTCGAACACCTTCGCGGTCGCGAACGCGAACAGCCCGAGGAAGGCCAGCGTCAGCAGCAGCACGACGACGAACACGCGGCGCCGCACGCTCTCGCGCAGCGCGTAGCCGGCGACGACGACCGCGCCGCTCACGCCGCGCCCTCCTGGCGGCCGCCGACCGCGTCGAGGTACGCCTCCTCCAGCGAGGAGGTCAGCACCCGCACGCCGTAGATCTGCTCGCCCGCGCCGACCAGCTCGGCCACCAGCTGCGGCACCTGCTCGCGCGTCGCCTGCGCGAAGCGCCGCACGCCGCCGGCCGTCTCGACCTCGACGCCGCCGGCGTGCACGAGCTCCGACGGGCGCCCGGCGGCGACGACCCGGCCGCCCGCGAGGATCGCGACGCGGTCGCAGACGAGCTCGACCTCGCTCAGCAGGTGCGAGTTCAGCAATACGGCGACGCCGCGCTCGCGCAGCCGCTCCAGCAGCTCGCGCACCATCCGCCGCCCGACCGGGTCGAGCGCGCTCGTCGGCTCGTCGAGCAGCAGCAGGCGCGGCCCGCCGACGAGCGCCTGCGCGATCCCGAGCCGCTGCTGCATGCCCTTCGACATCGCCTCGACGCGCCGCCCGCGCGCGTCGAGCAGGTCGACCAGGTCGAGCAACTCCGTCCGCTCGACCGCGCCGCCGTCCGAGCCCGCGAGCCGCTGATGCAGCGCGAGGACCTCCTCGGCGCGTGCCCAGCCGGGGAAGCGGAACAGCTCGGCCAGGTAGCCGAGCGCACGCCGCGCCTCGCGCGAGCCGGCCGGGGCGCCGCACACCTGCGCCTGCCCGCCGCTGGGGCGCACGAGTCCGCAGGCGATCTTCACGAGCGTCGACTTGCCGGCGCCGTTGGGGCCGAGCAGGCCGACCAGCTCGCCGGGCTCGACGTCGAGGTCGACGCCGTGCAACGCGGTCGTGCGGCCGTAGCGCTTGTGCAGCGCCGCGACGGAGAGGGCGGGCGTCACGCGAGGGGAGGCTATCTGGCTAGGGGGTGCCGGAGGCGGCCACATGGCCGCCGGCGGCGGGCCCCCCACGCGATGTGCGCCACTGCCGCGCGAACGGCAGTCGCCAGCTGTGCGGCGCGATCAGCGCCTGCATCGCCTCCGGCCCCCACGAGCCGGGCGCGTAGCTGTGCAACGGGGAGGAATGCTCCAGCAGCGGCGCCGAGACCTCCCACAGCCGCTCGATCCCTTCCGCGGTCGTGAACAGCGTGTGGTCGCCGACCATCGCGTCGTGGATCAGGCGCTCGTAGGCCTCGAGCGCGTCCTCGTCGTCGCCCGTCTCCTCCAGCGAGAACTGCATGCTCATCTTGTCCAGGCGCATGCCAGGCCCGGGCCGCTTGCCGTAGAACGACAGCGACAGCCGTGAGGACTCGTCGAGGTCGAACGTGAGGTGGTCGGGCCCGTACTCGCCGACGCCCGAGCCGGCCGGGAACATCCCCGCCGGCGGCTCGTGGTAGGAGATCGAGATGATGCGCGCGCTCTCCGCCATCCGCTTGCCGGTGCGCAGGTAGAACGGCACGCCCGCCCAGCGCCAGCTGTCGATCTCGCAGCGCAGCGCGACGAACGTCTCCGTGTCGGAGTCCGGTGCGACGCCCTGCTCGGCGCGATACCCCTCGTACTGGCCGCGCACGACCCATGCGGGATCCAGCGGCTTCAACGAGCGGAAGACCTTGTTCTTCTCCTCCGTGATCGCGCGCGGCTCCAGCGCAGTCGGCGGCTCCATCGCGACGAACGCGAGGATCTGCATCAGGTGCGTGACGACCATGTCGCGGTAGGCGCCGGTTCTCTCGTAGAAGCCGGCACGCGTGCCGATCGACAGCGTCTCCGGCACGTCGATCTGCACGTGATCGATGTGAAAGCGGTTCCAGATCGGCTCGAACAGGCCGTTCGCGAAGCGCAGCGCGAGGATGTTCTGCGCCGCCTCCTTGCCGAGGAAGTGGTCGATGCGGAACACCTGCCGCTCGTCGAACACCTCGTGCACCTCGGCGTTCAGGGCGCGAGCGCTCGCGAGGTCGGTCCCGAACGGCTTCTCCATGATCACGCGCGCGTTCTCGGCCAATCTGGCGTCGCCGAGCAGCCGGATCGTCTCGCCGGCGGCGGCCGGCGGCACGCTCAGGTAGTGCAGCAGCCGGGTGCTGTGGCCGCACGACTCGACCGCTTCGCGGACCGTCTGCGCGAAGCGCTCGACGCCGGCGTCATGGGGGATGTAGGTGAGTCGCCGCGCGAAGTCGGCCCACTGCTGCTCGGAGAAGCGGTGGCGCGCGAAGTCGTCGGCGGCGCTGCGCGCGAGCGTGCGGAAGCCCTCGTCGTCGAGCTCGTCGAGCGAGGTGCCGACGACGCGGAAGCTCGGCGGCATCAGGCCGGCCTCGGCGAGGTGCAGGAGGCCGGGCAGCAGCTTGCGGCGCGCGAGGTCCCCGGTCGCTCCGAAGAGGACGATCACGTGCGGGTCGGGTGGCGCGAGCGTGCCGGTCGCCGCGTCCCGAGGATCGTGCGCCGACGCCACGGGGCAGTGACGCTAGCGCAGCGTTCGGCGGAGCAGCGCGCGCAGCGTCGAGCCGTGCCGGTAGCCGACGCGCGGCGCGATCTGATCCCACGAGAGGTGCGTCGTGCGGCGCAGGTGCCGCGCGCGCTCGACGCGCAGCCGCGCGATCAGCTCGTGCGGGCTGCGACCCGTGTGCGCACGGCAGCGGCGCTCCAGCGTGCGGCGCGTCGTCCCGAGCGCGGCGGCCGCCTCCTCGACGGTCAGCTGCTCGCCGAGGTGCTCGCGCACCCACGCCTCGAACTCGCTGACGAGCGCGTCGGCGCTCGCGAGATGCCCGGTCGCGGCCGCGACGCCGAGCGCGGGCCGCTCGTCGATCAGCAGATAGCGGGCGACCGCGTCGGCCAGCTGCGGGCTGGCGCGCGAGACGAGCGACATGCCGAGGTCGATGTGCGCGAACGCCGCCCCGGCGGTCGTGACCGTGCCGCTGTGGACGACCATGCGCGACATGTCGAGCGCGACCCGCGGGTAGCGGCGACGGAACGCGCCGGCCAGCCACCACGTCGTCGTCGCGGTCCGCTCGTCGAGCGCCCCCGCCTCGGCGAGCACGAACGTTCCGGTGCACGCGGCGGCGAGTGCGAGCCGCTCCTCGCGCGCGGCCACGCTCCGACGCAGGCGGCGGACAGGGGAAGAGGCGAGCGCCTCGGACAGCGACGCGGGCGTGACCGCGCCGAGGCCCGGCACGACGAGCACGTCGAGGCCGGCGAGCGCGTCGGGGTCGCCGAGCGCGCGGTCGGGCGCCAGCGCCGACCCGCCCGCGGTGACGACGCGCGCGCCGCTGCCGATCAGGCGCACCCCGACGGGCTCGATCGCGCGGTCCACGGTCGCGCGCAGCGCCTCCGCCGTCTGCAGCACGTCGCGCAGCGCCGCGAGGCCGGAGTCGAAGCAGCCGGGCAGGACGGCGATGCCAGCGAGCATGTCGCAAACGGTATCGGAGCAGTCGCATCCGATCCCCCGTGCGCGACTAGCGTGCACGCACATGGACGTCACCCAGCTCGAGCTCGGCTGGATCACCTCGCCCGCCGGCATCTGGCGTCGCGACGATCCGCTCGACCGCCAGCTGCGCTTCCCGATTCCGGCGTACCTGATCGAGACCGAGGAGGAGCGGATCCTCGTCGACACGGGGCTGCACCCGGACGCGGTGCGCGACCGAGCGAGCCGCTACGGCAGCGCGGAGGCGCTCGGCCCGGTCGCGCTCGAGCAGGAGCACAGCGTCGCCGAGCAGGTCGACCTCCGCACGATCACCCGCGTCGTGCTCACGCACCTGCACTACGACCACGCCGGCGGGCTGAACCTGCTGCCGGCCGGCGTCCCGGTGGTCGTGCAGCGCCGGGAGTGGGAGGCGGCGCAGGACCACGAAGCGGTCGCGCGCAACTTCCTCCAGCCGGTCGACTACGCGGCGATCGAGCGGCAGGTCGTGCTCGTCGACGGCGACCACGACCTGCTCGGCGACGGCTCGATCCGGCTGCTGTCGACGCCCGGCCACACGCCCGGGCACCAGTCGGTCCGCGTGGGCGAGCGGCTCGTGATCGGCGGCGACGTGACGCACTTCGCCTCGGGCCTCGACGACCACCGCTTTCCACTCTTCGCCGACGACCACGGCGCGCAGGCGGCGTCGGCCGAGCGCCTGCGCGCGCTGCGCGACGCCGGCGCCGAGGTGCGGCCGGGCCATGACCCGGCCGTGCTGGCGCCGGGTCCTGTGCCGGTCTAGATCCCGCGCGCCGCCAGCCCGCGCTCGCGCAGCTCGAACGCGTAGCGCACCTCCTCGGCGGTCGTGCCTCTCCTGTCGGGGCCGGGCGTCTCCATCACGACCGGCAGCCCGTCGAAGCGCGGTTCGGACAGGAACGCCATGCACCCCTCCTCGCCGAGCTCGCCGTCGCCGAGGCAGGCGTGGCGGTCGCGGTTCGACCCGAGCGGGGTCTGCGAGTCGTTGAGGTGCAGCGAGCCGAGCCGGTCGAGTCCGAGCTCGCGGTCGCATTCCTCCAGCGTCTGCTCGAGGCTGTCCATCGTGCGGATGTCGTACCCCGACGCCAGCAGGTGACACGAGTCGAGGCAGACGCCGAGCCGCCGCCCCCCGCCGGAGGCCTCGATCAGCGCCGCCAGCTCCGCGAACGAGCGGCCCAGCGTGCCGCCGGTGCCGGCGGTGTTCTCCAGGTGCAGCGGGCAGTGGTCGGTCATGTCGAGCGCCTCCTGGATCACCCAGCCGGCGCGCTCGATCGCCACCTGCGGGTCGCCTCTCAGCGCCGACCCGGGGTGCAGCACGACGCAGTGCGCCCCGATCGCGTCGCCGATCGTCAGCGAGTGGATCAGCGACGCGAGCGACTTCGCGCGGATGTCCTCGTCCTCGCTCGCGCAGTTGAGCAGGTAGACGGCGTGGATCATCACCGCCTCGATCGGGCTGTCGGCCATCGCGGCCTTGAAGCTCGCGAAGTCCTCCTCGCCGTATCTCGTCGGTCGCCACATGCGCGGCGATTGGTTGAAGATCTGGATCGCCTGGCAGCCTCTCTCGACGCCGCGCTCGACGGCCTTCGCCAGGCCGCCCGCCGGGCTCACGTGGGCGCCGATTAGCATTCGCGCTTCATGCGGGTTCGCTTCGCTCCTTCTCCCACCGGCGCGCTGCACATCGGCGGGGCTCGTACTGCCCTCTACAACTGGCTGCTCGCACGCGGCTCTGGGGGCGCCCTCGTGCTGCGGATCGAGGATACGGATCGCGAGCGATCGACCCCCGAGAACGTCGAGCAGATCCTCGACGCGCTCAGATGGCTCGGCCTCGACTGGGACGAGGGCCCGATCTTCCAGACGCAGAACGCCGCCCGCCACCAGCAGGCGCTCCAGCAGCTGCTCGACGCCGGCCACGCCTACCGCACCACCGCCACCGCCGAGGACGTCAGAGCCTTCAAGGACACGCACGGCCACGACCGCGGCTTCCGCGGCGCGGCAGAGGCAGAGGGGGCGGTGCGCCTGCGCGTGCCGGACGCGGGGGAGACCGTCGTCGACGACGTGATCCGCGGCGAGGCGCGCTTCCAGCACGTCCACATGGACGACCCGGTCATCGCCCGCGCGGACGGCTCGGTGCTCTACAACTTCGCCGTCGCGATCGACGACCTCGACGCCGGCATCACGCACGTGGTCCGCGGCGAGGACCACCTCTCCAACACGCCCAAGCAGCTGCTCGTGTTCGAGGCGCTGGGGGCGAGAGCGCCCCGCTACGCGCACCTGCCGCTGCTGCACGGTCCTGACGGCAAGAAGCTCTCCAAGCGTCACGGCGCCGCATCCGTGCAGGAGCTGCGCGACGCCGGCTATCTGCCTGAGGCGGTCGTCAACTACATCGCGCTGCTCGGCGCCGGCTTCTCCGCCGAGGAGGAGATCTTCCCGCGCGAGGAGCTGGCGCGGCGGCTGCGGCTGGAGCGCATCTCGAAGTCGCCCGCCGTCTTCGACGAGAGAAAGCTGCGGCACTTCAACGGCCACTACCTGCGCGAGTTGGGCGTGGATGAGCTGACTGCGCGGCTGGAGACGTTCACCGGCCATGCGAACCTGCGCGGCGGCGTCGAGATCAGCCGCGAGAAGATCCAGACGCTGGCCGACTTCTGGCCGCTCGCCGGCTTCCTCTACGACGGGCCGGTCGACGACCCGGCCGCATGGGGGAAGACGATCGGCGCGGACGGGGGCGTGGACGCGCTCGCCGCCGCGCGCGAGGCGCTGGCGGCGATCGGCGAGCCGTTCTCCCAGGAGGCGATCGAGGTCGCGCTGCGCGGGCTGGTCGAGGCACGCGGGTGGAAGCCGAAGCAGGTCTTCCAGCCGGTGCGCGTCGCGATCGCCGGCACGACAATCTCCCCGGGCATCTTCGAGAGTGTTGCGTTGCTCGGCCGCGAGGAGACGCTGCGGCGCGTCGACGCCGCGCTCGGGCGCGCGCAGCACGCCGCCGCCTGAACGCGAGCGTCCAGCCAAATGGGCACACGACCCTAAACCGGTCGGCCACGCCTGCCGATACAGGACCCGGGACGCGGCATCGCCGTCGCGATCCGCTCGCACGCCACGCAGAGGGACTCTACGATCGCAATGACGCCTGCCACCTCGACCGCTCCCGTACCCGCCCCCACGAGCTTGCCCTCTCCAAGCGGCCCCACCGCCGACCCCCCGATGGTCCGGCACCACAACGAGGGTCACGGGCGCCGCCTGACGGCCGCGTTCGAGGCGCTCGAGGCATTCCCGGTGCTCGCGGAGTCGCGCAATCGCGTCCTGCGCCTGTTCGCGCAGGAGCGTCCCGCAACGGCGGACGTGGTGACGGCGGTCGAGTCTGACGTCGCGCTCGCGATCGCGACGCTGCGCCTCGCCAACCGTGTCGACGGCCGCGCCCGCGGCAGAGTCGACAGCGTCGTGCGCGCGGTCAGCGTCCTCTCGCCGGCCGCCGTCCAGGCGCTCGCGAGCCGCGCGCGCACATTCGACTTCTTCGAGCGCTCCGGCATCTGGGAGGGCACGCCCGAGCGCTTCCGCCTGCACGGCGTCGCCACGCAGCGCGCCGCCGACCGGCTCGCCGCCGAGCTCGGCTACGAAGACCGCGACCGCCTGATGGTCACCTCGCTGCTGCACGACGTCGGCAAGCTCGTGCTCGCGCACGCCTATCCGGGCTACCCGCGTCAAGTCCACGGCGACGCCAAGACGCCGGAGGAGCGCATCCACCGCGAGCGGCGCGAGCTCGGCGTCGACCACGCGCTCGTCGGCGGCGTGCTCGCACGCCGCTGGGGGCTGCCGAAGTCGATCGCCTCGACGATCGAGCGCCATCACGGCGAAGATGCCGACGGCGAGGCCGCGCTCGTGCGGCTGGCCGACATGCTCGCCCACTACGGACAGGGCGATCCGGTCAATCCGAGCGAGATGCTGCAGTGCGCGCGCACGGTCGGGCTCGGCCCGGCAGAGCTGCGCGCCGTCATGTACGACCTGCCGTATCCGTCGAACGGGCAGCGCGCCCGCCAGCTCGACCCGTGCCCGCTGTCGACGCGCGAGATCGAGGTGCTGCGGCGCCTCGGCCAGGGCAAGGTCTACAAGCAGATCGCGCACGAGCTCGCGCTCTCGACCAGCACGGTGCGCACGCACCTGCACAACATCTACGGCAAGCTCGGCGCCGTGGATCGCGCACAAGCGGTCTTGATCGCCACAGAGCGCGGCTGGATCTGATTTCGCGGCGCCTCGCCGCCCCTGAGGCCACCCGACGCCTTGCCCGTACTCCCAGGTACGGGCTTCGGCATCGTGCGACCTCAGGAACGACGAATGCGCTCGCGAAATCGCGTTGCTGGCAGGTCTGTCACATACCATCGGGCCGTCGATGCTCTCGATCACGACGAAATCTCCATACGCGCTGCAGGCGCTGGCCGAGCTGGGGCGCGTCGGCGGTGCGGGGCCGGTGCCGATCGGTGAGCTGGCGAGACGGCGCGGGATCCCGGTCCAGTTCCTCGAGCAGCTGTTCGCGGTGCTGCGGCGCGCCGGGATCCTCAGATCGCAGCGTGGGGTGAAGGGCGGCTACAGCTTCGCCCGCAACCCGGCCGAGATCACCGTCCTGGAGCTCGTCGAGCTGCTGGACGGCACGTTCGGCGCCGGAGCTGAAGGCGTGTTCGCCGACGCGGCCGCCGCCGCGCGCACGGTGCTGGAGCAGACGACGATCGCCGACGTGATCGAGCGCGAGGCGCGCGAGGCCGGCTCGGCGATGTACTACATCTAGGCTGGTGCACATCTAGGCTGGTGCGCTGAAACCGCCAACCCCCCAACCCGCGGGGCGGATCCCGCGTTCAATCCCCATGCGACGAATCCCCCTCGCGCTGACCGCGCTCCTGCTGCTCGCCGGCATGCCCGCCGCGGCTGCCGCCAAGCCCCACGACCTGCTGCCGGACCTGGCACAGGGCACCCCCACCGGCATCGACACGGTGCTCGACACATCGACCGGCACGCCGCAGCCGCGGCTCGTGTTCGACTCGACGATCGGCAACGTCGGCGAGGGTCCGCTGATCCTCACCGCCAAGCGCAAGCCGGGCGCCACGACGATGACTGCGCACCAGGTGATCCGCCGCAGCGACGGCAGCACGCGCGTCGTCAGAAAGATCGCCGGCGTGCTCAGATACGTGCAGGCGACCGATCATCAGCACTGGCACCTGATGGGCATCGACCGCTACGAGCTGTGGACCGGCAACGCGAGCAGACGCCTGCGCCGCGACCGCAAGCAGGGCTTCTGCCTCGGCGATCGCTACCAGCTCACGCCCAACAAGCGGATGCCGCACCAGCCGCGCATGCCCGCCTACCCGGGCTACTGCGGAAAGGACCGCCCCGGCCTGCTGAAGATGGTCGAGGGCATCACGGTCGGCTGGGGCGACAACTACCCCGCGAACATCGAGGGCCAGTTCATCGACATCACGGGGATCGCGCCCGGCAGATACCTGCTCGTGCACCGCATCAGAGCGGGCGGGCTGCTGGAGCACTACCCGTACAACAACGTCTCCTGCGCGGCCATCGCGCTGAGCGCGCCTCCGGCCGCGGACCAGCCGCCGACGGTGACGGTCTCGTCGGGCAGCAGAGCGTGCGACTCGACCTACGACCGCTGGGGCATCAAGGTCCGCTGAGCCCGACTCACGCGAGGAACCGATCGGCCAGCGCGGCGACCGTCTCAGACAGGTCGCCGCGCTCCGCCGCAGTCCGGCGCTGACGCTCCGCGCCGGGATCGGCGGCGAGCCGGCGCACGTCCTCCAGCGCGTCCTCGCAGCCGAGTTCCGCGGCGTGCGGCGCGGTCGCCTGCAGCAGGTCCTCCAGCAGGTCCCCGACTGGTCGCAGCTCCTCCCGCGTCGTGTCGATCAGCCGGGCCTGCATCCCGTCGCGCGCGGCGATGAAGCGGTTCTCCGCGAGCACCTCCTCGGCCCCGACGACGGTGCCGGAGACGTAGCCCTCCTCGAGCTCCAAGCGCGCGACCGACTGCACGAGCGCGACGAGCGCTGCGGTGTCCTCGATCCGCGTCTGCGCGTCCATCACGCGCACCTCGACCGTGCCGTGCACGGGCCGCGGGCGCACGTCCCACCACAGGAACGTCGGGTCCGGCAGCGCACCCGCGCGGATCTGCAGGTCGACCGCCTCGACCCACTCGTCGTAGGCGAGCCAGCGGCGCGGCATGCCGGTCCGCGGGAACGCGTGCCACAGCACCGTGCGCGTGGACGCGAAGCCGGCGTCGCGGCCCTGCCAGTACGGCGAGTTGCCCGACAGCGCAAGCAGCGTGGGGAGGTGCGCGCGCATGCGGTTGTAGAGGTCGATCGCGCGCTCGGGGTTGCGCACGCCGACGTGCACGTGCAGCGCGTAGGTCGGCTCGCGCACCGCCAGCTCGCGCATCGTGCGGTGGATCAGGTGATAGCGCTCGGCCGGCGTGATCTCGGTCTCCGACCAGACGGCCGTCGGATGCGTGCCGGCGACGCCGGCCGCCAGGTCGATGCCCGCCAGCGCCGCGTGCAGGTCCGTGCGCAGCCGGTGCAGCTGGGCGACCGTCTCCCGCACGGTGCCGTGCGGGTCCGTCTGCAGCTCGACGGCGCTGGCGTGCGTCTCGGCGCCGACGTACGTGCGCATCCCCTCCGGGAGCGCGGCGAGCACGTCGGCGATCCGCTGCGCGAGGCACCAGTCGCGCGGGTCGAGCAGCATCACCTCCTCCTCGACGCCGAGCGTGTAGGGCTCCGAGCCCTCCCACTGCGCCCAGCCCGGCGTGCCGCCCGCGCGGGCGGGCCGGTCGCGGCGGGGGGAGGCGGCGGCGCTCATGCCGGGGCGCGGGCGGGCTCGCGGCAGGCCGCGACGAACGCGTCGAACAGCGGCGCGTGCTGCGCCTGTCGGACGAGGTACTCCGCGTGCCACTGGACCGCGAGCATGAACGGGTGCTCCGGCGCCTCGAACGCCTCGATCGTCCCGTCGGGCGCCCGTGCGCTGACGCGCAGTCCGCGTCCCAGCTGATCGACCGCCTGGTGGTGGAAGGAGTTGACGGCTCCGTCGGTCCAGCCCAGCACCTCGGCCAGCCGCGAGTCGGGGTCGATCTCCACGGCGTGCGTGAGCGCATCGGCCGCCTGGCGCTGGCGGTGCTCGATGCGGTGCCCGACGACGTCCGGCAGGTGCTGGATCAGCGTGCCGCCGCGCGCGACGTTGAGCAGCTGTGCGCCGCGGCAGATCGCCAGCAGCGGGATGCCGCGGCGATCGGCGGCTTGCGCGAGCGCGAGCTCGAACGCGTCGAGTCGCGGCTCGGTCGGGCCGAGGCAGCGGTGCGGCGGCTCGCCATACGCGGCCGGGTCGATGTCCGGGCCGCCGGACAGCACGATCCCGTCGACCGTGTCGAGGAAGTCCTCGAGCGCGTCTTCGCGCAGCGGCGGGACCACGACGGGCAGCGCGTCGCTGCACTCGAGCGCCTCCAGGTAGGGCATCCCGAGTGCCATCTCGCGACGCGCGGGGTCGGCCTGGGGCTTGCGCAGGTGCGGCGGCGGATCGCGCATCTCGGATGAGGTGACGGCGATCAGCGGGCGGTTGCGATCCATGCCGAGGGTCTTTGCCGCTCTGCGCCGATGCCACACGTCGGTCGGTGTGCGCTGCTAGCGTCGCCCGCCGTGGCGCCCTACCCGAAGATCGAGCTGCACGTCCACTTGGAGGGGGCGGTCTCGCCCGAGCTGCTGTTCGCCGCCGCCAGACGCAATGGGTGCGCGCTGCCGTTCGACTCGGTCGAGGCGCTGCGCGAGTACATGCGCTTCCGCGACTTCGACCACTTCATCGAGGCGTGGCTGGCGACGACGACCGTCCTGCGCACCGCCGAGGACTACCGCGAGTTGGTGCTCGACTACGCGCGGCGCGCGAAGGCGCACGGTGCCGTGTACCTGGAGGGCATCTTCTCGCCGACCGAGCGGCTGCCGCTCGGCGTCTCGATGCAGGAGAACTTCGAGGGCTTCTGCGACGGCGTGCAGACCGCCCGAGAGGAGCTGGGGATCGAGGTGCGACTCACGCCCGACATTACCCGCTTCGTCGAGCTGGAGGTCGCGTGCGAGCTGGCCGAGTGGTGCGTCAGATACCGCGACCGGGGGATCGTCGGCATCGGCCTCGGCGGGCCGGAGGTCGGCTATCCCCCCGAGCCGTACGCGCGCGCGTTCGAGTTCGCGCATGCCGGCGGGATCGCGTCGGTCCCGCACGCGGGCGAGACGGAGGGGCCGAGATCGATCCGCGGCGCGCTCGACGCGCTGCACGCCGACCGGATCCGTCACGGCGTGCGCGCGGTCGAAGACCCGCTGCTGCTCAAGGAGATCGCCGACCGCGGGATCGTGCTCGACGTCTGCGTGCTCTCCAACATCCGCCTCGGCGTTGCGCCGGCGGTGGCGCAGCACCAGCTGCCGGAGCTGCTGGCGGCCGGCGTGCGCTGCACCGTCAACACCGACGACCCGACCTTCTTCGACTGCGACCTCGAGTCCGAGCACGCCGCCGCGCGCTCGCTCGGCGCGGATCCGCGCGCGCTGTTCGAAGCCGGCGTCGCTGGCGCGCTCTGCGATGAGGTGACAAAAGGCGGGCTGCGTGCAATCGGTGCGGCGTACGACTGGAACGCCGTGCCCGCCGTCAGTTCGTAGCGATCGCTACAGTCCGCGGCGGCAATGCCGCAAATCCCGATCAACATTGCGGAGCATGTCGGCCGCACCCCGATGGTCCAGCTCACGCGGCTGCTGCCCGACGGGTGCGACTGCGAGCTGTTCGCGAAGCTGGAGGCGTTCAACCCCGGCGGCTCCGTCAAGGATCGCATCGGCGTCGCGATGATCGAGGCGGCCGAGCGCGATGGGCGCATCGAGCCCGGCCGCACGACGATCGTCGAGGCGACGAGCGGCAACACCGGCATCGCGCTCGCGTTCGTGTGCGCCGCGAAGGGCTACGAGCTGGTGCTGACGCTGCCGCAGGGCATGAGCCGCGAGCGCGAGGGGCTGCTGCGCCTCTACGGCGCGCGCGTCGAGGTGATCGAGTCGCTCGGCGGCATGAACGAGGCGGTGGCGGCCGCGAGAGCGATGGCCACCAACGACGACGTGTTCCTGCCCGATCAGTTCGCGAACCCCGCCAACCCGGAGGTGCACCGGCGCACGACCGGTCCCGAGATCTGGGAGGCGATGGACGGCCGCGTCGACGCGCTCGTGGCCGGGGTCGGAACCGGCGGCACGATCACCGGCGCAGGGGAGGTGCTGAAGGCGCGCAACCCGCAGTGCCGGGTGATCGCGGTCGAGCCGGCCAGCTCGCCGGTGCTGTCGGGCGGGCGGCCGGGCCCCCACAAGGTCCAGGGGATCGGCGCCGGCTTCGTTCCGGCGGTACTGAACCGTGACGTGCTTGACGAGGTGATCGCGGTCGACGACGAAGACGCGATCGAGACGGCGCGCCTGCTCGCGCGGCGCGAGGGCGTGCTGGCGGGCATCTCGTGCGGCGCCGCCGTGTGGGCGGCAATCGAGGTTGCGAAGCGCTCCGAGTCGAGCGGCAAGCGGATCGTCGCGGTGCTTCCCGACTCCGGCGAGCGCTATGTCTCGACGCCGTTCTTTGCCCCGTAGCGGGTTACCCTAAGGCGAATGTTCGCCCGCCTGTGGAACGAGATCCGTCGTGACGTGCGCGCTGCGCAGGAACGCGACCCGGCCGCGCGCGACGTCGGCTCCAGCGAGATCCTCGCGATCTGGCCCGGCGTCCACGCCGTGCTCGCGCACCGCGTCGCGCATGCGCTGTACGCCGCGCACGTCCCGCTGCTGCCCCGGTTGATCGCGGGCGTCGCCCGGCTGCTGACGGGGATCGAGATCCACCCGGCCGCGCAGATCGGGCAGGGGCTCTTCATCGACCACGGAATGGGCGTCGTGATCGGCGAGACGGCCGAGATCGGCCACGACGTGACGCTCTACCAGGGCGTCACGCTCGGCGGTACCGGCTTCTCCTGCGGCAAGCGCCACCCGACGGTCGAGGACAACGTGACGATCGGCTCCGGCGCGAAGCTGCTCGGCCCGATCCGCGTCGGGCACGGCTCGAAGATCGGCGCCAACTCGGTCGTGATCCATGACGTGCCGCCGAACTCGACCGTCGTCGGCAATCCCGGCCATCCGGTCCGCATCGACGGCAGACGGCCGGAGGGACCGGACGCCGACTGGGTGCACCTGCCCGACCCGATCTCCGACGCGATCAAGGGGCTCGCGAGCCGCATCGGCGCGCTCGAGCGCGCGCTCGCCGAGCGCGGCGTCGACCCGACGACGATCCCCGACATCCCGCTCGACGACGGGGCCGAGCCGATCCGCGCGGCGCGGGGACCCAATCCCGCCGGGGGATGACCCACGGGGCCCGCCTCCGCCGGTCACGTGACCAGCTTCGGCACCCCTAGGAGGTTTGGCGAAACCCCCACGGCGTCTGGCGGCGGTCGACGCTGCGCGGATGCTGCGTCCTCGGAAGGCGGCAATAGCGCTGCTATTGCTCGCCTCCCTGCGTCCTTGCCCCGCTTGGTCGCCCATCCGCCAGCTGCTCACGCGGGTTTCGCCAAACCCTCCTAGTCGGGCTCGTTGATCCGCGCCCGCACGACGTACAGCGGCCGGCCCTTGACCTCGTCGTAGATCCGCCCGACGTACTCGCCGATCAAGCCGATCGCCATCAGCTGGATCCCGCCGAGCAGCAGCACGGCGATCGTGATGGTGCCGAAGCCGGGCAGATACGAGCCGGCCAGCCGCAGCCCGACGATCACCGGGATCAGCACGAACGCGAGCGCGGCGCACAGGAAGCCGATGAAGGTTGCGAGCTGCAGCGGCCGATGCGAGAACGACGAGATCGCGTCGAGCGCGAACGTCAGCATGCGCCGCAGCGTGTACTTGGTCTCGCCCGCCTGACGCGCGTCGCGCTCGTACGGGACGGCCGTCTGCGTGTAGCCGACCCACACGGTCATGCCGCGCAGGAAGCGGTTGCGCTCGCGCATCGACAGCAGCGCGTCGAGCGGCGCGCGGTCGAGCAGGCGGAAGTCGCCCGAGTCGGGCTCCAGCTCGACGTTCGCCAGCGCGCTGAAGAGGCGGTAGAACCAGTGCGCCGTCGCCAGCTTGAAGCGCGTCTCGCCATCGCGACGGCGGCGCACCGCGTAGACGACGTCGGTGCCGCGCCGCCAGTGCGCGAGCATCTCAGGGATCAGCTCGGGCGGGTCCTGCAGGTCGGCGTCGAGCATCACGACCGCGTCGCCGCGCGCGTGATCGAGTCCGGCCGTGAGCGCCGTCTGGTGGCCGAAGTTGCGCGACAGCTGGATCACGCGGACGCGCTCGTCGCGCGCCGCGAGCGCCGCGAGCAACTCCGGCGTGCGATCGGTCGAGCCGTCGTCGACCAGGACGAGCTCGAACGGGATCGCCTCCAGGGCCGCGCATACGCGCGCATGGAACGCCTCCACGACGGCGTCCTCCTGGTAGAGCGGCGCGACCACGCTGAGCAGCCGCAGCGTGCGGTCCATGCCCGCAGACTACGCGGCGGAGGAGGCGTGTCCTGCCGCGCGGCGCGCTCGCGCTACCGCCGCCGGCGCGGAGCGCCGCAGCCGCGGCACGCGCCACATCGCCTCGAACGCGATCCGCGCCGACATCTTGCTCGTGCCGACGTCGCGCTCGCGGAAGACGATCGGGACCTCCTGCACGTCGAATCCGGCGAGCACGGCGCGGTAGGTGACCTCGATCTGGAAGACGTAGCCCTGCGAGCGGACGCTGTCGAGCTCGATCGCCTCCAGCACCCGCCGCTGCAGCACCTTGTAGCCGCCCGTCAGGTCGCGCTGCGGCAGGCCGAGGATCACGCGCGCGTAGAGGCAGCCGCCGTAGCTGATGAAGCGCCGCAGGCGCCCCCAGTCGGTCACGCCGCCGCCCGGGACGTAGCGCGAGCCGAGCACCACGTCGGCCTGCTCGCTCGCCGCCAGCAGTGCCGGCAGATGGCCGGGATCGTGCGAGAAGTCGGCGTCCATCTCGACGACGCGCTGCGCGCCGGCCGCAAGCGCGTGGCGAAAGCCGGCCAGGTACGCCTGGCCGAGCCCGCCCTTGCCCGGGCGGTGCAGCACCTCGACGACGCCGAGCTCATCGCCGACACGCTCGGCGATCGCGGCCGTCCCGTCGGGTGAGTTGTCGTCGACGACGAGGATGCGGTGGTCGCCGGGCGCCGCCTCGGCGAGCACGGCGGCGACGCTGCGCAGCAGCCGCTCGATCGAGGCAGCCTCGTCATAGGTCGGCACGATGATCCACAGCGTCGGCGGCATTGGGTCGGGAAGCGTAGTCGACGGTCGCGGCGCATCGGACCGCGTCGAGGCGCCGTGCGCATCCGGGCGATTCGGGATCATGGGCCTCCGGGATGCGCCTGACCGACGTCATCCGCGCGCCGAGCCGGCGCCGGGTAGTGCGCAGGACGCTCGGCGTCGGCGCGCTCGCCGGCCTGCTCGCCGCGAGCCTGCTGCTGACCGCCGCGGCATCGTCGCGGCGGCGCCTGTGGTTCGTGCCAGCCGGCGAGCACGGCGGGCACCCGGGTTGGATGGCGGGGCCGTTCCGGCATCTCGATCTCGTGCTGCTGCCGCCGCGTGGCGCGTTGCTGCTGGTCGCGATTTTCGCCGCCTACCTCGTCGTGCTCGCGTGCGCGCGCAGCGGCGCGATCCCGGCGCGGCTTGGGATCGGGGCGGTACTCGCGGCGCACGCGATCTTTCTGCTCGGGCCGCCGCTGTTCAGCGCCGACGTGTTCGGCTACGTGGACTACGCGCGCCTGTGGGTCCTGCACGGACTCGATCCGTACGCCCACGTGCCCGCCGACGCGATCGGGGACTCGGCGATCCCGTTCGTGCGCTGGCGCGACGTCTCGACGCCGTACGGGCCGCTGTTCACGCTGCTCAGCGCGCCGCTCGCATGGCTGAGCGTCCCCGCCGCGCTGTGGGCGTGCAAGGTGGCCGCCGCCGCGCTCAGCCTCGGCTGCGGCGCGCTCGTGTGGCGGATCGCGCAGCGGCGTGCGCTCGACCCGCTGCGCGCTCTGCTGTTCGTCGGGCTCAACCCGCTGCTGCTGGCCTATGGCGTCGGCGGCGCGCACAACGACTTCCTGCTGCTGGCGCTCGCGCTCGGCGCGGTGCTGCTGGCGCTGGAGGAGCGCGCGTTCCCCAGCGGCGTGCTCGGCGTGCTCGCGGTGGGCGTGAAGGCGCCCGCCGCCGTGCTGCTGCCGTTCCTGCTGCTCTCCACGCGCACGCCGCGCCGGACGCTGGCGGGCGTGCTGGCCGGCGCCGCCGTGCTGCTCGCGTTCGCGCTCGCCGCCTTCGAGCGCGAGGCGCTCGGGTTCGTTGCGCAGATCCGCGAGCAGCAGCAGTTCGTCGCCGCCTACAGCGTGCCGAACCGCGTCGCGACGCTGCTCGGCTTCGACGGGCTGCCGGCCGGGTTGCGGCTGCTGTTCGCGCTCAGCTTCGTCGCTGTGGTGCTTGCGCTGCTGTGGGCGACGTGGCGGGCGCGGATCGACTGGCTCACGGCCGCCGGCTGGGCGATGCTGGCGCTGCTGGTGAGCACCGCGTGGCTTGTGCCGTGGTACGTCGTGTGGGCGCTGCCGCTGGCGGCAGTCGGCCGCGACCCGCGGCTGCGCGGCGCGACGCTGCTGTTCTGCCTCTACGTGCTGGCTACGCGCGTCACGTATCAGCTCGTGTGAGCGTGCTCGGTCAGCCGGTCGCGTCCTGGTACTCGGCATATTCGTTCGTGGCGCGCACGCGCATGAAGCCGGCGTCTTCGATCGCCTGCTGCTGTTCGGGTGTCACCTGACCGAGGTAGGCGAACACGCGTCTGCCGCCTTCCTTGCGCAGTGCCGCGAGCGCCTCGTCGAGCTGTTCGACCGCCGGCATCGAGATCATGCTCACGTAGGGGGCGACGTTGACGAGCCTGAGCTCGTACGCGATCCGATGCCCCATCGGGATCAGGATCAGCACCCGCTCTCTGGGCGCCGCACCGGCTTCGGCCACGAAGCGTCTCGCGTCGAAGCGCTGGATCGGCGAGTTCGGCGGCCCTGCCGTCCTGATGCGGTCGAGCTGGGACCACGGCGTGGGCGTCTGCGCGAGCGAGCAGGCGGCGAGCGCGAGGCCGAACACCACCGCGATCTCGGCGACCGCGGGCTTCCGCCCGTCGCGGCTCAGGAGCGCGCGGACCACGACGATCCCGAGCAGCGAGAGCGACAGCATCCACGCGGAGAAGAGGCTGATCAGCACCTCCGGGTGCGAGCGGCCGGCGAAGTAGCTGCTCGCGCCGAAGCCGAACACGGCCGACCATGCGAGCAGGGCCGTGAGCGTGCGCTGCTCCGCCGCGCGCACTGCGCGCACGGTCGCCACCACGAGCGCCGCCGCGAACGTCGCGTACAGCGCCAGATGGAAGCCGAGCGTCGGCATCGGCAGCATCGTCACGCCGCCGACGCCCCACAGTCTCGGGAACGTGAAGAGATAGGAGAGGTGGGGGAGCGAGCCGGCGACTGCGAGCGTCAGCAGCGCCACGAGCGCCAGCGCGGCGAGCAGCCCGAGCGCGGCCTCGAGCGCGAGCCCCGCGAGGCGTCGCCGCCATGGCCGCGGATCGGTCCAGAAGAGCGCGACGAAGGTCGCCGCGTACGCGGGCATCCCGAAGTCCGGGTTGTTCAGCAGGCACAGCCCGCCGAGTCCGAACAGCAGCGCCGCCCGCCGCGGCCGCAGACCGTCGAGGTGTCGTGCGAGCAGCCACGCGAGCACGAACGGCCCGCCGTAGCGCATCGGGAACATGCTGAAGAGGTTCGACGGGCCGTAGCGGTTCTCGAGCGGCCCGATCTCGGTGAAGAAGCTTGTGGCGACGAATGGCAGGAACAGTGCGAGCGCGAGCAGCGAGCTGTGCACGAGGCGCCGGAAGAGCGCGTAGATCGCGAGCAGGCACAGGCCGCTCGCGGCCACCATCACGGCGACGTACGTTTCGAACGAGGCGCCGACCAGCTTCATGACGCCGGCGCTCAGATACGGCCACAGCTGTCCGTACTGCGCGTGGAAGTCGACGAGGGGTGCCCGATGGTCGAGCACCGCGTAGGCCTCGTCGAGCCAGAACGAGGCGTTCGCGCGCACGCCGAAGTTCGAGGCGTTGAACGAGGCTTCCGTGTTGATCGCGGTCAGCAGCCACGCGACGAGGAAGGCGACGGCGAGCGCAAGCCCGGCCAGCCGCGTACGCGGCGTCTCGCGCACGAGCGCGGCAACCCGTGCGCCAGGGGTGCCGGAGGCGGCCACGTGGCCGCCGGAGGCGGGCCCCCCGGCTGAGTGCGTTCGTCGCAGTGCAAGCACGGCGGCGAGCGTCAGCAGCGCGGCGACGACGAGCGTCGGGAGGGTGAAGTACACGCGCCTGAACGACGTTTCCGCGCCCGAGTACGTTTCGCCATATGTGAGTCGCCGCTGCGCGACCACGGCGGTCAGCAGGAAGGCGGCCACCAGCACCTGGCTCGCCTGCACGAGCACCGCGATCGTCCCCGCGCGCAGCGGCAGCATGCGGCCGCGCAGCCACACCACAAGGCCCGACAGGGCGACCGGACCCGCGAGCGCGATCAGGAAGCGCGCCTGCTCGGTCGGCTCGGGGCGGATTGCGAGCGTCGGCGTCGCGGTCGGCCAGAACGCTATGTCCGGCGTGGGGAACAGCAGCCTCCCGAGCGGCGGCCCGAGCAGCGCGATCAGCAGCGCGAACACGAGCGCGCACGGCGGTGCGAGCAGCCAGGCGACCTCGGCGGGCGCGACCTCGGTGCGGGCGGCTGTCGCCGCACGCGTCCCCGCACGCAGCCCCAGCGTGCGTTCCCCCTTGAACACCGGGCGAGTCTACCGCCGCGGCGCCGGCCGCCTGCGCCGTATCGCTCGCTATCGTCGGACCCGCCCCCATGGAAGCCGCATCCCCTCGCGACACCGACGCCGAGCTCGACCGACTGCTGAGTGGGTTGAACGAGCCGCAGCGCACCGCGGTGCTGCACGGCGAGGGGCCGCTGCTGATCCTGGCCGGTGCCGGCTCCGGCAAGACGCGCGTGCTGACCCACCGGATCGCCTACCTGCTCGCGACGGGTCAGGCGCGGCCGGACGAGATCCTCGCGATCACCTTCACGAACAAGGCCGCGCAGGAGATGCGCGAGCGGGTCGAGCTGCTGGTCGGTGCCCGCACCCGCGCGATGTGGCTGATGACCTTCCACGCGGCGTGTGCGCGCATGCTGCGCGCCGACGCGCACCGGCTCGGCTACACGCGCCAGTTCACGATCTACGATCAGGCCGACACGCGCCGGCTCGTCAAGCGCTGCATCGAGGAGCTCGACGTCGACCCGAAGCGATTCACCCCGGGCGCGATCCACCACGAGATCTCCGACGCGAAGAACAAGCTGCGCGATGCGGAGTCCTACGGCGAGATGGTCGGGTCCTACTTCGAGCAGACGGTCGTCGACGTCTATCGGATGTACGAGTCCGAGCTGCACCGCATGAACGCGATGGACTTCGACGACCTGCTCGTGCGCGCGGTCAACGTGATGGAGCTCTTCCCGGAGGTGCGCGAGCGCTACGCGACGGCCTTCCGCCACGTGCTCGTCGACGAGTACCAGGACACGAACGCGGCGCAGTACCGCTGGCTCCAGCTGATCGCGGGGGAGCACAGGAACATCTGCGTCGTCGGCGACGACGATCAGTGCCTGCTCGAAGGGACCCTCGTCACCATGGCCGACGGGACGCCGCGCTCGATCGAGCGGGTCGCCGTCGGCGACGAGGTCCTCTCCGCCTACGGCAGCGGCGACATGCGCCCGGCGCGCGTCCTGCGCACCCACCGCTCCGAGCGCGCCGCCGGGGTGCGCATCCTGCTCCGCAGCGGCCGCGAGCTCGTCAGCACCCCCGAGCACACCCACTTCGCGGGGTGCCGCGATACGAGAGTGCAAGTTTTCCCCGGCTACCGAGGAAAAGTTGACGCTCATCGAAGTGGTGCAGCAACGGCGCTTGCGGAGCGACCGGTCGCCGCCGGGATACCGCTCCCCGCTCTCCCGGCGATCGACGTCAGACCCGGCATGGCCATGTTCACTGAGGACGGCGACCACGACGTCGTCGCGTCGGTCGAGCGAGTCGAGCTGGATCGCCCCGTCTACGACCTCGACGTCGAGGGCACGCATAACTTCGTAGCGAACGGCATCGTCACGCACAACAGCATCTACGGCTTCCGCGGCGCCGACGTGCGCAACATTCTCGACTTCGAGGACGACTTTCCGGACGCGAAGGTGGTGAAGCTCGAGCAGAACTACCGCTCGACGCAGACGATCCTCGACGCCGCCAACGCGGTGATCGCGAACAACCGCGGACGGATGGGGAAGGCGTTGTGGACGGACCTCGGCGCCGGCGACCCGATCCACGTGCGCGAGCTGGAGGACGAGCACGCCGAGGCGCGCTACGTCGCCGGCGAGATCGAGCGGCTCGTCGACGAGGGCACCTCGCGCAACGAGATCGCCGTCTTCTACCGCACCAACGCGCAGTCCCGAGTGCTTGAGGACACGCTCGTGCGCGCGCAGATCGGCTACCAGGTGATCGGCGGCACGAAGTTCTACGAGCGCGCCGAGATCAAGGACGCGGTCGCCTACCTGACTGCCCTCGTGAACCCGCAGGACGTGGTCGCATTCGGTCGCATCGTCAACTCGCCGCGGCGCGGGATCGGCGCGACCTCGTTCTCGCGCGTCGTCGCCTGGGCGAACACCGCCGGCATCACGATCTGGGACGCGGCTGCCGAGCCGGAGTCGGTCCCGGGCCTCGGGACCGCCGCCGTCAAGGCCTTTCATCGCTTTATGGGAACAATGAGAGTCCTCAAAGAGCGCGCCGAGGGCGATGCGCCGATCGCGCAGCTGCTGAACGAGCTGTTGCGCGAGACCGGGTACCTCGACGCGCTGGAGGCCGAGCGCACGATCGAGGCGCAGGGCCGCATCGAGAACCTCGAGGAGCTCGTCAACGTCGCGGCCGAGTACGACTCGGCGATCGGCTCGGCCGAAGCAGAGGGCGACGAGCCGCCCTCGCTTGCCGGCTTCCTGCAGCAGATCGCGCTCGTCGCCGACGCCGACTCGCGCAGAGACGACGAGGGCCTCGTGACGCTGATGACGCTCCACAACGCGAAGGGGCTCGAGTACCCGATCGTGTTCCTGATCGGCGCCGAGGAGGGCGTCTTCCCGCACGCCCGCGCGATCGACGAGGGCGGCCTGGAGGAGGAGCGCCGGCTCGCCTACGTCGGCATCACGCGCGCGCAGCGCGACCTCTACCTCACCTATGCCCGTACCCGCGCGGTCTTCGGGGCGCGCCACTACGGTGCGGCGAGCCGCTTCGTCGGCGAGATCCCGCTCGCGCTGACCGACCGGCCGGCGGGCCCCAGCGTCGGCGGCGTGCGTGACCGCGCGCTGTCGTGGAGCGCCGGCGGGGGGATCGGGTCGCCGAGCGGCGGTGCGGGCGGCGGGAGCGGCATCGCGTGGGAGAGCGGGCGGGGGGAGGCGGCCGCGGTCGCGTTCCGCCTCGGCGAGGACGTCGCCCATCCGGCCTTCGGCGAGGGCGTCGTGACCGGCGTCGAGGCGGGCGGGATCGTCGTGATCCGCTTCAGCAGGGACGGCTCTGAGCGCAAGCTCGTGGCGGATCTCGCGCCGATCACGCGCCGGTAGCCGGCGCGTCGTCGGGCGCCGCTACGATCCCGCCGCCATGGCAGCCACCCTCATCGACGGCAGAGCGGTCGCGCACGACGTGCGCGCGCAGGTCGCGCAAGACGTCGCCGCCTTCACGGCGAAGACCGGCCGCGCGCCGGGGCTCGCGACGATCCTCGTTGGCGGGGATCCGGCCTCGGCCGTCTACGTCGCGAACAAGCGCAGAGCGTGCGCGGAGGCGGGCATCGCCGATCTCCACACGCACCTGCCGGCGGACGCGACGGCGGCAGAGGTGACGGAGCTGATCGGCGCGCTGAACGAGGACCCCGCCTGCAGCGGCATCCTGCTGCAGCGCCCGCTGCCCGACGGGCTCGACGACGCCGCACTGTCTGCGCTCATCGCCCCCGACAAGGACGTCGACGGACTCACGCCGATCTCGGCCGGGCGGCTGATGCAGGGCGCGCCCGGCCTGCGCCCCTGCACCCCGGTCGGCGTGATCGAGCTGCTCGACCGCCACACGGTGCCGCTGGAGGGTGCCGAGGCGGTGATCGTCGGCCGCTCCGACCTCGTCGGCAAGCCCGTCGCCCATCTGCTGCTGCAGCGCAACGCGACCGTCACGATCTGCCATTCGCGTACGCGCGACCTGCCGGCGACGTGCGCCCGCGCCGACGTGCTGATCGCCGCCGTCGGCGTGCCGCGGCTGATCGGCGCCGACGCCGTCAAGCCGGGCGCCGCCGTGATCGACGTCGGCATGAACCGGCTGCCCGAGGGATTGTGCGGCGACGTCGACTTCGATGCCGTGCGCGAGGTCGCCGGCCTGCTCACGCCGGTGCCCGGCGGGGTCGGGCCGATGACGATCGCGATGCTGCTCCAGAACACCGTCACGGCCGCAAAGCTGCAATTTTCGCGATAACGGCCGACGGGCCCGGTACGTTTGCCCCACCGGCAGTCGTCGGCACGTACTCGACCTACCTGGAGGTAGGGATGGCGTTCGATATCGGCAGGCTTCGACGCGGCGAGCAGATCGCGGCCGTCGCCGCCGTCCTGCTGTTCATCCTGATGTTCTTCGACTGGTACACCGTCAGCGTCAGTGGCGGGCTGCTCGGAGGTTTCTCTGTCGGCGGGAGCGCCTGGGAGGTGTTCGGCTTCATCGACATCTTCCTGCTCCTGGTGATCCTCGCCGCGCTCGCGCTCGCGGTGCTGACCGCGACGGAGCGCACGCCTGCGCTGCCGGTGACGATGGCCGTGATCGTCACCGCCCTGGCCGCGCTGGGGACGCTGCTCGTGCTCTACCGGTTGATCGACACGCCCGTCGGGGACGTGCCCGACGGTGTCGACGTCGGCCGTACGGTCTGGGCGTTCCTCGGGCTGATCGCCGTTGCGGCGATCACATACGGCGGGTACCTCTCGATGCGCGAGGAGGGGACGACCCTCGGAGACGTCAAGGCGCAGGCGAGCGCGGCGTTCGACAGCTCCCCGCCGCGTCGCGACGACGGCGGGTCCGCGTCCGCGCCGCCCCCGGCGGCGACCACGCCGCCGGCTGCCGCTCCGCCGTCCGAGCCCCCCGCCGGCACGGCGCCGGGTGGCAGCGAGCCGCCGTCGTCCTCGATGGCCTGACCGTGTCCGGCCCGCCGGGCGCTCCGCCGCGAGCGCCCGGCGGCGCCTAAACTCCCGCGCCGATGATCGATCGTGCGCAGGTACTCCATGTCGCGAAGCTCGCTCGGCTCGCGCTCTCCGAGCAGGAGGTCGAGCAGATGTCGCGCGAGCTGTCGGCCGTGCTCGGCCACATCGAGAAGATCTCCGAGCTGGAGCTCGACGGCGTCGCGCCGACCTCGCACGTGATCGACGTCGTCAACGCGCTGCGGCCGGACGAGCCGCGGCCCTCGCTGCCGCGCGACGTCGCGCTCGCGAACGCGCCCGAGCCGCTGGAGCAGGGCTTCGGCGTGCCGAGCCCGGGGGCGTCGTGACGGAGCTGCTCGACCTCACGGCTGCGCAGGCGATCTCGCGGATCCAGGCCGGTGACCTCGCGGCCGGCGAGGTGTTCGAGACCTACCGCGAGCGTGCCGCCGCCGACGACCTGAACGCCTTCACGTGGGTCGCCGACCCCGCGCCCGACGGCGTGCCGTCCGGTGCGCCGCTCGCCGGCATCCCGCTCGCCGTCAAGGACCTCTTCTGCACGGAGGGCGTGCCGAGCCAGTCGGGCTCGAAGATCCTCGAGGGCTATCGCCCCCCATACACGGCGACCGCCGTCGAGAAGCTGACGCGCGCCGGGGCGACGCTGCTCGGCAAGACGAACCAGGACGAGTTCGCGATGGGCTCCTCGAACGAGAACTCGGCGTACGGCCCGGTCCGCAACCCGTGGGATCGCGAGCGCGTGCCGGGCGGCTCCTCGGGAGGCAGCGCCGCCGCCGTCGCCGCCGGCCTCGCCCCGTGGGCGCTCGGCACCGACACGGGCGGCTCGATCCGCCAGCCGGCCGCGCTGTGCGGGATCGTCGGCCTGAAGCCGACCTACGGTGCCATCAGCCGCTACGGGATGATCGCGTTCGCTTCTTCGCTGGACCAAGCGGGCCCGTTCACCCGCGACGTCACCGACGCGGCGCTCGTGCTCAGGCACATGGTCGGCCAGGACCCGTGCGACTCGACCTCGCTCGCGTTCCCGGAGGAGATCGCGCTTCCGCAGGGCGTCGACCTCAGAGGCCTGACGCTCGGCGTGCCGCAGGAGCTGACCGGGGATGGGATCGAGCCGGGCGTGCGCGAGGCCTTCAACGCGACGCTCGCGCTGGCGGAGCAGCTCGGGGCGCGCGTCGAGACGTGCAGCCTCCCGCACGCGCCGCACGCCTTGAGCGCCTACTACCTGATCGCTCCCGCGGAGGCGTCCGCCAACCTCGCGCGCTTCGACGGCGTTCGCTACGGCCTGCGCGTCGAAGGCGACGACCTGCTGGGGATGTACACGCAGACGCGTGAGGCCGGCTTCGGGGCAGAGGTCAAGCGCCGGATCATGCTCGGCACCTACGCGCTCTCGTCCGGCTACTACGACGCCTACTACGGCCGCGCGCAGCAGGTCCGCACGAAGGTCGCCGAGGACTTCAGAGCGGCCTTCGAGCGCTTCGACCTGCTCGTCACGCCGACGGCGCCGAGCGTCGCCTTCCGGCTCGGCGAGAAGGTCGACGATCCGCTCGCGATGTACCTCAACGACGTCTGCACGGTGCCGATGTCGCTCGCCGGGATCCCCGCGATCTCGATCCCGAACGGCCTCTCCGACGGACTGCCGGTCGGCTTCCAGCTGTGCGGCCCGGCGTTCAGCGAGAACCGTCTGCTGCAGGCCGCCTACGTCCTGGAGCAGGCGCTCGACTTCGACGGGAGCGCGGCGCGGCGATGAGCTATGAGCCGGTCATCGGCCTGGAGATCCACGTCCAGCTGAAGACGCGGACAAAGATGTTCTGCGGCTGCGAGCTGTCCTTCGGCGACCCGCCGAACACGCACACGTGCCCCGTCTGCCTCGGCCTGCCAGGCGCGCTGCCGGTCGCGAATGCCAGAGCGATCCACTACGCGCTGCTGATCGGCCTCGCGCTCGGCTGCGAGCCGGCGCCGCGCTCGATCTTCCACCGCAAGAACTACTTCTATCCGGACCTGCCGAAGGGCTACCAGATCAGCCAGTACGACATCCCGATCTGCTCGGGCGGCCGGCTCGGCGACGTGCGCATCCACCGCGCGCACCTGGAGGAGGACGCGGCGAAGCTCGTGCACGTCGGCGCGAGCGGACGCATCCATGGCGCCGACGAGTCGGTCGTCGACTTCAACCGCGGCGGCACCCCGCTCGTGGAGATCGTCACCGAGCCCGACGTGCGCAGCGCCGCGCAAGCGCGCGAGTGGCTGACGCTGCTGCGCGAGACGCTGCGCCAGCTCGGCGTCTCCGACGTGAACATGGAGGAGGGCTCGCTGCGCTGCGACGCGAACGTCTCGATCCGCCCGGCCGGCAGCGACGTGCTCGGCACGAAGACCGAGCTGAAGAACATGAACTCGTTCCGCTATCTCGAGCGCGGCATCGAGGCGGAGATCGCACGGCAGACGGCGATCGTCGAGGCGGGCGGCCAGGTCGAGCAGGAGACGCTGCACTACGACGTGGTGACCGGCGCGATCAGCTCGCTGCGCTCGAAGGAGGAGGCGCACGACTACCGGTACTTCCCGGAGCCCGATCTCGTGCCGATCGTCGTCGACGAAGGGATGATCGAGGCCGCACGAGCGGAGCTGCCGGAGCTGCCCGCGCAGCGCGCCGAGCGCTACGAGCGAGAGCTGGGCCTGTCTCCCGACAGCGCGCGCCAGCTCGCCTTCCGGGCCGACCTCGCGGCCTACTTCGAGCAGGCGCTCGCCAGCGACGGTGAGCATCCGCAGACGCTCGCCAACTGGGTCACCGGCGAGCTCGTCGCGCGCGTCGGCGACGGCGACCCGGCCGCGTCGAAGGTGGAGCCGGCCGCGCTCGCCAAGCTCGTCGCGCTGCTGCGCGCCAAGCAGGTCACTCCGGGCGCCGCCAAGCAGGTGCTGGACACGCTCGTCGCCCGTGGCGGCGATCCGCAGGCGATCGTGGAGGCGGAGGGCCTCCGCGCGATCGGCGGCGGCGACGAGCTGGCGGAGGTCGTCGAGCGCGCGCTCGCGTCCGATCCCGACGCGGTCGAGAAGCTGAAGGCCGGCAACATGAAGGCGATCGGCCCGATCGTCGGCTTCGTGATGCGGGAGACCAAGGGCCGCGCCGACGGCGGCGAGGTCACGCGGCTGGTACGGGAGCAGTTGAGACTCTGACCGCCGGTTCGAGGTTGCATGGGCACCTCGATCCGTTCTAGGTTGTCTCGTCACCGGTTCATGGGGGAAGCCGTGAAGATCAAGGCCGCACTGGCGCTGCTGGTGCTTGCAGCAACGATCGTCCTGAGTGCCTGCGGCGGGTCGCAGGAAGAAGGCTTGGCGTCGAGCACGCCGACCGGCCCGCAGGCTCCGAAGAACGGCAGACTGCCGAGAACGGATCCGAACAAGGGCTGCGACGCCCAGGGGGTCAACTCGACGCAGCTCTATCCCGGCGCTTGCACCGAACAGGGCGTCCACTACGTCGTGGCCAACTACGGCGGCGTCGTGAGACTCAGAACGCTCGCCGTGACGATCACCGGCGTCGCCGTCAGCGGCGGCTACCAGGGCGGCAGAAGACCGGTCACGCCGCGCTACGACGCGTTCATGCGCGTCAGCCTGCAGGTGCAGAACCTCGACAGAAAGCCGCACCGCTTTGGGTTCGGCCAGACGATGCTGGGCATCGGGGCTGACAACTACCTCGAGCGCACGGACATCGAGCGCACGGTCCATCAGGAAGCGATCGCGAGAGTCAACGGCGGCATGATCGGCCCAGGCGAGTCGCTGCGCGGCGACGTCCTCTTCGACATAACCGAAGGCGACTACCAGGAACTGCAGAGAAAGGGTCGCTTCTTCATATGGAACTTCGGCGACAGAGCCGAACCGCAGCTCGCAAGAGGGATCCAGGTGGGCCAGATCCGCATGTACGCCGGCGAACCGGGCACCGAAGGAAGGCAGCAGGCCGGCTGATCGCGGGACCCTGGACGCCGGGAGTACGCTGAGACGAGAGAGGGGCGGGACCCGCCTCCGGCGGCCACGTCGCCGCCTCCGGCACCCGCCACGAACGCGTCCTGGAGGCTTCGAGATGTCCCGACTGATCCGGATGGATGGCAGCGGTCATACGACGCTCGCGGAGTGGACGGCGGAGGATCCGGCGTCGGTGGAGGCGGCTGTTGCGGCGTTCCGTGCAGAGCTCGAGCAGGGCTCGATCGCGATGGTCACGCGCGGGCCCGGTCACGCCGAGCATGTGCGGGAGCTGCCGCTCGACGAGCAGCTCGTGATCATGCGCCGCCCGATCGCCGGCGGCTAGGCCATGTCCGCCGCCGGCGCGCTGCCCGAGCTGGCGAGCGTGTACTGGCGTCCGCGGATGACGGCGGAGCGCCTGCGCAGGCGCGAGCGCCTGTGGACGCTGACGACCGTGGCACATGTCGTGCCGTTCGTCGTCATCGCGGTCGTGATGGTGCTGCTGAGCCCGGTGGCGCTGCCGGTCTCGCTCGCGGCGCTCGCGCACGCGTGGCTGATCCCGGCGCTCTACGCCCGCCGTGGCGCGACCGTCACGCGCTCGCTCACGCCCGCGGAGGACGGGCCCGAGCGCGTCTCGCTGGGCCTGCTCGGCGATCTCGTCGATCACGATGCGCGCGACCTGCACGCGCGCACGGGCCTCGTCCCTGAGCCGGGCCGTCTCGGCACCTGGCTGGTGGGGGAGGCGGGCGCGCTGCTCGTCGGCGAGCGCCGCGTCTCCTGCTGGTGCGTGAGAGCGACCGACCCGGAGGACGCGCGGCTGCCCTCAGGCGACCGCGTCGCGCATCTGCTGCTCGCGCTGCGCAGCGACGAGGAGGGCTTCGCGACCGTCGCCAACCTCGCCTTCAGCGGCGCGCGCTGGCGCGTGCGGCGGCGGCTGCCGAAACGCCAGCGCGCCGCGCTCGACGCCGTGGCTGCACGCAGTACGCTGTGCGCATGAGCTCTTTCCAAGGCGCCGAGAAGCCCGAGAAGCCCTCGCTCGCCAAGCGCGGCCTCGCGCTGTTGATCCTCGCCCTGGTCGTCGTGATCGCGGTCAAGATCGTGATCGGCTTCCTGACGGCGGTCTTCTGGATCATCGTCGCCGTCGCCGCCTTGATCGCCGTGCTGTGGGCGCTGAAGACATTGCTGTAGCGCCGCCATGGCGTACGTCTTCATCGCGCTCTGCTTCGCCGTCGCCGGCGGGATCGTCGGCCGCATCAAGGGCAGCTCGTTCTTCATCTGGTTCCTGATCTCCGGGGCAGTGCCGGTGATCGGGCTGGCGGCGGCGCTGCTGTATCGCTGGGATCGCAACGAGCTGCGGCGCCAGTGCCCGGGCTGCGGACGCGTCGTGAAGCTGCACGACACGCTCTGCACCCGCTGCGGCACCGAGCTCGACTTCCCCGCGGTCGCGATCGCCTCGGAGGCCGACGTGGCACAGCGCCGCGCCGCAGGAAGCGCGGCGAACGCCGCGAATTCGCCTCAGTAGCGGCAAATTCCGCTGGTAGACTGCGTGGACGGCGCGACGCTCCGTCGCGCCTTCTGCACATTCACACGAGCTTTCCGGAAAGGAGGCGAGCGCACATGCGAGCAGTCGACGCGTTGATGGAGTGCCTGAAGGCGGAGGGTGTCGAGGTCGTATTCGGACTGCCCGGAGGCGCGAACCTCCCGACCTACGACGCCTTCTACGACGCCGGCATCAAGCACATCCTCGTCCGCCACGAGGCCGGCGGCGGCCACGCGGCTGAGGGCTACGCGAAGGCGACCGGCAAGGTCGGCGTCGCGTTCGGCACGTCCGGCCCAGGCGCGACGAACCTGATCACCGCGATCTGCGACGCGATGATGGACTCCGTGCCGGTGGTCTTCATCACCGGCCAGGTGCGCACGGAGCTGATCGGAACCGACGGCTTCCAGGAGGCGGACATCCTCGGGATGACGCTCCCGATCGTGAAGCACAGCTTCATGATCCAGCACCCGCTGGAGATTCCGCGCACGATCCATGAGGCGTTCCACATCGCGCGCACCGGCCGGCCCGGTCCCGTGCTGGTCGACATCCCGCAGGACCTGAGCCGCGCCGACATCCCGTACGAGCCCGTCAGCGACGTCCACCTCCCCGGCTACCAGCCGACGACCGAGGGCAACCAGAAGCAGATCCGCCTCGCCGCGAAGGCGATGGCGAACGCGCGCCGGCCCGTGATCTACGCCGGCGGGGGCGTCGTCAACGCGAACGCCGCGCCGGAGCTGCGCGAGCTCGTGCTGAGCGACAGATTCCCGATCACCTGCACGCTGATGGGCCTCGGCGCCTTCCCAGCCCCGCACGAGCAGTGGCTCGGAATGCTCGGCATGCACGGCACGCGCGCCGCCAACTACGCGATGGACGAGGCGGACCTGATCGTCGGCATCGGCGTGCGCTTCGACGACCGCGTGACCGGCAAGCTGTCGGAGTTCGCGCCGCGCGCGAAGTTCATCCACATCGACGTCGACCCGGCCGAGATCTCGAAGAACGTGCCGGCGCACATCCCGATCGTCGGGGATGCGAAGAACGTGCTCGGACGGCTCGTGACCGAGTACCGCGCGCTGTCGGCCGACCGCGCGCGGCTGGAGGACTGGTGGCAGCGGATCGAGGGCTGGCGCCAGCAGTACCCGCTCAGATACGAGGACTCGAGCGACAGCGAGATCCGGCCGCAGTTCGCGGTCCAGGCCGTCTACGAGGCGACCGGCGGCGAGGCGATCGTCACGAGCGACGTCGGCCAGCACCAGATGTGGACGGCGCAGTACTACGACTTCCCGGAGCCGCGTCGCTGGATCAACTCCGGCGGGCTCGGCACGATGGGCTTCGGCCTGCCGGCGGCGATGGGGGCGGCGGTCGGCTGCCCGGACCGGACGGTCGTCTGCATCGCCGGCGACGGCTCGATCCAGATGAACGCCCAGGAGCTGGCGACGTGCTCGCAGAACGGGATCCCGGTCAAGGTCGTGATTCTCAACAACGGCTACCTGGGCATGGTGCGCCAGTGGCAGGAGCTGTTCTGGGACAAGCGCTACTCGCACGTCGACATGGGCAGCTTCCCCGACTTCGTCAAGCTCGCGGAGGCGCACGGCGCCACCGGCGTCCGCCTGACCGACAAGACGACGCTCGTCGACGACCTGAAGGCGGCGCTCGCGACGGACGGCCCGGTGGTCGTGGACGTGCGCGTCACCGCCGAGGAGAACGTGTACCCGATGATCCCCGCCGGCCAGGCCGCACGGGACATGGTGGGCTAGGGGTGCGTCATGGGTGAGCCAGGGACAAAAGAGCTGATCAGCCTCGACGAGCTCGAGGCGGCCGGCAACCTCAGAACCGGACGCAAGCACATCCTCTCGATCCTCGTCGAGAACAAGCCGGGCGTCCTGACCCGCGTGGCGGGGCTGTTCGCGCGGCGCGCGTTCAACATCGACACGCTCGCGGTCGGCCCGACCGACGACCCGACGATCTCGCGCATCACGCTCACGCTCGACGGGGCGGTCCACCCGATCGACCAGGTCACCAAGCAGTTGCACAAGCTGGTCAACGTGCTGAAGATCCGCGACCTCGAGCCGGAGGAGACGCTCGCGCGCGAGCTCGCGCTCTTCAAGCTCGCGGTCGACGGCCCGCAGCGCACCGAGGTGCTGCAGCTGTGCGAGATCTTCGGCGGCCGCGTCGTCGACGTCTCGAAGCGCTCGCTCGTCGTCGAGCTGACCGGCAGCGACGACAAGATCGAGGCGTTCGAGGCGCTCGTGCGGCCGTTCGGCTTGATCGAGATGACGCGCACCGGCGAGATCGCGATCGCTCGCGGCCGGGCCGAAACCTAAAAGGACGGGTAGACCTCTCGTATGAGCGTCGCGCGCACGCGGCCGGGGAAGCGCCAGTGGCTCGACCCGGCCGCGCGCGAGCTGCTTGCCGGGCGGCTGGAAGTCGCCGTGCGGCGGGCGCGGGCGGGCACCGGCGAGACGCTCGCGGCCGTGACGGTCGCCGCTCGCACTGTCGACCCGGTTGCGGCGGTCGCCGCCTCGCGCCGTGCCGGCGAGCCGTGGTTCTGCTTCGAGCAGCCGGACCGCGACGGGCAGGCGCTCGCGGCGCTGGGCTGTGTGCGGGCGATCGAAGCTCAGGGGCCCCAGCGCTTCGCAGCGGCCGCACGCGAATGGCGCGCGCTGGCGGCGGCCGCGGTCGCCGATCCGCCTGACGGGCCGGCTGGCGCGGGGCTGGTGGCGGTCGGCGGCTTCGCCTTCTCGCCGCAGGCAGCGCACGCGCCGCAGTGGGAGGGCTTCCCATCCGCCTCGCTGCACGTGCCCGAGATCGCGCTCGCCCGGCGCGGCGGCGACGTGCGGCTGACCGTCGCCGCGCTCGCGACGCCGGACACGACGGTCGAGGACCTGCTCGCGCGGATCGATGCGCGCCTCGCCGAGCTGCGCGCCGCGCAGCCGCTGCCGCTGCTCGACCCCGCGCCGACCGGGCGCTACCGGGTCGTCTCGGCGATGCCGCCCGAGCACTACGAGGGTGCGGTCGCGCGCGCCGTCGAGCGCATCCGCGCGGGTGCGCTGGAGAAGGTCGTGCTCGCGCGCGAGGTGCAGGTGCACGCGCCGCAGGTGCACGACCCAGCCGCGGTGCTCGGCGCGCTGCGCGACGGCTTCCCGGAGTGCTACGTCTACGCCGTGGGACGCGGAGACGCGACGTTCGTCGGCGCGACGCCCGAGCTGCTCGTGCGGCGCGACGGCGAGCGCGCCTCTACGGTTGCGCTGGCCGGCTCGACGCGCCGCAGCGCGGACCCGGCCGTCGACGACCACCTCGGCGAGGCGCTGCTGCGCAGCGACAAGGATCGCGAGGAGCAGGCGATCGTGACGCGCCGGATCGCGCACGCGCTGCGCCCGCACAGCGTGTGGGTCACGCATGCGCCCGAGCCGGTGCTCGTGCGGATCGCGAACATCCAGCACCTCGCGACGCCGATCCGCGCACAGCTGTCGCAGCCCGTCGGAGCGATGGCGCTCGCGGCGGTGCTGCATCCGACGCCGGCGGTCGGCGGCGAGCCGTTCGCGGCGGCCGCGCCGCTGATCCCGCAGCTGGAGGGCTTCGACCGCGGCTGGTACGCCGGGCCGGTCGGCTGGACCGACGCAAACGGCGACGGCGAGCTATGCGTCGCGCTGCGCTGCGCGCTGCTGCGCGGCCCGGTCGCCCACTGCTACGCCGGCGTCGGCGTGGTGCGCGATTCGGTCCCGGCGGCGGAGCTGGCCGAGACCGAGGTGAAGCTGCAGGCGCTGCTGCCCCTGTTGGCAGGCTAGACCCAGCCGCCCCGCCGTCCTGCCCACTTTGACCGCCCACCTGTCCGGTCGCGTTCGCAATTGAACCGCTTGCCGGTACGCTGGCGTTCGACTGAGGATGCCCGAGCTCCGCGTCATCGATCCGCCGCCTCCGCCTCCGCCTCCGCCGCCGCGCAGCGAGGACACGCGCACACGCCTGCTGCGAGCAGGGGTCGAGGTGCTGGAGGCCGGCGGTTACGCGTCCGCATCGGTGGCCGCGATCGCGGAGCGTGCCGGGCTCGCGACGGGCACGCTCTATCGCCACTTCCCGTCGAAGGCGGACCTGTTCGTCGAGCTGTTCCGCTCGATCGGGGACGCGGAGCTCGTGGCGATGCACGAGGCCGCGGCGCGGACGCGCAGCGTCGCCGAGGAGCTCGACGCGGTGATCGCGACGTTCGCCGGCCGCGCGCTGTCGCGGCCGCGGCTCGCGTGGGCGCTCGTCTACGAGCCGCTGGACGCGGCCGTCGACGCGGAGCGAATCCGCTACCGCCGCGAGTATGCGCGGCAGATGGCGAGATTCGTGCGCGAGCGCGTCGATCGTGGAGAGCTGCCCGATCAGGATCCCGACACCACCGCGGCTGCGTTGATCGGGGGGATCGTCGAGGCGCTCATCAGTCCGCTGTCGCCGGTCGCGGGCGGCAACGCCGATCCCGACGCGGTGATCGCCGCGCTGACGGACTTCTGCCGCCGCGCGGTCGGGGCCGAAGCGATCCTCCAGAGAACCGAGATCGCGTAAAGCTCAGGCGCGCAGTGCCGCCGCGACCGCGTCCCAGACGCGCCGGTGCAGCGCGACGTTCGCCGCGCGCTCCGTGCGCACCTCGACGAGCGTCACGCCGACGCCGTCGGGGACGCGCTGGAGCTCCGCTCGCAGCGTGCCGAGATCGTCGGCGAGCACGTGGCGCGCCCCGAACAGCGCGGCCGCCTGCGCGACATCGAGCCCGTGCGGGGTGGCGACGTGCTGCTCGAAGTCCGCGCCCTCGCGTGCGACCGGCAGGAAGTCGAAGATCCCGCCGCCGTCGTTGTTGACGAGCACGATCGTCAGCGGCAACCCGAGTCGACGCGCCGACAGCAGCGCTGTGAGGTCGTAGGCGAGCGCGACGTCGCCGATGTGCAGCACGACCGGTCCGTCGCCGGCCGCGGCCGCGCCGAGTGCGGCGGCGACGGTGCCGTCGATCCCGTTCGCGCCGCGGTTGGCGAGGATTCGCGGCGCGCCGTCGCGCGCGGCCGCGAACGTCTCGAGGTCGCGGATCGGCATCGAGGCGGCGGTGAACAGCGTCGCCTCTGCCGGCAGCGTCTCGACGAGCGTGGCGGCGACGAGCGGCTCGTTGAGCGCGCCGCTCGTAGCGCCGCCGTCCGTCGGGTCCGGATCGCCGGCCGCGATCGTCGCCGCGATCGCCTCGGCGGCCGCGCGGTCGGCATTGCGCCAGCGATCGAGCCACGCCGGCTCGCCGGCGTCGCGGTGCTCGCCGCTCAGCGCAGCGAGCGTCGCGCGCGGGCTCGCCGCGATGCGCGCGCTCACGACGCCCGCTGGGTCGTGCCAGGCGCCGTCGGCGTCGAGCGTGACCTGCTCGGCGTCGAGGCCCGCCAGCCACGCGCGCAGCGGCTTCGAGGTCGGCAGGTCGCCGATCCGCAGCACAAGCTGCGGGCGCAGCTCGGCGGCGAGCCGCTCATCGCGCAGCAGCGCGTCGTAGTGCGCGATGGCGGCCGGTCCGCGGCGCGCGCCCGACAGCGGGTCGGCCAGCAGCGGATAGCGCGCGGCCGCGGCGAACGCCGCGAGCGCCTCGCCGAGCGCCGGGTCGCGCTCCTCGCGTCCCGCCACGATCACGGTGCGGGGCGCCGGTGCGAGCGGCACGCGCGGCAGCTCCGCCGGCGCCGGCACCAATGGATGCGCGACCCACGGCCGGCCGGCCGGACGGCCCGGGCACGGATCCTCCTCCGGCAGCGGCCCGTCGAGCACGAGCGGCTCGCGCAGCGGCATGTTGAGGTGCACCGGACCGGCCCGGCCGTCGAGCGCGGTCCACACGGCGCGGCAGGCGAGCGCGCGCATCCAACGCACGCGCTCCGGCGTCGCCTCGTGCGTGCCGACCTCGACGAACCACTTCGCCGCATCGCCGTAGAGCTTGAGCTGGTCGATCGTCTGGCCGGCGCCGACGTCGCGCAGCTCGGGCGGGCGGTCGGCGCTCAGCACGATCAGCGGCACACGCGCCTGCGCGGCCTCGATCACGGCCGGCGCAAGCTCCGCGGCGGCGGTCCCCGACGTGCACGCGACCGCGACCGGTCGGCCCGTCTGCTTCGCGAGCCCAAGCGCGAAGAAGCCGGCGACGCGCTCGTCGATGTGCGACCACGCTCTGAGCCCCGGCGTGCGCGCGAGCGAGAGCACGATCGGCGTCGAACGCGAGCCGGGGGAGGTGCACGCGTCCGTCATGCCGCAGCGCACGAGCTCCTCGCAGAAGGCGCGCAGGAGAAGGTAGGCGTCGGTGGCGTCAGCCCCCCGAGCGGCGTCGGTCTGGCCCGCGGGCGCGGCGGGCGACATGTCGTGGTCGGCGTCGGTCATGGAAGATGCGGGGGATGGCGCGCGAGACGATCGTCCTGCTGCACGGCTTCACGCAGACGGGCCGTAGCTGGGAGCCGACGATCGCGGCGCTGCGCGAACGCTATCGCGCGCTCGCGCCTGACATCCGCGGCCATGGGTCGGCCGGCGCCGCGCGGCCGATCTCGTTCGACGCCGTCCACGCCGACGTGCTGTCGCTTGCGCCTGAGCGCTTCGCGCTCGGCGGCTACTCGATGGGCGGCCGCATCGCGCTGTCGCTGGCGTTCGCGGCGCCGGAGCGCGTCTCTCACCTGACGCTCGTCGGCGCCTCGCCGGGCCTCGCCGATGCGGAGGAGCGCCGCTCCCGCCGCGCGGCCGACGACGCGCTCGCCGATCGCATCGAGCGGGAGGGGATCGAGGCGTTCGCGCGCGACTGGGCGCAGCTGCCGCTCTGGGCGGGGCAGCCGCCGGAGGTCGCCGCCGCCGCGCACGCCGAGCGGCTCGCGCAGACGCCCGCCGGCCTGGCCGCCGCGCTGCGCGGCCTCGGCACCGGCGTGATGGAGCCGCTGTGGGAGCACCTGCCATCGCTCGACGTCCCGGTGACGCTGGTCGTCGGCGAACGCGACGCGAAGTTCCGCGCGACCGCCGAGCGGATGGCGGCCGCGCTGCCGGACGCGACGCTCCACGTCGTCGCCGGCGCCGGTCACGCGGTCCAGCTCGAGCGGCCGGACGCCGTCGCGGCGCTGCTCTGACGCCCTACGCCCGCACGCCCAGCCCCGGAGCGCTCGGGACCTGCATGAACCCTCGCTCGACGCGCAGCGCCGGATCGACGTCGAGGTCCGCGAACGCGTCGAGCGTCGCGAGGCCACACGGCCGCGTCGGTCTCACCGCCGCGGCCGCGTGCAGCGCGCCCGCGATCCCGAGCGGCCCGTCGAGCGTCGAGGCGAGGTAGATCTCGCCGCCGGCGGCGCGCACGACCTCCGCCGCCTCGATCACGCCGCTGATGCCGCCGCAGCGGCTGAGTTTCAGGCACACGATCGGCGTCGCCTCGCTGGCGAGCGCGCCCGGGGCGACCGCCGTCTCGTCCATCGCGATCGGGATCTCTGACTCTTCCGCCACCGCGCGCAGCGCCTCGACGCCGTGCACCGGCTCCTCCACCAGCTCGATCCCGCTCGGCGCGAGCGCGCGCAGGTGCGCCTGCGCCTCCGCGACCTCCCATGCGCCGTTCGCGTCGAGCCGGATCGCCACGTCGGGTCCGACGGCCGCGCGCACCGCCGCGACGCGCCCGGCGTCGTCGCCGATCCCGACCTTCAGCTTCAGGCAGTCGAAGCCGGCCTCGACTGCCCGCGCCGCCTCGGCCGCCGCACCCGCGCGGTCGGCGGCGTCGATCAACGCGTTGACGGCGACCGGCTCGGGACCCGATCCCGCCCGCCCCTGCGCGCCAAGCAGCCGCCACACCGGCGCGTCCGCGCGGCGGCCCTCGAGGTCCCACAGCGCGAGGTCGATCGCCGCGACCGCCTGTGGCAGGACCGCCGCCTTGCGGCATTCGGCGAGCACCATCGCGCGCGGGAGGCCCTCCGCGTCATGCACGATCGGGCGGCAGTCCTCGAGCGCCGCGCGCACGTCGTCGAGCGAGACGCCGTCGTAGGAAGGGAGCGGCGCCGCCTCGCCGGCTCCCGCGACGCCGTCGGCACCGAGGATCAGCACGTCCAGCAACTCGCGCTCGGCGACGGTCCCGTGTGCGGTCCGCAGCGGGGTCCGCAGGCGCAGCCGTCGCGGGGCGATCTCCAGCCGCACGGCGACGCGCTAGCTCAGCAGGATCCCGGCGGAGAGGAGCACGCAGAAGAGCAGCTCGAGCTGACCGGTGCGTGCGAGCGCCTCGTTCAGCGACGGGCCGTCGGTGCGCGTTCTCACCGTGCGCACGATCGGCGCGGCGAGCGGGATCGCCAGGAAGGACAGCAGCATCCACGGGTCCAGCGGACCGAAGATCCATGTCACCGGCGACAGCAGGAACGCGCCGTAGACCATCGCCGCATAGAGGCTGCGCGTGCGCTCGCGGCCGAGCCGCACCGCCAACGTGCGCTTGCCGGCGCGTCTGTCGGTCTCTAGGTCGCGCACGTTGTTGACCACGAGCACCGCGCTCGCCAGCAGCCCGACCGGAACTGCAAGCGCGAACGCCTCCCACACGAGCTGCTCGGTCTGCACGAAGAACGAGCCGGCGACCGCGACGATCCCGAAGAACAGGAACACGAACAGCTCGCCGAGGCCCTCGTAGCCGTACGGGCGCGGGCCGCCGGTGTAGAGCACGCCGGCGACGATCGAGGCGGCGCCCACGAGCAGCAGCTGCCAGCCGGCGACGGCGATCAGATAGACGCCGCAGAGGATCGCGAGCGCGAACGTCGCATAGGTCGCGATCAGCACCTGCCTGGGCGGCACGAGTCCGCCGGCGGTCACGCGCACGGGGCCGAGGCGGTCGTCGGTGTCGGCGCCGCGGCGCGCATCTGAGTAGTCGTTCGAGAGGTTTGCGCCGACCTGGATGAAGAGCGCGCCGAGCAGCGCCGCGACGAAGCGCAGCGGGTGGAAGACGCCGGCGGTGTCCGCGAGCGCGGTGCCTACCAACACCGGCGCGAGGCCGATCGGAAGCGTCTTCGGCCGGGCGGCCATCAGCCAGATGCGCACGACGCTGGGGCTGGCGGTGCCGGTGCTCATGCCGGGAAGCCTACGGGCCGGCGGCCTACGGCCGTCGTGGGAAGCGCGAGAAGTCGGGTGAGCGCTTCTCGAGGAAGGCGGTGCGCCCCTCGGTCGCCTCCTCGCTGCCATAGAGCAGCAGGTTCGCGTCGTGCGCCAGCTGCTGGATGCCGGCGTAGCCGTCCTCGTGTGCGTTGAAGCTGGCTTTGACGAGCCGCAGGGCAAACGGGGACAGGGCCAGCATCTCGCGGCACCACTTGACCGTCTCCGCCTCCAGCTCGTCCAGGGGGACGACGGCGTTCACGAGCCCCATCTCCAGCGCCTGCTGAGCGTCGTACTGCCGGCACAGCAGCCAGATCTCCTTCGCCTTCTTGGTGCCCACCAGATCCCGCAGCACGGATGCGCCGAAGCCCCCGTCCCACGAGCCGACGCGCGGACCGGTCTGGCCGAAGCGCGCGTTGTCGGCGGCGATCGTCAGGTCGCACACGACGTGGAGGACGTGACCCCCTCCGACGGCGTAGCCCGCCACCATCGCCACGACCGGCTTCGGCAGACGGCGGATCTGCACGTGGAGATCGGTCACATGAAAGCGCCCGACGCGTGCGGTGCCGCCGACTCTGTAGCCCGACTCGCCACGCACGCGCTGGTCGCCGCCCGAGCAGAACGCCTTCTCGCCCTCGCCCGTGAGGATGATCGCCCCGACCTCGGTGTCCTCCCGCGCCCGCTCGAACGCATCGGAGAGCTCGATCACCGTCTCCGGCCGGAACGCGTTGCGCACCTCCGGCCGCGCGATCGTGATCTTCGCGATCCCGTCGCCGCTGGTCTCGTAGCGGATGTCCTCGTACTCACCGGCGGGGGTCCACGTCACGCTCACGTCGTCAGCTCCTGGCAAGGGATCACAGGCCTCGAACCCTATTGCGCGTAGGCTGTGGACGAGCATGGACCTCGATCCCTGGCTCCCCCGAGCGGCTGCGCTGAGACCGGATCATCCGGCGCTGATCGACGCCGACGGCGAGGCGACCACGTATGCGGAGCTCCATCGCCAGGCCCTCGACGCGGCCGCGGTGCTCCAGGCAAGGGGCATCGAGGGGGGAGACCGGGTGGCGCTCGCCATGCCGGCCGGCGCCTCCTTCCTCGCAGCGCTTCATGCCACGCTCATGCTCGGCGCGACGGTCGTGCCGATCGACCTGCGATTGGCGCCCCAGGAGCAGCGGGCACGAGCCGGGGACGCGAAGCTGAGGGTGGAGGAGCCGCTCCGCCGGCAGGAGGAGCCAGATGCCCGGACCCTGCAACGGCTGGTGCCCGAGGCGGTGGCCACCCTCGTCCATACCTCCGGCACGACTGCCGATCCCAAGCCGGTGGCGCTCACGATCGGCAACTGGACCTGGAACGCGCTCGGCTCCGCGTTGGCGCTCGGGCTCGACCCCGCGGATCGCTGGCTGTGCGCGCTGCCGCTCAGTCACGTCGGCGGGCTCGCGATCCTGATCCGCAGCGCCATCTACGGCACCACGATCGTGCTGCACGAGCGCTTCGACACCGAGCTGGCGCTCACCGCGATCGAGCGCGATCGGGTGACGCTCGCCTCGCTCGTGCCGACCACGCTCGCACGGCTGCTCGACGCCGGCTTGAAGGCGCCGAACCCGCTGCGCGTGGCGCTGATCGGCGGCGGCCCGCTCGCACCCGTCTTGGCGTTGCAGGCGCAGGAGGCGGGGATCCCGGTCGCACAGACCTACGGGATGACGGAGGCGTGCTCACAGGTCACGACGTCCATGCCGGGCGAGCCGGAGACGGCCGGACGCCCACTCGTCGGACAGCACGTACGGATCGCCGAGGACGACGAGATCCTCGTCAAGGGGCCGACCGTCGCTCCCGGCACCGCCGACGCCGACGGCTGGCTGCACACCGGCGATTGCGGCCAGCTCGACGCGCACGGCCGCCTCACGATCACCGGGCGCAAGGCGGACACGATCGTGAGCGGCGGCGAGAACGTCGCGCCGGCTGAGGTCGAGGCGGCGCTGCTGACGCATCCCGCCGTGGCGGACGCCGGCGTCCACGGCCGTCCGGACGCGCAGTGGGGCGAGGCGGTCGTCGCGACGGT
>Ga0207690_10000074_pt1 | contig 87516 bp, 75 predicted proteins | sample KBSC23metaG_FD_184315 | JGI IMG/M metagenome (GOLD analysis project Ga0207690, IMG submission 184315) | Corn rhizosphere microbial communities from Kellogg Biological Station, Michigan, USA - KBS C2-3 metaG (SPAdes) (version 2) | ecosystem: Host-associated > Plants > Roots > Rhizosphere > Soil ... | reverse complement strand
GGACGTTCGTGCCGCTGGCGCAGTATGTGGCGGGGCCGGTCGAGGGGATCGCGACGCCGGAGTGGAAGAGTACCGATCGGTATGTGCCGGAGGAGGATCCGCTGCAGAAGGTGCCGGAGCGGCGGGGTGATGCGGCGGTGTTCTATTACCACTGCGATCAGATTGGTACGCCGCAGCTGCTGACTGACGACGATGGTGACGTGGTGTGGGAAGCGTCGTACAAGGCTTGGGGGGAAGCGCGCGAGGTGATTGCGCGGGCGTCGAAGGCGGCGGGGATCGTGGCGAAGAATCGGCTACGGTTCCAGGGGCAGCAAGTTGATGCGGAAACGGGACTGTACTATAACCGACACAGGTACTATGACCCGAACAGCGGCCGATTCGTCAGCAAAGACCCAATCGGGCTAATGGGCGGGATAAACGTATATACCTATGTCGCAAACCCGACTGGATGGATTGACCCCTTAGGACTTGAAGGTACCCCATGTGATGGTTTTGGTGCGTTGGCTGCGCGCCGGAAGTCGCTTGGACTACCTGCTGCAGGCTCCGAAGGAGACACGTCGACGTTGTCTTTGCTGAGGATAAATGGACAAAGCTTTGAGGGTATCAACTCAAGCGACCAAAATCCAAAGACCCCGATCACTCTTGATCGCGTTAATGCTCAGACAAAGACTCATGCCGAGGCTGAAGCAGTGCAAAAGGCTGTAAATGCGGGTATGGCTGGAAAGGCGTCGCACGCCGAAATGTGGGTGGACCGTGACCCCTGCCGTGCGTGTGGTATTCCGGGAGCAGGCGGACTTCGGTCACTAGCTCGAAATCTGGGTTGCCCCATCACAGTACATTCACCCAGCGGAACCCAAGTGTACACACCGACCAAGTGAGCTTGAAATGCAAGTAGTTAAAATCATCGAAGAAAAGTATATCGGTAACCGCGCGGAAGTGACGGAGCAGGAATATAGCGACGCTGCGCAAGTCATATCGGCGATTGGAGAAATTAATGGTAAAGACTGTACATCGATTGCGTTCTCAACCAACGATGAGACGGCGTTTTCGGTTGGCGGCGGCGAGGGCAATCGATACGTGGCGTTTTTGGCGCTTGCTACGGACGACGCTTTTTTTACACTAATTGACCCAGACAAACCTGAAGACGAATGCATTGATTTGGTGGTTGGCGGCCAGCGCGGTAGTTACCCGCTAAGGCAATGCGTCGACAAAGCAACAGTGATACAGGCGGCCTTGTATTTTTGCCAACTCGGCAAACCGGACCCGAGTTTGAACTGGCAGGATGGCTGATCACTTGCCCCGTGGCTGCGCTGTGCGTAGCGCGAGCAGTTCCCAAGGGACTGTGGTGTTTTTTACAGCGGTTCCGAAGAATACTCTGGTCACTCATACTGAGGCTCGTGCGGTCTCGCAAGTTCCATCAGAGCTACGCCTACGATCTGTTTGGCGACCGGCGCAGCTACGTATGGCATCGCGAATACGACGAACTCGGCAACCGGCGGCGTACCGTGCGGCCGGACGGGCATGCGGTCGACTGGTTGATGTACGGTTCCGGCCATGTGCACGGGATGCTGCTCGATGGCGAGGAGCGCGTGCAGTTCGAGCGCGATGATCTTCATCGCGAGACGGTGCGCATGCTGTCGAGCAAGATCGGGCAGCGCACGCATTACGATCCGGCGGGACGCGTGCTGCAGCAGACGGTTCAACGGTCGACGTCGCCCGCGCCGCTTGCCGAGCGTCGGTATCGCTATGACGCGGTGGGGCAGTTGTCGCGGATCGAGGACAGCCGCAAGGGCGGGACGGATTATCGATACGATCCGGTCGGACGGTTGATCGAGGCGATCAGCCCGGTCGCGAAGGAACGGTTCGCGTTCGATCCGGCGAGCAACATCATCGATCCGGTGCGATCTGCGGAGACGCCGGCCTCTCGTCCGAGCCCGGTGCGACCGGAAAGCACGTTGCCGGTCGAGGTGCCGAAGGTGCTGGGCAACCTGCTGAAGGCGTATGCGGGGATGCACTTCGAGTACGACGCGCGCGGGAATCTGATGCGCAAGCGTACGCCGGCGGGGGAGCAGGAATACGAGTGGGACGAGTTCAATCGCTTGCTGTCCGCGCGGGTTGCGGAGACGTCGCGGCAGAGTCAGGCGCGGTATTTCTATGACGCGTTCGGTCGGCGCATTGCGAAGGAAGTGAACGGCGAGTGGACGGTGTTCGGGTGGGATGGGGACACGCTGGCGTACGAGAGCGATGGCGAGCGGGGCACGCACTATATCTACGAGCCGGGGACGTTCGTGCCGCTGGCGCAGTATGTGGCGGGGCCGGTCGAGGGGATCGCGACGCCGGAGTGGAAGAGTACCGATCGGTATGTGCCGGAGGAGGATCCGCTGCAGAAGGTGCCGGAGCGGCGAGGTGGCGCGGCGCTGTTCTATTATCACTGTGACCAGATTGGTACGCCGCAACTTCTCACTGACGACGATGGCGATGTGGTGTGGGAGGCGTCGTACAAGGCTTGGGGGGAAGCGCGCGAGGTTATTGCGCGGGCGTCGAAGGCGGCGGGGATCGTGGTGGGGAACCCGCTGCGGTTTCAGGGGCAGCAGGTTGATGATGAGACGGGGCTCTCGTATAACCGGCACCGGTACTATGATCCGAGTACCGGCCGGTTTGTCAGCAACGATCCGATAGGGCTCCAAGGGGGGATCAACCTTTTCCAATATGCGGAAAATCCTGTCGTGTGGACGGATCCGCTTGGTCTCGCATCGAAGCTTTTGTGCCCTCTTTGCTGTGACGGATCACACGGGCGATCCAACAAGCAGGAAAGACTGAAGGCCCTAGCCGACGATCCGTTGCAACCAAGTTGGGTAAGAGGGTGGGTGCGGAATGAATTGAGGCACATCGCTACCGGCAATCGTACGTCGGTTCGGCTACCTGGCAATTCACGGAACTCCCGGACGCCTGGTAAGGAGCTTGCTCACGGCCGGGAGACTGAAGCAAAGAATGGTTACTGCTACAGACATTCTGAGTTGCAAGACGCCGACCTACATAAGACTCAGCATCAAATCGGAGGTTACTAATGACAGCACATCTAAAGAAGATAGAGAACGTGCTGCGACTCGATGCGCAATCCCGATGCGAATATTTCATTCGCAAGGTCGCCGATTTTGAAGTTGTCTGGAGCCTCTTTGATCAGGGGTGGGCCACTGCTCGCACGGGGGCGACGACAGTGGTGCCTTTCTGGCCTGAGGAGGAGTTCGCAAAGTTGTGCGCGATTGATGAATGGCAAGGATTTCGTCCAAAGGCGATTGCTCTAGGCGATTTTCTGGAGCGATGGCTGCCAGGGATGGCGCATGATCAGCGAATTTGTGCTGTCTTTGCGGCACCGAGTGATCGCGGGACACTCATGGCGCCGATGGATCTCGAAAGATTGATCAGATTGGAACTGGAGCAATACGAGTAATACCGCGAAGGAATGCATCCTTATGAGACGAAGTTGCACGAAACCGCCTCGGTAGTACGTCCGGACTTGAGACGGTCCGTCGCGAACGATCCGGGGCTCGGTCGCCGTATTGCGAAGGAGGCGAACGGTGAGCGGACGATGTTCGGGGGCGGGATGGTGATGGCCTGCTCCCCGCGTTTAGTACGGTAACGGTGTAGAGTCCGTTCCAGAGAGGAACGGCAATGAAAAAGCGATTCACCGAAGAACAAATCATCGGCATCTTGAAGGAAGCCGAGGCTGGCCTGAAGCCGGCGGAGCTGTGCCGCAAGTACGGCATATCGGAAGCGACCTACTACAACTGGAAAGCGAAGTTCGGCGGGATGACGGTCTCCGAAGCGCAGCGCTTGAAGGAACTGGAGCAGGGGAACAACAAGCTCAAGCGCCTGTTGGCCGAATCAATGCTCGACAACGCCGCGCTGAAGGACCTGTTGGCCCGAAAGTAGCAAGCCCGCAGGCTGAGCGGCCCCCAGTAAACAGTGCCATGATGTAAGCGAGTTTTCGGCGGACTTTTTCAGTATGAAAGGAGCCGTACGATGAAACGCAAGCGCTTCAGTGTCGAGCAGATTGAGGCGGGTTGAGATTCAGACTCCAATGTTGAATCGTTCCGGGTAAAGCAGCGCAAACTGGGTCATGGCGCTCTTCCAATCGTGCCGGGAACCGGTCCACTTGGCAACGACGTTGCGCAGGGCCAGCCAGATCAGTTTGAGCGCGGCCTCGTCCGACGTGGCCGCGCGCCTTGATGATCTTCCGAAGCTGCATGTGCAGCGACTCGATCGCGTTGGTCGTATATACAATTTTCCGGATGTCGGGCGCGAAGGCATAGAACGGAATCACCTGATCCCAGGCCCGGCGCCAAAGTGCGGCAATCGGGGGGTATTTCGTACCCCACGGGCTCGTATCGAACGCATCCAGCGCCACGGCGGCTGCTTCGGCCGACGGTGCCCGGTAGACCTCCTTGAGCGCCGCTGCGACCGATTTCCTGTCTTTCCAGCTGGCGAAGTCCAGCGAGTTCCGGATCAGATGCACGATGCAGGTCTGGACCGTCGTTTCCGGGAACACCATGTTGATCGCTTCCGGGAAGCCCTTCAGGCCATCGACCACGGCGATCAGGATGTCCTGCACGCCGCGCAGCTTCAGGTCGTTCACCACCCGTAGCCAGAACTTGGCCCCCTCGGTCTGCTCGATCCAGAGGCCCAGCACGTCACGTGTGCCGTCGCGGCGCACGCCCAGTGCCAGGTAGATCGCCTTGTTGCGCACGATGCCTTCGTCGCGGATCTTGACTCGCAAGGCATCGAAGAACACGACCGGGTACATCGGCTCGAGCGGTCGCTGTTGCCACTCGCGCACTTCATCTATCACCGCGTCAGTGACGGTGCTGATGAAGTCCGGCGACACCTCGATGCCGTACATCTCTTGCAGGAAGCCCTGAATCTCCCGCACGCTCATGCCACGTGCGTACATCGCGATGATCTTGTCATCGAAGCCGGTGAAACGTCGCTCGCCCTTGGCGATCAGCACCGGATCGAAGGTGCCTTCGCGATCGCGCGGAATCTCGACGTCGAGCAAGTCGTCGTCGGTCGCGATGCGCTTGCGGCTGGTGCCATTGCAATGGTTCGTGCGGCCTACCGGCTTGGCTTCGCCCTTCTCGTAGCCCAGGTGGTGCGTCAACTCGCCGCCCAGCGCGCGCTCGAAGATCGCCTTCTTGAGCGCAGCGAGCTGCTCGTTGATCGTTGCGCGGTCCAGCGTCCCGGGCACCAGTTGCTTGATCAGTTCCGGGTCCAGGTTCAAGCCCTTGCCCGGCTCAATCGTCACTTCTTCCTTGCGCTTGCGTGGCATAAAGTGGCTCCTTGGCCATCAGTTTATGCCTCACACACAAAGGTTCGGATAGGCTCCTCAGCACTCGCACGCCGCAGGATGATCAAGCCCGACCAATTCCCCCGTCGCGGAATCGGCATAATGACGGCCTGCCAACGTGACACTGCGGCGCCCAGCAAAACTCATCCTCGTTACAAACGCACTACCCATGTCGACCATCACCGCGACCACCGCGTCGCTGAAGCACATCCTCGAACACCCCGGCGACTTCTCCGGCTGGCTATGTCTGCCGCCGACGCCATGGACGCTCGATACAGAGGGTGCATTCACCGAAGACGCCGACCACACTGAAGCCGACATGCCGCCCGCCACGGCCCCGCAACCCGGCTGGCGCGTCACGCTGAACAGCGCGACGATCGAAGACATCGTTATCAACGCACATGACCAGGTCGACGAACCAACGGTCGCGCAATTGTTCGATGCATTCGTGTTCTACGTCGACAATGACGAGTTCATCCTGCTCTGACGACGCGCGCAACGGGCCATGCGCCACAGTAAAAAAAAGGACCGCCGAGCGGTCCTTTTTCGATGAAGCATCAGCGCGGAACGAAGCCCGCCCCCTCAAGGCAACGAAATCGTCAAATTCGCAGACTCCGGGCCGACCTTGACGACTTGCGAATAAGGCGCCAACGCCTGCAGCGTCTTGTCCTTCAGATACGTATTGAGCCCGAGATACCCCAGCAGCGCGACCAGCGCGAACACCGCCCCGATCGCCCAAACCGGCACCTCGCGCTTCAACCGATGCGCGATCTGATCGGGCAGCGGCCAATGCGGCGCGAACGGCGCGCGCTTGCCTTTCATATGCGCGATCTCGTCGCCCAGCCGCGCGGTGAGGTAAGCCAGCTTCTCCGGCCCCTCGAGCAGATACTTGCCCTGGAACCCGAGCAGCAGGCACATATGAAACACCTCGAGCGACTGCAACCGCGCCGCGCCCTGCGCGCGGCATTCCTCGAGATACTGAAAGAACTTCTCCCCCGCGAGCTGCTCGCCGAACAGCACGAGCTGCAGCGGCCGGCGCTCCCAGTCTGTCCGGATCTTGAACTGCGACGACAGCACCATTTCATCGACCGCCGCGCAATACGCGAACTTCGCGGCGTACACGTCTTCCGCGGCGATATTCAGCTTCTTCGCGCCGCGCTCGAAATCCGACAGGAATTCCTGGATCTTCGTGCTGAACTCGCTCGCGCTGTCCGGCTCGCGGCCGTTCTTGAGCAGGAACAGCATGAAGAACCCGTCGTACAGCAGGTCGACCAGTGAACGGGCCTGGAACGCGGCGTCGGTCGACGCCGGGGTCTGCAGCGGTGCCGGCGTGTTGTCGCCGAACAGGGAGGGCGCGTAGCTCATGAGGTGACCGCGATCAGTTCGAATTTCAGGTCATTGATGCCAGTCGGCGCGTAGATCATCGCGGACTGGGCCTGCAGCATGCGCTCGTACAGCGCGCCGCGCGAATCGAGCGAGAAATAGCACGCGCCCGGCCGCACGGGGATCGCGGGCGGCACCTGCGGCGTGTACGACAGCCGCACGCCGGGCATCGCCGACAGCACGAGCTTGTCGACGTCGTCGGGCGCACCGACCTTGAAGCGGGCCGGCACGGCGTCGATGAGCTCGACGTTCGGCATGTCGGCGGATACGGCCAGGTAGAACTCGGTCTTGTCGTCGATCTTGCCGGAATCGAGGCGGCCGAGGTGGAACGACGGACGCACCTCGTCGAGCGTGATCGCGAAGTAGCGCGTCGAGATCACGGTGTCGAGCAGCTCGCGCAGCATCAGGTCGAGACGCGCGAAGCTCGGGCCCGGATCGTCGTGGCGATACACGGGGAGATCGGCGAGCGTATAGCCCTTCGAGAACGTCATCAATTGCCCTGCGAGGCGCAGCAGTTCCTGGAACAGTCGTTCCGGATGCAGCGCCGCATGCTGGTGCAAGTGCGCGAGCGTCGCGAACGCGGCATTCGCGGTGTGCAGCAGCCAGAACGACGCGATGTCGCCCGAGCGGAACTCGATGATGTTCTTCGACGGCTCGCGGTGAAAGCCGTACAGCGCGTTGACCTTCGCCTGCAGCGCGTCGACCAGTTGGCGCAACCGCTGGTGCAGGATCGGCGAAGCCTCGATCGCGAGGCACGGCGGCACGAAGCTGTCGTCGATCTCGAAGCCGGACGTCGCGGTGCGGCGCACGCGCACGAGCGGCACCGACAGCAACTGGTCGCGCGGCTCGCTGTGCGCGATCAGCTTGACCTGCGTCTTCAGGAACGTGATGTCGGCTTCGGCGGCGTCGGTGAAGTTGTCCGCGACGCTCGTCTGCTCGCTGACGAAACGCGTCATGAAGCCGGCGGCCGGATCGTCGCTGTAGTTGGTGCCGTTCTCGCGCAGCGGATGCAGCGCGAGGTAGAACACGAATTCGTTGATGCCGTCGGGCAGCGTGTCGAGCGCGATCGGCGGCGGCAGGTCGTCGGCCTGCGGCGCGGCATACAGCGCGCCGTCCGGGAACACGAGCGCGAGCTCGGCCACGCGCAGCACGTTGCTGCCGAGCGCATCGCGATCGATGCGCACCGAGCGCACGCCCCAGTTGTACGGCTGGATCGCCTGGATGGATTCGAACAGGCGCGCCTCGTGGTAGGCGTCCTGCCGCTGAAAGTGTTGAGGCCGGAGGAACAGCCCTTCCCCCCACAGCACCTTGGCCGAATAACTCATGTCAAATCCGGTTAATGTGGCGTTGCGATGTAATCGATTTGGTCATGCCCGAATTAACTCGCCAATTGTTAACTCTTGTTAATTGACATTCGCGCGTCATGTCTTTAACCGCAGCTGACGGACGAAAGCAAATTCAGCGGTTGCGAAGGCGCCCCTTGTTGCGGGGCGATCACGGAGCCATCGGTCACCGTCATCGCGCAATTATGCAGGCCGATGATTATGCCGGATTTCTCCGACTTCGCCGGGTCGAACGTCAGTTTCCATCGCTGGATGGCGGGATCGCGGAACAGCGCGACGATGCCGAATGCCTGCGCTTCGCGCGATACCTTTTCGGTCGCGGTATAGCGCTGGCCCGGAATCAGCGTGATTTCACGCACGTTCAGCAGATCGGCGCCCAGCGCGGCCTTTTCCTTGGTCGGATCGGTGAACGCGTCGAACGGCGCCTGCTGGAACGAAGTCGGATCCTTCAGCGCGTAGAGTCTTACCACTAATGCGAGCGGCTTGCGATCGTTCGCGGCATTCAGGTTGGGCGCGGCGGCGAGCGTGAGCCCGATGTTGCGCGGGGGCTTCTGGGCATCCGGCAGTTCGGGCTTGCCGACGCCGGCAGCCTGCAGCACGGCGCTCGCGGCAGAGCCGAGCAACGGGGCGGCCGCGCACCCGGCCAGGAGCGCGCAGGCAATCAGCGGCAGCGCATAGCGAATCATTGATCTCATCGTATTTCCGGCGTGCCGCCTTTAACTCCCCTGTCAAAACTACCGGGCCTTCCGCGCTCTCCGCGCCTGTCCGGCTTATCTGGTGTTCAACTATTAAGCAAACGTGCGGCGCATCGCGCTCCCGGAAAATTTTTCCGTCGCCCCGGCGACGCCTGGCTGGCCAAGTAAAACTTGCGCATTCCGGTCGATGGGAAAGCCGCCGCCGGGCCTTTGCCGGAGGCGTTTCGAGGGGGTAGCGCTCGGTTTTAAAAGGAATTACTCTGCACGCAGCGATTGAATTATGAAAAATTGATCGGTACTATACCCGCGCGCTTCATGCAAAGCAAAAGAACCAGATTCTCAACGATTTTAATACTCACGCGCCGGTGGATATAAGATGAAAGACCGTCTCTTCGCAAAACTTTCTGGGGTAGTGCTGGCTTGCGGCGTGATCGCCGGTTGCGCGAGCCAGCCGCCGGCGCCGACTGCCGAGGTGTTCAACAAGTCGCTGGCCGATGCGGACGCCGTTGCGAAGTCGGGTGACCAGGACAAGGCGCTCGGCCTGTACCAGCAACTCGCGAAGGCGGATCCGACGCGCGAGGAGCCGTGGTCGCGCATCGCGCAGATCCAGTTTGCCCAGAACCACTATGGCCAGGCGATCGTCGCCGCGCAGGAAGCGCTGCAGCGTGACGCGACCGACCGCCAGGCGAAGAGCGTGCTGGCCGTCGCGGGCCTGCGGATCGCGACGCAGTCGCTCGGCGAGTTGCGCCAGGACGCGTCGCTCGCGGGCGACGCGAAGTCGGACGCGCAGGCGCTCGCGAAGCAGCTGCGCGACACGCTCGGCGAATCGGCGCTGTTCCCGCCGGAGCAACGCGTCACGAAGGCACGTACGCCGCGCCGTATCGTTCATCGTCCGAAGGCCGGTGCGGCACCGGCCGCTGAAGCGGCAACGACCGCGCCGACGCCGCCTGCCGCACCGCAGGCCGCCGCGGGGCAGAAGGGCGGGGCCGATCCATTCAGCGCGCTGCGCAACTGACCGCAACTGACGCGATAACCACAACTAACCTGGGAGCCGTCGAGATGGCCAAGAAAGAAAGCATTCAGAAAAGCTTGCAGAAAATTCGGCCGCCGCGCGTCCAATTGACCTACGAGGTCGAGAAGGGCGACGCGATCGAGGTGAAGGAACTGCCGTTCGTCGTCGGGGTCGTCGGCGATCTGGCGGGCCAGTCGGAAATCGAGCAGCCGAAGCTGCGCGACCGCAAGTTCGTCAATATCGACCGCGACAACTTCGACGACGTGATGAAGGCGATCGAGCCGCGCGCCGCGTTTCAGGTGGAAAACCGCCTGAGCCCGGAAGGCGGCAAGTTCGCGGTCGACCTGAAGTTCCGTTCGCTGTCGGATTTCAGCCCGGACGAAGTCGTCGAACAGGTCGAGCCGCTGCGCCGCCTGCTCGACGCGCGTTCGAAGCTCGCCGACCTGCGCAACAAGCTCGCCGGCAACGACAAGCTCGAGGATCTGCTGTCGGAAGTGCTGAAGAACACGCAGCAGCTGCAGGAGCTCGCGAAGGGCACGGGCGGCGACAAAGACGGCGAATGACGACGGAGTATTGAGATGAACCAGCAAACGGCTGCGGCCCAAGCGAGCGGCGCGGAATACGCCGCCGGGACTTCGTTGCTCGACGACATCGTCGAGAAGAGCAAGGTCGCGAAATCCGATTCCGAGCATGCGCGTGCGAAGGACCTGATCGGCGAACTCGTGCACCAGGTGCTCGACGGCACGGTGATCGTGTCGGACAACCTGTCGGCGACGATCGACGCGCGCGTCGCGGAGCTCGACCGCCTGATCTCCACGCAGCTCTCCGCGGTGATGCATGCGCCGGAATTCCAGCGCCTGGAAAGCACGTGGCGCGGGATGGACTACCTGGTCAAGGAAAGCAACACGGGCCAGACGATCAAGATCAAGGCGCTGCACGCCCCGAAGCGCGACCTCGTGCGCGACTTCAAGGGCGCGAGCGAGTTCGACCAGAGCGCGCTGTTCAAGAAGGTCTACGAAGAAGAGTTCGGAACGTTCGGCGGCTCGCCGTTCGGTGCGCTGATCGGCGACTACGAGATCTCGCGCCAGCCGGAAGACATGTACTTCATCGAGCAGATGTCGCACGTCGCGGCGGCCGCGCATGCGCCGTTCATCGCGTCGGCGTCGCCGGAGCTGCTCGGCCTCGAGTCGTTCTCCGACCTCGGCAAGCCGCGCGATCTCGGCAAGGTGTTCGACACGGTCGAATACGCGAAGTGGAAGTCGTTCCGCGATTCCGAGGATTCGCGCTACGTCGGCCTCACGCTGCCGCGCTTCCTCGGCCGCCTGCCGTTCAATCCGAAGGACGGCCAGACCGCGGAGAACTTCAACTTCGTCGAGGATGTGGACGGCACCGAGCACGACAAGTACCTGTGGTGCAACGCGGCGTGGGCGTTCGCGGCACGCCTGACCGCCGCGTTCGACGACTTCGGCTGGTGCGCGGCGATCCGCGGCGTCGAAGGCGGTGGCCTCGTCGAGGATCTGCCGACCCACACGTTCAAGACCGACGACGGTGAAGTCGCGCTGAAGTGCCCGACCGAAATCGCGATCACCGATCGCCGCGAGAAGGAGCTGAGCGACCTCGGCTTCATCCCGCTCGTTCATTGCAAGAACTCGGATTACGCTGCGTTCTTCGCCGCGCAATCGGTGCAGAAACCGAAAAAATACAGCACCGACAGCGCGAATGCGAATGCCGTCCTGTCCGCCCAGCTTCAGTACATCTTCTCGGTATCGCGCGTCGCGCACTACCTGAAGGCGATGATGCGGGACAAGATCGGCAGCTTCGCATCGGCGCAGAACGTGGAGACTTTCCTCAACCGGTGGATTTCGCAGTACGTCCTGCTCGACGACAACGCATCGCAGGAACAGAAGGCGCAATTCCCGCTGCGCGAGGCATCCATACAAGTGTCAGAGATTCCGGGGAAGCCGGGCTCGTATCGTTCGGTCGCGTTCCTGCGCCCGCACTTTCAGCTCGACGAACTCTCGATTTCTCTGCGACTTGTCGCTGATCTGCCCAAACCGGCAAATTCATAAGCGAGCAAATCGCCCGGGCGGGCCGCCTGGGTAGGACGTTAAAACCACCTCTTTGGGGAGTCGAAGGGCCATGTTACATATGCACTTGCAGTTTGGTAGTCCCGCGGTGAAGGGCGAGTCCGCGGACAAGGACCACCAGGGCTGGATCGAGCTGAAATCGTGGGATCACTCGATCGTTCAACCGCGTTCGGCAACCGCATCGACCGCTGGCGGTCACACGATGACGCGTTGCGAGCACGGCGACATGATTTTCACGAAGGAAATCGATTCGTCGAGCCCGCTGCTGTACCAACACGCTTCGGGCGGCACCACGTTCGACGAGGTGACGGTCCATTTCTCGCGCGCTGACGGTGAAGGCAAGCGCGTGCAGTATCTGGAAGTCAAGCTCAAGTACGTGATCATCTCGAGCATCGCCCCGAGCGTTCGCGAAGAAGGTCTGCCGCTCGAGACGTTCTCGCTGAAGTACGCAGCTGTGCAGTGGAAGCAAACCCAGCAGAAGATCGGCGGCAACCAGGGCGGCAACACGCAGGGCGCCTGGAGTCTGACGAAGAACGACAAGACCTACGCGGTCTAAGGTCGGTTGCGGCAACGGGGCGCGCTGCGTCCCGTTGCCGTTTTCGCTGTGCGAGCCGGCTGATGAAACGATTCGAACCCAGTTTTCTCGACAAGCTGTTCGACGACGAACCGCACCTGCCGGCCTCGGCAGCGATGCGGCAATTGTCGCTGGACGAGCTCAAGAACACGGTCGCCCGCGACGTCGAGGCGATCCTCAACACCCGTATCGCGCACACCGAACTCGAACTGGCGGAGCTGCCGGAATGCCAGAAGTCGGTGCTGACCTACGGGCTGAACGATTTCGCGGGGCTGAGCCTCGCGAGTCATTACGACCGCGCGTTCATCTGCAAGTCGATCCAGCAGGCCATTGCGCGCCACGAGCCGCGGTTGCAGCAGGTGCAGGTGACGTTCGAGCTGAACGAGCAGTCGACCAACGCGCTTTACTTCGCGATCCAGGCGCTGCTCGTCGTGCATCCGGCCGAGGAGCCGGTGAATTTCGACGCGATGCTGCAGCCGTCGACGCTGCAGTATTCGGTCACGCGCACACGCGCGGCAAGAATGCTGTGAGTCAAGCCGCCGAGCGGGCCGGACCGCCCGGTGGAGGAACAGGGTCCGGCAGGAAATATTGAGGTTCGGGGTCGTCGATGGAAGAATTGCTGCCGTATTACGAGCGCGAATTATCGTTTTTGCGGCGCTATTCGCGAGATTTCGCCGAACGCTATCCGAAGATCGCCGCGCGGCTCGCGTTGTCCGGCGAACACTGCGAGGATCCGCACGTCGAGCGGATGATCGAGTCGTTCGCGCTGCTGGGCGCGCGCATCAACAAGAAGCTCGACGACGACTACCCGGAATTCACCGAAGCGCTGCTGGAAGTGCTGTATCCGCACTACCTGCGGCCGTTCCCGTCGTGCTCGATCGCGCAATTCACGCCGGCTTCGCCCGGCCAGCAGACCGAACCGGTCGTGATCGACCGCGGCACCGAGCTGAAGAGCCGTCCGATCCGCGGCGTGCAGTGCCGGTTCCGCACCGCGTACGACGTGACGCTCGCGCCGATCCGCATTTCGGAGGCGCGCTACATGCCGGTCGCGCTCGCGCCGAGCGCGACGGTGCTGCCGTCCAACGCGACGGGCGTGATCTCGATCACGTTCGAATCGCTTGCCGCGCAGCTCGATCTCGGCGCGCTGAAGCTGCCGACGCTGCGCGCGCACCTGCACGGCGAACAGTCGTTCGTCGCCGCGCTGACCGACTGCCTGTTCGTCAACGTGCTCGGCGCGTATGTCGAGCCCGAGCGCAACGGCCGCTGGGCCGCGCTGCGCAAGCTGCCGATCGCGCACGCCGGCTTCGACGAGGACGACGCGCTGATCGACTACCCGGCGAAGTCGCACCCCGCCTATCGCCTGCTCACCGAATACTTCGCGTTCCCCGACAAGTTCGATTTCGTCGATTTCGACGTCGCGGCGATCGCGCGCGCGGCGGGCCGCTGCCAGCGCGCGACGCTGCATCTGGTGCTGCAGGACGTGCGCAGCGATTCGCACGTCGCGCGGCTGCTCGAGCTGCTGACGGCCAGCCATTTCCGGCTGTTCTGCACGCCGATCGTCAACCTGTTCCGCCAGCACGGCGAGCCGATCCGCATCACGCACCGCGCGGTGTCGTATCCGGTGATCGCCGAAGCGCGTCGGGCGTTCGCGTACGAGGTGTATTCGATCGATTCGGTGAAGCTCGTCCGGCAGCAGGCGCACGAGGAATCGGTGATCGAGTTCCGGCCGTTCTATTCGCTGCATCACGGCGAATCGGCGCGGATCGGTCATTACTGGTTCGCGCGCCGCAACGACTGGGTCGCGCAGAAAAGCCCCGGATACGAAACGGAGATCTCGATCGTCGACATCGACTTCGAGCCGACGTCGCCGCAGACCGACACGTTGAGCCTCGACCTCACCTGCACGAACCGCGATCTGCCGTCGATGCTCGCGTTCGGCCTCGAAGGCGGCGACCTGTTCCAGGAAGGCGGCGCGCAGACGAGCGGCATCTCGCTGCTGCGGCGCCCGACCCAGAGCGTGCGTTTCGAGCGCGGCCGCGCCGCGCACTGGCGGCTCGTGTCGCACCTCGCGCTGAACCACGTGTCGCTGGTCGCGCACGGGCTCGCGCCGCTCAAGGAAATGCTGACGCTGTACGACCTGCGGCGCACCGCCGTGTCGATGCGCCAGATCGACGGCCTCGCCGGCGTCGAGCAGCGCGGCGCCGTGCAGTGGCTGCCCGGCAAGCCGTTCGCGACCTTCGTGCGCGGCATCGAGATCCGGCTGACGATCGACGAGGAGCACTTCGTCGGTGCGAGCCTCGCGTCGTTCGTGCGCGTGCTCGACAGCTTCTTCGGGCTGTATGTCCACCTCAACAGTTTCGTTCAACTAGTCGTGGTGTCGAAGCGCACCGGCGAGGAGATCATCCGATGCAAGCCCCGAACCGGCGAATCGATCCTGGCGTAGTCGACGCGCTGCTCGACGAGCCGCACCGCTTCGAATTCTTCCAGGCGGTGCGCGTGCTCGAAGGGCTGTTCGCACGGCAGGCGTCCGATGCGCCCGGCGCATGGCGGCAGGGCGACGTCGTCGCGCAGCACATCGAATTCCGCAACACGCTGTCGCTCGGCTTTCCGCCGAGCGAGATCGAAGGCGCGCGCTCGTTCCACGACGGCGGCGCGCTGCTCGATTCGGGGGATGAACGCGACGCCGCGCTCGCGGCCGGCGAGCTCGGTCACGTCGAGCTGACGCCGGCGTTCTTCGGGCTGCTCGGCGCTCAGGGCGCGCTGCCGCTGCACTACACCGAGCAGATCGTCGCGCGCGAGCACCTGAAGCGCGACCACGCGGCGCGCGCGTTCTTCGACGTGTTCTCGAACCGCGCGACCGCGCTGTTCTATGCGGCGTGGAAGAAATACCGGCTGCCGTTCCATTACGAACTCGATCGCGACGAGCGCTACCTGCCGCTCTTGCTCGCGATCGCCGGCGTGCCGAGCGACGAGATCCGCGACAACCTCGCGGCCGGCGCGGGAGGCGTGCTCGACGAGGCCGTCGCCGGCTACGCGCTCGCCGCGCGGCACCGGCCGATGTCGGCCGCGTACCTGCAGCGCGCGCTGTCCGACTACTTCCGCGTGCCGGTGAAGATCGATCAGTTCGTCGGCAAATGGTACGACGTGCCGCCCGACCAGTTGAGCGTGCTCGGCGAGGTCAACGTGGTGCTCGGCGCGACGGCGCTCGTCGGCGAACGTGTGTGGCAGCGCGACATGCGCGCGCGGATCGTCGTCGGCCCGCTGTCCAAGCGCGACTACGAGGCGTTCCTGCCCGGCGGCGCGCACGCCGTCGCGCTCGAACGGATGCTGACGCTGCTCGCCGGCGTCACGCTCGAATACGAGGTGAAGCTCGTGCTGAAGCGCACCGAGGTGGGCGCGAGCGTGCTCGGCGCGGGTTCGCGGCTCGGCTGGGACGCGTTCCTCTGCACGCGCGACGCGCTCCACGACCGCTCGGACGCCCGCTACGAACTGCACGTGATTCACTGATTCCAAACGACAATAAACACCAATCGAACCTGAGATCGACGCCATGAGCACGCCTCTGAAGACCCTGATCACGAAACTGAACCCGCTGTGCCGGCACGCGACCGAGCGTGCGGCGAGCGCGTGCCTGGCGCGCGGCCATTACGAGGTCGATCTGGAGCACCTGTTCCTCGCGCTGCTCGACGAAGCGACGGGCGACCTGCCGCTCGCGCTGCGCGCAAGCCGCGTCGATCCGCATGCGCTGCGTGCCGACCTCGAGCGCGAGCTCACGCGGCTGAAGACGGGCAACACGCGCACGCCGGTGTTCTCCGTGCATCTGATCGCGCTGTTCGAGCAGGCGTGGCTGATCGCGTCGCTTGATTCGCAGCTCGGCCGCATCCGCTCGGGGCACCTGCTGCTCGCGCTGCTGACCGCGCCCGATCTCGCGCAGTTCGCGCAGCGCATGTCGCCGCAGTTCGCGGAAATGAACGTGACGGACCTGAAGCACAAGTTCGACGAGATCATGGGCGGCTCGAGCGAGGCCGAGCCGCGCCAGCCGGATGCGGAAGACGGCGACGTCGCGCCGGCTGCCAACGGCGCCGCGCCCGCGGCCGGCCCGTCGAAGACGCCCGCGCTCGACACGTACACGACCAACCTCACCCAGCGTGCGCGCGACGGCAAGATCGATCCGGTGATCGGTCGCGAAGCGGAGATCCGCCAGGCGATCGACATCCTGATGCGCCGCCGCCAGAACAACCCGATCATGACCGGCGAGGCCGGCGTCGGCAAAACGGCGGTCGTCGAGGGTCTCGCGTTGCGGATCGCGGCCGACGACGTGCCGCCGCCGCTCTCCGGCGTCGCGCTGCACGTGCTCGACATGGGCCTGCTGCAGGCCGGCGCGAGCGTGAAGGGCGAGTTCGAGAACCGTCTGAAGAGCGTGATCGACGAGGTGAAGAAGAGCGCGCATCCGATCATCCTGTTCATCGACGAGGCACACACGATCATCGGCGCGGGCGGCCAGGCCGGCCAGAACGACGCGGCGAACCTGCTGAAGCCGGCGCTCGCGCGCGGCGAGCTGCGCACGATCGCCGCGACGACGTGGAGCGAATACAAGAAGTACTTCGAGAAGGATGCGGCGCTGGCGCGGCGTTTCCAGGTCGTGAAGGTCGAGGAGCCGAGCGAGCCGCTCGCGGCCGCGATGCTGCGCGGGATGTCCGGGCTGATGGAGAAGCACTTCAACGTGCGGATCCTCGACGACGCGATCACCGAGGCGGTGCGCCTGTCGCATCGCTACATCAGCGGCCGCCAGCTGCCGGACAAGGCGATCAGCGTGCTCGACACCGCGTGCGCGAAGGTCGCGCTCGCGCACAGCGCGACGCCGGCGGCGATCGACGACACGAAAAAGCGCATCGAGCGCATCGACGCGGAAATCGCGTCGCTGGAGCGCGAATCGGCGGGCGGCGCGTCGCACGACGAGCGGCTCGGCGAGCTGCGCGGCGCGCGCGACACGGCGCTCGCGCAATTGGCAGAGAACGAAGCGCGCTATGAAGCCGAGCGCGTGATCGTCGCCGAGATCACCGAACTGCGCGACACGCTCGACAAGGCGCGCGGCCCGTCGGAAGACGGCGAGCCGGTCGACGTGCCGGCCACCCGCGAGAAGCTGGCCGAGCGCGTCGCTGCGCTGCACGCGCTGCAGGGCGGTGAGCCGATGGTGCCGCTGCAGGTCGACGGCCACGTCGTCGCCGAGATCGTCGCCGCGTGGACCGGCATTCCGCTCGGCCGGATGGTGAAGGACGAGATCGACACCGTGCTGAACCTGCAGCCGCTGCTGAGCGCGCGCGTGATCGGCCAGGACCATGCGCTGGATGCGATCGCGCAGCGCGTGCGCACGGCGACCGCGAACCTCGAGGATCCGAACAAGCCGCGCGGCGTGTTCATGTTCGTCGGGCCGTCGGGCGTCGGCAAGACCGAGACGGCGCTCGCGCTGGCCGACATCCTGTACGGCGGCGAGCGCAAGATGGTCACGATCAACATGAGCGAGTACCAGGAAGCGCACAGCGTGTCGGGCCTGAAGGGTTCGCCGCCGGGCTACGTCGGCTACGGCGAAGGTGGCGTGCTGACCGAGGCCGTGCGCCGCAACCCGTATTCCGTCGTGCTGCTCGACGAGGTCGAGAAGGCGCACCCGGACGTGCTCGAGATGTTCTTCCAGGTGTTCGACAAGGGCACGATGGACGACGCCGAAGGGCGCGAGATCGACTTCCGCAACACGCTGATCATCCTGACGTCGAACGTCGGGTCGGCCGCGGTGATGCAGGCCTGCCTGAACAAGCCGGCCGAGGAGCTGCCCGATCCGGACGCGCTCGCCGAGGCGCTGCGCCCGCAGCTGTACAAGACGTTCAAGCCCGCGTTCCTCGGCCGGATGAAGGTCGTGCCGTACTACCCGATTTCCGACGACGTGCTGGCCGAGATCATCGAGCTGAAGCTCGAACGGATCCGCCGCCGCATCGACGCGAACCACAAGGCCGCGTTCGAGTGGGACGAATCGCTCGTCGATGCGGTGCTCGCGCGCTGCACCGAGGTCGACTCGGGCGCCCGCAACGTCGACCACATCCTGAACGGCACGCTGCTGCCGGAGATCGCGGGCCACGTGCTCGGCCGGATCGCCGACGGCGCGGCCATCGCGCGCATCGCGGTGCGCGCGGACGAGGCCGGCGAATTCGCTTACACCGTCGAATGAGCACGGCCGCGCAACACGCATTGATGAACTGACCGAACCATGCCGATCAATCTTCCCGAGCTGCTGACGCCGATCAGCGATGCGTCGCCCAGCGGCGACGACCTGCTGTTCTCGAACGAATTCGACGCGATCCAGGACGCGCGGCGCTACGACGATCCGACGCTCGACCAGGGCGAGTGGGTGACCGAGATCAAGGAGGCCGACTGGGGCTTCGTCGTCGATCACGCGGGCGAGCTGCTGCGCACGCGCACCAAGGACCTGCGGCTCGCCGTATGGCTGACCGAGGCGCTCGCGCTGGAGGACGGCATCACCGGCCTCACCGAAGGCTATGCGCTGCTGGAAGGCCTGTGCCGCGACTATTGGGACACCGTACATCCGCTGCCGGAAGGCGACGACGTCGAATACCGGCTCGGCAACGTCGCGTGGCTGTCCGGCCGCACAGCCGAGTTGCTGCGCGGCATTCCCGTGACGGAAGGCGCGTCGAACGCGTTCACCACCCTCGACTGGGAAGTCGCGCAGCATGTGGCGCAGGCCGTGAAGCGCGACCCCGAACACGCGGACGACATCGCGCGCGGCAAACCGTCGGTCGAGCAGGTCGATGCGTCGCGGCGCATGACGCCGATCGCGTTCTACACGACGCTGCTCGCGAACCTGAAGGCGTTCGAGTTCTCGCTCGATGCGTTCGAGGAGCGGCTCGTCGAACGCGCGGGCGATTCGGCGCCGAGCTTCCGGCAGGCGCGCGACGCGTTCGAGACCGTGTACCGGCTCGCCGAGCGCTTTGCGCGCGAGCAGGGCTATACGGGTAGCGCGCCGCATGCGCCGTCGGCACCGCAGGCGCAGCCCGAGCGCCTCGAGCCGAGCTTCGGCGACGCGTTCCCCATCCAGGAGACCCATGTGCAGTCGCAGACCGCTCCGCGTCCGCCGATGACGCAAATGATCGCCGGCATCCAGAACCGAGCGCAGGCTGTCGACCAGCTACGCGCCGTCGCGCGTTACTTCCGGCAGACCGAGCCGCACAGCCCGGTCGCGTATCTCGCGGACAAGGCCGCCGAATGGGCCGACATGCCGCTGCACAAGTGGCTCGAGAGCGTCGTGAAGGACGACGGATCGCTGTCGCATATCCGCGAGCTGCTGGGTGTGAGGCCCGACGAGCAGTCGTGAGGTAGTCGTGGGCGACGGGTTTGAGACCTGAGAGCGCGCGCCTGGCAGGCTCGCGATGAACGAGAAGAAAGGGTGACGCATGAACGTGACCGAACTGGCACAGGCGATTCGCGGCGGCCTGATTCAGCGCGACCGCTTGCTGAAGACGGACATCCCGTCGCTGCCGAGCAATGCGCTCGTGCCGCGCCGCGCGGTGACGCGTTCCGAGCTCGGCCGCGACTTCGGGGTTGTTCTCGACCTGGTATCCACCGCGAGCGACATCGAGCTCAAAATGCTCATCGCGCAGCCGATCACGCTGTGGATCCAGCAGGCCGACAAGTCGTATCTGCCGATCAGCGGTTATATCCACACGGCGCGCCGGCTCGGCGCGGACGGCGGCCTGTCAAGTTACCAGCTGCGCTTTGCGTCGTGGATGCACTTCCTCAAGTTCCGCAGCGACATGCGGTACTGGCAGGACAAGTCCGTCGACGCGATCCTCGCCGACGTGTTCGACAACCATCCGCAGGCAAAGGGCCAGTACCAGTTCGCGCTGTCGAAGCCGTTGCCGTCCCGGTCCTACTGCCGGCAGAGCGAAACCGACTGGAACTTCGTGCACCGGCTGATGGAGGACGAAGGGCTGTTCGGTTTCTGGCGGCACAGCGAAGACGGGAAGGCGCACACGCTCGTGATCACTGATGACTTGCATGCGATCGACGCGCTGTCGCCGAATGCCGTCACCTTCGACCGGTCGGGGACGGGCACCGAAACGGCCGGTTTAACGCAATGGGCCGCGTCGCGGACATTGCAAAGCACGCAGCACACGACGCGTACGTTCGACTACAAATCGCCGTCGTCGGCGGGCAGTCCGAACGGCACGACGCTGCCGACGAAGGCCGGCCAGGGTGATCTGCCGGGCCAGGCGGAAATCTACGAATACACGGGCGCGTATACGTATCCGGGCCAGGCGCGCGGCGAACATCTGTCGAAGATTCGTCTCGAGGAGTGGGAGTCGCGCGCGAAGCGCTTCTTCGGCGCGGGCGGCGTGCGCGCGATCGATGCCGGCCGACGCTTCACGCTGACCGGTCATCCCGAGCACGATCGCGATTCGGCCGGCGATCGCGAGTTCGCGGCCATCGCCGTCGCGCGATACATCGAGAACAATCTGCCGATCTCGGACCACGAGGCGACCTTCCCGCATAGCCTGCAGGACCAGCTGGCGCAGGTGAAGGCCTGTCATGCAGATGCGGCTGCGTTCGAGGTCGGGCATGACGACGGCTCCGCCGGGTTTTATCTCGTCGAGGTCGAGGCGCAGCGCGCGAGCGTGCCGTATCGGAGCCCCTTCGAGCATCGCAAGCCCGCGATGCAGCTCGAGACGGCCGTCGTCGTCGGCCCGAAGGGCGAGGAGGTTTGCACGGACGAGCTGAACCGGATCAAGGTCATGTTCGTCTGGGATCGGCAGAGCGAAGGGCGCGAGAATGCGTCGTGCTGGATGCGCGTCGTGCAGTCCGATACCGGTGGCGGTTACGGCGCCGTTCATATTCCGCGAGTCGGAGAGGAAGTGCTGATCGGCTACATCGGCGGCGACTGCGACCGGCCGATCGTGATGCACCGCGTCTACAACGGGGCCGTCAAGCCGCAATGGCATAGCGACGGGATCCTGTCGGGCTTCCGCTCGAAGGAGTATGCGGGATCGGGGCACAACGAGATGGTGCTCGACGACGCGACCGGGCAGAACCGCGCGCGCCTGTTCAGCAGCAGCGCGAATTCGCTCCTTCATCTCGGCTATCTGATCGAGCAGAACGGCAATACGCGCGGCGCGTATCTCGGCTCGGGCTTCGATCTGCGCACGGACGCGCACGGCGCGATGCGTGCCGGGCAGGGCTTGTACGTGACGACGCATCCGAAGCAGGCCAACAGCCAGCCGCTCGACGTGAGCGAAGCGCAGCAGCAGCTCGCCAATGCGGACGGGCTGATCGAGTCGATGTCGCAGGTCAGCGAGACGCACCAGGCGGAGAGTCTCGACACCGGTCACGATGCGCTGAAGCAATTCACCGATGCGACGCGGAACAGCGTGCCGGGTTCGACGGCGGGCGGTGGCCGGACCGCCGGCGGCGGGACGGGTAATGCGAATGCGTTCAAGGAGCCGGTGATGCTGTTCGCGAGCCCGGCGGGGATCGGGGTGGCGTCGCAGCAGTCGGTGCATCTGGCAGCGGACCGGCACGTCAACGTCGTCAGTGGTCAGAGCACGCATCTCGTCAGCGGCAAATCGCTGGTGGCGAGCGTCAAGGAGAAGCTCAGCCTGTTTGCGCAGAATGCGGGCATGAAGCTCTTTGCAGGGAAAGGCGCGGTCGAGATACAGGCGCGGAAGGACAACGTCGAGATGGTCGCGCAGAAGACCGTCAAGGTGCTGTCGGCGACGGCAACGGTCGAAGCCGCCGCAAAGGAAGAAATTCTGCTGACGTCAGGCGGCGCGTATGTCCGGATCAAGGGCGGCAACATCGAGATTCATGCGCCGGGCAAGATCGATGTGAAGGGCGGACAGCATGCGTTCGGCGGCCCGACGAGCATGCACAAGACATTCAAGGCGGAAGGCAAGAAGGCAGACATGCGGATTCGCTATGTGGATGCCGACGGCAACGTGCCGCAGGGGGAGCCGATCAAGTTCGCGACCGAGGACGGGACCGAACATAGTGTTGCGCTCGATGCGGAAGGCCGGGCGGAACTGAAGAACATCGATTTTGACGAGTTCATGGCCAGTCAGGTCAAGCGAACGGGAGAGTGAACATGCCTCGGCCTCTTGTCCAACATAACGTTTGTATCGATCTGCCGGGTGAGCCGGTCAAGTGCGCGGCCGAGACGGAATTGACGGTGCTGTTGCGCAAGCATCGAGACGTGGTATTCGACATCAAGCTTAACCCGGGTGCGACGTATACCGTCACCACGACGCATCCTGATCGACCGACTGGGCGCTTTTACGACACCAAGCAGAAAGTGAATGTCGGCAAGACGACGTTCAAGGATGGGGAGCCGTGCCACATCTGGATCGGCCGCACATTCGAGGGGAGTCTGGTTCTAAAGCAGGGTGAAAAGGTGCTCGGCCGCTATCCCGTCAGCAAGCTTGATTGCACGAAGGGTTGCACGGACGACCCGAAGGACAAGCCTGCACCGATGCTGATCATCCTGCACGATAACCAGAGTCTCGCGAAAGAGTTGAGTTCGATCGGGAGCGTGCCGCATGATGCACCACATCCTGCGACATCGATACCGTCAACCAGGAGCGTTTCGGTCAAGGGCAATGATGCCGGGGCGAGGTTGCTCAACCCTGGACAATATGCATCGGCACCGATACCTTTTTCGGAGGCGAAAGCGACCCGGTCGAGAGACGTATTGCCTACGGTCCATGCGTTCAAAATCAAACAGACCAGTGGCTCGATGGTTCCTCCTGAACTCGTCGCGTTCTTTGCGAGTGGGGCGGAGTCGTTCAAATGGGATCCACTAGACACACTTTCCAGGAATTTCCTGACTGCCCAAGTTGCAGGTGGACTAGCGTATGGATGGGATACCTTTGGGCCGAATGGTCCATTGAAGGGATTCTGGAATCGCGTGTTCATCATTGTCCGCAACTCGAACGGCGAATTCACGATGTTCTTCCAGACATCCAGGAAGGAAAGGGATCTGCTGGGTTTTCTTCTGACTACATATCGGGCTAGATCGAAAGACGTCCAGGTCATGACGCTATTGGGTGGGACGGGATCTCTCTCCTCGGGTACGCGTGCAACTTGGGAAGCAGCCAACGCTGCAATCAATCTCAAGACGATGACCGGAAGGGCGATGGGGTTTGCCATCGCGATGGACACAATGGCGTGGATGCAGGACTATGAAACGGTCGATAAGAACGGTAAAAGGAAGCAGGATTTTGCGAACCTGCTCGCGACGATCGGAATCGATGTGGCGCAGATGTGGCTCGCGACCGTTGCTGCAACCGCGACGATTTCATTTGTATTCGCAGGTGGCGCCATGGTTGCGGGTGCGGCTATTACAGCGCCGGTTTGGATGATCGCAGTGGGGGCCGTCATAGTTACATGGACATTCAGCTACATCGTCGCTGCGCCGTTTAATCAGAAAGACGACGCAGGACAAAAGATTGGCGATCATCTCGCCAACATGATTCGTGGAGTCGGCGTTTTTCTGGAGCAGCGGTTGGCGAATGATTATCCGGCGACCTACTCTCAGTCGAAATGGGAGATTTTTCCGATGGGAGCAATTCCGTGAGGCAGGTCGAGCGAGAACGTTTATATGATGGTGATTCAAAATTGAAGGGCAGAACGAGAATCGACGATCATGCCAAGCTCGCAATGATTTGCGGCGTACTTGGTCTTGTGCCATTAGCACTTTACTGGATTGCGTTCAAAGCATTTCGATCTTCAAATCTTCCATGGAAAATCGCTCTGACAGTAGAATTGATCTGTCCGACGATCGTCTATGCACATTATCTATTGAATCGTCGCGCGAAGCGGTTGTACTGGGAGGGCATCGCGGCTCTCTTCGGGGCATTGCCCATCTGGATGGTTATGGGATCGCACTGGTTGTTCTATTTTGGGTTTGCTCCGATCCCGGCTAACATTCGTGCAACCGCGCTTTTGTTTTGCATTGGTATTACCGTGGCTTCGATAGTGTTGACTTGGAAAAATTATCGACGTGCGACGGAGCAGTTAGGATTGGTCGGGCGGATGATTGTTGTCGAGCCGGACACGATTATATTTCCCGATACATTGGACCGTGGTGTCTCAATGTTTCGGAGATCGTGGCGTTGGCTGCCGGCTCCGCCGATTTGGCTGATTTCACTGATCGGTTCGGCTGGTACTGCATACGCGATGCTTGCGGGGCGCTTATATGAGGCATCGGGTGGCCCCCACATCCTGTTCATGATGCTATCCGTCATTGGATTTCCATTTTCTTGTCTCATCGTCGGGCACTTCTTTGTACGGCTGGCATATTTCCACATTTATCTGCCACTTAAACTGGAGCGTGAAACCGGAAAAAGAGTAATTCTTGGGCAGTAAGGTGGGATGAGTGCGCGAGCATGGATGGTGACGGGCGATTTGACGGAGCAACGAACGAAGACCTTTCTGGATTACCTGAAACAGGTACGCGATCAGTGAATGCCCGATCCCCGGGCTCCGCGCTACGGCGGTCGGCGGCCTCACATGGGCGGGCGCGACGAAGCGTGATCCGAAACCAGTCAGCACGTCCGCCGGTCACGATCCACTGACGTGATTCCGTGCACGCCACGCTTTCCGATTCATCGCCGGCTTTTTGCGCTCCTCAATCCACGGCAGCAGCGAAATACCCGCCGCACACAACACCAACCCGCCGACCACAGCGAACAGACCGAATCCGATTTCCCGTACCCACGCCCCGCCCACCACCGCGTCGTTTCGCCGGGCAATGCCCGGAAACATCGACGAAACGCGCAGGCCGTCGTTCGCAGCCGCGCTGCAATACGTCTTCGTGAACGCGACAAACTGTTCGCGGCTGATGTTCGAGGCGGCCGAACGCGAATACACCGGTGACCCGGCAGGCTGCCACGTCGTATCGTACTGCTGCGTCTGTCCCGCGCCATAGCGGAAGACGGCGCGCGCCTCCCACGTCACACTGGATTTGCCATATCGCAGCGACAACTCACATCGCTCGACAATGGCGGGGACGTGAGGCCACGCACGAGCGCGAACGAGGATGGCCGAATTGATCGTGGCAGCTGCACCCGCCAGCACGAGGAAGCCACCGACGAACAGAAGAATGGCCGACCGAAAGCAGCGCAGTGCGTATTTCACTGGAATATGGCTGGATACAGTAGTCGGTCGGCCCGGCGACCGGCGCGTTGATACAGCGGAGCAGATGGGGCCTGCGCAATCCGCGGAACGCGTCTGCCGGTATCCTGCCCCCGGTTCGCCATGTCGCGGAATCGCCGCTTACTGCCCCACCCGAAACTCGATCCGTCGATTCCTCGCCCGTCCCTCCGCCGTATCATTCGGCGCAATAGGCTGATCCGGGCCGACTCCCGTCGTCGTCATCTGCTGCGGCGGGATGCTCTTCGTGATCAGATATCCCTTCACCGCATCCGCGCGCGCCTGGCTCAGCGCGATGTTCGACGTCCGGTTCCCCGAGTTGTCGGTGTGGCCGATGATGTCGACCGTGCGGTTCTGCAACTTCGACAGCGCGGCGGCCATCTGATCGAGAATCTGCCTGCCTTGCGGCGTGAGCGTCGCGCTGCCCGTCTCGAACTCGATCGTGCGGTTCGCGAGCGTCTGGTCGAGCAGCCCCTGTTCGGAGGCCGACACACGCAGCCCGTTCTTGATCGTATACGTCGGGTTCAGCGTGTTTGCCATGTCGCTCGCGAGCTGCTGGCGCTGCGCTTCGTTGTGCACCTCGCCCTTCACCTCGATCTGCGTGCCGTTGATCTTCAGCTGGCCCTTGCTGATCTGCTTGAGCTGCGCGCCGAGCAGTTTCTGCACGTTCGCGCTCCAGTTCGGCGGCGTCGCGACGTCGCCGACCTCGATCTGGTCGACCACGTTCGCCGCGCCATAGGTGTCGCGCAGCTTCTGCAGCACGGCGGCCTTGGTCGCCTCGTCGGGCACCTTGCCGCCGGCCACCACCTGGCCGGGCGTTGCGTTCGCGGGCGGCGGCGCGATCGTGCCGGCTGTGCCGTGCACCACCGTGCCGGACCCCGCGGCCGGCGCGGCGGCGGGGTTGGAATTCGCGGACAGGGCGGCGGTCGCGACCGTGCCGTTGCCGACCGGCGTGACGGTCGCACCGCCCGTGTTCTGCGCATAGGCCGCGCCGCTGCCGATGAAGCCGGCGGCGACGAGGGCGGCCACGAAGCGCGAGAAGCGCGCGCGGCGGATGTGAATCGTGCGTTGCATCCGGTCAGCCTCCGATGAACGCTTCGCGGAATGCGTCGATGGCGACGCGCAGCGAGAGTTGCGGTTGGTCGAGGTAGCTGACGAGCTTGCTGATCTGGTGATCGTTTTGCGCATGGGCGTCGATCCACTCGGGATCGTCGATGTCGATGTTGTGGGCGGCGTAGGTCTGCGGGTCGACGACGCTCAGCAGCGTCTTCGAAGACGCGCCGTTGAAGCCGATGATCAACCGCTCGCGCTCGGCGATCGAGCCGATGAAGATCGCGAGCTCGAAGTCGGCCTGCGCGACGAACGGAGCGATCAGTTCGAGCCAGAACGCGGCGACGAGGCTGCGGTAGAACGGATCGACCGGCAGCGGCAGCGTGAGGCCGCGTTCGATGTGCGACGAACCGCTCTGCATCACGGGCCGCAACAGCGAGCCGAGCGCGAGCATCGCGCCGCGCAGCCGGACCGGATGGCCGCTTTCGAGCAGCATCTGCTGCAGGCCGTACAGCGACTGGTGTTCGATGAAGTCGTTGAAGGTGCCGTCATGCGACGTGCCGGGGCCGCCGACGTCGATCGGCACCTGCGTGTCGCCGAGCGCCTGCAGCGCGCCGGGCGGCTCCTCCTTGGCCAGCAGCGGCGGGATCTGCGCGGCGACGCGCGACCACAGCCGCGCGAACGCGAGCGGGCTGCGCGCGAGGAACGCGAGCGGCCGGTCGACTTCCAGCGCGGTCGCGCCGAGGAACGGGAAGCGGCGCATCGACACGTCGTGGCTCGCGACCATGTGGCCTGCGATCGCGAGCTTGCTGCGCGAGCCGAGGAACGCGAAATGCATCGGCTTCGCATCCTCGTAGACGATCTTCCAGCGCGGATCTTCCGCGAGCAGTTCCAGCGCCTGCGCGATCCAGCGATCGAGCGTCTGCAGCAACTGCGGATTGTGCGGGCTCTTCACGAAGTCGCCGCGCGACGGAATCTTGCCGAAGTAGGCGATCTGCGCCTGAACGGTTTGCGTCATTGCGCCCCCTGTGCATTCGTTGCGGTGGCGGCCGTGACGGCCGGTGCCGCGGCCGGCGCGCCGTTGCCGGCCTGCGTCGCGTTCTGTGCCGCGCCCGCGCTCGCGTCGGCGACCGACGACGGCAGCTGCAGGCCACGCAGGCTCTGCTGCTGCGGCTGGTCGCCGCCGCCGCCCGTCGGCTGCGACGTGCTGATGATACGCATCGTCACCGACACGTTCACGCTGCCCTGGACCCACGTGAGGTCGAAGGTGCCGTCCGGGCGGCGCTTGCGCTGCGCGGAGTTGATCAGCTTCTCGAGACCGTAGCGGCCGGGCTCGTTGACGAGCTGCACCGTGCGGCCGTCGAAGGTCGTCGCGGACAGCGTCGCGCCCGGCGAACCCTGCGGGTTCGGCCACACGAAATTGGTCCACTGCGGCGGCGTGTTGCGGTAGCGCAGTTGCTGGCCATCGATCGCGATCGTGTATTCCGTCGTGCCCGTGCTCGGCTGCGGCAGGATCTGGAACACGGTCTGCGGTTCGGCCGCCGCGGCCGCGCCGCCTGCGGCGCCGCCGGCGAGCGGGGCGACCCAGCGCGCGAAGCCGTTCGTGAAGTCAGGCGTGAGGCCGATGCCCATGTCGCCCCACGTGCGGGCCGCGAGCGTGTCGCCGCGGCGCACCGCGAGCGGGCCCAGCGTCGTGCCGACGAACTTGGCGATCGCACCGTCCGGGCCGAACACCTGCGCGATTTCACCTGCGCCGGCCTCGACCTTCGCATTCGCGGCGAACGGGTACTTCGTCGCGAGCGAGCTCTGGAACGGCTGGTAGACCTGCGCGTTCCACACCTTGTTGACTTCGGCGCTGGCCGGCTGGATCACCACCGAGAACGCCTGCATCAGCGGGCGCACCAGCAGCGGACGCAGCGACTTGCGTTGCGAATCGGTGAGGCCGGTCAGCATCTGCTCGTCGACGAACTTCAGCGAATCGGCGAGTTCCGAGCCGTTGCCGTCGAGCGTCTGCTGCATCAGCTGGCGCGCGCCGGGGCCGGGGTCACCCTGGTTCTTGATCACGTTGAAGCGCGTGCGCACCTTCGACAGCGAATCCATGTAGCCCTTGAGCATCGACGTGCCGTCGTGCGTCGCGACGATCCGCGCGAGCCCGATGAACTCCTGGCCGATCGGACCCATCGGCACCTCGGCCGGATTGCCGTTGATGTCGATGTTCGCGGCCGCCATCTGGCCGGCCTGCGAGCGCGTGAACAGTTGCTTGACCCAGTTCACGACACCCGTCTGCGCCTTCTTGATCGTCACGTTCGCGAGCGACGGGTTGTCCCACGACGTCTGGTCGTACGCGGTCTCGAGGATCTTGCGGATCGGCGAATCCTGCGGGTCGCCGAGGCGGTTCATCCCGTCGACGGCCTGGCCGAAGCTGCTGAAACCCTGCACCGCGATGCCCTGCATGAACTTCTGCCAGTGCTGCGCGTACTCGGTCTTGTACATCCCGACGAGGGTCTTCTGGATCTGCTCGGGGCTGCCTTCCAGCGTCAGGTCGTCCTGCGTCGACGTGTTCAGCACCCAGTCCTTCGCCTGCAGCTCCTTGGTCGCCGCGTCGCGGATCGCCGGCTGCACGTAGTCGAACCATGCTTCACGCGTGAACGTGCCCGGAATCGCGTAGCTGCCGGCGACCAGCCCCTGATTGCCGTCGCCGACGATGCGCGCGATGGTCATCGGCGCGAAACGGGTCGACGCGCGCGCCTTGATTTCCTCGTAGACGCGCTGGCGGGCCGGCATGCCGCGCACGACGCGGCGCAGGTTCTCGCGGGTCTGGTCGACGAGCGCGAGGTTCGCGTCGATCATCGGCCAGTCGTCGTCGGTCACGCGCGACAGATAGAACGAGATCATGCGCTCGGCGCTCTTGATCATCTCGTCGCGCGGCATGTTGCCGCGATTCGTCTCGAGCCAGCCGCGCCAGAAGCGGGCGAGTTGGTCGGTCAGGTGCGCCTGTTCGACATGACGCTTGTCGGACAGCATCAGGTAGGTCTTCAGCGCGTTGTACGCGTCCTGCACGTTGGTCGGCGACGCGTCGCTGTACAGGCCGCCCTGCGGCGCAGCCGGCTGTTGCGGCGCGGCGGCCGTCGCGGCGGAGGCGCCTTGCGCGGCGCCGGCCGGCGGTGCGGCGCCCGGCGGGTTCGTCGAGACCGGCAGCGCGCCGCCCTGCACGGCACCTGATTCGGGCGGGCGCGTCATCGGCACGAGCTGTTCGGGGTGCGCGTTCACGTCCTTCATGAACGACGCGAGGTTCTGCGAGACCGGCGCGAGCAGGATCTGGCGCACGCCGTTGTAGTACTCGGTCAGCAGATGCTGCTCGAGACGGTCGCCCTGGTACAGGCCGAGCGACACCGATACCGGCTTGTCGCGGCGGAACTGCTCGAGCTGTTCGATACGGTCTTCCAGGATGTCCATCGCCTGCAGGCGCGACTGCAGGTCGTTGCGGCCCTGCTGAAGGCGCGTGACGTTGTCGAGGTCGGCCTGCACGTTCGCGACGAGCTGCTGGTTGCCGATCGTCGACCAGGTCCAGCCGCCGAGGGCGAGCGCGAGGGCCGCGACGAAGCCGAAGAAGGTCGCGTAGCGCAACCGGGTCTTGGTCGGGCTCGCGAACTGGCGCACAGTCTGGCGATCCGCGAAGATCACCTTGGAGAACAGGTCGCGCAGGAAGAAGCCGTTCTTCGAGAACGCGCTGTGCGGCTTCGGCAGCGCGCTCGCGTCGAGGCCGAAGCGGTGCGCGATGCGCTGCGCGGCGGCGCTGTTGGTTTCGCCTTCCTGCAGCGCGCTGGTGAAGTAGAAGCCGCGGAAGATCGGCTTGTACTGGAACGGGTTGTTCTCGAACAGCGTCGCGAGGAACGCGCGCAGCGACGGCTTGATCGTCGAGAATTCGAGCGGGAAGCTCAACTGGCCCGGCGACAGCTGGTTGCCGCGCGACAGCGACAGCTGCGCGACGCTGATTTCCTTCAGCCCTTCGTACAGCTCCTCGAAGCGCTCGTCGAACAGCGCGACGACGTCACGCTTCTCGTCCGGCTCGTAGGGCAGGGTGGCGCCCCACACGCGGTCGTACTCGTGCTTGTCGCTGCTGCTGAAGAATTCGGTGAAGCCGGTGATCAGGTCGGCCTTCGTGAACATCACGTAGACCGGCGCGAACACCTCGAGCTTTTCCGTGAGCTCCTGAACGCGCTGGCGGAGGTTTTTGGCGAGGTTGATCGCAAATTCGGGGCGGTTGCCGGTGAGTTCGGCGATGCTCGCGGTGACGATGATGCCGTTGATCGGCGCCTTCGGACGGTAGCGCTTGAGCAGGCCGAGGAAGCCGAGCCATTCGCTGCGGTCTTCCTCGTGCACCGAGTAGCGGCCGGCCGTGTCGAGCAGGATCCCCTCGGTCGTGAAGAACCAGTCGCAGTTGCGCGTGCCGCCGATGCCGTGGATCACGGCGCTGTTCTTGTCCGCGAACGGAAACTGCAGGCCGGAGTTCAGCACGGCGCTGCTCTTGCCCGCGGCCGGGTTGCCGATCACGATGTACCACGGCAGTTCGTACAGCGCGGAGCCGCCCGACACCTGGCCGATCTTCGACGTCTTGATCGTCTTCACCGCGTCGGACAGGCGCGTGCGCAGCACGTCGAGGTCGGCGGTCTTCGAGTCGGGCGCGAGCGCGGCCGCGGCCGGCGCGGCGATCTTGCCGGTTTCCGCCTGCTCCTCCAGCACCTGGCCGAGTTGCTGGTTCGCGCGCTTCACGCGCCAGCGGCGCCACAACGCGACGCCGAGCCACAGCACGAGGATCGCCGCGAAGGCGAGCGCCGCCCACAGGAGCGGCAGCTGCAGCATGTCGGCGACGATGAAGAGAATCGCCGCTAGCGCGACGATCCCGACAATCGAGAGCGTACGCGGATGAGTCAGCACGTTGAGGATGCGTTGCATAGGACGTTCAGGTTCCGGTGCGATTCAGTGAGGCGACGCAGGCGCGCCGAGCGGCAAGGGTGGCGCTGCGATGTGTCGCCATGCTGTCAAACGGGATGAAGGAGGCTGGCATCAATGCGCCCGCGGCATCGGAGAAGGCGCGCGCAATAACGAAAGGACGCTGTGAGAATTAAAACGGATGCGGCGGCCTGAAAAAATCGCGCACCGGAATGCCCGATCGATTGCGCCGCCCAAATCGTTTCCTGCCGGGTGATTAAAAAGCCCCATGCCGCCCTCATTATTTGTTGTCCGGCAGCCGTGACTAGCTGCCGCGTCCCAGTTTAAAACCGGGTTTATGGTATTCCACGTGCCCGAGATCCATCATCTTCCATCGGCCTCCCCAGGTCAGTCCGACCTGCTCGGCAACCTGACCGTACAACTGGTAGCCGCGCATCGCCCAGGGATCTTTCTCGGAAATGACCAGCTTGCCGTCGCGCAGGAACGCGTTGTCCGCCGCGAGCCCGAACTGGTGATAACTCTGGAAGGCCGCCGCATTGGTCACGTTGGTGCCCATCTGCGCGAGCCGGTTCTGCCGTTCCGGACTCCGATAACCTTCCAGCAGCGCCATCTCGTAACCATATTGTTCGTGCATGATCTTGTAGACCAGCAGCAAACGCGTACGGAAATCGGGATCCAGCAGGTTCCAGTCGCGGCTCGCATCCTTCAGCGCCGGCCGCACCTGTTCGACTTCCTTCGTGGCAAAGACTTCCGGCGGCAACGGCGGCGGCGGCACGAGTTGTTCGCCCTGCAGCAGCGCGGCGATCTTCTCGTCTGGCACACGCGCCGTGTCGTCGTACTGAAATAATTGCCGACCGCGCAACGCAATGGCCACCAATGGCGGCGTCGCAAGAATACCTGCCGACACCATAATCATCAAGCGCCGCCGAACCAGTAAATTTTGCACGCCACTTAATGCGCCGCGCGTCGCGGTTGCCGATTTAACAATTTGACTGCGCGTGCGTGCGGCGCGATCGTTCGCGCGGCGCGTCATGCGGCCGTGAAACTGGGCCACGGATTCAAAAACGGTCGCCCGGATACCCGGTAAAAGCAACAGGGCCGCGACCGCGACGGCAAGGGCGAAATAGGCGACGAGTGCGACGGCAATCAAGGAAATCCCCGGAAATTGGAATTGATTGTGTTTTGCAATGCTTGCTCTTAGAATCAGGCTGCCTTGAGAGGCCGGGCTATATTATCGCGGTGAATTAAACCAGGATTCAATGAGACGCTGAATGAGTGCGCCGGAAAATTCAAATTCGAAAACCCCGCCCAGCCTGCTGTCCGATACCAAACCGGCAGGCGGGGGCGGGCCGCAGCAATCGCGCATTCTCGCGAATCTGGAAGGACGTGTCACGCCGCCAGCCGAGGCCCCGCGCCGTTCGCTGAAGGGGCCGATCGCGGCCGTCGTCGCGCTCGTGGTCGCCGTCGGCGGCTGGGGCGCCTGGCGCTGGCAGCAGCAATCGGGCGAGCAGGCCGTCGTGGCCGCCGCATCCGTGCCGGCACCGGTGAAGGCCGAGACGGCCAGCGGTGCCGCCGCGCAGGTCGCGCAGAATGCAGCGTCGGCCGCGCCCGCCGCGCAACCCGCGACGATCGTCAATGACGATGCCGCGTCCCAGACCGTTGCGTCCGCATCCTCTGCGTCAGGCGCGGACAGCAGCCGCTTGTCGCGCGCGCTCGCGAGCGGTGCGGACGATGCGTCGGGCGCAGCCACGGCAGGCGCCGCCGCCACGACGGCCGCCGCAGCAGCAGCGGCGACGAAAACGGCGAAGGCCGACACCGCGAAGGGCGACAAGGTCGCCGCACGCGGCAAGGCCGATGCGAAGGCCGAAACGAAGGAGGCCCGCAAGCACCACAAGGAACAGCAGGCGGAGCTCGCGCAGGCGAAGAAGCGTCGCGAAGCGACGACCCGTACCGCGAGCGCGAAGGCGGCCGGCAAGGATGATCCGGATGCGGATCTGCTCGCCGCGCTCGTCGCACGCACGAAGCCGGCTGACAAGAAGGCCGCCGCACAGAAGGGGCAGGCCGTGCCGACCAAGACGGCCGCCACGACGGGCGGTTCGCTCGCATCGCGCGTGAAGGATTGCTCGGAGCGCGGTTTCTTCGAGGATCAGCTGTGCCGCTGGCGCGTCTGCGACGGCCACTGGGGCAAGGATCCGGCCTGCCCGACCGCCGCGCAGTCGGAGCCGCGGCAGTAATCCACGGCTTCGCGCCGGCCCGCCCATCGCACATGCGCCGCCCAATGGGCGGCGCGTTGCTTTTTGGGATCGGCTGGCGAGGCCGGGACGGGCATATGTGACAGTGTCACGAGAACGTCACATACGTCGGGCATACGTTTCGTTTCATTTCCCGGCGTGGCGCCGCGATGCGCGATGCGCGGCGCGGCGCGCGCCGCACGACCTTCGACACGATGGACCTGATCGTACAGACTTACGGTGCCGATACGTCCGGCATGGTGTGCGGATTCCGCTTCGTCCCGGGCGGAGCGGGCGTGATGCTCGACGCCGAAGCGGCCGCGGCATGGCTGCGCACGTGCCGCGAGCGCGATGCGAGCGCATCGGACGATTTCGTCTGGCTGCATTTCAATCTCGCGCACGGCGCGAGCGAGCGCTGGATGCGCACCCACCTCGGATTGCCCGACAGCTTCTTCGAATTCCTGCACGAAGGGTCGCGCTCGACGCGCATCGAGCAGGAGGACGGCGCCTTGCGTGCGATCGTCAACGACGTGATGTTCAACCTCGAGCTGACGCCGTCGGAAATCGCGACGCTGTTCGTCCACGTCGAACGGCGCATCATGGTCACCGCGCGGCTCAAGCCGCTGCGCTCGGTCGACACGCTGCGCGCGGGCGTGCGCGACGGCGAGCGGTTCCGGTCGCCGGTCGAACTGCTCGTGCACCTGCTGCACGACCAGGCCGACCTGCTGATCCAGATCATGCGGCGCACGAGCGTCGACGTCGATCGCATCGAGGATCGCTTCCTGTCGCAACGGCTCACGTCGAATCGCGTCGAACTCGGCGCGATGCGCCGCACGTTGACGCGCCTGCAGCGCATGCTGGCGCCCGAGCCCGGCTCGATCTTCCGGCTGCTCGCGAAACCGCCCGCGTGGTTGCATCCCGAAGACGTGCAGGAGTTGCGCGAGTCGACCGAGGAGTTCTCGCTCGTGCTCGCCGATCTGTCGGGGCTCAACGAGCGGATCAAGCTGCTGCAGGAAGAGATCGGCTCGCGGCTCGACGAGCAGAACAACCGGACGCTGTTCACGCTGACGCTCGTCACCGTGATCGCGCTGCCGATCAACATCGTCGCGGGCTTCTTCGGGATGAACGTCGGCGGCGTGCCGTTCTCCGAGAACAAGCACGGCTTCTGGCTGATGGTGCTGCTCGTCGCGGGCTTTACCGCGCTCGCCGCATGGTGGGCGTTTCGTCGGCGCGACGATCGCTAGCCCTTGCCGGTGCGGCGCGAGCGGACCCGACAAAAAACAGGCCCCGCATGTGGGGCCTGCCGAAGGACGTGAGCATTTGAACGCCGGCCGGCGCCGCGAACCGCGCGGCACCGGCCGACCGGACAACGTTACTGAACCAGCGTCTTGCGCGGCTTGAACATGCCCTGATAGCGCAGCGACGGACGTTCCTTCGCCGTCGGCGCGATGCCGCCGAAGCTCGGCGTCTGGCGCAGCTTCATCGCGGCCGGCGAAGCGACCGAGCCGATCGACGTCGAACGCGAAGCCGGCGCGAGGTTGTTCGCGACGAGCAGCGCGGCCTCGCTCTTCAGGTTCGCGAGCAGCACCGGATCGGTCGAGCTGTTGACCTGCGTGAGCAGGCCGCTCCACGCGGCGTCGCTGTAGTTCACGACGTAGTAGTCGAGACCGCTCGGATCGGCGACCACGCCCGTGCAGCCGTCGATCCGCGTCTGCGCCTGCGTATCCTTCAGCGCGAGCGTCGTGTGTTTCGCGAGACCCTGGCCGTACGCGAGCGTGATCGGCACCGTCCATTGCAGGCCCGGATACGCGTTCTTGTTCGGGAACGGCTGCTGTTTGAGCGTGACGATCGTCTGGTTCTTCGTCATGTCGCACTGCGTGTCGAGCGAGATCAGCGGCACGCCCGTCTGGCGCACGTAGCTGTCGCCGATCGGGCCGACCGACTGGCCGCTCGCCTTCGACAGCGCATCCCACAGGCGCTTCGGCGTGCCGTTGCCGAACGAGTAGTCGACCAGATACTGCTGCAGGCCCTGGCGCAACGTCTGCTCGCCGAGATAGTTCTCGAGCGTCTTCAGCACGTGGCCGCCCTTGTCGTACGTGAACGCGCTCGCGCTCAGCACGAAGTCGTTCGACGCCCAGTCGTTGAAGTTCGGCGCGACTGGGAACGCGTTCGGGCCGATGTCGCGATTGATCACGCGGTACTTGTTCTTCACCTGGTCGAGCCAGCTGAACTCGTCGGGGAAGAACTGGATCGTCGTCTTCGTCTCGAAGAACGTCGCGAACGACTCGTTGAGCCAGACGTTGTCCCACCAGTCGGTCGTGACGAGGTCGCCGAACCACTGGTGCGCGACCTCGTGCGTGAGCACCTCGTTACCGTAACGCGACATCGGCTGGCCCGGCTGCGGCAGGATGTCGTCGGCGAACTCGAGGATCGACCCCCAGTTCTCCATCCCGCCGAAGTTCAGGTCCTTCTGCTCCTTGAACGCGTCGTTCGCGGCGACCGTGTCGAACTTCGTCAGCGGCAGCGGGATGCCCGTGTAGCGGTAGTAGTAGTCGAGCGCCTGCTTGGTGCGGTCCATCGCGGGCTTCGCCCAGTCGCTCATGCCCGGCGGCGTGAACACGCGCAGGTGCAGGCCGCCCTTGCCGCCCGGCAGCGGGCTCGAGAAATCGTCCTCGTAGGTGTCGAACATGCCGCCGCCGAAGAACAGCAGGTACGACGGCATCGGCGGGGTCTTCTCGAACTGCACGAGCTTGTAGCCGCCGCCGACGTTGGTCGACGGCTTCTCGGCCGCGTTCGACACGACGCGCCAGCTTTGCGGCACTTCGGCCGTCACTTCATAGGTCGGTCGGAACGCCGGCTCGTCCCAGCCCGGGAACCACTGGCGCGACAGGTTGGTTTCGCCCTGCGTGAGGATCGCGCCGCTCGTCTTGCCGTCGGTACCCTTCAGGTCGACGCGGAACACGCCTTCCGCGGCCGAGCAGCCCGGATACGGATCGTCGCCGCAACTGCCGCCCGTCTGCGTGGCCGGATCGTCGTACGACTTGAAGTTGATGATGCCAGACCACTCCATGTGCAGCGAATAGTTGCCCGGCGCGATCGTGCCGGCGACGGGGCGCAGCTGGTAGAAGTCGCCCTTGTCCTGCGGCGTCGCGATCAGCTGGATGTTGCCCGGCTGCAGCGTGATGCGGCCGTTCGTAAACTTGATCCGGTGGCCGGCGATCACGATGTTGTTGACCGGCTTCAGCACCTTGATTTCGACGTCGGCGCGCCCGTCGAACGCGTCCAGCGCGTCGTTGGGGCGGAACCACAGTCGGTAGTTGACCGGCACCACGGTGTCCGGCAGCTCGACGGGCGACACGCTCTTGTCGACGTTGGAGGCACTCGGCGGCGTGTTGGCGGCGGGCGCCGAGCCCGAGTGCGGCGCGCCGGCCGAGCTGAGTGCGGAAGCCGAGCCCACGCCGCCGTCGTCGCCGCCGCAACCGGCGAGTGCGAGTGCGGCGACCAGCGGTAGATAACGCATCTTGTGAATGTTGATCGACATGACTGAAACCTCGATTGTTGAAAGAATCGTTCAGTGCTGCGAAAACGCCGGCAAAGACAATCCCTCGCCGTTAATCAGCGGCGATGAGAAATGCCAATGGCGGATTATTCGAAAAGACGGTCGGCCGACTACGTGAAGGTAATCATCGTTTACTGCCCCCTCTGTGTTTCCGGATGTCGGTTAACTTGCCGGTTCAAAATGGCCGTGCGCGTGTTGTACTGAATTGATTTCGCGCGCACGACACGCGGCCGCCCGCCCTGCACGGGCGTGCATTCCCTTTGAACCGACGACCCACGGGGCTGGCCGTACCAGGCCGCCGGACGGAAGGACGGCGTGTCGCCGTTCCGTAAAATCGCCGTCATGCGGCATCAAGGTTTGTCGGCCTGCTCGAAGGATGCGTAAATATACTTGATGGTTTTGGGTTAAGGAAACGAAAAAATTAGAAAGTGGCTCGATTGAGTTTTTTGTGTGCCATTGAATGCCGGCAGGCATTAATTCACTTTCCGTTTAGCTGCCGCTTTCCGTAGTTTTAATCTATTAACGATCTCGGCGCTGCGCGAAAACTACGAACTCCGGGGTGGCGGGGGCGCGCTCGGTACAATGCATCGACGACCTGTCGATCGATTGCCGCAAGGAGGCCAGCCGATGCCACGAGCCCTGTTCCTAATCGCGCCGCTGCGCGCCGTGTTGCTGCTGTTCGCCGCCGCCTTCGCGCTCGGCGGTTGCGCGGGCTTCACGCGCGAGCCCGTGAGCGTGTCCGTCGCCGGGCTCGACCCGCTGGTCGGGCAGGGCCTCGAGATGCGCTTCAGCCTGAAGCTGCGCGTGCAGAACCCGAACGACGCGCCGATCGAATACAACGGCATTTCGGTCGCGCTCGACCTGAACGGCACGCCGTTCGCGAGCGGCGTCAGCGATCGCTCGGGCGTCGTGCCGCGTTTCGGCGAGGCGGTGATCGACGTGCCGGTTTCGGTGTCGGCGTTCGCCGCCGCGCGGCAGGCGTGGAACCTGCCCGGCGCGGCGGCCAGCGGCGAGCTGCCCTACGCGCTGCGCGGGCGGCTCGCGGGCGGTGCGCTGGGCACCGTGCATTTCCGCGACGCGGGCACGTTGCGCATGCCGGCGACGCCGGGATGGGGCGGGTAAGCGATGTGCCGGCGGGGCGGCCGAACGGTACCGGAGCCCGCGCTTTGCCGCGCGGGCAAAGCGCGGTATGGTGTGGTCCGCGCGGCCCACACCTGTAGCGCCGCCTGTCTGAAGCCAACCGTAGCCGAGCCCGCGTGACCGATTTCCCCGTTTTCCACTGGACCGACGCCGACGGCGCCGAACATGCCGTGCGCTGGCGCTCCGAAGCCGGCGTGCAGCCGCCGAAGCGCGCCGTGCCCGCTGACGACCGCCTCACCGCCGATGCCGCGTACCGCCTCGCGTGCGAGGGCACCGCGCTCGTCTGGCAGGGCGACTTCCAGAATGCGCGCCAGCTCGTGCAGGCGATGGCCCGCCGCGTCGAACGCAAGCCGAAGAAGGCGAAGGCCGCGGCCGGCGCCGACGCATTCAACCTGCACCGGCTCGCGCAATCGCAGCGCGCCCGCACGCTCGGGATGCTGCTGATCCCGCTCGATGCCGACTACACGATCCCGCTGCGCCGCGCGCCCGACGTGCGCGCCGCGTGCGAGGAAGCGTACGGGCCGGGCGGCGCGCCGTCGGTCGTGTCGCTGCGCGAACTGCTCGGTCTCGTCGGCGCGCACGAATGGCGCAAGAAGGGCGTGCCGATTCCGGCGCTCGGCGGCGCGCCGATCCATCCGCATTACGGCGTGTTTTCGCCGGTGCGCGGCGAATACGTCGAGCTCGTCGCGCGCGCGCCGCTGCCGGCGACGTCGCTCGCGTTCGACATCGGCACCGGCACCGGCGTGCTCGCGGCCGTGCTCGCGTCGCGCGGCGTCGAGCGCATCGTCGCGACCGACCAGGATCCGCGCGCGCTCGCATGCGCACGCGAGAACATCGCGCGGCTCGGCCACGCCGATCGCGTCGACGTCGTCGAAGCCGACCTGTTTCCGGCCGGCCGCGCGCCGCTCGTCGTGTGCAACCCGCCGTGGGTGCCGGCCCGCCCGAGCGCGCCGATCGAATACGCGGTCTACGATCCCGACAGCCGCATGCTGCGCGGCTTCCTCGCCGGGCTCGCCGAGCATCTCGAACCGGGCGGCGAAGGCTGGCTGATCCTGTCCGATTTCGCCGAGCATCTCGGCCTGCGGCCGCGCGACACGCTGCTGCAGTGGATCGATGAAGCCGGTCTCGTCGTGCTCGGCCGCGAAGACATCCGCCCCGCGCATCCGAAGTCGACCGACGCGGACGATCCGCTGCACGCGGCACGCCGCGCCGAGCTCACGTCGCTCTGGCGGCTCGGCGCGCGGGCCTGATCGCGCATTTTCGGTAAACTGTCGCCATTCCTCACGAATTCACGCCGCCGGGCCGTGGTCACCCGACCATGGCCCGGCGCCGCTTCACGATGTCGAACAAGACCTACGAAATCCGTCCGGAGCAGTCCGTCGAGCTGTTGAAGGAACTGCACATCCTGACCCGCGACGGCAAGCTGAATCAGGACAGCCGCCGCAAGCTGAAGCAGGTCTATCACCTGTTCCAGTTCATCGAGCCGCTGCTCGCGAGCGTGCAGGCCGACAAGGGCGCCGTCACGCTCGTCGATCACGGCGCCGGCAAGTCGTATCTCGGCTTCATCCTGTACGACCTGTTCTTCAAGCAGCAGCCGGGGCACGGCACGCCGGCGTTCGCGTCGCACGTGTACGGCATCGAGACGCGCGAGGAGCTCGTCACGCGTTCCGCCGAACTCGCCGCCCGACTCGGATTCGACGGGATGTCGTTCCTGAACCTGTCGGTCGCCGACTCGATCACGTCGCCGAAGCTGCCCGAAACGGTCGATGTCGTGACCGCGCTGCATGCGTGCGACACGGCGACCGACGACGCGATCCGTTTCGCGCTCGCGAAGCGCGCGCAGCACATCGTGCTGGTGCCGTGCTGCCAGGCGGAGGTCGCGGGCGTGCTGCGCAGGAACAAGGGCAAGTCGCTCGCGAATGCGCTGACGGAAGTGTGGCGGCATCCGCTGCATACGCGCGAATTCGGCAGCCAGATCACCAACGTGCTGCGCTGTCTGCAGCTCGAGGCGCACGGCTACCAGGTCAGCGTGACCGAGCTGGTCGGCTGGGAGCACTCGATGAAGAACGAGTTGATCATCGCGCAGTACAAGAACCTGCCGCGCCGCAAGCCCGGCGAGCGGCTGAACGAGATCCTCGGCATGTTCGGGCTCGCCGAACTGAACGAGCGCTTCTTCGTGCCGGCGCCCGCGGCGGCGGACGACGAGGCCGTCGAGCCGGCCGCGGACTGAGGCCGACTGCGGTCGACTGACGCGCGCTGCCCGTCGGCCGCGCGGCAGCCGGCCGTCGCGCGACGCGTCAGACGTCGTCGCCCGGCCGGCGCATCCATTCACGCCAGCCGTCGTGGCCGAGGCGGCGCAGCGTTTCCTGGTTTTTCTCGTAGATCGCGGACGCGTCCGGAAACGCGTCGACCGCGCGTGCGATGCTGTCCTCGCGCAGTAGGTGCAGGATCGGATACGGCGCACGGTTCGTGTAGTTCTCGATGTCGTCGGCTTCGCTGCCTTCGAACCGGTACTCGGGATGGAAGCTCGCGATCTGCAGCACGCCGTCGAGCCGCAACTGCTGCACGAGCCGCTCGGCGAAGAACAGCGCATCGTTGTAGTCGACGAAATCCGCGAACGCGCGCGGATAGATCACGAGCGTCGTGTCGACCTGCTGCGGATCCGCCGCCTCGAGCGCGCGCAGCTCGGTTTCGAGGTCGGCGAGTGCGTCCTCGAGCGTCGTCGCTTCGCTGATCGCATAGCGCACCTGTTCCTTCACATAGACGCTCTTCGCGAACGGGCACAGATTGAGCCCGATCACCGCGCGCGCGAGCCAGTGCCGCGTGGCGGCGAGGATGTCGTCGTGCGAGTCGGGGCGGGTGTCTGTCATGGCGAAGGCAATCGGGCGAAGCGGCAGCGAGGGCCGCATTGTAGCTGGAGCGGACCGGCGGGGTTCGGGCATGCGGCGCCCGTCACGCGCAGCCGGCTTCGATCAGCTGCGTGACCAGCGCGGGCGCGGTGCCGATCGGCGTTTCGCCGTGCCGGTAGGTCTGGCTGGCCGCGTAGATGCCTTCGACCACCAGCGCGAGCGCATCGGCGAGCGCTTGCGGCTGCCGTGCGCCGGCGCTTTCGCACAACGCGACGAGCCGCTTCATCAACTGTTCCTTGTTCTGCGCGACGCGCTCGCGCGCCGGGTGCGACGCATCGGGGAATTCGGCCGCGACGTTGACGAACGGGCAGCCGCGATAGTCCTTCTGCGTCGCGCGCTCCGCGAGATCGACGAAATACTGGATCAACTGCGCCTTCGGCTGGCCCGGATGCTTCGCGATGCTCGAATCGAAGCGCTCGAAGAAGCACGCATCCATCCGTTCCAGATACGCGAGGATCAGCTCGTCCTTCGACGAGAACTGGCGGTACAGGCTCATCTTGTTGACGCCCGCGAGTTCCACGACCGCCTCGACACCGACCGCGCGCACCCCTTCCTTGTAAAACAGCTCCTCGGCGGCGCGCAGCAGGTGTTCGTGCGCCGCGGCCGCGGCGATCGGCCGGCGCGTGCGGCGTGCCGGCGGCTTGTTGACGGCCTCGATGCCCGACATGATGACCCTCGACTGCGTGATGGAATTGCTTGACATGTTACCGACTGGTAACTACGATCGCAACAAACTTGTGACCGAGCGGTAACAATGCCGGGCGGATCCACGGACAAATGCCAAGTGTCGGCCCGGGTCAGCCGATACAGCGTGCGGCGGAGGTGGCCTGGTGGTGAGGCGGGGCGGGCGCGCGGGCGCCGTGCCGCCAACTGGAGAGCGACAACATGAACTGGGCAGTGACACGAATCGGCGGGCGCTTCCACTACGGATGGCTCGCGGCGGCGGTGGTTTTCCTGATCCTGCTGGCGGCGGCCGGCACGCGCGCGACACCGAGCGTGCTGATGGTGCCGCTCGAGCGCGAACTCGGCTGGAGCCGCGCGGCGATTTCACTGGCGATTTCGGTGAACATCGCGCTGTACGGCCTGACGGGCCCGTTCGCCGCCGCGGCGATGCAGCGTTTCGGACTGCGGCCGACGATCCTGACCGCGCTGGTGACAATGAGCGCGGGCGTCGCGCTGTCGTCGATGATGACGCAGAGCTGGCAGATGGTCGTGATCTGGGGGCTGATGGTCGGCTGCTCGACCGGCGTCGTCGCGTTGACGCTGTCCGCGACCTTCGTCACGCGCTGGTTCCATGCGCGGCGCGGCCTCGTGATGGGCATCCTGACCGCGAGCACGGCCACCGGCCAGCTCGTGTTCCTGCCGATGCTCGCGGCGATCGCGCAGCGCCACGGCTGGCGGCCGGTCGTGCTCGTCGTCGCGGTGGCGGCCGCGATCGTGATTCCGCTCGTTGCATTCCTGCTGCCCGAGCGGCCGGCCGACGTGCAGCTGCGCCCGTACGGCGAGCCGGCCGATGCGCCGGCCGCGCCCGACGCGACGAAGGAGAACCCGCTCGCGGTCGCGTTCCGCACGCTGCTGATGGCGAGCCGCTCGCGCGACTTCTGGCTGCTGTTCTTCAGCTTCTTCATCTGCGGCGCGAGCACCAACGGCTATGTCGGCACGCACCTGATCGCGATGTGCAGCGACTACGGGATGACCGAAGTGCAGGGCGCGTCGCTGCTCGCCGCGATGGGCGTGTTCGACCTGTTCGGCACGACGCTGTCGGGCTGGCTGTCCGACCGCTACGACAACCGCGTGCTGCTGTTCTGGTACTACGGGCTGCGCGGGCTGTCGCTGATCTACCTGCCGCATGCGTTCGGCATCGATTTCTTCGGGCTGCCGCTGTTCGCGATGTTCTACGGGCTCGACTGGATCGCGACCGTGCCGCCGACCGTGCGGCTCGCCACCGATGTGTTCGGCAAGGCCGCGGCGCCGGTCGTGTTCGGCTGGATCGTCGCCGGGCACCAGCTCGGCGCGGCATTCGCGGCGCTGGGCGCGGGGTTGCTGCGGGCGAGCCTCGGCACCTATACGATCGCGTCGATGATCTCGGGCGGGCTCTGCATCGTCGGCGCGCTGATCGTGCTGCGGATCAACCGCGGCCCGTCCCGCGCCGCCGCGCAGGCCGTCTGAGCGCGGCGCTCCGGCCGGCCCATGCGCGACTGCGTCGAGGGAGCCGAGCCGTCGTTCCGAGGTGGGACGGCAGACGGGACTCCCTCTAGCCGAAGGGAAGTTGGGCGGCCGGTCAATGCTGGATCGGTGATTTGCATTGCGCGGGACGAGCGGGCGCGTGATTGCTCAAGCGGTTATGCTTGCGGTTCGGCGCGCGTTCGCGCCCCTTCATCGATGTCAGCGAGGAACCGCATGTCTGTCAAACCTGCTCCCACCACTGTTTCGATTCACGACCTGATCGCGGGCCGCTGGAGCCCGCGCGCGTATTCGGACGAGCCGATCAGCGCCGCCGATCTGCACGCGGTGCTCGAAGCCGCGCGCTGGGCGCCGTCCGCGTACAACGCGCAGCCGTGGCGCTTCATCGTGTTCGATCGCACGCGGGACGAAGCGGCGTTCAAGCGCGCATTCGCGACGCTGGTGCCGTTCAACCAGGCGTGGAACGCGCCGGCGCCGGTGCTGATCGCCGTGACTTCGCACACGCTCACGCCGAAGGGCGAGCCGGCGTCGACCGCGCTGTACGACGCGGGCGCCGCCGCGATGTCGCTGGTGCTGCAGGCGCACGCGCTGGGCCTGGCTGCCCACCAGATGAGCGGCTTCGACGCGAAGGCGTTCCGCGACGCGTTCGAGATTCCGGCCGACGTCGCCATTCCGGCGCTCATCTCGCTCGGCCACTACGGCAACGTCGACAAGCTCGATCCGGTGCTGCGCGACCGCGAAAAGGCGCCCCGCACGCGCCATGCGCTCGGCGAGGTCGTCTATGCGGGCGCATGGAAGAAGGGTTTCGAAGCGGCAGCCTGATTCCCCGGGCAGGCTGCGGGGTGCGTTTGGCTCCCGACTGCACCTGTCGCCCCTGACGCGCCTGCCGGCGCGCCCCCATCTGCGCCCCCGGGCCGGTTGCGCCGTACCGCTGGCCGGCCCCGGTTGTGATCCGGCGGGCTTCATGTTAAAAAGCCCGTCCTTTCCGTTTTCCGCGCCGGCCATGCTGCGGCACCTTCCGATGACTTACTGCGCGATCGATTTCGGCACGTCCAATTCCGCCGTGGCGCTGCCCGACGGCGATGGAATGCGCCTCGCGCCCGTCGAGGGCGACCACCTGACGCTGCCCACCGCGATCTTCTTCAACAACGACGAGCAGACGGTCGAATACGGCCGGGCCGCGCTCGCGTCGTATATCGACGGTTTCGACGGCCGGCTGATGCGCTCGATGAAGAGCATTCTCGGCTCGCCGCTCGCGGAAACCACGACCGATCTCGGCGACGGCAGCGCGATGGCGTACACGGAGATCATCGCGCGCTTCCTGACGCACCTGAAGCGCAAGGCCGAGGCACGCGCGGGCGCGCCGATCGGCCGCGCGGTGCTCGGCCGCCCGGTGTTCTTCGTCGACGAGGATCCGCGTGCCGACCGCCTCGCGCAGGACCAGCTCGAAGCGGCCGCGCGGTCGGTCGGTTTCACCGACGTGCATTTCCAGTACGAACCGATCGCGGCTGCGTTCGACTACGAGTCGCGCCAGCAGGCCGAACGGCTCGTGCTGGTTGCCGACATCGGCGGCGGTACGTCGGACTTCTCGCTCGTGCGGGTCGGGCCGGAACGGATGGCGCGCCTCGAGCGCAAGGACGACGTGCTCGCGCACCACGGCGTGCACGTCGCCGGCACCGATTACGACCGCCGCGTCGAACTGGCGGCGATCCTGCCGGCGTTCGGCTATCGCGCGCTCGATCCCGAGGGGCGCGAGCTGCCGAACCGGATCTACTTCGACCTGGCGACCTGGCACCTGATCAACACGGTCTACACGCCGAAGCGGCTGGGCGAGCTGAAGCTGATGAAGCATCTGTACCAGGACGGGCGGCAGTACGACCGGCTCACGCGCGTGGTCGAACAGCGGCTCGGGCATGCGCTGATGGCACGCGCGGAAGAGGCGAAGATCGGCGTGGCGGCGGGCGGGGAGACGATGATCGACCTGAACGACGTGGAAGAGGATCTGCAGATCGCGTTCGACGCCGAACGCCTCGTCAAGGCGAGCGTCGACGACACCGCGCGCATCGTCGACGCCGCGCGCGAAACGGTGCGGCTGGCGGGCGTTGCGCCGCGCGACCTCGGTGCGCTGTATTTCACTGGCGGCTCGACCGGGCTCGCGTTTCTGTCGGGTGCGCTCGCCGGCGCATTTCCGGACGCGCAGCCCGTGTTCGGCGATCGCCTCGCGAGCGTCGCGACGGGCCTCGGCATTCACGCGCAGCGGCTGTTCGGCTGACCGAAGATTAGCCGGACGGGCGGCGGCCGAATCGCTGCCGCGCCAAAAAACAAAAAGCCCCGCCGAAGCGGGGCTTTTTTACACGAAATATCGCGCCGAACTTAGACCGGACGGATGTTCGCAGCTTGCAGACCCTTCGGGCCCGTCTTCACTTCGAATTCAACCTTCTGGTTTTCTTGCAGCGTCTTGAAGCCTTCGACGCGGATTTCCGAGAAGTGCGCGAACAGATCGTCGCCGCCGCCTTCCGGGGTAATGAAGCCGAAGCCCTTTGCGTCATTGAACCACTTGACGGTACCGGTTGCCATGTTACTTATTCCTAAAAAGATAAAACGGGGCCGAGGCCCATGGGGTGCGGAAAATCAAGGAAGGGGGTAATAGGACCAACCGGAGTACCGTTGATGGGCGAACTACGAAAGAACCAATTCACTCGCCGCTTGAAATCCTGCAACGTTGTTTATACGGCTAATCGCTCACGCGGTCAACCGGATTTCCATACACTCAGGGTTATTGCGGAGTTCATGTTTACAAACCTTGCAAACGACGCGACTTTTTTGTAGGGGACGAACGATTTTGGCGCCATCTTGCAGGTGCAACCGTTAAACTACGCGCCGCTGGAGGGGTTGCCCCGATCGGGTAATCCCTCCCCCCAAAATGACGCGCGCGGTGCTGTCCGAGCCGATCCCGGACAGCTGGCCGACCACGCTTTTTGAGACACAGGAGAGGATGTGAAGAGTTCTATTCAACGGAACATCGGCCCGTTTGCACTGATGCTGACGGGGCTGGGTTCGATTATCGGCTCGGGCTGGCTGTTCGGCGCCTGGAAGGCCGCGAAGATCGCCGGTCCGGCGGCGATCTGCGCATGGATCATCGGCGCGGTCGTGATTCTCGCGATTGCCCTGACGTACGCCGAACTGGGCGCGATGTTCCCCGAGTCCGGCGGCATGGTGCGCTATGCGCGCTACTCGCACGGTTCGCTGGTGGGCTTCATCAGCGCATGGGCGAACTGGATCGCGATCGTCTCGGTGATCCCGATCGAGGCGGAAGCGTCGATCCAGTACATGAGCACGTGGCCGTATCCATGGGCGCACGCGTTGTTCGTGAACGGCGAGTTGACGACACCAGGCCTGCTGCTGTCGGCCGTGCTGGTGGTCATCTATTTCATGCTGAACTACTGGGGCGTCAAGGCCTTCGCGCGTGCGAACACCGCGATCACGATCTTCAAGTTCCTGATCCCCGGCCTCACGATCCTCGGCCTGATGCTCGCGAGCTTCCACTCGGAGAACCTCGGCACCTCATCGAACGCGAGCTTCGCGCCGTACGGCTGGTCGGCCGTGCTGACCGCGGTCTCGACGAGCGGCATCGTGTTCGCGTTCAACGGCTTCCAGAGCCCGGTGAACCTGGCCGGCGAAGCGCGCGATCCGTCGCGCAGCGTGCCGTTCGCGGTGATCACGTCGATCCTGCTCGCACTCGTGATCTATGTGCTGCTGCAGATGGCGTACATCGGCTCGGTGAATCCGGTCGACGTCGCGAAGGGCTGGGAGCACTTCAACTTCTCGTCGCCGTTCGCGGAACTCGCGATCGCGCTGAACCTGAACTGGCTCGCGATCCTGCTGTATGTCGACGCGTTCGTCAGCCCGAGCGGTACCGGTACGACCTACATGGCGACGACCACCCGCATGATCTACGCGATGGAGCGCAACAACACGATGCCGAAGATGTTCGGCAACGTGCACCCGATCTACGGCGTGCCGCGCCAGGCGATGTGGTTCAACCTGCTCGTGTCGTTCATCTTCCTGTTCTTCTTCCGCGGCTGGAGCTCGCTCGCGGCGGTGATCTCGGTGGCGACGGTGATTTCGTACCTGACCGGCCCGATCAGCCTGATGGCGTTGCGCCGCGCGGCGACCGATATCGAGCGTCCGCTGTCGATTCCGCTGATGAAGCTGATCGCACCGTTCGCGTTCGTCTGCGCCTCGCTGATCCTGTACTGGGCGAAGTGGCCGCTGACCGGCGAAATCATCCTGCTGATGATCGTCGCGCTGCCGGTGTACTTCTTCTTCCAGGCCAAGTCGGGCTGGAGTGGCTGGGGCGCCGACCTGAAAGCCGCATGGTGGCTGGTCGCGTACCTGCCGACGATGGCCGTGCTGTCGCTGATCGGCAGCAAGGAGTTCGGCGGCCATGGTCTGATGCCGTACGGCTGGGACATGGTGATCGTCGCGGCGATCTCGCTGGTGTTCTACTTCTGGGGCGTGAACACGGGCTACCGGACCCAATATCTCGACGAGCGCGAAGCGCATGACGAGATCCTCGAAGGGGTCGGTGTCTGACGGCTGACCTGCCACCGGAATCGGCGGTGGCGGAAAGCGCCAAAAGCCCGTCCGAGCGATGCTCGGGCGGGCTTTTTGTTTGGGGCGCCGATTGTACCGGTGCCGGGGGACTCAGGCCGCCGCGCTCGAGAACACGTAGTTCGTCATCGCGAGCACGCGTTGGTACGTGCCGAGCGACTGGATGCCGAGCCGGTAGTCGTCGTCGGCCGCACCCAGAGCGGTGAACACCGGCAGCAGGTGCTCGTCGGTCGGATGCATCAGCACCGCGTGCGGAGCCTGCCGGCGATAGTCGAGCAGCGCGTCGACATCGCGCGCGGCGAGCTTCGCCTCGAACCAGTCGGTGAATTCCGCGACGCGCGGGTCCGCATCCTCGGGCGCCGCGCCGAAATCGGCGGCGCGCAGGTTGTGCGTGATCTGGCCCGAGCCGATCACCATCACGCCTTCGTCGCGCAGCGGCCGCAGCGCGCGGCCGAGCGCGAAGTGATGGGCGGCGTCCGCGCGCGGCTGGATCGACAATTGCGCGACGGGCACGTCGGCCGCCGGGAACATCAGCAACATCGGCACCCACGCGCCGTGGTCGAGGCCGTGCTCGGTCGTCGCGGTCGCGATGCCGGCCGCGTTCAGCAGTGCGGCCGCCCGCTCGGCGACCTCGGGCGCGCCCGGGGCCGGATAGCGGATCTCGTACAGCGCGCGCGGGAAGCCATGGAAGTCGTGGATCGTTTCAGGATGCGTGGCCACGCTCGCGACCGGCTGCTGCGTGCCCCAGTGTGCGGACAGCATCAGTACCGCGCGCGGGCGCGGCAATTCGGCACCGAGGTGCGTGAACGCGCCGGACGGCAGCGACGGGTCGATCGGCAGCGTCGGCGCGCCGTGGGACAGGTAAAGCGAAGGCAAGCGGTTCATGGTGGGGAGCCTGCAGAAGGGTTTGCCTGTGACTATAGGCGCGTACCAAGCATTGATAAACTGGCTGCGGGGAATTTGATTGAATCGCCTTGGTTGTTAATGCGGACAGTTCCGCGTGCGCGACGGGCAGGCGGTGCTGGAGATGGCCGGATCGAGCCGGAAGGCGACAGAATCGACGAAGATGCGCGAGGGAACGACGCAGAGGCGCCGCGTCGAGCAGCTTACTGTGCGGGCCGGATGCCGGCCCATGGCGTCGTCATTGGCGCACTGAGCGCGAACAGGTCGAGCACGCGCGTGACCGTCTGGTCGACGAGTTCCTCGATCGTCTTCGGCATCGCGTAGAACGCGGGCAGCGGCGGGAACACGATGCCGCCCATTTCGGTCACGGCGGTCATGTTGCGCAGATGCGCGAGGTTGAACGGCGTTTCGCGCACCATCAGCACGAGACGGCGGCGTTCCTTCAGCGTGACGTCGGCCGCGCGCGTGATCAGGTTGTCCGACAGCCCGTGCGCGACGCTCGCAAGCGTCTTCATCGAGCAGGGTGCGATCACCATTCCGTCGGTCGCGAACGAGCCCGACGCGATCGTCGCGCCGACATCGCGCACCGAATGCACGACATCCGCACGGCTTTCGACCTCGGCCTTCGACAGCTTCAGTTCATGCTGGATATTGAGCCAGCCGGCGTTCGAAACGAGCAGATGCGTTTCGACGCCGCCGGCGGCGCGCAGCAATTCGAGCAGCCGCACGCCGTAGACCGCGCCGGTGGCGCCGGTGATCGCGACGATCAGCCGGCGTGGCGGCGCGCTGGGAGATGCCATCGGGAAGGACGTTACGCGGCGGCGAACAGTTGCTGCAGTTCGCCCGACTGGTACATCTCCATCATGATGTCCGAGCCGCCGACGAATTCACCCTTCACGTACAGCTGCGGGATGGTCGGCCAGTTCGAGAATTCCTTGATGCCCTGGCGGATTTCGTCGTCCTCGAGCACGTTGACCGTCTTGAACTGGTCCACGCCGCAGGCTTTCAGCACCTGCACGGCGCGGCCCGAGAAGCCGCACATCGGGAACTGCGCGTTGCCCTTCATGAAGAGCACGACCTGGTTTTCGTCGACGATTTGCTTGATACGTTGTTGGGTGTCCATGACTGACCTTGCGTTTGCGGGGCGTTAGATCGAAATGATAGCGGATTTCAACCGGGCGAGCCGGCCGTCAGCCGGGCCGGCGGCCGCCGGTCGTGCGTTCGATCGCGGCCAGATCGGCGAGCGATTCGACCGCGACGAAGCCGCGCGACACGAGTAGCGCGCGCACGGCTTCGGCCTGATCGTAACCGTGCTCGATCCAGAGCGTGCCGCCCGGTTTCAGGAAAGCGCCGGCGCCTGCGACGATCGTGCGGATCGCGCTGAGGCCGTCGGCGTCGTCGGTGAGCGCGCCGCGCGGCTCGAAACGCAGGTCGCCCTGCGCGAGGTGCGGATCGTGCTGCGCGATGTAGGGCGGGTTGCTGACGATCGTGTCGAACGCGAGCGCCGGGTCGAGCGCCGCGTACCAGTCGCTCTGCAGCCAGTGCAGCGGGCCGCCGGGGCGGCGCGCGTCGAGCAGCTTGTCCGCGTTGCGCCGGGCGACGTCGAGCGCGGCCGGCGACCGGTCGAGCGCCCATACGCGTGCGTCGGGCCGTTCCGCAGCGATCGACACGGCGATCGCGCCGCTGCCGGTGCCGAGATCGAGCACGGCCGGATGCGGCCGTCCGTCGATCGCGTCGAGCGCGGCTTCGACGAGCAGTTCGGTTTCCGGACGCGGAATCAGCACGTCGGGCGTCACATCGAACGGCCGGCCGAAGAATTCGCGCATCCCGACGAGCTGCGCGACCGGCTCGCCGGCCACGCGGCGCGCTTCGAGTGCGCGGTAGCGCTCGATCGACGCGGGCTCGAGCGGGGCGTCGCCGCGCGTGATCAGCTGCGTGCGGGTCCAGCCGAGCGCGTACGCGAGCAGCACGCGCGCATCGACCGCGTCGAGCGGCGACGCGCGCAGCAGGTCGTCGGCGGTGGTGTCGGGCATAGCGGCCTCAGTCGGTGTCGCCGAGCGACGCGAGCAGTTCGGCCTGGTGCTCGGTCACGAGCGCGCCGATCAGTTCGTCGAGATCGCCGTCCATCAGCGCCTCGAGCCGGTACAGCGTCAGGTTGATCCGGTGGTCGGTCATCCGGCCTTGCGGGAAGTTGTACGTGCGGATCCGTTCCGAGCGGTCGCCCGAGCCGATCAGGCTCTTGCGCGTCGCCGCTTCCTTCGCGTGCTGCTCGTGATACTGCTTGTCCTTGATGCGCGCGGCGAGCACCTTCAGCGCGCGGTCCTTGTTCTTGTGCTGCGAACGGTCGTCCTGGCACTCGACGACGATTCCGGTCGGGATGTGCGTGACGCGCACCGCCGAATCGGTCTTGTTGATGTGCTGGCCGCCCGCGCCCGACGCGCGGAACGTGTCGATCCGCAGGTCGGCCGGATTGATCTCGACCTCGCCGATCTCGTCCGCTTCCGGCATCACCGCGACCGTGCATGCGGACGTGTGGATGCGCCCCTGGGTTTCAGTGGCCGGCACGCGTTGCACGCGATGGCCGCCCGACTCGAACTTCAGGCGCGAGTACGCGCCCTGGCCGGCGATCCGCACGATCACTTCCTTGTAGCCGCCGAGATCCGACGCGCTTTCCGACATCATCTCGACCTGCCAGCGCTGGCGCTCCGCGAAGCGCAGGTACATGCGCAGCAGATCGCCCGCGAACAGCGCCGATTCATCGCCGCCGGCGCCCGCGCGGATTTCGAGGAAGATGTTGCGGTCGTCGTTCGGGTCCTTCGGCAGCAGCATCTTCTGCAATTCGGCTTCGAGACGGACCATGCGCTCACGTGCGCTGCGGATTTCGTCTTCGGCGAAATCGCGCATCGATGCATCGGCGAGCAGTTCCTGTGCGGCCGTCTCGTCGTTGCGCGACTGGCGCCACAGCGCGTACTGCTCGACGACCGGGCCGAGTTCCGCGTGTTCGCGCGTGAGCCTGCGGTACTGGTCGAGGTCGGCCGTGACGTTTTCGCGGCTCAACAGGTCGTTCAGTTCGGCCAGCCGGGTAGACAGCTGGTCGAGCTTGCGTTGCATGCTCGTCTTCATGGTGTGGAGCGGCGCTCCCGGGCAAAAGGGGTATTCGGAAAGGATAGGCCGGCTCGCGGCCGGCGGCAGGGCAACCGGGCGGCGCTAGTGGCCGGACTGGTCGTTCGAGCGCGGCGCGTGCTGGTAGAAGCCGCGCATCAGGTCGATCAGCGAATCGCGGTCGGCGCCGTTCACGCGGTTGAGCGCGCTCGTCGGGCCGTGGATCAGCTTGTTGGTGAGCGCCTGCGACAGCGCTTCGAGGACGGCGGCCGGATCGTCGCCGCGTGCGAGCAGCTTCTGCGCCTTCTCGACTTCCGCACGGCGCAGCGCGTCGGCCTGCGTATGCATGTGACGAATCACCGGCACGACGCTGCGCGTGTCGAGCCATTGCATGAAATTCTGGACCCGCGTCTCGATGATCGTCTCGGCCTGCGCGACCGCGGCCTGGCGCGATGCGTTGCCTTCGCGCACGATCGCGCCGAGATCGTCGACGGTGTAGAGGAATACGTCCTTCAGCTTGCCGACTTCGGGCTCGATGTCGCGCGGCACCGCGAGGTCGACCATGAAGATCGGCCGGTGGCGGCGCGCCTTCACCGCGCGCTCGACCGCGCCGAGGCCGATGATCGGCAGCGTCGACGCGGTGCACGACACGATGATGTCGAACTCGTGCATCCGCGTGGGCAGGTCCGACAGCGGCATCGCGCGGCCGTTGAAGCGTTCGGCGAGCCGCTGGCCGCGTTCGGCCGTGCGGTTCGCGATCACGAGCTCGCGCGGGCTTTGCGCGGCGAAGTGCGTCGCGCACAGCTCGATCATTTCGCCGGCGCCGATGAACAGCACGCGCTGATCCGACACCGTTTCGAAGATGCGCTGCGCGAGACGGACGGCGGCGGCGGCCATCGACACCGACTGCGCGCCGATCTCGGTCGTGCCGCGCACTTCCTTCGCGACGGCGAACGTGCGCTGGAACAGCTGGTTCAGGTAGGTGCCGAGTGCGCCGGCTTCCGTCGCGGTGCGTACCGCGTCCTTCATCTGGCCCAGAATCTGCGTTTCGCCGAGCACCATCGAGTCGAGGCCCGAGGCCACGCGGAATGCATGCCGGACCGCTTCCGACTGCGGCAGCGCGTAGACGTGCGGCGCGAGTTCGTCTACGGGAATCCGGTGGTACTCCGACAGCCAGCGAATCGCCCCCTCGCGGGCGGCCCGATCGTCGGTCGCGCAATAGAGTTCGGTGCGGTTGCAGGTGGAGAGGATCGCCGCTTCCGGCGCGTTGGGCGCGTGAGGGCCGAGGAACACGTTCTTGAACGTGACGAGAGCCGGCTTGATTTGCTCGAGCGGAAACGCCACGCGTTCGCGCAGGGCGACAGGCGCAGTGTGGTGGTTAATTCCGATCGTGAGGAGTTGCATATCGAGGGCTATCGTTTAGCCCCATATTATAGCGTTTCAGCGATTTCCTCACTCGCGGCATACCGGGCATCAGCGTGGCGTGGCCTCGAATTTGGGGGCTCGATCGGCACGCGGTCGAGCTGATAGCCGTAGCCATAGAGCGGCAGAAGCCGGTAGCCGTGCTCCGGAAGCAGCTGCAGCTTGCTGCGCAGCCGGGACGCATGCGTGTCGAGCGTGCGCGACTTCATGTCGCGGCGGCAGGCCCAGACGGTTTCGAGGATATGGGCGCGCGATACGGGCCGCGACAGATTCGCGAACAGCAACTGCGCGAAGCGGAACTCCTTCGGCGTGAGCGCGACGACCGCGTCGCCGAAGCGCACGAGGCTATGGGTCGCATCGAATGCGTATTCTCCATACATTTCGCGCGAGCGATTCGGCGGCCGCCGGACCCCGGCGCGGCGAATCAGCGCATTGACCCGTGCGAGCAGCTCGGGCCCGCTCACCGGGCGCACAAGGCAGTCGTCGGCGCCTGCGTGCAGGCAGGACACGACCTCGCTTTCGCGCGGCAACTGCATGACGGCGATGGCCGGCAGCCCGGGCAGGATCGCCTGCGCGCGCGGAATGACTTCCTCGGCGGGCTGATCGCCGGCCCAGTTGCCGGTGATCAGCATGTCGCAGGTATCGGTGGCGAGCCACTCGAAGAACGCCGCGCTGGACGGAAACGCGTGACACACATGACCGCCGGCGAAGAGCAGGCGGTTCAGGAGCGCAGCATGACGCGCCTCCGGATCGATCAGGGCGATTCGCATGAGGATTTCTTCAATACGGCTGCCGGTGCGCGCTTGCCATAACGTCGGGTCGACCCCTACACTCGAATGTTCGCGGCGCCCGGCTGGTCTCGGGTTCGATGGATGAATCGATGCTAGCCGCTGGCAACGTTCACGCCTATGGGACGAATCTGAATTTATAGAAGGCGTCGAATGAACTGGTTTGGAATCCTTGTCCTGGGAGCGGCCGTCGGGCTGTTCGGCCGGTGGCTGCATCCGATGCGGCGCACGGGCCGGCCGGCATGGTGGATCGTGGTGCTGGCCGGCATTGCAGGGGCCGCCGCCGCGCGCATGGCCGGCAACCTCTCTGGACTGTTTTACGATGGCGAAACGCTCGAATGGCCGGTCTGCACCGGTGTCGCGTTTCTCGCCGTAGCCGTGACGGTCGCCCTGTCGGCCCGTCGCGAAAGCGCTCAGGTGAAATCATGAATGCCCGTCTCCCCGAAGTCTCGCCGGTGCCGGCCCGCCTCGCGCTGCTGCGCGGCGCGATGGTCCGCGAGGATCTGGCCGCCTATCTCGTGCCGTCCGCCGATCCGCACCTGTCCGAGTACCTGCCCGAGCGCTGGCAGGCGCGCCGCTGGCTGTCCGGTTTTACGGGCTCGGTGGGCACGCTGGTCGTGACCGCGGATTTCGCGGGCTTGTGGGTCGACAGCCGTTACTGGGTGCAGGCCGAGGCCGAACTCGCCGGCACGGGCGTCGAGCTGATGAAGATGACGGGCGGCCAGCAGAGCGCGCCCCACGTCGACTGGCTTGCGCAGAACGTGCCGGCCGGTGAGACGGTTGGCGTCGACGGCGCCGTGCTCGGCGTCACGGCGGCGCGCGCGCTGACTGCCGCGCTGAGCGCGCGCGGCATCGCGCTGCGCACCGATCTCGACCTGCTCGACGCGATCTGGCCGGAGCGCCCGGGGCTGCCGGGCGACGCGGTGTTCGAGCATCTGGCGCCGCAGGCCGACACGACGCGCGCGAGCAAGCTCGCCGAAGTGCGCCGCGCGATGCAGGCGCAGGGCGCGCAATGGCATTTCGTGTCGACGCTCGACGATCTCGCGTGGCTGTTCAACCTGCGCGGCGCCGACGTCAACTTCAACCCCGTGTTCGTCGCGCACGCGCTGATCGGCGCCGATCGCGCGACGCTGTTCGTCGCCGACGGCAAGGTATCGCCGGCGCTGGCCGCGTCGCTCGCGCGGGACGGCGTCGAGGTCCGTGCGTACGACGCCGTGCACGCGTCGCTCGCGGCGCTGCCCGACGGCGCGTCGCTGCTGATCGATCCGCGCCGCGTGACGTTCGGCACGCTCGAGGCCGTGCCGGCCGGCGTGAAGCTGATCGAGGCGGTGAACCCGTCGACGTTCGCGAAGTCGCGCAAGACGTCCGCCGAGATCGAGCACGTGCGCGTGACGATGGAGCACGACGGCGCCGCGCTTGCCGAATTCTTCGCGTGGTTCGAGCAGGCGGTGAACCGCGAGACCGTCACCGAGCTGACGATCGACGAGCAGCTCACGGCCGCGCGCGCACGGCGCCCCGGCTACGTGTCGCCGAGCTTCGCCACCATCGCCGGCTTCAACGCGAACGGCGCGATGCCGCACTATCGCGCAACGCCGGCGTCGCACGCGACGATCGCCGGCGACGGCCTGCTGCTCGTCGATTCGGGTGGCCAGTACACGACCGGGACCACCGACATCACGCGCGTCGTGCCGGTCGGCACGCTCAGCGACCTCCAGCGCCGCGATTTCACGATCGTGCTCAGGTCGATGATGGCGCTGTCGCGCGCACGCTTTCCGCGCGGCATCCGCTCGCCGATGCTCGATGCGATCGCACGCGCGCCGATGTGGGCGGCCGGGCTCGACTACGGCCACGGCACCGGCCACGGCGTCGGCTACTTCCTGAACGTGCACGAGGGCCCGCAGGTCATCTCGCACTATGCGCCGGCCGAGCCGTACACGGCGATGGAAGAGGGAATGATCACGTCGATCGAGCCGGGCGTGTACCGGCCCGGCAAATGGGGCATCCGGATCGAGAACCTGGTCGTGAACCGCGCAGGCGGGCAGACCGAGTTCGGCGACTTCCTCGCGTTCGAGACGCTCACGTTGTGCCCGATCGACACGCGCTGCGTACTCGTCGAGATGCTGCACGAAGAAGAGCGCGCGTGGCTGAACGCGTATCACGCGACCGTGCGCGAGCGTGTCGGCCGGCACGTGAGCGGCGACGCGAAGGCGTGGCTCGACGCGCGCACGCAGCCGATCTGACGCAACACGCGATGCCGGCCGCACGACGGCCGGACCATGACCGGGAGGGCAACCGATGGCAGACACCGCAGTGATCGTGGTCGACATGCAGCGCGGGCTGGTGCAGCGGGCGAGGCCCGCGTACCGGCTCGACGACGTCGTGTCGGGCATCAACCGGCTGACGGCAGCGGCGCGCGCGGCCCACGCGCCCGTATGCTTCGTGCAGCACGACGGCGATGCGGACGACGACATCGTGCCCGGCACGCCCGGCTGGGAACTGCATGAGGCGTTGATCGTCGGAGGCGCCGACTGGCGCATTCGCAAGCAGGTGAGCGATTCGTTCCACGACACGCCGCTCGCCGCGCAGCTCGACGGCCACGGTGTCCGTTCGGTGCTGATCTGCGGCTATGCGACCGAGTTCTGCGTCGATTCGGCTGCCCGCCGCGCGGCACTGCTCGGCTATCGGACGACCGTCGTCTCCGATCTGCACACGACGAACGAGCGCACACACCTGTCGGCCGCGCAAATCGTCGCGCATCATCACTTCGTGTGGGAAAACAATTCGCTGTCGGGCAACTCGGTGCGCCCGCGTCCGCTCGCAGACGTGCTTGCAACGGAGTTCGCATGACGATCAAGGCCGTGGTGTTCGATTTCGGCGGCGTGCTGATCGACTGGAGCCCCGACTATCTGTACCGGCAACTGATTCCGGACGAAACCGAGCGTCGCTGGTTCCTCACGCACGTGTGCGCGATGGACTGGGTGATCCGCCAGGACGGCGGGCAGACGATCGACGAGGGAACGAGCGAGCTCGTCGCGAAGTTTCCGGAGCACGAGGCGCTGATCCGCGCGTTCTACGCACGCTGGCACGAGATGATCGGCGGCGTGCTCGACGAAGGCGCCGCGCTCGTCGACCGCCTCGACGCGCAGGGGATGCCGCTCTTCGGGTTGACCAACTGGTCCGCGCAGACCTTTCCGTATGCGTGGGACAACTTCCCGGTGCTGCGGCGCTTCAAGGACATCGTCGTGTCGGGCCGCGTGAAGCTCGTGAAACCCGATCCGGCGATCTATCGCGAAATGCACGCGCGGATCGATCCGCATCTGCCGGGCATCGCGCCGCACGAGCTCGTGTTCATCGACGACAATGCGAAGAACGCAGCGGCCGCGACCGCGCTCGGCTGGCATGGCATTCATCACACGAGCGCGGCGGCGACCGAGGCGCGCCTGCGCGAACTGGGCGCGCTCGCGTAGGCGGCAGAACGCCGGCCGGATAAAAAAAGCGGGCCAGCGGCCCGCTTTTTGCATTTTGCCGATCCGGCGGCGGCCGCTGTCGGCAGCGGCCCCGCGTCGCCGCAGTGCCGGGTGCCCGGGCCGCGCCGTTCAGCGGCTGATCGGCTTGTAGCGCAGGCGCTTCGGCTTCGCGGCTTCCTCGCCGAGGCGTGCACGCTTGTCGGCTTCGTATTCCTGGTAGTTGCCGTCGAAAAACGTGACCTGCGAATCGCCTTCGAATGCGAGGATGTGCGTCGCGATCCGGTCGAGGAACCAGCGATCGTGCGAGATCACCATCACCGAGCCTGCGAACTCGAGCAGCGCGTCTTCCAGCGCGCGCAGCGTTTCGACGTCGAGGTCGTTCGACGGTTCGTCGAGCAGCAGCACGTTGCCGCCGGAGATCAGGGTCTTCGCGAGGTGCAGGCGGCCGCGTTCGCCGCCGGACAGGTTGCCGACGATCTTCTGCTGGTCGCCGCCCTTGAAGTTGAAGCGGCCGATGTACGCACGCGACGGCGTTTCGTACTTGCCGACCGTCAGCACGTCGGCGCCGCCCGAGATCTCCTCGAACACCGTCTTCGAGCCGTCGAGCGCGTCGCGGCTCTGGTCGACGTACGCGAGCTTCACGGTCGGGCCCATCACGACTTCGCCCGAATCCGGCTGTTCCTTGCCGGTCAGCATCCGGAACAGCGTCGACTTGCCGGCGCCGTTCGGGCCGATGATGCCGACGATCGCGCCGGCGGGGATCTTCAGGTTCAGGTTGTCGATCAGCAGGCGATCGCCGAACGCCTTGCTGACGTTCTTGAACTCGATCACTTCATTGCCGAGGCGGTCGCCGACCGGAATGAAGATTTCCTGCGTTTCGTTGCGCTTCTGGTATTCCTGGCTATTCAGTTCCTCGAAGCGCGCGATACGCGCCTTCGACTTCGCCTGGCGGCCCTTCGGGTTCTGGCGCACCCACTCCAGCTCCTTCTTGATCGCCTTCTGACGCGCCGATTCCGATGCTTCTTCCTGTTTCAGGCGTTCTTCCTTCTGGTCGAGCCAGCTGCTGTAGTTGCCCTTCCAAGGAATGCCGTGGCCACGGTCGAGTTCGAGAATCCACTCGGCCGCGTTGTCGAGAAAGTAGCGATCGTGCGTGACGGCGACGACGGTGCCCGGGAAGCGCACCAGGAACTGCTCGAGCCAGTCGACCGATTCGGCGTCGAGGTGGTTGGTCGGCTCGTCGAGCAGCAGCATGTCCGGCTTCTCGAGCAGCAGCTTGCACAGCGCGACGCGGCGCTTTTCGCCGCCCGACAGGTGCTCGATCTTCGCGTCCCACGGCGGCAGGCGCAGCGCATCGGCGGCCACTTCGAGCTGCTGCTCCGGGCTGCCGCCGTCGCTCGATGCGAGGATCGCTTCGTATTTCGCCTGCTCGGCCGCGAGCGCGTCGAAGTCGGCGTCCGGCTCCGCATACGCGGCGTAGATTTCCTCGAGCTTCTTGTTCGCCTGGAACAGGTCGCCGAGGCCTTCCTCGACGGCTTCGCGCACCGTCTTCGTCGGGTCGAGCTGCGGTTCCTGCGGCAGGTAGCCGATGTTCAGGTTCGGCATCGGCGTTGCTTCGCCTTCGATGTCCTTGTCGACGCCCGCCATGATGCGGATCAGCGTCGATTTGCCCGAGCCGTTCAGGCCGAGCACGCCGATCTTCGCGCCGGGAAAGAACGACAGCGAGATGTCCTTCAGGATCTGGCGCTTGGGCGGCACGATCTTGCCGACCCGGTTCATCGTGAAAACGTATTGGGCCATTTGGGTGTGAAAGTCAGAATGGGTTGAGACTGCCTCGCGGCGCATGGGCCTGCGTGGCGTCGGGTGATTCGGTACGGAGCGTGCCGCGCGGGGCGCGGCGGTGTCGCCGCGGGTTGGCGGCGCGAGCGCGTATTGTACTTCGCCGCCGGCTGCCGCTGACACCGCGCCGGCCATTCGGCCGACCCGCGTTCACAGCCACGCGGCGACGCCGCCGTGCCCCGAACAGGTGCCGCGCCGATGGCGGCTGAAGCTGTACGTGCCGTCGCGGCAGCGCGCGCTCGCGCCCTCGGGCACGCGGCCCGATTTCGAATGGGCCGGCGCATGGACGGCGTCGCCGTCGCGATTGCGGTACGTGTCGTGCCGGTCGAGGTCGGCTTCGTTGCCGTAGCCGTAGCCGGGTGACGCGCGATACGCGTGCGCCGCAGGCGGCACGGCGGCGCACGCGGCGAACAGCGCGGCGGACAGGGTCGCGATGCGCATCGCGCGTCGGAGCTGGGCAGGCATGGTCTCTCTCCGGATGTTGTTATCTGCTGTCGATCCCGGGCCGCATGTTAGCCGATCGGCTGAAGATCGGTGCCGCTGCGCCGACGCTACGCCGCGCCGGTCATCGATGCCGCGCCGTCGGCTTGCGCGGCCTCGAGAATCCACCGGCGGAACGCCGCGACTTTCGTGCGTTCCGCGTGATGCGGCGGATAGACGAGGTAGTACGCGAAGTCGTCGAGCCACGCGATGTCGGCAAGCTGCACGAGCCGGCCGCTCGCGAGCTCGTCGCGCACCATCGCCGCCGGCAGCAGGCCCGCGCCCTGGCCGGCGAGGATCGCCTGCAGCAACAGGCCGGAATCGTCGAACGCGGGGCCGCGCGGCGGACCGAAATCGTCGATCCGCTGCGCGTCGAACCAGATGTGCCAGCCCTTGCGTTCGGCGTCGTGCAGATGCGGCCATCCGGCCAGGTCGGCGGGCGTGGCCGGCATGCCCAGCCGCGCGACGAGGGCCGGTGCCGCAAGCGCGACGATCTCCACCGTCAGCAGCCGTTCGCTGCACAAGCCGATGTAACGGCCGAGACCGTGGCGGATCGCGACGTCGACGCCGTCGCGCGAGAAATCGGCCAGTGCATGGCTCGTGGCGATCTGCAGGTCGATGTCCGGGCACGCGTCGCGGAACTGCGCGAGGCGCGGCACGAGCCACGCGGACGCGAAAAACGGCGTGACGCTCACCGTCAGCACGCCGCTGTCGGCGGCCCCCGCCACGCGCTGCGACGCGTCGGCGATCTGCCGGAACGCGTTGCGCACGGGCGGGAGGTAGTCGCGGCCCGCGGCAGTCAGCAGAATGCCGCGGTTCACGCGCTCGAACAGCTGCACGCCGAGGTGGCGCTCGAGCGTGCGGATCATCTGGCTCACCGCGCCGGGCGTGACCGACAGCTCTTGCGCCGCGGATTTCACCGACAGGTGGCGGGCCGCCGCCTCGAACGCACGCAGCGCGTTGAGGGGCGGCAGGCGGGAACGGTTCATTCAGTTTTTCTAAAGTGAAAGGCCGACGAAATATCGTTTGAAGCAATGGGTACGCGCGAGTACCGTTTTCGCATCGAATCGCATTCGTCGCGACTGACTGCGGCGACCGCTGCGACCAACATGGTTCAACTATATCCATGAGGCAATCCGGGCGCCGCGCGGCGTCCGGCGGAACCTGGGAGGAGCATCGTCATGAGCGGCCCGCGCGCATCGCGCGTCTTCTACGGCTGGTATGTGGTGGCGGCCGCGTTCGCCGTCACGTTCGTCGGCTTCGGTAGTGCGTACACGTTCAGCGCCTTCGTCGAATCGCTGCAGCGGGACTTCGCCGCGTCGCGCGGGCAGATCTCGCTCGTGTTCTCGCTGGCCGGCTTCCTGTATTTCGGCTTCGGCATCGTCAGCGGACCGCTTGCCGATCGCTTCGGCTCCCGGCGGCTCGCCGTCGCCGGCATGTTGCTGACGGCCGGCGGTCTCGCCGCGGCCGGTGCCGCGCATACGTTGCTGCAGGTCTATGTCGCATATGGGCTCGGTGTCGGCTTCGGCGTCGGCTGCGCGTATGTGCCGGCCGTCGGCGCCGTGCAACGCTGGTTCGTGCGGCGGCGCGGCTTCGCGTCGGGGCTCGCGGTCGCCGGGATCGGCGTCGGCACGCTGGTGATGCCGCCGCTCGCGTCCGCGCTGATCGCGCACGTCGGCTGGCGCGATGCTTATTTCACGCTGGCAGTGATCGCGGCGGCCGTCGGGGTCGGCATGTCGTTGCTGATCGAGAACGATCCGCGCGGGCGCGGGTTGCTGCCGGACGGCGATGCCGGCGGCGACGGCCGCCGCAATGGAGGCGCTGCCGCAGCCGATGCGGCCGCCGCAGCTCTGCACGCCGGCGCGACCGTGCGCGAGGCCGTCATGTCGCGGCCGTTCGCGAGCCTCTACGCCGCATGCCTCGTGTGCTCGTTCGGCGTCTTCGTGCCGTTCGTGCATCTCGTGCCGTACGCGCTTGATCATGACGTCGCGCCGTCGACGGCCGTGCTGCTGCTCGGCGCGATCGGCGTCGGGAGCACCGCAGGGCGCTTCTTCCTCGGCGGCCTTGCCGATCGCTTCGGCCGCCGCGCGTCGCTGCTCGCGATGTTCGCGGGCATGGCCGTCTCGCTCGTTGCGTGGGCCGGTGCCGCGAGCGTCGCGACGCTCGCCGCGTTCGCACTTGTGTTCGGCGTGTTCTACGGTGGCTGGGTCGCCGTGCTGCCCGCCGTCGTGATGGACTATTTCGGCGGCCGCAACGTGAGCGCGATCATCGGCATCCTGTACACGAGCGTTGCGTTCGGCACGCTGATCGGGCCCGCCGCGGCCGGTTTCATCTACGACGCGGGCGGCGGCTATCTCGTGCCGATCCTTGCCAGCGCGGCAGCCAATGCGATCGCGTTCGCGATCGTCGCCACTACCGGGCGCGCGCCGCTGGCGGCGCGGGCGGCCGGCCGCTAGTCGCGCGTCGCCGGCCGCGCGGCCAGGCACTTGCGGCTAGGCGTCATCCACGATTTCCGCTACGGTGTGCGGGCGTCGATCATCGACGGACGGAGGCGCATCGTGACATTCGACGAAGTGCGACGGATCGCGCTGGCATGGCGCGGTGTCGAGGAGGGCACGTCGTACGGCACGCCCGCGCTCAAGGTGAAGGGCAAGATGCTCGCGCGCCTGCGCGAGGACGGCGACACGCTCGTCGTGAAGGGCGTCGGCCCCGACGAGCGCGCGTGGATGATCGAATCGGAGCCTGACGTCTATTACGTGACGGACCACTACGCGGGCTGGCCCATCGTGCTGGTGCGCCTGTCGGCCGCGCATCCCGACGCCGTGAAAAATCTGCTTCTGCGAGAATGGCTGGCGATCGTGCCGGCCAAATGGCGGGACGAAGGGCCACGGGCGGCGAACTGAGCGTCCGGCGCGACGCCCTGAGCGCGGCGAACGAACCTCTTCGACGGAAGGTTCGTCGCGATACCGGGGAGCCGCCTCGCCTTCGATTGCCCGATCCCGGCGGGTGCGCCGAGGAGATGCCAACCGGACCAACCGTTGCATCGATTCATATCGATGCAACAAGTGGTTCCATCGAAATTCTTCAATTGGTTCTTAGTGAAGAACCGTTTGATGCTTACACTCGTTCGCTTCGAAGGCGGCTGACCGACAGCCGACGGACAGGGCGCACGCGATGTGCCGGCATCCCCGCGTGCCGCATCGCACCCGCAGCTTCGCAGACTGCGTCGCGCACCGACCGAAACAGGCTCGATCCGGCTTTCTGCCCGCATGCCGCGCACGCGCGGCGGGCTACCGGATTCAACAACGACAACTCCCAGCGCCGCCTTCACGAGACCCCCGGTCGTACCGGAACCGTTTTTTGGAGAGAGACATATGAGTGGAAGCAACACAGGCCTCGGCACGGGCCTGAAGCAGCGTCACGTGACGATGATGTCGATTGCCGGCGTCATCGGCGCGGGCTTGTTCGTCGGCTCCGGCCACGCGATCGCCGAGGCCGGCCCGGCGTCGATCCTCGCGTATGCGATCGCGGGCGTGCTGGTCGTGCTGGTGATGCGCATGCTCGGCGAGATGGCCGTCGCGCATCCAGACAGCGGTTCGTTCTCGACCTATGCCGATCGCGCGATCGGCCACTGGGCAGGCTTCACCATCGGCTGGCTGTACTGGTGGTTCTGGGTGCTCGTGATCCCGATCGAGGCGACGGCCGCCGCGACCATTCTCAATGCGTGGTTCCCCGGCGTCGCGACCTGGATCTTCGCGCTCGGCATCACGCTGCTGCTGACGATCACCAACCTCTTCTCGGTCAAGAACTACGGCGAATTCGAATTCTGGTTCGCGCTGATCAAGGTCGTCGCGATCGTCGTGTTCCTGTGCATCGGCGGTGCGGCGATCGTCGGCATCGTTCCTGCCCCGGCAGTGTCGGGCGTGTCGAACCTGTTCGCGCATGACGGCTTCATGCCGCACGGCGCCGGCGCGGTGCTCGCGGCGATGCTGACGACGATGTTCTCGTTCCTCGGCACCGAGATCGTGACGATCGCGGCCGCCGAATCGGATAACCCGCAACGCCAGATCGTGCGTGCGACGAACTCGGTGATCTGGCGGATCACGCTGTTCTATCTCGGCTCGATCCTCGTCGTCGCGGCCATCGTGCCGTGGAATGATCCGCTGCTGCCGAAGCACGGCTCGTATCAGCGTGCGATGGAGCTGATCGGCGTGCCGAACGCGAAGGCGATCATCGACGTGATCGTGCTCGTGTCGGTCGCGAGCTGCCTGAATTCCGCGCTGTACACCGCGTCGCGGATGCTGTTCTCGCTGTCCCGGCGCAAGGACGCGCCCGCGTTCCTGCACCGCACCGATTCGACCGGCACGCCGCGTGCGGCCGTGCTCGCATCGACGGCGTTCGGTTTCCTGACCGTGATCGCCAACTACCTGATGCCGGAACAGGTGTTCGGCTTCCTGCTGGCGACGTCGGGTGCGATCGCGCTGCTCGTGTATCTCGTGATCGCGATCTCGCAGCTGCGGATGCGCAAGACGCTCGAATCCGGCGGCGCCGACCTGCCGCTGCGGATGTGGCTGTTCCCGTGGCTCACGTGGGCGGTGATCCTGTTCATTTGCGGCACGCTGACCGTGATGTTCGTCAGCGAGGAACACCGGATGGAAGTGGGGGCGACAGCCGTGCTCGCGCTGATAGTGTTGTTTGCCGCGTGGTTGAACAAGCGCGGTCGCGATGCGCGGGCCGGGGCGGGGCGGCGAGTGTCGGCGACCTGATGAACCGACGAGCCGAAGGCGGGCATGGTGCTCGCCTTCGGCTCGCGGAGCGGGCACAGCGATGAAAAATGGGCCGATTGGCGTTTGCCAATCGGCCCATTTGCTTTTCGTGCCGGACGCGCATCATGCGACGCCGTGCATATCGCACGGCATCGCGATTCGCCTATCAGACGTTGAACAGGAAGTTCATCACATCCCCGTCGTGCACGACATATTCCTTCCCTTCCGCGCGCATCTTGCCGGCTTCCTTCGCCCCCTGTTCGCCCTTGTAGGAAACAAAGTCGTCGAACGCGATCGTCTGCGCGCGAATGAAGCCGCGCTCGAAGTCGGTGTGGATCACGCCGGCCGCTTGCGGCGCCGTGTCGCCGATGTGGATCGTCCACGCGCGCACTTCCTTCACGCCCGCGGTGAAGTAGGTCTGCAGGCCGAGCAGCTTGAAGCCCGCGCGAATCACGCGGTCGAGGCCCGGCTCTTCCATGCCCATGTCGGCGAGGAACGCTTCCTTGTCCGCATCGTCGAGATCGGCGATTTCCGCCTCGATCGCCGCACACACCGCGACCACCGGCGAATTCTCGCTTTCCGCGTACTTGCGCACCGCATCTAGGTGCGGGTTGTTCTCGAAGCCGTCGTCCTTCACGTTCGCGACGTACATCGCCGGCTTCGCGGTGATCAGGCAGAACGGCTTGAGCAGTGCCTGCTCTTCGTCCGACAGGTCGAGGCCGCGCACGGCCTTGCCCTGGTCGAGGTGCGCGCGCACCTTCTCGAGCACCGCGGCGAGCTTCACCGCTTCCTTGTCGTTGCCCGATTTCGCGGCCTTCGAGTAGCGCGTGAGCGCCTTCTCGACGGTGGCGAGGTCGGCGAGCGCGAGCTCGGTGTTGATCACTTCGATGTCGTCGATCGGGCTGACCTTGCCGGCGACGTGGATGACGTTGTCGTCCTCGAAGCAGCGCACGACGTGCGTGATCGCATCGGTTTCACGGATGTTCGCGAGGAACTGGTTGCCGAGGCCTTCACCCTTGCTCGCGCCCGCGACGAGGCCGGCGATGTCGACGAATTCGACGACGGCCGGCACGACGCGCTCGGGCTTCACGATTTCCGACAGCGCCTTCAGGCGCGTGTCGGGCACTTCGACGATGCCGACGTTCGGCTCGATCGTGCAGAACGGGTAGTTCTCGGCGGCGATGCCGGCCTTGGTCAGCGCATTGAACAGGGTGGACTTGCCGACGTTGGGCAAGCCGACGATGCCGCATTTGAGGCTCATGGAATCCTTCGGACCGGTGAGGCGGCGCGGCCGGACAAAGCGCGGCGGCGCGGGAAAAATAGGGACGGCCGGCGCCTGGGGCGCGGCGGGCCGATGTTCGAAGCCGCTATTGTACCGTGCCGACGCCCCGGTTTCCGGCCTTCCCCCGAACGCCCGATGCGACGGGCCGCCGCGCCGCCGGGCCAGCCCGCGATTCTGCTGATTTCCCGCAAAGTCCGGCCGCGTAAGGGATTGGCCCCGCGGCTATAATGCCCGCCATGACTGCCCACCACACCTTCGACGTCGCCGTGGTCGGCGGCGGGCTCGTCGGCAAGACGGCCGCGCTCGCGCTGACCCAGTCCGGCTACAAGACCGCCTTGCTCGCCCAGCCGGCGGCGCCGCGCCCCGCCGATCTCGCGTTCGACACGCGCATCTACGCGCTGTCGTCCAGCTCTCAGGCATTGCTGGAGCGGCTGCGGGTCTGGCAGGCGCTCGACCATGGCCGGCTCGCGCCGGTCTACGACATGCGGGTGTACGGCGACGCGCATGCGGAACTGCATTTCTCCGCCTATCAGGCGTCCGTGCCGCAGCTTGCGTGGATCGCCGAATCGTCGCTGATCGAGACGTCGCTCGACGCCGCGCTGCGGTTCCAGCCGAACCTCACGTGGTTCGATGCGCGCGCACAAGGCTTCGACGTGCGCGACGACGCGGCGGTGCTCACGCTGTCGTCGGGGCAAGTGCTCGAAGCGGATCTCGTGGTCGGCGCGGACGGCGCGCATTCGTGGGTGCGCTCCCAGATGGGGGCGAGGATCGAGCGGCGCGATTACCGGCAGACGGGTGTCGTCGCGAACTTCAAGGCATCGCTTCCGCACCGCGAGACCGCCAGCCAATGGTTCCGCGACGGCGAAATCATCGCGCTGCTGCCGCTGCCGGACGGTCACGTGTCGCTCGTGTGGTCCGCGCACACCGCGCACGCGGACGAACTGCTCGCGCTCGATCCCGCGCAACTCGCGGCCGAAGTCGAGCGCGTGTCGCACGGGCAGCTCGGCACGCTCGAATGCGTGACGCCGGCCGCCGGTTTCCCGCTCGCGCTGCAGACCGTCGACAAGCTGATCGCCCCGCGCGTCGCGCTCGTCGGCGATGCCGCACACCTGATCCATCCGCTCGCGGGGCAGGGGATGAATCTCGGCTTGCGCGACGTCGCGGCGCTCGCCGATGCGATCGCGAACAAGGAATCCTTCCGCAACCTCGGCGACACGGTGCTGCTGCGCCGCTACGAGCGTGCGCGCCGCGAGGACATCCGCGCGCTGATGGTCGCGACCGACGGGCTGCAGCGGCTGTTCGCGGTGCCCGGCTCGTTCGCGAAGGCGGTGCGCAACGCGGGCATGGCGTTCGTCGGCGCGCAACCGCTCGTGAAGCGCTGGCTCGTGTCGGCCGCGCTCGGCTGATCGAACCTTCGCGCGCCCGGCCTGTCGGACAGGGCTCCGTTACGGCGTACACTGTGACGTGCACTCCGATTGAGCTGAAGGAACAACAGGATGAAAAAAACGATCCGCATCGCATCGCTGGCGCTGGCTGTCACGATGGCGACGCTTGGCTGCACCGCGCAGGCCGACCAGACCACCGACAAGTTGAAAGCCACGCTGCAAGCGCGTCTGGGCAGCGACGCGCCGATCAAGAGCGTGTCGAAATCGCCGGTCGCGGGCCTGTACGAAGTCAACCTCGGCACGCAGATCATCTATAGCGATGCAGCCGGCGACTACGTGCTGCTCGGCGATCTCGTCGACACCAAGACGCACAAGAACCTGACCGACGCGCGCCTGTCCGACCTGAACAAGATCGACTTCGCGAGCCTGCCGCTCGCGAACGCGATCAAGGTCGTCAAGGGCAACGGCGCACGCAAGATCGCGGTGTTCTCCGATCCGAACTGCCCGTACTGCAAGCGGCTCGAGACGACGCTTCAGTCGGTCGACAACGTGACCGTCTACACGTTCCTCTACCCGGTGCTGTCCCCCGATTCGACCACGAAATCGAAGGCGATCTGGTGCGCGACCGACCGCGCGAAAAGCTGGGAGGGCTGGATGCTCGAGCATCGCGCGCCGTCCGGCGCCGGCAACTGCGATACGAGCGCGCTCGACAAGAACCTCGCGCTCGGCCGCGGGATGAACGTCACGGGCACGCCGACGATCTTCCTGCCCGACGGCCGTCGCCTGCCGGGCGCGGTATCGGCCGATCAGCTGAATCAGGCGCTCGCGTCGAGCAAGTAACCGACCGGCACGCCGGGCCGCATGGCCCGGCCAGCGAGGGGCGCCCGTGGTATCTGCCGGCGCCTCTCTTCGTTTCCGCCGCCATATTCCGTCCGATTTCCGACCGATTGCCACGATGACCCAGCCGATCCGTTATTCGATTGCCCCGAAAGATCTTGCCGCGCACCTGTTCGAGGTGTCGGTGACAGTCACCGATCCCGATCCCGAAGGCCAGCGCTTCTCGCTGCCGGTATGGATTCCCGGCAGCTACCTCGTGCGCGAGTTCGCGCGCAACATCGTGACGCTCGCCGCGTTCAACGACGCGGGCCGCAAGGTGCGGATCGCAAAAACCGACAAGAACACGTGGCAGGCGGCGCCGGTGAGCGGCACGCTGACGCTGCGCTACGACGTGTACGCGTGGGATCTGTCGGTCCGCTCTGCTTATCTCGACGAATCGGGCGGCTTCTTCAACGCGACGGCCGTGTTCCTGAGCGTCGCCGGTCGCGAGGATGCACCATGCGAAGTCGACATCGCGAAACCGGCGGGCGCGGCGTTCCGCACGTGGCGCGTCGGTACGTCGCTGCCCGAGGCGCGCGGCACCAGGCGCTACGGGTTCGGCGCATATCGGGCCTCGAACTATGACGAGCTCACCGACCATCCGGTGACGATCGGCGAATTCGCGCTGGCGACGTTCGACGCGCACGGCGTGCCGCACGATATCGTGATCGCCGGTCGCGTGACGCAGCTCGACATGGAACGGCTGCGCGCCGACCTGAAGCGCGTGTGCGAAGCGCAGATCGCGCTGTTCGAGCCGAAATCGAGGAAGGCGCCGATGGACCGCTACGTGTTCATGACGCTCGCGGTCAGCGATGGCTACGGCGGCCTCGAGCACCGTGCGTCGACCGCGCTGATCTGCAACCGTACCGACCTGCCGGTGAAGGGCCGGTCGGAAACGACGGAAGGCTATCGCACGTATCTCGGCCTGTGCAGCCACGAGTATTTCCACACGTGGAACGTGAAGCGCATCAAGCCGGCCGCGTTCGTGCCGTACGACCTCGCGCGGGAGAACTACACGTCGCTGCTGTGGCTGTTCGAGGGCTTCACGTCGTATTACGACGACCTGATGCTCGTGCGCAGCGGGCTGATGTCGCAGGACGACTATTTCGCGGCGCTCGGCCGTACCGTCGGCGGCGTGCTGCGCGGCAGGGGGCGCCTGAAGCAAAGCGTCGCGGACAGCTCGTTCGACGCGTGGATCAAGTATTACCGCCAGGACGAGAACGCGACCAACGCGATCGTCAGCTATTACACGAAGGGTTCGCTCGTCGCGCTCGCGTTCGATCTCGCGATCCGCGCGCAGACGCGCGACCGCAAGTCGCTGGACGACGTGATGCGTCTGCTGTGGCAGCGCTACGGCCGCGAGTTCTATCGCGGCAAGCAGGCGGGCGTCGAGGAAGACGAGGTCGAGGCGCTGATCGAGGAAGCGACGGGTGTGGCCCTTGGCCGACTGTTCGCCGACGCCGTGCACGGCACGCGCGACCTGCCGCTCGCCGATTTGCTCGCGCCGTTCGGCGTGACGCTCGTGCCCGAGGTCGCGGCTGGCGCGGCCGCGAAACCGACGATCGGCGCGCGTCTGCGCGGCGGGGCGGACTGTACGCTCGCGGCGGTGTACGAGGGCGGCGGCGCGCATCGCGCGGGGCTGTCGGCCGGCGACACGCTGATCGCGCTCGACGGGCTGCGCGTCACCGGCACGAATCTCGACACGCTGCTCGCGCGCTACCGGCCGGGCGACAAGGTCGAGGTGCACGCATTCCGCCGCGACGAGCTGCGGACCGCGAAACTGAAGCTGGACGGGCCTGAAGTCATGCGCTACCGGCTCACGGCGGCCGCGAAACCGGCCGCCGCGCGCAAGTCCCGGGAAATCTGGCTGAAGGGCTGATCCTGCACGAGCGGCTTTAGGGGTGCGACCATCGATTGTTCTGCTGGTGCAACAATCCGTCGCCCCTGAGCCGCTTTTTCGCGACGATGCGGCCACGCACAATGGCGTCACTCGCGCTACCGAAGCGCAGCCCAACTGGAGCCTGACATGACGACCATTCTGCAAATCAATTCCGCGGCGCGCTCGCAAGGTGCGCAATCCACGCTGCTGGCCAACGAACTGACGGCAAAGCTGCAACAATCGAACGCCGGCGCCAAGGTCGTGGTTCGCGACCTGCTGGCCGATGGGCTGCCGCACCTCGACGAGTCGGTGCTCGGCGCATTCTTCACGCCGGCCGACCAGCGCAGCGCGGAACAGAATGCGATCGTCGCGAAGAGCGATGCGCTGATCGCCGAACTGCAAGCCGCCGACATCATCGTGATCGGTGCGCCGATGTACAACTTTGGCGTCTCGTCGCAACTGAAGACGTATTTCGACTGGATCGCCCGCGCAGGCGTCACGTTCCGCTACACCGAGAACGGTCCGGAAGGGCTGATCAAGGGCAAGAAGGTTTACGTGGTGACGGCGCGCGGCGGCAAGTACCTCGGTACCCCGAATGACAGCCATACGCCGTACCTGCGCACGTTCCTCGGCTTCATCGGCTTGACCGACGTGAGCTTCATCCACGCGGAAGGCCTGAACCTCGGGCCGGATTCGCAGAGCGCGGCACTCGCCAGCGCACGCGAAGCGATCGCTGCCGCGTAAGGCCGGCGCGGGTGCATCGCCCCCGCGTTGCGTCGCCGGATGAAAGAACGCCGCGTCCCGAAAGGGCGCGGCGTTCTTGCGTGGTGCGGGTAAAAGCGGAACGCGATTACGCGAGCGTTTCGGCCACTTCCGGCAAGCGCCAGTCGACCGGCTCGCGGCCCGCTTCGACGAGATAGTCGTTCGCGAGCGCGAAGTGGCGGCAACCGAGGAAGCCGCGGTGCGCGGACAGCGGTGACGGATGCGGCGCCTCGAGCACACAGTGGGCGCTCGCATCGAACAGCGCGCGCTTCGCTTGCGCGTGCGCGCCCCACAGCATGAACACGAGCCCGCGATGGCGATTGGCCAGTTCGCGGATCAGCGTGTCCGTGCATTGCTCCCAGCCGCGCTTTGCGTGGCTCGCAGCCGCGCCGCGCTCGACCGTCAGCACGGTGTTGAGCAGCAGCACGCCCTGGCGCGCCCAGGTGTCGAGGCAGCCGTGACGCGGCGTGTCGTGGCCGAAATTCGCGGCGATTTCCTTGAAGATGTTGCGCAGCGACGGCGGCGTGCGGACGGCCGGCGGCACCGAGAACGCCAGGCCGTGGGCCTGCGGTGTGCCGCGATCGTCGCCGTGGTAGGGATCCTGGCCGAGAATCACGATCTTCACGTCGTCCGGGCTCGTCAGGCGCAGCGCGCGAAACACGTCGGTCGGGTAGACCGTCTTGCCGGCCGCGCGCTCGTCGTCGACGAAGCGGCACAGCGGCGCATACGCGTCGCTGTCGGTGAACGGTTTCAACACGTCGCGCCAGGCGGTCGGCAGCGCGTCGAACTGCGCGGCGAGGTGAGGAATGTTCGCGACAACGGGGCGCGCGGGCTGCGGCGCGGCGGAAATCGGGGCGGCTGCCGCGGCCTTCCTTGCGGGCTTGCGCCCGGCAGCGGCCGGCGCGGGCGCCGTGGCGGAAACATCGTCCTGCGCCGTTTCCGGCACGGGATCGTCGAACAGCGACGCCTGCTGCGGCGTGCGGAGAGTCTTGCGGGTTGCCATGCGTGATGCGTGTTTATTGCGCGCGCAGCCGATAGCCGCGCTGCGCCTTGCTGATGTTTTCGGGGGCGAGGCCCGGCAGCGCCTGCTGCAGTTCGGCGGCGAGCGTCGCGAGCGCCGCTTCCGGGCCGTCGATCAGTTCGAGTTCGATTTCGCTGATCGGTTCGCGGCGCGTATCGTTTTCCGTCTGGACGACGATCTCGCCGACGTCGACCGCGGCTTCGACGGTTGCGCCGCCGATTGCGATGCGCCACAGCGTACGCGAAAAATCCGTCCGGAACAGCGCGTGCAGCGCCGGCGCCGCGTCGCGCAGTGCGGCGGCGGCGTCCGGCACGTCGCATGCGGCGACGAGCGCATCGATTTCGAGCGCATCGCCCGCAACGGGCAACTCCCATTCGTGGCGACTATGCAGGCCGTCTTGCGCGCTGCCGACCGTCTTGAAGGTCTGCAGCCAGCCATGCGGCGTGCGGCGCACGCGCACCGCGCTCTTCGAACGGGCCAGCGCGAGATCGGGCGTGTCGTAGTAGACGTTCGCAAGCGTGATGACGTCGCCGTCTTCGCCGGTCAGCGTCGCGAAAAAGCGCCGCGCGGCATCGGCCTGACCGGCCGGCAGCGCGAGCTTGATTTCCGTTTCGATCGCCATCAGAAGAACATCCGCGCGAGTTCCTCGCCCGGCTGGTCGGCGCGCATGAACGCTTCGCCGACGAGGAACGCGTTCACGTTCGCCGCGCGCATCGTGTCGACGTCGGTGCGCGACAGGATGCCGGACTCTGTCACGACGATGCGTTCCGGCGGAATCATGTCGAGCATGTCGAGCGTGGTCTGGATCGTCGTCTCGAATGTGCGCAGGTTGCGGTTGTTGATGCCGAGCAGCGGTGTCTTCAGCGTCAGCGCCTGTTCCATCTCGTCGCGGTCGTGGACTTCGACCAGCACCGCGAGGCCGAGCGAGTGCGCATATGCCTCGAGGTCCTGCATCAGCGCCGTGTCGAGCGCGGCCGCGATCAGCAGGATCGCGTCGGCGCCCATCGCGCGCGCTTCGAGGATCTGGTACGCGTCGACGATGAAGTCCTTGCGCAGCACCGGCAGCGTGCAGGCCGCACGGGCTTCCTCGAGGTAGCGGACGCTGCCCTGGAAGAACTGCTCGTCGGTCAGCACCGACAGGCACGCGGCGCCGTGGGCCGCATACGAGCGTGCGATGTCGGCGGGCACGAAATGCTCGCGCAGCACGCCCTTCGACGGGCTCGCCTTCTTCACTTCGGCAATCACCGCCGCGTGGCCGGCCGCTTGCTTCGCGCGCAGTGCGCCGACGAAGTCGCGCAGGTCGCGCGCCGATGCTTCCAGTTTCAGTGCCTCGAGCGGCGCGCTGCGCATGGCCGCCGCGACTTCTTCGCGCTTGACGGCAATGATTCGGTCGAGAATGTCGCTCATGTGGGTTCCTGCTTGATTCGTAAAGGGAGTCAGCGCTTGAACTGCTGCGTGAAGCGCACGAGTTCGTCGACCTTCGCGCGCGCCTTGCCGCTCGCGATCGCTTCGCGGGCGAGCTGGATGCCGTCCGCGATCGATTCGGCGATATTGGCCGCGTAGAGCGCGGTGCCCGCGTTCAGTGTAACGATTTCGCGCGCGACGCCCGGCTGGTTGTCCAGCGCGCCGAGCAGCATCGTGCGCGATTCCTCGGCGTTTTCCACCTTCAGCGTGCGGTTCGACACCATCTGCAGGCCGAAATCCTCCGGATGGATCTCGTATTCGTGCACCTGGCCGTCGCGCAATTCGCCGACGAGCGTCGCGGCGCCGAGCGACACTTCATCCATCCCGTCCTTGCCGTACACGACCAGCACGTGCTGCGCGCCGAGACGCTGCATCACGCGCACCTGGATGCCGACGAGGTCGGGGTGGAACACGCCCATCAGCTGGTTCGGCGCGCCGGCCGGATTGGTCAGCGGGCCGAGAATGTTGAAGATCGTCCGCACGCCGAGCTCGCGGCGCACGGCCGCGATGTTCTTCATCGCCGGGTGGTGGTTCGGCGCGAACATGAAGCCCATTCCGGTTTCGGCGATCGACGCGGCAACCTGGTCGGGCTGCAGGTCGATGTTCACGCCGAGCGCGTCGAGCACGTCGGCGCTGCCGGACTTGCTCGACACGCCGCGGTTGCCGTGCTTCGCGACCTTCGCGCCGGCCGCTGCCGCGATGAACATCGACGCGGTCGAGATGTTGAACGTGTGCGAGCCGTCGCCGCCCGTGCCGACGATGTCGACGAAGTTCGAGTTGTCCTGCACCTCGACGTGATTCGCGAATTCGCGCATCACGGTCGCGGCGGCGGCGATCTCGCCGATCGTCTCCTTCTTCACGCGCAGCCCGGTGATGATCGCGGCCGCCATCACGGGCGACATGTCGCCGCGCATGATGAGCCGCATCAGGTGCAGCATCTCGTCGTGGAAGATTTCGCGGTGCTCGATCGTGCGCTGCAGTGCTTCCTGCGGGGTAATCGTCATCGTGCGTCTCCCGTCAGGCGGCCGGCGCGGCCGCATGGGCCGCTGCGCGATTCTGCTTCAGGAAATTCTCGAGCAGCGCATGGCCGTGCTCGGAGAGGATCGATTCCGGGTGGAACTGCACGCCCTCGATCGGCAGTGTCTTGTGGCGCACGCCCATGATCTCGCCGTCGTCGGTCCACGCGGACACTTCGAGGCAGTCGGGCAGCGACTCGCGTTCGATCGCGAGCGAGTGGTAGCGCGTGACGTCGAAATGCTTCGGCAGGTCGGCGAATACGCCGCGGCAGTCGGTTTCGATCCGGCTCACCTTGCCGTGCATGATGGTCTTCGCGCGCACCACGCGGCCGCCGAACGCTTCGCCGATCGCCTGGTGGCCCAGGCAGACGCCGAGAATCGGCTTCTTGCCCGCGAATTCGCGCAGCACGTCGAGCGTGATGCCCGCGTGCTGCGGGTTGCTCGGGCCGGGCGACAGGCAGATGGCGTCGGGGTTCAGGCGCGCGATGTCGTCGAGCGTGATTTCGTCGTTGCGGTACGTGTGCACGTCCTCGCCCAGTTCGCCGAAGTACTGGACCAGGTTGTAGGTGAACGAGTCGTAGTTGTCGATCATGAGCAGCATGGTCAGTCTCCGGTCAGAAGTCGCTATCGAGGCCGTCCTGGACCTGTTCGGCCGCACGCAGCACCGCGCGCGCCTTGTTTTCGGTCTCTTGCCATTCGGATTCGGGCACCGAATCGGCGACGACGCCGGCCGCCGCCTGCACATACAGGTTGCCGTTGTGGATCAGGCCCGTGCGGATCGCGATCGCGAGATCCATTTCGCCCGAGAACGACAGGTAGCCGACGGCACCGCCGTACAGCCCGCGCTTGACCGGCTCGAGCTCGTCGATCAGTTCCATCGCGCGCACCTTCGGCGCGCCGGACAGCGTGCCGGCCGGGAACGTCGCGCGCAGCACGTCGTAGTTCGTCATGCCGGGCTTCAGCTTGCCTTCGACCGAGCTGACGATGTGCTGTACGTGCGAGTACTTCTCGATCACCATCTTGTCGGTGACCTGCACCGAGCCGATCTGCGCGATGCGGCCGACGTCGTTGCGCGCGAGATCGATCAGCATCACGTGCTCGGCGATTTCCTTCGGGTCGTTCAGCAGTTCGGTCGCGAGTTCCGCGTCGCGTTCGGGCGTGTTGCCGCGCGGGCGCGTGCCGGCGAGCGGACGGATCGTGACGATCTGGTCTTCGCCGCGCTTTTCCTGGCGCACCAGGATTTCCGGCGACGCGCCGACCACGTGGAAATCGCCGAAGTTGTAGTAATACATGTATGGCGACGGATTCAGCGAGCGCAGCGCGCGATACAGCGACAGCGGATTGTCGCGGTACGGCTTCGTCAGCCGCTGGCCGACCTGGATCTGCATCAGTTCGCCGGCCGCGATGTATTCCTTCGCCTGGCGCACGGCGGCCAGATAGTCTTCCTTCCTGAATTCGCGGAACGTCTCGGTGCGCACGCTCGCCGACGTGACGGGCGGCTGCACGGTCGTGCGCAGGCGCTGCTTCAGCTCGCGCAGGCGTTGCTTCGCCTTCGTATAGGCCTCGGGCTGGGCCGGATCCGCATAGATGATCAGGTAGAGCTTGCCGGCGAGGTTGTCGATTACCGCGACTTCTTCGGTGAGCAGCAGCTGGATGTCGGGCAGGCCGAGATCGTCGCGCGGCGCGGTATTCGCGAGCTTCTTCTCGATGTAGCGCACCGCGTCGTAGCCGAAATAGCCGGCGAGGCCGCCGCAGAAGCGCGGCAGGCCCGGGCGCTGCGCGACCTTGAAGCGCGCCTGGAACGACTCGATGAATTCGAACGGGTCGCCGTCGTGCGTCTCGACGACCTCGCCGTCGCGCACCACTTCGGACACGCCGTTGCGGGTGCGCACCAGCGTGCGCGCGGGCAGGCCGATGAACGAATAGCGGCCGAAGCGTTCGCCGCCGACCACCGACTCGAGCAGAAACGAGTTGGCGCCCGCACGTTCAGGCTGGGCCAGCTTCAGGTAGAGGGACAGCGGTGTTTCGAGGTCGGCGAGCGCTTCCGCGATCAGCGGGATACGGTTGTAGCCTTCGTTCGCGAGCGATTGGAATTCGAGTTCGGTCATGTTCCGGTCCTGTTCGGGACGAGCGGCGGTGTGCGCCAGGGATCACTTGACGCTGCGCGGGCTGCCGTCGGCGAAAGGGCGGTCGATCGAGAAGTGCCTGTTGCCGGCCGGCATTCCGGGCGTGAGCGTCGCGAGCCTGCGGCCGATCCTGAACGCAAGGGTTCGGGCGCGGTGGAACTCGAGGTGGTGCGACGATCGGCGCGCGGATGCGCAGCGAGATAAAAAACGGCGCTGAAGACGTGCCTCAGCGTACCTCATCGAAGAGGTTAGCGCGACCAGCGACGCCAGGGCCAGGCTCCCCGGTCGATGCTGCTCAGACTCCGTTTTTTATTCAGAAACATGCGGATGGAAGAAATAATCAGATGGTTGGCCGGCCGGCGTTGTGCGCGGTGATCGCGCGTGCTGCGACCAGCAACGAATCGACTATACCATCCGAATTTATCGTTTGTATAGCCTTGCCGTGGTTGTACCCGTACGGCACCGTCAGCGTCGCCATGCCGGCCGCACGGCCCGCCAGCGCGTCGTTTTCCGAGTCGCCGATCGCGACCGCCGCGTCCGGCGCGACGCCGAGCGCGTCGCACGCCGCCAGCATCGGCAGCGGATCGGGCTTCTTGCGCGCGACACTGTCGCCGCCGAGCACGATGCCGAAGCGATCGATCAGCCCGTATTGCTCGAGCAGCTCGACCGCGAAGCGGTGCGGCTTGTTCGTCACGCACGCGAGCCGGATGCCGGCCGCGCGCAATGCCTCGAGACCGGCCGCGACCTCGGGATAGAGGCGCGTGTGACGGCCGTTGATCTTTGCGTATTCGGTCTGGTAGATCGCGAGCGCGTCGTCGAAGCGCGCGTGCGCTTCGTCGGGCGTGAAGCGCGCCTTCAGCACGCTCTGGATCAGATGCTCGGAGCCCTTGCCGACGTAGCCGATCACCTCGTCGCGCGACGTGGCTGGCGCGCCGAGCTGCGCGAGCATTCCGTTCAGCCCGGCCGTGAAATCGTCGGCCGTATCGACCATCGTGCCGTCGAGGTCGATCAGCGCCGCGTCGATGCGCGGCGCCGCGAAACGGATCGGGCCGTCGGCTTCGGCCGGTGCCCGGCCCGCCAGCGGGGAATCGGCCACGGCGTCAGCTCCGCTCGACGGTAGCGAGCGCGGCGCGCATCTCGTCGATCACCGTGCGGTAGTCGGGCTTGCCGAAGATCGCCGAACCCGCGACGAAGGTATCCGCGCCGGCTGCCGCGATTTCCGCGATGTTGTCGGCCTTCACGCCGCCGTCCACCTCGAGCAGGATCTCGCGGCCGGTGCGCTCGGTGTACGCGTCGATGCGGGCACGCGCCTCGCGCAGCTTGTTCAGCGTTTCCGGAATGAACGACTGGCCGCCGAAGCCGGGGTTCACCGACATCAGCAGCACGAAGTCGAGGCGGTCCATCACGTGGTCGAGGTAGTTCAGCGGCGTGGCCGGATTGAACACGAGGCCGGCCTTGCAGCCGTGATCGCGGATCAGCGACAGCGTACGATCGATGTGGTCCGAGCCTTCCGGGTGGAAGCTGATCAGGTTCGCGCCGGCTTTCGCGAAATCGGGCACGATCCGGTCGACCGGGCGCACCATCAGGTGCACGTCGATCGGCACCTGCACGTGCGGGCGGATCGCCTCGCACACGAGCGGGCCGATCGTCAGGTTCGGCACATAATGGTTGTCCATCACGTCGAAGTGAATCCAGTCGGCGCCGGCGGCGACCACGTTGCGGACTTCTTCGCCGAGCCGTGCAAAGTCGGCCGACAGGATGCTGGGAGCGATGCGGAATTGAGTCATGACAGGGGAGCGGGACGCTGCGGCGCAAAACCGTCATTCTACCGTCCGGCGACCCGCTGCGCGGCGACAGGCCGTGCGGTGGCGGCCCGATTGCGCATAGAATGCCGAACCAATGCGGCGCGGCCTGGCCGCTCGAATCGGCGCGGGCGCTTACCTACAGCGGAAACATCATGAGTCAGTATCAGTTCACCGTTTCGGTGAAAACCAGCTACTTGCCGGAACAATCCGACCCCGATCGACGTCAATACGCATTCGCGTACACGCTGACCATCCGCAATACCGGACAGGTCGCGGCGCAGCTGATCGCGCGTCACTGGATCATCACGGACAGCGAAAACCACGTGCAGGAAGTGAAGGGGCTCGGCGTCGTCGGGCACCAGCCGCTGCTGCAGCCGGGCGAACACTTCGAATACACGAGCTGGGCCGTGATCGCGACGCCGGTCGGCACGATGCGCGGCGCGTACTTCTGCGTGGCGGAGGACGGCGAGCGGTTCGAGGCGCCGGTCGAGGAATTTGCGCTGCACATGCCGCGCACGCTGCATTGAGCGTGCGGGCGGGGCGGTCAGCGCGGCTGGCGGTCGTTATCGCGGGCATGCTTCTTCCTGCCCGACGACGTCCACACGACGATGAAGATCAGCAGGGCGAGCGCGACGAAAGCTTCGAGCGCGAAGATGAGCATCGGATATTGGTCGAGAAAATCTGACATGGCGGTTTCCATCAAGAACGGACATTGTATGTGGTTTGGGCCCCGGCTGGCCGGCTGGGTTGCAGCGGCCGCGACGGCCGCACTGCTTGCCGCATGCGGCGGCGCGCCGACGCGGACGTCGACGCTCAAGCCGCCGACCGGCACGGCGATCGTGCCGGGGCAGATCGCCGCGAAGCGGCTGACGCCGGTCGCCTGGCAGCAGGTGCCGGGCTGGCAGGACGATTCGCTGATCGGCGCGGCGGCCGCGCTGCGGCAGAACTGCGTGCGGCTCGCGCGCCAGCCGGCGTGGCAGCGCGCTTGCGCCGCGGCCGATCGCCTCGACGAACTCGACGTCAGCGGCGCGCGCGCATTCTTCGAAACGTATTTCACGCCGTTTCAGCTGGCGAACACCGACGGCACGCTCGACGGGCTCGTGACCGGCTATTACGAGCCGCTGCTGCACGGCTCGCGCGTGCGGCGCGGTCCTTACCAGTACGCGCTGTACCGCTGGCCGGCAGGCTATCGCGCCGGTGCCGCGCTGCCCGCTCGCGCGCAGCTCGAGCGCGCCGGCATCCTCAACGGCAACGAACTCGTGTGGGTCGACGATCCGATCGAGGCGTTCTTCCTGCAGGTGCAGGGTTCGGGGCGCGTGCTGCTCGACGACGGCTCGGTGATGCGGGTCGGTTTCGGCGGGACCAACAACCAGCCGTACCGCTCGATCGGCAAGTGGCTGCTCGATCGCGGCGAGTTGACGCCGGCACAGGCGACGATGCAGGGCATCAAGGCGTGGGCGAAGGCGAACCCGACTCGCGTCGACGCGTTGCTCGACACGAATCCGCGATTCGTGTTCTTCCGCGACATGCTGACCAAGGAAGATGCGCCGCACGGCGGCGCGGACGGCCCGATCGGCGCGCTCGGCGTGCCGCTCACGCCCGAGCGTTCGATCGCGGTCGATCCGTCGTCGATCCCGCTCGGCACGCCCGTGTTCCTGCAGACCACGCGTCCGTTGACGAATACGCCGATGAACCGGCTCGTGTTCGCGCAGGATACGGGCTCGGCGATCCGGGGCGGCGTGCGGGCCGACTATTTCTGGGGGCTCGGCGACGACGCTGGCGATCAGGCCGGCCGGATGAAGCAGACCGGCCGGATGTGGCTGCTGTTCCCGAATTCGTGATGCGCGGCGGTGCCGGCGTGCACGTGTAGCCGGGTATCGCAACGAAACAGCCCGATCGGTTGGTTGGCCGGTCGGGCTGTTTTTTTGTGTACGCGATTGCTGCTTCGCGGGGCGACCGGGCCGCGGCGGGTGTCAGCCCTTGCGCTTGTCGATCACGCGGCGGGCCTTGCCGACCGAGCGTTCGATCCCGTTCACGGGCAGCACGTTGATCACGGCCGTCACGCCGATCAGCGACTTGATGTCGTGCGCGAGCGCCTGCCTGGCTGCATGGATCGCCGCCGTGTCGGGGGCCGTTTCGGGACACGGTTCGACGTTGAGCGTCAGCACGTCGAGCGGCCCTTCCTTCGTCAGCACGATTTGGTAGTGCGGTGCGAGCGCGTGCTGCTTCAGCAGCTGCTCCTCGATTTGCGTCGGAAAGACGTTGACGCCCCGCACGATCATCATGTCGTCCGAACGCCCGGTGATTTTTTCCATCCGGCGCATCGTGCGCGCGGTGCCGGGCAGCAGACGAGTCAGGTCGCGTGTCCGGTAGCGGATGATCGGCAGCGCTTCCTTCGTCAGCGACGTGAACACCAGCTCGCCGAGTTGGCCGTCCGGCAGCACGTCGCCGGTCTCGGGATCGATGATTTCCGGATAGAAGTAGTCTTCCCAGATGGTCGGACCGTCCTTGGTCTCGACGCATTCCGACGCGACGCCAGGACCCATCACTTCGGACAGTCCGTAGATGTCGACCGCATCGATGCCCATGCGCTGTTCGATGGCCACGCGCATGTCGTTGGTCCACGGTTCCGCGCCGAAGATGCCGATGCGCAGCGAGCTTTGCGCGGGATCGAGGCCCTGGCGCTCGATCTCGTCGGCGATCGACAGCATGTAGCTCGGCGTCACCATGATGATGTCGGGCCGGAAATCCTGGATCAGCTGCACCTGCTTCTCGGTCTGGCCGCCGCCGAACGGAATTACCGTCAGCCCCGCGCGTTCGGCGCCGTAGTGCGCGCCGAGCCCGCCCGTGAACAGCCCGTAGCCGTAGCTGACGTGAACCTTGTCGCCACGGCGCGCGCCGGCCGCGCGGATCGAGCGCGCGACGAGATTCGCCCACGTGTCGATGTCGCGCGCCGTATAGCCGACGACGGTCGGCTTGCCGGTCGTGCCCGACGACGCGTGAATGCGCGAGATCTGGTCCTGCGGCACCGCGAACATCCCGAACGGATAGCTGTCGCGCAGGTCGCTCTTGGTCGTGAACGGGAAGCGCGACAGATCCGCGAGCGTTTTCAGGTCGTCGGGATGCACGCCCGCTTCGTCGAATTTGCGGCGATAGACGGGGGAGTGCTCATACGCATGCCGGAGCGACCATTTCAGACGTTCGAGTTGCAGCGCGGTCAACTCGTCGCGTGAAGCGGTCTCGATCGGCTCGAGCGGTAGCGGGGTGGTCATGCGTGTCTCCAGTGATTGTTATGAGCGAGCCGTGCACGTCAGCGGTCTTCCGGGAGGACCGTGCCCTTGATCTGGGCCGATTTGCCGCGAAACATTGCGACCGTTTCGCCTGCCTGGTTCGTGACGCGGATGTCGTAGATGCCGTACCGGCCGTTGCGTGTCTGTTCGATCGCCTCGGCCGTCAGCAGGTCATTGCCGTATACGGGACGCAGGTATTCGATCGAGCAGCCCGCCGCGACGGTATTCAGGTTGTACGAGTTGCACGCGAACGCGAACGTCGAATCGGCGAGGGTGAAGATGATGCCGCCGTGGCAGGTCTGGTGTCCGTTCAGGAATTCCGGCCGTACGCGCATCTGCAGGCGAGCGTAGCCGGCGCGCACTTCGGCGATTTCCATGCCGAACGCACGGCTGCAGGCATCCGCATCGTACATGGCCTGCGCTGTCGCGCGGGCGAGCGCATCGGGGGCGAGCGTGTCGGTGGACTTGGTCATGTCAACGCCCCTCGAAGCGCGGCGCGCGCTTCTCGATGAACGCCTGTACGCCTTCCGCGTAGTCGGCCGACTGGCCAAGCTTGCGCTGCAGGTCGCGCTCGAGGTCGAGCTGCTGGTCGAGCGTATTCGTCATGCTGTCGCGCATCGCCTGCTTGATCGATGCGATCGCGAGCGTCGGCTGCTGCGCGAGCTGGTTGGCGACCTGGCGGGCCGACGCGGCGAGCGCGTCGTCGTCGACCGCGCGCCAGATCAAGCCCCACTGTTCGGCCTGTTCGGCGCCGAGCTTGTCGCCGGTCAGGGCGAGCCCGAGCGCGCGGGCCATGCCGACGCGTTGCGGCAGGAACCAGGTGCCGCCCGAATCGGGCACGAGCCCGATCTTGACGAAGGCCTGGATGAAACTGCTCGAGCGCGCGGCAAATACGATGTCGCATGCGAGCGCGAGATTCGCGCCGGCGCCGGCCGCCGTGCCGTTGACGGCGGCGATCACCGGAATCGGCATGCGTTGCAGGCGGCGGATCAGCGGATTGAAATGCTCGTCGATCAGCGTGCCAAGGTCGGTGGACGCGCCTGGCGTGAAGTCGAGGTCGGCCAGATCCTGGCCCGCGCAGAAGCCGCGCCCCGCACCCGTCAGGATCAGCGCACGCGCGCCGCCCGCCTCGACTTCATCGAGCGCCGCCTGCAGTTCGCGGTGCATCGCCCGCGTGAAGCTGTTCAGCTTGTCCGGACGGTTGAGGGTGATCGTGGCCGCGCGGGCCGCCTGATCGATATCCAGCTGGATCGCCTGATATGACATGCAGAGTCTCCTTCATGACTTCGTTATAGGCGCGCGGCGCGTCGGTTACACGCGTTCGATCGCGATCGCGATGCCCTGGCCGACGCCGATGCACATCGTACAGAGCGCAAAGCGGCCGCCCGTACGCTCGAGTTGGTGAAGCGCCGTGGTCACGAGCCGCGCACCCGATGCGCCGAGCGGATGGCCGAGTGCGATCGCACCGCCGTTCGGGTTCACGCGCGGATCGTCGTCGGCGACACCGAGCATGCGCAGCACCGCGAGACCCTGCGAGGCGAATGCTTCGTTCAGCTCGATCACGTCGAACTGATCGATCGTCATGCCGAGCTGGCGCAACAGTTTCTGCGTGGCCGGCGCCGGGCCGATACCCATCACGCGCGGCTCGACGCCGGCGCTCGCCATGCCGACGACACGTGCGCGGCGGCGCAGCCCATATTGATCGGCGGCTTCTGCATTCGCGAGCAGCAGTGCGCATGCGCCGTCGTTGACACCTGACGCGTTGCCGGCCGTGACCGAGCCGTCGGGACGCACGACGCCCTTCAGCTTCGCGAGCGCTTCGAGCGATGTTTCGCGCGGATGCTCGTCGAGCGATACGACGAGCGCGTCGCCTTTTTTCTGCGCAATCGTGACCGGGACGATTTCCTCGGCGAGCGTGCCGTCCTGCTGTGCACGCGCGGCCTTCTGCTGGCTGCGCAGCGCGAACAGGTCCTGGTCGGCGCGGCTGATGTTGTAGTCGACCGCGACGTTCTCGGCCGTCTCGGGCATCGAATCGACGCCATATTGCTGTTTCATCAGCGGATTGATGAAACGCCAGCCGATCGTCGTGTCGAACATGGCGGCCTGGCGCGCGAATGCGCTGGCGGCCTTGCCCATCACGAACGGCGCGCGTGTCATGCTTTCGACGCCGCCCGCGATCATCAAGCGTGCCTCGCCCGCCTTGATCGCGCGCGCGGCCGTGCCGACGGCGTCCATGCCCGAGCCGCACAACCGGTTCAGCGTCGTGCCCGGCACGGCGGTCGGCAGGCCCGCGAGCAGCGCGGACATGCGCGCGACGTTGCGGTTGTCTTCGCCGGCCTGGTTCGCGCAGCCATAGATCACGTCGTCGATCGCCGACCAGTCGACGTTCTGGTTGCGTTCGATCAGCGCCTTGAGCGGCACCGCGCCGAGATCGTCGGCACGAACGTCTTTCAGGGCGCCGCCGTAGCGGCCAATGGGGGTGCGAATCGCGTCGCAGATGTAGGCGTCGGTCATGGGTGTGTCGATGTGCAACGAACCCGCCGGGTGGCGGATTCGTTCATGGTAGGGAATGTGGCGGCGTTTGCACGTCGGCCATTCGGGTTATGCAGTCTGGCCGACTTCCGCGGACACTGCCTTCGGCGCAACATGGACGCGGCTTTGCACCACGCGGAACCGGTTGGCGACGAACGCCGGGTCGGCCAGCGCGGCGTTGGCGGCAGGGTTCGCACCGGTGCCGTGGAAGTCGGAGAACGCGGCCGACTGGTTGACGAACACACCACCCGTCAGGTTGATCGACAGTGCGACGCCGCCACGCACCGCCGCATCGTGCGCGGCGTCGAGGATCGTGTCGTCGATGCTGTAGACGGAAAGCGTCAGCGCGCCATGCTCCGCGGCGATTTCGCCGGCGAGATCGAGCGACTGGGCGGTCGAGTCGGTCGCGATCACGAACGAGATCGGGCCGAACCACTCCTGCGTGAATTTTGCGCGGTCGGCCACGTCGAGCTGCAGCACCAGCGGCGTGCGCACGCGAGCGTCGGGGAACGCCGGGTGCTGGAGCGTCTGGCTGTCGGCGAGCACGCGGCCGAGCTTGCGGGCATCGTCGATGCGCGCGGTCACGCCGTCGTTCTGGATCGTGCCGATCAGTTCGACCGAGCGAGCCGGGTCGCCGGTCAGCTTCTGCACGGACACGGCGATCGCCTGCGCGACTTCGTCGAAGCTCGCGTGGCCGTCCGCCGTCCGGATGCCGTCGCGCGGCACGTAGATGTTCTGCGGTGCGGTACACATCTGGCCGGAGTACAACGCCAGCGAGAACGCGATGTTCTTCACCGCGGCCTTCAGGTCGTCGGTCGAGTCGATCACGATCTGGTTGACGCCGGCCTTCTCCGTATACACCTGGGCCTGATGGGCATGGCGTTCGAGCCACGTGCCGTTTTGCGTGCTGCCCGTGAAGTCGATCAGCTTGATTTCAGGACGCAGCGCGAGGTCCTGGACGAGGGCGCCGTCGTTAGGTTCGGTTGCGAGGAGCGTGATGACGTTCGGATCGAAGCCGGCCTCGCGCAGCACGTCGCGGGCGATGCGGACCGTGATCGCGAGCGGCAGGATCGCACCCGGGTGCGGTTTGACGATGACCGTGTTGCCGGTCGCCAGGTCGGCGAACAGGCCGGGGTAGCCGTTCCAGGTCGGGAACGTGCAGCAGCCGAGCACGAGGCCGGTGCCGCGCGGGACGATCGTATAGCGCTTGTGCATCGCGAGCGGCGGGTTCTTGCCTTGCGGCTTTTCCCAGTGCGCATCGGCGGGGATGCGACGCAGTTCGTCCCACGCATAGGCGAGCGCTTCGAGTGCGCGATCCTGCGCATGCGGGCCGCCGGCCTGGAACGCCATCATGAACGCCTGGCCCGTGGTGTGCATCACGCTGTAGGCAATCTCGAAGCTTGCACGGTTCAGCCGCGCAAGGATTTCGAGGCTGACGCCGATCCACGCGCTCGGGCCGGCTTCGCGCCATGCCCGCTGGGCAGCGGCCGCGGCTGCAATCAGCTCGTCGGGCGTCGATTTCGGATAGCGGATGCCGAGTGCGATCCCATACGGCGACTGCTCCGCGCCGACGGTTCCGCCGGACGCCGGCTGGTCGAGCACGAACGTGTTGCCGAGGTGCGCTTTGAACGCCGCTTCACCCTCCGCGTTGGCGCTTTCCCCGTACACTTTGGGACTCGGCATCTCCGCGAACGGGCTCCAGTACCCGCGGCTCTCGATGGCGGCGAGGGCGTGTTTCAGCGTGTCTTCGTGCTTCGTGAACAGTGCATGGGTCATGACGGCGGCCTGATGGACGTTGAGAGGGGTTGGATCGATTAATTAACCGACCGGTTGGTCGGAGAATGGTAGCATCAAACTATTCGCATGTGCGAGGCGTTTCTCATTTCATTGATCGAGGAGAAATAGATGTCTTACGAGAACATCCTGGTGGAGACCCGGGGGCGTGTCGGGCTGGTCACGCTCAACCGCCCGAAGGCGCTCAATGCGCTGAACGATGCGTTGATGGATGAGTTGGGCGCTGCGCTGAAAGCGTTCGACGCGGACGACGAGATCGGCGCGATCGTCGTGACGGGGAGCGAGAAGGCATTCGCGGCGGGGGCCGACATCGGCATGATGGCGACCTATTCCTATATGGATGTTTACCGCGGCGACTACATCACGCGTAACTGGGAGACGGTCCGCGAGATCCGCAAGCCGATCATTGCTGCCGTGGCGGGGTTCGCGCTCGGCGGCGGCTGCGAGCTCGCGATGATGTGCGACATCATCTTCGCGGCGGATACAGCCAAGTTCGGCCAACCCGAAATCAAGCTCGGCGTGATGCCGGGGGCGGGCGGCACGCAGCGCCTGCCGCGCGCGGTGTCGAAGGCGAAGGCGATGGACATGTGCCTGACCGCGCGCTTCATGGATGCGGCCGAGGCTGAGCGGGCCGGGCTCGTTTCGCGCGTGCTGCCGGCCGACAAGTTGCTCGACGAAGCGATTGCCGCAGCGACGACGATCGCCGAGTTTTCGCTGCCGGCGGTCATGATGGTCAAGGAGTCGGTGAACCGTGCGTATGAGACGACGCTGGCCGAGGGTGTTCATTTTGAGCGTCGACTGTTCCATTCGCTGTTCGCGACCGAAGATCAGAAGGAAGGGATGGCGGCATTCGTCGAGAAGCGGAAGCCGGTATTCAAGAACCGCTGATCCGATGGCGACGGGTGTCGGTCGCCGGCAGGATCTCCTGGTGCAACGGACCCCCAGCCCCCGGTGCGCGACAGCGCCCGGGGGCTTTTTCAAAATATTTTCACAAAGGGGTTGCGTCGGCAGGGGCGGGTGCTTAGAATCACGCCTCTTTCGCGCTAACGGAAACGCGGCGCGGGAGGAAAGGGAAGCGGTGCTGTCGAGGGAGGTTGCAGGAGCCCCGGCGCACACGAAGTTGAACCCCTCGCGGTCGCAACGAAGCAGTTCAGAAAGTTGTTGACGAGCGAAGAAAGACGGTTCATAATTTCGCTTCTCTGCTGCTGAAAACGCAGCGCTGCTGGGAAACAG